>Ga0134095_1000565_pt1 | contig 34731 bp, 30 predicted proteins | sample 6_2taG_FD_94449 | JGI IMG/M metagenome (GOLD analysis project Ga0134095, IMG submission 94449) | Switchgrass degrading microbial communities from high solid loading bioreactors in New Hampshire, USA - 6_20_20_110_A2 metaG | ecosystem: Engineered > Bioreactor > Semi-continuous > Anaerobic >... | reverse complement strand
GTTTGGTACCTCGAGATCGAAAGGGAATCGACCGTCTTCGGCTATTCGAACCAATAGCAACCTAACGGCATCAGAGACCGAAAGGCCCATCCTGTCTAGCGCTTTTGATGCTCTTTCTTTTGTGTCGCTGTCTATTCTTACTCGAATTGACGAATCGCAAGTGCGCCTCAATCCAAACACCTCCTGTTTGTGATAACATTGTATGCATATTACTTTTGATCGTTAAGCATTTTATACCTCGGCTCACGCATAGCTGTTTCACAAAAGAGGTCAATACGGACATTTATGTACGCCATACTGATAATTAATTATAAAATAAAATTGCATTCTGGGGATATCTGCGGCATATCAGCCGATCCCCGGAAAGCCGGGGTACTTCACTTTGTAGCTTTTCTTGGGTTTGTCGTCGGGATACAAATATACTTATTGACATATATAAATATAATAGTATATTTGTATATAAGAGGGGGGGTCAATGTAGATGGCTATTCAGGATGTGGCTCAGAATGTTCGAAGGAATAGAGTGGCAAAGGGCTTTAGTCAAAGAAAATTAGCCGAATTGGCAGGAATATCCGAGATAGAAGTCAAAAAAATCGAAGCAGCAGAAGTCAAACCTAAAATTAGAACATTGGAAGCAATAACTCGAGCTCTTGACGTAAAACTTAGCGAACTTTTTACTCCGGTAGGAGAGCTTAAAACAGTCCGTTTCCGCTCCTTCAAAAATCTGAAAAGACGGAAAAATTTATTGGCTAAGTCTAAGAAGTGGCTTGATGATTTTAACTTTCTTGAGGAAATACTTGGTGAGAAAGCACCATTTCAGCTTAAATCCATACAGGAACAATGCGCCAAGTTAGACCCTGCAAAAGCTGCATATTTATGCCGGGGGGAATTAGGCTTGGATTTAAAAATTCCCATTTATGATATATGTGGATTGCTTGAAGAAGCCGGCATTAAAGTTCTTACCCTTTCCATTGCTTCAGAAGGCTTTTTTGGACTTTCCATCGGTGATATGGATGGAGGGCCGGCGATAGTTATAAACGATTGGGATAGAATTACGGTCGAAAGACGCATTTTCAGTACCGTTCATGAACTTGGACACATAGTTCTTCATCCTGAAAGTTTCAATGCATGCGAAACCAAGGAAGATGAAGAGCAAGAGCGGCAGGCAAATCTATTTGCAGGTCATTTTTTGATGCCCGACGAAGGATTTTTTGACGAATGGGACAAAGCGGCCGGTCTGCATTGGGTGGATAGGGTTCTAAAGGTCAAAAGCATCTATCAGATAAGTTATAAAACCGTCTTATATAGACTGATAGAACACAATATCGTGGATGATTCAATATGGAAAAAGTTTAACATTGCTTACACTAAAAAATATGGCAGAAAACTGTCATTCAAGGATGAGCCCAACTGGGTTGCTAAAAACGGCGAACCATATAGGCTGGATCGTTTTGTTTTCTGCGAAAGTCGCTTCAGTCGCCTTGTCAGGGAAGCCGTAGAGAAGGACAAGATTTCGTTGAGTCGCGGTGCAGAAATGTTGGGGATCGGGATAAATGAGATGCGTGAGCTTATTCAAAGCTGGGAGGCCGTTGTGTGACGTTTAATCTAAGTGGTCGAAAGCTTTTTATCATGGATGCTTGCGTCGTGATAGACTTCATCAATGCAGATAGGAATATTTTAAAAGCCATCTCGGATTTCATTGGATCGCTTTATGTTGCTAGCCCAATCATTGAAGAAATCAATGGAATTGATGGCGAAAAAGAGCTTGTTGAGTTGGGTTTATCTGTCATCGAACCTGATATAGAGGACGCTTACAAAGCAGGAGAAAATTCGAGCCCGCTTTCGTTTCAGGATTGGATTTGTCTTCTAACTGCGAAACGTTACGGTTTTACCTGCGTAACAAACGATAAGAAACTAAGAGAGATATGCAATAAAGAGGGTGTAAAAACGCTCTGGGGTTTAGAACTTATTGTAGAACTATATCAAGCTGGCGCCATGACTGCTAAGCGTGCTCTTTGTGTTGCCCGAAAGATCCACGAATCGAATCCCAAACATATTTCAAGTAAAATTTTGGAGCGGTTTGAAAAAGCTATTTTTAGCAGTTAATAGTTAATAATTATTAGGTTAGACTTTTAATGGCTGTGAAATAAAATATGTGAATGTAAATAAAAGGTCATCGCAGAACACCGACCCAACTCCTTCTGCCCTTGGTAGATGAGCTATTTGTGAATCGCTGTATATTGGGAGAACATTAAACATCGCAAGATTAGTACAGTTGCGCTTATGTACCACGAAGGGTTAATAAAAGACCAAGACATCACGGCTCACATTGGAGAAATTATAAACGGCAAAAAGCCGGGACGTGAGAACGATGATGAATAATCTACTTTAATGCAGTTGGCATGGGCATAGAAGACATTGCCATAGTAACAAGAGCATATAAAAAGGCCTTACTACATGGAATTGGCACTAAAGTAACGTATTGGGAATAATATACATTTTGCTCTTAGAAGCAAGAATAAAAGATATTTTTTGATCCAAATTTTGATCAACTCAAAGTATTGCTTTGTTCAGAGATCGGCACAGCCTTAAGTTATATCAATATATCCAAAATAATAACCCATTTTTTATAGATACAAACGAAGAACACTATCGAATGTCATTCCATGTATAATATATATACTATATACGTAATACGTACGTGGGGTTCACTGTAGAAACCACTTACTATTTAGCTTGAATGTTGAGGGAAATGAAGCTTTATTTATATATCCGGTCTTTGCGCCTCTTCTAGTGCTTTAAGACCTTCGCTTTCTTTTATGGCTTCTTTTAAAATGTCTTCTACATCATGTTCCTGAGCTGCCTTTTTTAAATAGTCGAAATCTATGTCTTCTGCATGCAGCGCTAGGATTTTAACAGCCCATTCAAGGTCGCTTTGGCTTTGCCAAAACTTGGCTGCCGACAGACGGTCGATTATTAGATCTTCTACGCCTATGATGTAAACATTTTTGCCGCCGATCTCTACGACGGTCAATTTTTCCGGTGAACCGGCCAAGATCTCATCAGGGATCTCGATGGCAACGTCAAACTCTGTGGAATACCAATGTCTTTCGCCCATCCGACGTGTAAAACCTAACATTTCAAGCACCGTCTTGAGCTTTTCTCTGCTGCTTGCCACCAAGTCGATATCCTTTGTAGCATATCCGCCTAACGTATAAAATTCCAGGGCGACTCCGCCGACTAAGATCGGCCTTATGCCTTCGGGCTCAAGGGCTTCAGTCAACACAGCGACAACCCCTAGAGCTTTGCGGAGTGGATCGTTTTCCTTCTTTAAAGCATCAAGGAAGTTTCTTAATCTTTCGTCCATCTCATGCGATACCTCCGCGGGCCAAGCTTTTCGATCTCCCCGCTGGCCAAAGCCTTCTGCCAACGGTTATAGTCCAGCAAAAATAAAACGACGTTTTCTTCCGGATCACGTGCCTTGCCCGAACGCAACAGCTTGTCTCTGCGAGCGTCGTTTGCTACGTACAAGCGCAGGGACCGCTTTCGCATTTTTTCTATATACTCGTCATAGTTTAATTTTCTCAATTTTTTAACGCCTTCCTAAAAAGCTTTGGCTTCCTTATATGCTTTTACGGATGTTCAGTCTTAAATCTTTTCAAATTACAATTCCTCATGAAATTTAAGCTAGCTATTTTTTATTTTATTATAACCCGAAACCAAGGAAACATATTATCTATATTAGATTTTCAATAATATAGCAGAAAAGAATGTTATTGTATTGCACCATAATATATCGTTAAAATGGCATGCAGTAAACATAAAATTCAAAACTAAAGATCCGACCCCGAAGTTTCAAGCCTCACGCCGAGCTCAAAAGCCCGCTCGCAGTCCTTGGGGAAAACTTCCTCATGGCGTTTCTTTTTGGCTACCGGGTCAAAGCGGCGGGCAGCGTACCTTGAGTAGTCGTCAAACTGCAGTGTGTCGTAGCACATCAATGACTGGCAAGGCCCAAAAAACCTCTCTAAGAGTTCAGCGTTATTTTTAAACATCCTGTCGTAGCCCATTTCCCTTGCGAGATCTTCGGTCACGTTCATCGTGTAAATCCAGGCCGTTTTCATGTTTTTGGGGCGCGTGCCAAAAGCGTCGGGATCATAAATAGGATATTGAAAAAGCAGCCTTTCCAGAAATGACCGCATCTGTCCCGTTACGTCTCCGAAGTAAATGGGAGACCCCAAAATCAAGGCGTTTGCGGTCCGTATCTCCTCAAAAACAGGTGCCAAGTCGTCCTTTACGGCGCACCTGCCAAAGCTTTCCCCGCCTTTAAGCTTGCAGGCAAAGCAGCTTACGCAGCCCTTGTAGGTAAGATCGTAAAGGTGCACGAGCTTTGTCTCGGCTCCTGCAGACTCGGCCCCTTTAAGGGCATGTTTAAGCAAAGTTGCCGTGTTCCAGTTCTTCCTTGGGCTTCCGTTTATCGCAATGACTTTCATCTATCGCACCTCCCATTCATGTTCGAACGTGACAAAAGTATTATAGCACCGCCTAAACCGGGCCTTTTTTACCGATGTCCCGTGTCGTCATAAAGTTTATAATAATTGCAAAATTAAGACCGGAGCGTCAAACATGAATGACGAAACAAGCAGCGTTACCGCCGTAGTCCTTGCCGGGGGCAGGGGAAAAAGGGTCGGCCAAAACAAGGCCTTGCTGAAGATGGGCGACGTCTATCTGCTCGAGATAGTCCTAAAAAATATCAGGGCAATCTTTGACAACGTGCTGCTTGTCGTCTCTTCGATCGACTACGATTGCCTTATGTCCTTGTACTTTCCCATTTTATCCTGTTACTGCACGGACGTCATCGTCGATCCTGTCTCAAATCAGGGACCTTTACTTGGCCTCATGGAAGGCTTGACGAGATCCGACAGCGAATGGACGTTTCTTTTGGGCTGCGATATGCCCTTTGTGAACGGATCCCTGGTAAGGCTGATTTACCAAGAAAGGACAAACACCTCTCAAGCTATCGTTCCCAGGCTTAACGGCTTTTTGGAGCCGCTTCATGCCTTTTATCACCGCTCGTGCCTGCCTGCCGCAGAAAGCGTCTTTAGGCAGGACAAAAGAAAGATCAAGGACTTTTATCCGCTCATCGATTTATCCGTCATCGAAGAAAGAAAGATGAGCATGGTTAAAAACTATAAACTGTCTTTTTTTAACATAAATACAGCCGAAGATCTAAAAATGGCAGAAAGTTTACAATTTATGGCTAAAAAGTTGCAACGGCAGATCTCTCGGTGAGGCGATGTGTTTTAAGCGACGATTACCGGATGGCAGCGCCGGGTCTGGTAGTTGGCCGATGTTTTGTCTTGACTTTCGACTTATATTTGGCAACGTATCGTGCGGCTCAAATCGTGTTGGGCGACATCTTAAATTGCCTGCCTAAAACCCCCCGAAGGCATTAGCAGGTATACATCTGATAAATCCGACAAAAGCTTGATGCAGTCTTGTGTTAAACCTTGCTTGACAAAACACGGCGTCATTATAATATATATAATGTATGAGTGCGACTGCAAATTAATAAGGGGGTGACAGGGGCAACTGAATTAAGTTGCTTTGTATGTCTAGTTGATAAAAATCATAAACGAGGAGGGGGAAGGGTTCCATGACTACGTTAATTGAAAAGATGGTTAATGAGGCAATTGAAGCTACGAAGTCCGTGTTTCTTGTGATAAAGGAAAAACGAGGTGGTCAGTTCAAGCTGGAGGACTGCAAACCCTACGTTGATGCCGTCAACAAGATGACCGTCGGAGAGGGCCAATGCAATACCGTCATCGATCTTCACGTTCAGTCGGTCAATGCCCATTACGAAATTTTAAAGGGCATGACGGATTACATCCGGCCGGAGGACGATCCCTTCGTAGAGCATTTTCAGACCCCGCCCATTCTCGAAATACTGTATGAGGAAGATCCCGAATTCAAGAAATCGATGGAGAAGTTCATCGATGCCATCGCCGAAAACAGGGCGCTGATTGGCAGAGAGGCTGCCCGCAGATACGGCGGCATGTACGGACCGACCTGCGTGGTCGACTTTGCAATGTCCGTCGGTTCGGTCCCGAACGTCGTCAACAAGATCCTAGTGGACCTTGACATCCCCGAAAAGCACAAAAAGACGATCCTTGCCTGCAAATCCTGGGGCATGAACACGTCTTACGGCTTTGGCGCTGCCTTCAGGGCTGCCATAGAATCCGGCAAATCCGCTGCCGAGGCCGAAGAGGCCGAGATAAAGCAGTTCCAGTTCATATACAAAGAGCCCATCGAGGCACAGGCAAGGCTCATGGAGACCCACAACCTTGGCGGACACGGCCCTTACAGCTCCTTTGACGTCAGAAAATACATGGCCCAGTACAAGGAAAGGATGCGCCCTTATGTGGTGGCCGCGCTAAAAGCAGGCGTGCATCCGGCAAACATCACCGCCGTTCCCGCCTACTGCGTGGGCGACATCGGACACCACATCTCTCAGTCTGCCTACAACATGTTCAAGAGCGACATGGTCTTCGGCATTTACGATGCAGTGATGCAGGTGTTCGAGAACACCTTGAGGAAGGCCCTAAAGGAAGGCGCCTTCAAGAGCGAGTGGGATGTTCTGACCGTCGCGACGGGCGCGCCCGCCTGCGCAGTGGCCTATATACTCTGGCTTGACAGCTTCACCGTTCCCATGGTCATAGATCTGCTCACCAAGCGCTTCTACAACTACTGCGCCATGAATCCCAAGAGGGGAGAGGCCGACGAGCTGCACAACGTCGACTTCATGGACGTCATAGCCCGCGGAGAGGAGATCTTAGACATCAGTCCTCTCGGAGCAGGCGGAAAGATCAAAGGGATACAGGTAGATCTTTCGCCCATCGACAAACACGAGATAGTGAGCAACCCGCAGCGCTACACCTATCCCGCATGCGCAATCACCCAGAGGTTTGCGGCCCTCATGGCGCTGGCAGATTTTCCGTGCTACCTGACGCCTGAGTGCACCACCGCCACCTTGATGACAAACATCATCGCAAAGAACCCCGGTGTGCCCGGAGCCCCCGTCAGGGCCTGCAAGGGCTGCGCTGTGACGAAGCTGATCAAACGCAACGTTCCCTACGTCAAGGGTGAGGGCGCAGGTCCCTGCGGATACTGCGAGTGGTATCGAGCTGTATAATTAAACTTTAAATCGCAAAAGAGGGGGTTCGGAGCACATCCGATCCCCCTTTACTGTACAAAGGGGGTAAATAACTTGAAAAAGATCCTGCTTCAACTTGACTGCGATCCGTTGGCAAGCGTGTTTGATGCGGTCACCGCTTACGATGCCGGAGCGGACATCGTTTTGCAGTACGGCAATGTGACGCCTGAAAACGTTACAGATCTGGTTTACGGCGTAATGTTCACCCGAGGCGGGGATAAATTAAAGTACAGCGCCATCTTCATAGGCGGTTCAAACGTCAGCAAGGCAGCAGAGATACTTAAGGTCGTTAAAAAGACCTTTTTTGGAAACGTGAGAAATTCGGTCATGTTCGACCCCAGCGGCTGCAACACAACTGCTGCGGCCGCGGTCGCCAAGATGACGAAGGCCTGCGACGTAAGGGGCCAAAAGGTGGTCGTCCTGGCAGGCACGGGCCCCGTCGGACAGCGCGCTGCTGCCATGTTTGCCATGGAAGGGGCAAATGTCGTGGTCACCTCAAGAAAGCTCGATAAGGCCCAAGCAGCAGCAGAGGAGATAAAGGCGACTTTCGGCCTCGAAGTTCAGCCCTTCGCTGCCTTTGATGACGAAAGCACGGCAGAAGCCCTAAAGGGAGCCGTAGCAGCCCTTTGTACCGGCGCGCCTGGAGTGACGCTCATTCGCGAATACCTATGGAAGGCCCATCCCACCCTTCGGGTGCTTGGAGATGTCAACGCCGTACCGCCCCTGGGAGTGGAAGGCATGAAGTCGTCCTTCAACGGCGAGACTGTCGAAGGAAAGGTCTTGTTTGGCTCCATGGGGATCGGGGGCCTCAAGATGAGAGTGCACAGAACCTGCGTGGAGCGGCTATTTGAAAGAAACGACGCCGTATTTGACGCTCAAACCATACTTGAAATAGCCAAGGAGCTATCCTGATTTTGAGAACGCTTTTAGTGGGAGTAAGCACCAGGGCTTTGGCCGAGTCCGCCGTCAGGGCAGGTATGGACGCGGTTGCAGTCGACTACTTCGGCGATCTGGACCAAAGGCGTCTGATTCCTGCTCTGGCCGTAGGGCGAGACTTCGGCTTACCCTTCGACGAAGGCTCCATTTATAAAGTATGCCTGCTTTTTGACTATGACGGGGTCATCTACACGGGAGGAGCCGATATAAAGCCTGCACTCATTGACCAAATCTCAAGGGGTAAACTTCTTTTCGGCAACGACTCAAAGGTCTTGCGGCAGGTGCGAGACCCCCTGTCGCTGCGCGAAGCCTGCAGGAAAGGCGGGATCGGTTTTCCGGTGACCTTCCTTTCAGGCGAGGCTGAAACTCTAAATAAAGAAATGAGGTGGCTTGTCAAGCCCGTTTACGGCGGCAGCGGATTTGGCATCGACTTTTACGACGGCGGCAGGGTAGATGAGGATTTTTACGTACAGCAGTTCGTCAGTGGCCTTCCTGCCTCCGCGTCATTTTTGTCGGACGGCATGACGTGTCGGCTGCTTGGCATGACAAGACAGCTCATAGGAGACGAAACCCTTGGAGGAAGCGGCTTTAAGTGGTGCGGCAACGTCTATCCCCTTTTTTCGACTAATGCCAATTTTGCTGATATAATAAACAAAATATCGAATTGGGGAAGCCTTTTGACGGGTCTTTTCGGCCTCAAAGGCCTTTTTGGCGTAGATTTCGTGCTGGACAGCTCAGGCAAGCCCTTTTTAGTGGAGATAAACCCGCGCTACAGCGCCTCGATGGAGCTCATGGAGCCCGATGTAAGCGCGCCGCTGGTGGCGCTTCATGTCTCAGCCTGCCTGGGTGAGGCAACAAACTTCACGATCCAAGACCCGGTCGGGTTTGCGGCCAAGGGCATAGTTTACGCCACGTGCGACGCGGTCATGCCGGACACTTCGGGCTGGCTTGGCTTTTGCAGCGACATTCCTTTCCCGGGCGAGCACGTAAGCAAGGGTTCCCCGATCTGCACGGTATTTGGAAGGGGCCAAACGCAGGACGACTGTATTGCCGACCTTTACGGGAAGGCAAACGAGGTATATCGAGAGCTGAAGGAAGAGGCATATCATGAGTGATGAATCTTTTAGCGTGATCTGCACGCTGATAACGGGACGCACCCTTGAGCAGGCCAAGGGGATGCACGGCGGCAAGACCGAGGAGGAATATAAACAGGCGGTTGACAAGGCCTTCCTGTCGCCCGAAGTTTTAGACAAATTGTCTTTAAAGGAAGGCGACGAAGCGATCTTTAAGACTTCTTACGGGCAGGTACGCGTCAGGGTTTACGCCGATGCGGGGTTGCCTTCTGACGTGGTCTTCGTTCCAATGGGCCCGACGGCAAATGCGCTCGTAGGTTCGGATACCGATGGAAGCGGAATGCCTTCGTTTAAGGGCCTGCAGGTGGAGGTAAGCAAACCATGAACGTCGAAAGAAACGTCGTGTGCACCTTCTGCGGGTGTTTGTGCGACGATATAAATTTAACCATAGAGGACAATCGCATCGTCAAGGTGGAAAAGGCCTGCGGCAACGGCAGGGGATTGTTTGAAGGCTACGATCCTGTACCTAAAAGACCAAAGATTATGGGAACCGAAGCTTCGTATCAGGAAGCGGTAAACGAGGCTTCAAGGATCTTGAAATCTGCCAGGTATCCGCTGATCTACGGCCTGTCTTCAACGTCATCGGAGGCCCAGCGCATGACCGTGCAGCTGGCCGAACTTATCGGGGCGTCCATCGATTCGACATCGTCAGTCTGCCACGGCCCGACAGGCCTTGCCATGCAGGCGGTGGGAGAGCCGACATGTACGCTGGGCGAGATAAAAAACAGGGCAGACCTCTTGATCTTTTGGGGCTGCAACCCCCTTGTGACCCACAGCAGACACTTTGCCAGGTATTCTGCCATGCCAAAGGGGCGCTTCGTTCCCGAAGGCAGGCGCGACCGCAAGGTCATCGTCGTGGACGTGCGCCGCAGCGAGACGGCCAAATCGGCCGACATGTTCTTGCAGATCAAGCAGGGATGCGACTTTGAGGTGCTCCTTGCCCTAAAGGCTTTGGTAATGGGCCGCTCCCTGGACGCCGTCGAGGTAGGCGGGATACCGGTAAAGCTGCTGCAGCAGCTTGCCGGCGAGATGAAGGCCTGTAGATACGGCGTCATATTTTTCGGCATGGGGCTTACCATGACAAAAGGCAGGGATCTAAACGTGCGGGGCGTTTTGTCTTTGGTGAGGGAGTTAAACGACCACACCAGGTTTTCCGCCCTGCCCATGAGGGGCCACGGAAACGTGACGGGAGCAGATCAGGTCATGTCCTGGCTTTGCGGGTATCCCTTTGCCGTCAACTACTCCAGGGGCTATCCCAGGTATGGTCCCGGCGAGTTTACGGCGGTCGACCTTCTTTGCAGCGGCGAGGCCGACTGCATGCTCGTTATAGCCTCAGACCCGGCAGCCCATTTTCCAGCACCGGCAGTAAGGCACATGGAAACCATCCCCGTCATAGCCATAGATCCTATGGAGAGCTTAACGGCAGCCAAGGCGTCCGTTTATTTTCCGACGGCCATGTACGGCGTTGACTGTGAGGGTACGGCATACAGGATGGACGGCGTCGCCCTGCGCCTGAAAGCTCCACTGAAGCGACAAAGACCGAGCGACGAGGAAGTCCTGCAAGCTTTGATCGAAGGTGTGAAATCATGTTGATCATAAAAGGCGGTCAGGTTTACGACCCTGCCAACGGCGTAAACGGCGAAGCAAAAGACATTTACATAAAGGACGGCAAGGTGATAAAAGCACAGAAAGACGAGGCATGTGAGGTAACAGTCATAGATGCCCGTGGCATGATCGTCATGCCGGGGGGCGTGGACATGCACGCCCATGTAGCCGGGTCCAAGGTTAACACCGGCCGCAAGCTGTGCCCCGAGGATCACTACGAACATTTTAGAATCGCCGAGAAGGGATTGCGGTCGGGCGCAGGCTCCAGAGTCCCTACGACGTTTTTGACGGCCTACAGGTACGTGGAGATGGGCTATACCACGGTCGTTGAGGCTGCATCCGCCCCTCTCGTGACGCGACACACGCACGAGGAGCTCCAGGACATGCCCGTGCTTGACAAGGCCATACTGATCACGATGGGCAACAACGAAATCCTCATGGACATGATCTCCCAAGGCAGGTTTGACGAGGCCAGAGACGTCATGGCCTGGCTCCTTAACTCCACGGGAGGATACGGCGTCAAGGTCGTAAACCCCGGGGGAGTGGAGAACTGGAAGTGGGGCGGAAACGTCCAAAGCTGGGACGACGAGGTCAAATATTTCGGCTTAACCTCAAGAAAGCTGCTTGACGCCTTAGTCCGGTCAGCAGACAGCTTAAAGCTTCCTCACCCCGTTCACCTTCACGGCTTAAATTTGGGGGTTCCCGGAAACGCAGAAACAACTATCGAAGTTATAAAAGACATACAGGGCAGGCTTCATCTGTGTCATCTGCAGTTTTTAAGCTACGCCAAGGACAAAAAGGGGCGCATGCACAGTGGCGCAAGCGCCGTCATGGAAGCCTTCAACAAATGTTCAAACGTCACCATGGATGTAGGCCAGATCGTATTTGGCAACGCCGTTACCATGACCTCTGACGGCCCGCTTGAGTATAGGATACAAAAGATGACAGGCCACAAGTGGTGCAACGATGACGTGGAGTGCGAGACGGGCGGAGGCATAGTCCCCATGGAGTATAAAATTAAATCCGTCGCCTCGGCAGTGCAGTGGATAACGGGCATGGAGCTGTTTTTGCTTGCCAAGGACCCCTGGAGGGTTGCACTGACGACCGACCACCCGAACGCAGGGCCATTTTTTTGCTACCCGCAGGTAATAAGGCTTTTGATGGACAAAGACTACAGGAATCACTTCATCAGCCTGCTTCCCCCAAAGGCCTTCAAGGGATCGGTGATAAAGGACTTGGACAGGGAATACAGCTTGTATGAAATTGCAATAATTACGAGAGCCGCTCCTGCCAAAATATTGGGCTTGAGGGAAAAAGGACACTTGGGAGAGGGAGCCGACGGCGACGTTGCCATATACGACCCGCGAAAATTCGGGCTTAGGGGATGCATCTGCAATTTTAAGGACTGCAGGCGCGCCCTGGACTTTCCCGCCTGGGTGATAAAGGGGGGCGATATAGTCGTCAAAGACGGAAAGCTTTTAAAGGAATTTCCGGGCCGCGTGTACAGGGTCGCTCCCGATTTCGACAGATCCATAGAGGAAAAGATAAGGGAAGATTTCGAAAAATATTACACCCTTTCTTTCGAAAACTATCCGGTCCAGGAAGATTACCTCAAAGGTTCAAAGGAGGTGGCCTGCATTTGAGCGATCAGGAACACATCGCTTACATACTGCTTGGTGCCAACCTTGGAGACAGACAGAGCAACATCCTGCAAGCGCTTCAGTACATCCAGGCCAGAGCGAATATCGAAAAGGTCTCTTCGTTTTACGAGACGAAGCCCTTAGACGGTTCAGACCAGCCCGAATACCTCAACATGGCCTGCCGGATACGAACGACCGACGGCCCCGGGGATCTGCTTAATTTTCTAAAGTGGGTCGAAAGGCGGATGGGGCGTACCTCCCTTGAAAAAAACGCCCCCAGGCCCATAGACATTGATCTGCTCCTCTACGACGACATGGTCGCAGATGAAAGGGATTTGCACCTTCCCCATCCCAAGATGCTGGAACGGGCCTTTACGCTTGTTCCCTTGGCCGAGATAGCTTCCGACTACGTCCACCCGACTGCGGGACATAGCATTGGCGAGCTGGCAAAGACGGCTGATTCCTCCTCGGTTAAAAAGGTCGAAAGGAGCCTGAAATTTAAGCTTGAAAGCGACATCCAGGGGGGACGCCCCTCCATAAACGTGAGCCTGTCTCGCGTGGGCATCACCGGCTTAAAGCGCGTGATAAGGCTTGGAGTCAAGGGAAAGGCTGCGCTTTTTTACGCCACGCTTGATTTCTTTGCCTACCTTGACCCCTTCAAGGCTGGCGTGCACATGTCGAGGTTTACCGACGTGCTTGAGGGCATGATCGAAGAGATCTCTTTGGAACCTTCCCCCGACATAGAAAGCCTTGCCGAAAGGCTGGCCCTGCAGGTGGTCCAGTCACAGAAGGCAAAGAAGGCCGAAGTGTGGATAAAGGCGCGTTACCCCATGGAAAAGGTCACGCCCATATCGGCCAAAAAGACCGAGGAGCTTTTTACCTTCGTGGGCATCGCGTCCACCGACGGGCAAAGGTCGCGCCGCATCATCGGGGTGGAGGCGGAGGGCATGACGGCCTGCCCCTGCGCCCAGGACATGATGAGCTCTCATGCCAGGATGCTTCTTGAGGAGGCAGGCTACGACGCGGATGAGGCAGCAAAGATCGTAAGCCTTATCCCCATGCCCACCCACAACCAGCGGGCCAGGGGCACGCTTTTGGTCGGCTCGCAGATGTCGGTACGGGCAGAGCACCTTGTGCACATCATAGAAGCTTCCATGAGCTCTGAGACTTACGAGCTCCTAAAAAGGCCGGACGAGTTTTTCGTGGTCAACAAGGCACACCAGAACGCCAGGTTCGCCGAGGACGTGGTAAGACAGATGCTTTTTAACTTGGTCGAGGTCTACCCCGACCTTCCGGATGAGTCCTTCGTGCTTGCCAGGGAAGAAAGCCTTGAAAGCATACATCGTCACAACGCCTTTGCCGAAAGAAGCGGACTGCTTGGAGACATCAGGGCTGAAATTCACGGCCGGGCTGAGGTGCATCGGCCCGACATCACCATGGAAGAATGGCTGAGTTTATAAATGTCTAAGGCGTTGTTCGTCACGGGCAAGCTCGCCCAGGAGGCTTTGCAGAACATATTAAAAAAGATCGAGCTGCCCTTTTCGTATGATGTGGCGGTACTTCCCATCTCCGTGGCGGCGCTCATGAACGTAACGTGGGTGGCGTCCAAGCTGACGGATTTAAGGGGAGCAGACACGGTGATACTGCCAGGTTTATGCCAGGGAGACGAAGAGGTGCTGTCAAAGGCTTTGGGCGTCAGGGTAATAAAGGGACCAAAGGACTTAAAAGACCTGCCGGGATTTTTTGGCCTTGCAGCACGCCAGGCCACGGTCAGCTCAAACGTTCAAATACTGGCCGAGATCGTAGACGCACACAAGCTTAGCTTAAATGAAATCATAGAAAGGGCCGCCTACTACAAGGCCCAAGGGGCATCTGTCATCGACCTTGGAGGTCCCGTCAAGGGATCCATACCAAACGTAGGCGAGATCGTAGCGACGTTAAAAGGGCTTGGATACAAGGTGAGCCTTGATACCTTTGACGAGGCGACGGCTCTGGAGGCGGATAAATCTGGCATCGACCTTTACTTAAGCGTCAACGGCTCAAACATGGAGATGGCGCGCAAGATGTCATGTCCCGTCGTGGTGATACCCGACTTTGAGGACAAAACCGTTAGCTCCTTGGTAAAAAACGCCGAGAGGCTGCAGGAGATGGGCAAGAGCTACATAGTCGATCCCGTGCTTGACCCGCTTCCCTTTGGCCTTGCAGGTTCGATACACCGTTTCGTTGAATATAAAGCCCGATATCCCAAAGATGAGATGTTGATGGGCACGGGAAACCTGACAGAGCTTACAGAGGCCGACTCCACGGGCATAAACGCGCTGCTTTTGGGGATATGTGTCGAGCTAAACGTCAACTACGTGCTTACGACCGAGGTGGTAAGCTGGGCGCGAGGCGCCGTTCGCGAGGCTCACCTCGCAGGCATGCTGAACGAAAGCGCAAAGCAGTCGGGAGTACTGCCGAAGGGCTTCGGATTCGGCCTTGTTACGGCAAAAGATCTGCCCTTTGAAAGCTACAGCGAAGAGGAGATAGTAAACATACACAAAAATGTGACGGACAAAAATTTTCGAATCTTCGTGATAGACGACTATATATATGTATTTAACAGTTCGATATTTTTAAAGGGAAAAGAAGCAGGGGAGTTATTTGCCAAACTGGACGTCTCCGATCCGGGGCATTCCTTTTATCTGGGCCGCGAGCTCGAAAGGGCATCGCTTGCTGCCAGGCTCGGGAAAAAATACGTGCAGGAGCGCCCCTTAAACTGGGGCTATCTGTCGGGCGATGATATATGAGGTCTTAGTTTCAACCTTAAACCCGGAGGGCTTGCCAAACTGGGCGCCCATGGGGCTGATCGAGCAACAAGACAGCTACTTTTTGCGGGCCTTTAAAGGCAGCCATACCTGCAGAAACCTCGCCGCTCGCGGGCAGTTTGTGGCAAACGCTACCGACGATATCTTGGCCTTTTGTCTCAGCGCATTGGGCGAACCCGCCCTCGATTGCGTGCCCGCCAAAAGGGTGGCCGGCTACGTATATGCAGAAGCTTGTTCGTGGATGGAGTTTGAGGCCGTCGCAGCAAAAGAAGATGACCGGGCCGTTCAATTTTCCCTCAGCCTCCTTTACAGCGAGATGAGGTTGCCGTACAGAGGCTATAATAGAGCTAAAGGATCGATCATGGAGCTTTTGATAGCAGCGACGCGATATCAGTTTTACGACCGCCAATTTTTTGACGGGCTCGTATCGAACGCCAAGGCTTTAGTTGAAAAGACAGGCGGAGACAGGGAAGCCGAAGCCCTCGCGTTTGTGGAAAGCTATCTTAAGGAGGTATTCGATGAAGGTCGTTCGCGTTGAAGCAGGCGCCAGGCTGCACTTCGGTTTTCTCGACTTAAACGGAAGCCTTGGGAGGATCTTTGGCGGCATTGGCATGGGGATAGACGAACCCAAGATAATGCTTGATGTATGTAAAAGCGAGCTGCTGCAAGCTCAGGGGCCGGATTGTGAGAGGGCGCTCGGGTATGCCAAAAGATTCTTGAATCATTTCGGCGTCCAAGACGGAGTCGCGATAAATGTCATCTCTGCCATACCCTCGCACGTCGGTCTTGGCTCGGGTACCCGTATGGCTTTGACAGTCGGCAAGGCTTTATCCGTACTTTTTGATATCGACGTGTCGATAAAGGAGCTTGCCACCGTCATGGGCAGAAGCAGGCGGTCAAGCGTCGGTACCGTTACCTTTGAAAAAGGCGGCTTCGTCCTGGACGGGGGTCACAAAAAGGGGCAGGAAAGAGACTTTCCGCCTTTGCTCTTTCACGACCTGCTTTCGACGGATTGGACATTTGTGGTGGCAGTACCGATGTCGCTTAAAGGGGCAAGCGGACCGGAGGAAGAGGAAAAATTTAAGGCCTTGAGCATACATGAGGAGCTGTCGTCGAAGGTGTGCAGGTTGACCTTGATGAAGCTGCTGCCTTCCATCGTCGAGAGAGACGCAGCCGTATTTGGAGAGGCCATATCCGAGATCCAGGATTTGGTAGGAAGCTGTTTTTCCGGCCTTCAGGGAGGCAAGTTTCACTCGCCCCTTTCGGAAGAGATCGCATACTTCATGAGATCCGCAGGCGCCTTAGGAATCGGACAAAGCTCGTGGGGACCTGCCGTTTACGGCATCACGGCCGACCGAGATAGGGCACGTGCCGTTTGCGGCAGCCTAAAGGATAAGTTTGGCAAAGAGACTAAGGTCTTTATGACGTCTTGCGCTCAGGGCGGAGCAAGCGTCTGCGTTAGAGAGGACTGATATTTATGATTTTTAACGGCGTCGAGGTAGAAGACACATACGCTGAGGCCTTCTCGATGTGGGCAAGCAGGATCATCGTCACGGCCGACAGCCGGGAATGGGTTACGACGGCGGTAACGTCGGCCACCGGGTTTGCCACATCCGTTATAGGCTGCGGATGCGAGGCCGGCGCGGAACTTGAGCTTGGCGAAGATCATACCCCCGACGGCAGGCCGGGGGCAAGCATCCTCATCTTTGGCGTTTCAAGGTCGGGCTTGGAGTCTCAGCTTGTCTCAAGGATTGGCCAATCCATAATGACATGCGCAACCACTGCCTGCTACAACGGCTTAGAGGACGGAGAGCAGGTGGACGTGGGCGGAAAGCTGAAGTTTTTTGGCGATTCGTATCAGGCAAGCAAGATGCTCGGCAAAAGGCGATTTTGGAGGATCCCTGTCATGGACGGGGAGTTTTTGGTGGAGCAGAAGTTTTGCATCAAAAAGGGCGTTGGCGGGGGAAATTTGCTGTTAATTTCAAGGGACGTCAAAAGTTGCCTTGAAGCTGCCCAAAGGGCGGTGAGCGCGATGAAAAAGGTGCCAGGCGTCATAATGCCCTTCCCCGGCGGAGTCGTTCGAAGCGGCAGCAAGGTCGGCTCAACCTACCGTTTTCTCAGCGCCTCTACCAACACCCCCTATTGTCCCACGCTAAAAAAACTCGTTAAGACGTCGCTGCCTGAGGAGGCCAACGCCGTGTACGAGATAGTCATCGACGGCTTAGATGAACGCTCAGTCAGGGACGCCATGGGACACGGGCTTTTAGCTGCATGTTCCTGCGATATTCTGTCGATAACGGCGGGAAACTACGGCGGAAGTCTGGGACAATACAAATTTCATCTGCTTGAAATCTTAAAAGGAATGTGACGGGTGGTAGATCATGAAAAGCTTGAGGTTTTTGAGGAAGGTATCTATAAGGGTTCGCATGTACGCGTTTTTGGCGGTGATCTTGATCCTTGAAGCCGTAACGGGGGTTATTTGCTACAACGCCGTAAAGTCCTTTGATATCCCTGTGATCCTTTTAGCTCTATGTTTTCTTTTTACGCTGATTGGCGGACTTATTGTAACGACGTCCATCACCGCTCCCATAATCGAATTTAGGGCTTTCATGAAAAAGCTTAAGGATACCCTGGACTTCACGATAGAATACGACGTCTGGTCCGGCGACGAAATGGCCGAAGCCGGAAGAGCCACATATGAGTTTCTGGATCGGATACAGGAACTGGTCGGCTTCATATCCAAGTCGTCGGCCGAGGTGGAAGACACCTCAAAGACCGTGCTTTCCATGGCAGACAAGGACGACAGCGTCGCAGGCAGACTGCTCGGCGAAGTGACGGAGCTGTCAAAGATGGTTGAAAGGTTTGCCTCGGATATGAGCTCCCTTAACGCGGGCGTTCAGGAAGTGGCCTCGGGAAATCAGATCTCGGCATCAAGGACCATGGACATAGCCAGGGAAATAGCCGATGCATCCCAGTCAGCCGAAGAGGGCTTGACAGTCATACGCGAGATGAGCGAGAGGATAGAAAAAGCAGCCCGGGAATCGCTTCAAAGCATCACTACCGTGAACGAGCTTGCACAAAAGATAGATGACATCAGCAAGCTTTTGGAAAATATATCCCATATAGCCACGCGGACCAACATGCTTGCTTTAAACGCAGGCATAGAGGCAGCCAGGGCGGGAGCGGGAGGCAAGGGATTTGCAGTGGTCGCCGAGGAGATAAGGAAGTTGGCTTATGAATCAAGCGACGTCGCAGCCAACGTATCCCGCCAGATGAGCGACATGTCCTTAAAGCTTCAAAGCGTAATGGACTCGGTAAGGGCCGGCTCAAGCACGTCCGCCGACGCAAACCAAAGGGCTCAGGCGACGATGCAGACGATGAGCACCATCCTGCAAAGCCTAAAAAATATTTCTTCGGCTGCAAACGACTTATCGGCCATCTCTGAGGAACAGGCAGCGTCATCGGAGGAGATATCGTCCACCCTGCAAAGCATTTCGACCGAGGTAGAAAAGATAAAGAGCTTCGTAGTTGAGGCGAAAAGTGCCATGTCGGAGCTGGCCGATTCGGCATCGCACTTAAGCGACAGGGCAAGAAAGATGGAACAGCTTGCCATATCCCTCAAAGGCTTAGTCGGCAAGTTTAAGCTCTGGCAGGGCGACAAGCTGCAGCAAGTTTAGGTCGGACATCGGGGTGAAATTCATGCAAAGTTGTGCCTTATGTACATTGGCAAGGACCGTTTCAGTTAGCAATGGCGTTACCTTGAGTTTAAAGACGGCCGGCACGATCCCGATAGAGGTCGACGGCATACTGCCCGAGACGGTGTTGGGTCAAAGCAAAAGCGAGATTTGTGCCTTAAAAGTGCACGCAGGAAAAGAGGTCGTCGAGCTTGGCGAGGTCTTTGACGTCGAAGTAAACGGCGACGAGACCCTTGTGTTTGAAGGCGACCTCAAGCACGTAAAGCACATAGGCGAAAACATGTCCCGGGGGCTTTTGGTGGTCAACGGAGACGCAGGCATGCATCTTGCCCAGCACATGAAAGGCGGTACCATTGTCGTAAACGGCAACCTGGAGCCGCGCTGCTGCTGTGAGATGTCGGGAGGCACCGTGATCATAAACGGCAACGCCAAGGCGATGCTTGGCTCCCCCCTTCCCGGAAACAACAAGGGGATGAGAGGCGGGCTTATAGCGGTGTTTGGCTCTGCAGGCAGCAGGGTAGGTGAGGGCATGAGAAGGGGCCTTATAGCCGTTTCGGGCGACGTCGGAGACTTTGCCGGTGTGAACATGATCGCGGGCACCATAGTCATATTTGGCAAAATGGGCCTAAACGCCGGCGGGGGCATGAAAAGGGGAAGCATCGTATCCTTGGGCGGCACAGAAAGAGTCCTTTCTACATTTCTTTACAGCTGCTCGTACATGCCCATTTATTTAAAGCTTTACCTTAAATATTTGAGCGATCTGGGCTTTACCGTTACAAAGGAAATGTTGGACGGACCATACAGCAGGTATGCAGGCGACATGTCTGCGCTTGGGAAAGGGGAGATATTGATCCTTGATAAACCTTAACGAAGCAGCCTTTAAGCGCGTGAAGGAAATGATCGACAGATCTGACGAAATAGGTGTGTCCGAAGCCAAGGCAAGCTGTGGGGCTACCATCGTAGACGCGGGGATAAACTCAAAGGGTTCTTATGAAGCAGGCAGGCTTTTTGCCGAGGCCTGCATGGGGGGATTGGGAAGCGTAAGCTTTGCCGTGGACAGCGCGATTGCCGTCCCAAGCGTCACGGTCGAGGTCGCAAATCCTCCTATGGCCTGCCTGGCATCGCAGTACGCCGGCTGGGCCCTCAAGGGTGAGAACTTTTATGCCCTAGGTTCCGGCCCTGCAAGGTCTCTTTACGGCAATGAGCCGCTTTATGCAACGCTCGGTTATAAAGAGACGTCTTCGGTGGCGGTGCTTGCCATTGAATCCTCCAAATTTCCTCCTGACAGCCTGCTTGAGTCGGTAGCAGCCTGCTGCAGGGTTGATATTAGCAATCTTTATGTGCTGATAGCGCCCACCAATTCCCTGGCAGGCAGCATACAGATAGTATCGAGGGTCGTAGAAACCGCACTGCACAAGCTCTTTGAACTGGGCTACGACGTCTCAAAGGTCTTACACGGGTTTGGCACATGTCCCGTTCCTCCCCTGCCAAAGGACTTCATGACCGCCATGGGATGGACCAACGACGCTGTCTTATACGGGGGAAAGGTATGGATCACCCTGCACGACGAGGTTTCAGTCGACTCGCTCGTCGAAAAGCTTCCCTCCTCGTCGTCAAGCGATTACGGCTTGCCCTTTTTGGACCTGTTTAAAAGATACAACTACGACTTCTATCAGGTAGACCCTATGCTTTTTAGCCCGGCAGTCGTTACGGTCAACAACGTTGCATACGGAGGCTTTTTTACGGTCGGAAGGGAAAACGCAGATATCCTCAAGCGAGAATGGTTTAGATGAAAGCGACCATCCTTGGAGCAGCAAATGCCTGGCACGTCGAGGTTTTAGTCAAAGCCTTCACGGAACGAAACGTCAGCGTAAACGTGCTGCGCACGAGGGATCTCAAGGCTTTCATGAATGGCAATTTCATTTCCGTCAACGAAGCAGACCTTGGAGACGTTGTTTTGGTTCGCTCCCTCCCGGGCGGGTCGCTTGAGCAGGTAATTTTTCGCGTGGACCTGCTTCACGTGCTTGAAGAGGTTAAAGGCGTTAAGGTGGTAAACTTGCCTGACGCCTTGGAAAAGACCGTGGACAAGATGTACACCACAGCTTTGCTTTCAAAGGCTGGCCTAAAGGTCCCGGAAACCTGCGTCACCGAAAGGTACGAAGATGCCATGACCGCCTTCAAGGAATTGGGCGGAGACGTCGTTGTAAAGCCGGTGTTTGGCTCGGAAGGCCGCGGCATGACCAGGGTATCCGACCCGGAAACGGCGCACAGGGTGTTCATGGCGCTAAATCAATATAGGTATGTATATTACCTTCAAAGGTTCATACCTCACAGCGGCATGGACATAAGGACCTTCGTCGTAGACGGACGCGTCGTAGCTGCCATGGAAAGGCTATCCTCCGACTGGCGGTGCAACGTGGCACTGGGTGCCAAAGCCAGCCTGCTGGTCCCGGACGAAAATTTGGTCGATATGAGCTTAAAGGCCGCCGATGCGGTTGGCGCTTTTTACGCAGGAGTTGACATACTGCCGTCCGATGACGGCGAGCTTTACCTTCTTGAAGTAAACGGCATCCCCGGCTGGAGGGGATTGCAGCAGGTGGCAAAGTCGGATATCGCTTCGACGATCGTCGAAGCGCTGATTGGGTGATTTTATGGCATACGACCTTAATGAGATAGTCTGGGCTGCACAATTGGCCTGCATATTTGAGGTGTGCGCCAAAAAGCCCGGCAATGTGCACACAGATAGGGCCTTTCACGACTCAAACCCCTTTGATTTTTTTGCCGGCGCTGTCGCCATGGGCACGGCGTTTCAGCGATTAAACGACTTTTCAGTAGGAGAGCTTGTCCTTAACGGCATAAGAAGCAGGTCGGCCCTTACTTCCACGAACGTAAACCTTGGCATTTTGCTTCTTTTGGCGCCACTTTCTAAGGCAGCCTTAAAATGCGAGGCCGACGGCAGCTTTGATGCGATTCGAAGCTCTGCTGCCGACGTCTTAGACGGCTTAACTAAGCAGGACACGGAATTCGTATATGAGGCCATCAGGCTGTCAGGAGCAGGTGGCATGGGCAAGGTCGAGCGCTACGACGTATCCGAAGCTCACGCAGGCATTACACTAAAGGAAGCCATGGCCGAAGCAGCAAATCGCGATTCGATCGCCGAAGAGTACGTGACTGACTTTTCCGTCACCTTTGAGACGTCCCTTCCTGCCGTCATGGAAGCACAAAAAGGGGGACTGCCCTTGCGCGATGCCATAGTGCAGGCTTTTTTGACGATACTTTCCAAGGTTCCGGACACCTTGATTGCAAGAAAGCTTGGCATCAAGGAAGCAGCAAAAGTCTCAAGCAAGGCAGCCGAAGTCCTTAAAGCAGGCGGGCTTTACTGCGCGGCAGGTAAGGCAGCTGTGCGCAAGTTTGACCTTTATCTCAGGCGCCTTGGCAACAAAAGAAACCCCGGCACGACGGCAGACCTCACAGTATCGGGGCTTTTTTTGTACCTGCTTGACTGCATCCATAAAGGCACCTTGCCTTTGGTGATCAGGCGCTGGTGACGTTAGTCTAATGAGAGGTTCTGTCATGCCGGGTGATTTTAGCGAAAAAAACATCTTTAAGTATTACGCCAAAGACGGATCATGGACGTTTGATGTAGACACCGTCGCCCACGAAAAAGATGTCGTTATAAACGTAGACGGCTGTCCTTTTGCCACGTTAAGGGCTTCAGAGGGCGACATGAAAGAGCTGGCCGTTGGGCATATGTTTTCTTGTGGTCTTATAACGTGTTACGGCGACGTGGCAAGCATGGATGTTTACGGCAAAGCGGTAAATGTGATTTTAAATGCCGCGCCCGAGCCTGATGCTCCTAAAGCTTTAAATAAATATATGGCGCTGAGCTGGAAGACGAGCGCAGATATCATATTTGAAGGCGTTAAACATCTCCAGGAAGCTTTTCTTTATCGAAAGACGGGCGCCTTTCATGCCGGCTTGCTATTGCGCCGCGACGGCCTAAGGCATTTTTTGATCGAGGACATAGCCAGGCACAACGTCGTCGAAAAGGTCATCGGCAGGGCATTGATGCAGGATGTCGATATGGACAAGTGCATGCTTTTAATCTCCGGAAGGCTTATGTGCGAGCTTGTAAGCAAGGCGGCGCTGGCAGGCATTCCGATTTTGGGCAGTGTATCGGCAACGACGTGTGAAGCTGCAGCCTTAGCCGAAAGTCGCGGCATGACCCTCATCGGCTTCATCCGCGAGGGAAGGATGAACGTCTACACCCACCCCGCCCGCATCGCAGAGTTTGACGAAAGGCGAATGAACAACAACTGAATTTGTGTCGACCCCCGGTAGTGTATAAATCCCTGGGGATCGACACAATCTAAAACCAGCCATAAATTCGTCAACGATCGAATGGCTTTATCATATAAAAGTGATTTGACTATTACATCGACATGTTTTATAATTGCGTCAGCAATCATATATCAAACGAGTTTTTAGTCTTCCTATGAGGGATGGAAACAAGCTTGAAATGGTATCGGAAGGCGACCCGGCCGGGGTTTTTAGTCTTCCTATGAGGGATGGAAACGTGAACCATCCGTCCTTGTGCCTGCCATCGGCGTCGGTTTTTAGTCTTCCTATGAGGGATGGAAACGCGGGGCGGTTGGCCCCGCCTAAATTCCTAGGCGTCGTTTTTAGTCTTCCTATGAGGGATGGAAACACGCCGACTGTGCAATTGAAGTAAGCGGCACGGGCGCGAGTTTTTAGTCTTCCTATGAGGGATGGAAACCAGTCTTGCCGCCCTTTTTGCCCTTGCCTCCACCAGGTTTTTAGTCTTCCTATGAGGGATGGAAACCCTCTTCCAACGTCCTCCTTAGCCTCGCCTGTTCCTCGTTTTTAGTCTTCCTATGAGGGATGGAAACCATATACCTGTTGCATATGCCATTTTAATTCTCTCCTTGGTTTTTAGTCTTCCTATGAGGGATGGAAACCCGACGAGGCGCTTCGGCTGGCCAAGGGCGACAGGGTTTTTAGTCTTCCTATGAGGGATGGAAACTAGTGTGCGACGGGCCTGTGGTGAGGAGAAAGATAAAGGTTTTTAGTCTTCCTATGAGGGATGGAAACCACGAAATCATGGGCCATATCGGCAGGGATCCCGAGTTTTTAGTCTTCCTATGAGGGATGGAAACTGTCGTTCACCGTCCTAAATACTGGACACCACATCATTGTTTTTAGTCTTCCTATGAGGGATGGAAACCGAACAGATTATACAGGACAGCTTAGGTCATCCACGGTTTTTAGTCTTCCTATGAGGGATGGAAACGGCCATCCTGCTCGACCCATACCTCAAAGGCGCGGTGTTTTTAGTCTTCCTATGAGGGATGGAAACTGAAGTCCCTATTCTCTGCTTCGGCCCTGTCCACAAGTTTTTAGTCTTCCTATGAGGGATGGAAACCTCAACCACGGCCAGAGCCTCGATGAAGCTGATGCGTTTTTAGTCTTCCTATGAGGGATGGAAACCAACTTACTTTCCAAGGATTAGTAACAGAAATACCTTGTTTTTAGTCTTCCTATGAGGGATGAAAACACAATCTCATCATCCAGTTTGTATAAATATCTACCGTTTTTAGTCTTCCTATGAGGGATGGAAACCCATCAACGTTGGAGACAAAAACGCTTGGAGCGGTAAGTTTTTAGTCTTCCTATGAGGGATGGAAACATCATTAACCCCATACTTGTTGGCAAACATCTTTTCGTTTTTAGTCTTCCTATGAGGGATGGAAACGTGTGCTCAAACCCAGGTACGTCGAAAATAAACAATAGGTTTTTAGTCTTCCTATGAGGGATGGAAACCATTCCGTACCTTTCGGAATATTCGCCGTGCCGCCTCGGTTTTTAGTCTTCCTATGAGGGATGGAAACCTCGATTCTTTGCCAAACATCTGCTTGGAAAGTGCCCGTTTTTAGTCTTCCTATGAGGGATGGAAACAAGATATAGTGTCTTTCATCGCTGAACGAGTTGCCGAGTTTTTAGTCTTCCTATGAGGGATGGAAACTGCCTTGTTTGGTGGTGATGGATACCCAGCTGTTAGTTTTTAGTCTTCCTATGAGGGATGGAAACTGTTATTTGATTACCTTCAAGTATCCTATTGGCATAGTTTTTAGTCTTCCTATGAGGGATGGAAACTGGCCACAGCGACAGTGTATTTAATCCCGTCGCCATAGTTTTTAGTCTTCCTATGAGGGATGGAAACAATTGACATGAGCGCCGGCCCGCAAGCCCGTGCAAGTTTTTAGTCTTCCTATGAGGGATGGAAACTCTCACACATTGCAACAATATCTATTCCTGCCCATGTTTTTAGTCTTCCTATGAGGGATGGAAACTTGCCTATTTGTCATGTTGATGAGGACGCTTTTTTTGAGTTTTTAGTCTTCCTATGAGGGATGGAAACGTGCATACAAGGCGAAGTGCATCGATATAAAATCCTACAGGTTTTTAGTCTTCCTATTAGGGATGAAAGCCAAAGGTGCTTCTACGCTATTCGGTTATGTTGGCCAGGTTTCGTATTTCTAAAAAATAAGCTGCCGAAGAAATGTGACTTTCTCCGACAGCTTATTTTGTTGTTATTGTGGCTTTAATTTCTATTTGTTATTTCCTCAAACCTTCCGTATCCGTAATTTGTCTTTGCTCCGATGCCTGCTTTGCAAAGCATCTGCTTTAGTTGTTTTTCTAATTCTCCAAAAACTGTGTCAGGTAACTCGCTTTTCGTACGGTCTTTCAAGATCGTAAATCTGAAAGTTCCGGCACAGACCGTAACGTATGTTACGGGAACGGGATTGTACCAGTCGTTTGGCGGATGGTCAGAGTTCATGTAATACAGCTGAAAATGGCTGTTTATTATATCTACGCCAAATTTCAAGTCGCTTATGGGTATGGCGTCCAAAAATATCAGGCAACCCTTTATATTTTCTGATTCCCCATTTTCGCCCCCCTTTATGTCCTCACCAAAAAGCTCTTTGAAATATTCAACTAAATGGTTATTGCATTTAAGATAATGCGCCAGACAGCCCTTTATTGCACTATTGGGTATTACTGGTATGCCATAGTTTCTTGAAAAGGTCATACCGACTTCAAGGGCCGATGGGTTGCCCGAACCGACGAGCAACTTGCCTTTGAGTCTAAAATTTAAATCACAGACCTTGCTCATTTTGGATCCTAGATTATTAATTAAATAATCTAATTTATTGCACAATATACTAAATGGATTTCGATCGCCATCTTTTGTCATTCTTTGCAGTTTACTGTTTAAGTGTTTGGCTAATTCTAGGGCAAGGTTTCTTTCATCCCTGTTGTGATTTTTAAAAACCCTCCTGTTGTTTGGCTCCAAAAAGAAATACTTATCCCAGTAAAGGCCAAGATTGAGGCTGTCGGGCAGGTGATCAAAGGGGTAGGTCATTTTTTATCACCGCCAAAGTATATCTCGGCGTAGCGTTTAAGCCAGCTTGCGCCGTCGATGGCAGCTAACTGGGCGTTCAGGTATTCGGCGGCGGTCAGAGATTTGTTTGTCATTGATTCGCTAAATATCCGGGCGCTGAAATCTTTTATATCAGCCTTTAAACCTATAAGCTCATCTAAATGCTTTATAGCGTCGTCGAAACCTTTTTTCTTCAAAAAAAGCAGCGTTGCCGCGATGCCGTTTCCCATGATCATGCTGCCAAGCCCTCTTACGGTCCTTAGGTAATCTTCCCTGCGCTTTTCTTCAACGCTTTTGACCATGGCCATTGCCTTATAAGCCATCTCGAGGTTTTTATGTATCACTGTTTGTCACCTTCCCAGCCAAAAAGGGTTACCCAAACCATGCCCTTGCCTACCGTCTCTTTACCTCCTATGTTTACCAGTTGCCCATCAATCGCATCGTTTAATTTATCAAGTATGCCTTCATTGGCATATACAGTCGGCCTTGCAACGAAATACATGGCTGTGTCCTGCGGAAGATACTCTTCATACCAAAGTGCTCCTTCTTCGGTTGTGCCGCTTTCGCTCAGCCTTATCCTTGGGACGACTTCCGTCATGGTCGCTACTATCTGTGAAAACAGGTTATCGCTTACGATGACCACGTCTTCTGTAAGCTTATTTTTAAGATACTCAACGGGGGCACACTTCGATATGGATGTAAATATGTCGGCCATAATTTCTTTTTCGTTTTGATTTTTCAGGGAGTCAAGGGCAATTTCTTCCAGCCATACCTTTTCATTTCTTGAAACATTGCCCAGGCAGAAGGCCTTTTCGTCGCTCAGTTGGGGGAGCAATTTGTTGAGCCAGTTTAATTTTTCTTTATAATAGCAGCTGCCCGAATCATGTGTGTTGTTGCTGCTTGTGTTTTTTGAATCCAAAGCGTCTAAAAACCTTGACATGACCAGAGGACAGGTAACCCATACGAACAGCTTATCAGGATTTCTTACGGGAAAAAGCAATATCTTCGCCTCGGAAAAGGCGACATTGCCGGGTTTGCTGCCGGCGCTGCCTTCAATCTCGCTCCCAAAAATCTCTTCTACCAGGTCTGAATGACTTATCCTGCAATACGATCGCAATGCTCCCTTAATGCCCTGAATAACCGGAAAGCGTGTCTTTCGTTCCCGTTGTATGGGAAGGTCGATACTGCCTATCTCCGGCCCGCTGCCGGCGTGTAGCTGCGTTTCTGCATATAGCAAATATACCGCTTTATCTTGCATAACCTTCATTCCTCCCCCTTAAAGCTTTCCCATTTCATGGAAATAAATCTACCAAATCCGAAGTCCTCGAACTTACTGTTAAGTGATATTTCGTTACTCGGTGTTCCTTTTAAATAGTAAACAGTCCCTGGGCCGGCTGCATGGTATATTGGCTTCGGTTTGCTATTAACCATATCCCAGCCGCTTACGGCCACTTTTTTGCTGCCGGCTATAGCGACTATTTCGGCCTGTCCTACTTTTCCTGATGCAGGTGCAATGCCTCCGTCAAGCAGGGCAGGGGTTATAAGCGATATTGCTGTATTTTCACCGGATGTCGAAATGTCTAAGGCGGCAGTTTCAAGCTCTTTCATATAAACTTTTGCCCAACGCTGTTTAGATCCTAAAAATACGCCCTCTATGCGAACCTTGCAGATGAGATCAACAGTCTCTTCGTCCTCGGTGAGCATGAAGAACCCACCGCGGTTAAACCTATAAAAGGTCAGCGTATAAAGCAAATGCCTTGCTGCACGCTTTATCCCTTTTTCGATGCCTATTCCAAAACGGGATTCCACGGATATCTTGGGTTTAGATAGCTTGAAGGTCATGCCACAATGCAGGTTCTCAAGGTCTTTAAGCTCTATGTAGCTTTCATCCGCTTCCTCGGCACCTTCGAATTCCGGTATCCAGGGCAGACAGTTAAGATTTAGGTCGTCATCACATAAAAACTTTTTGTCCTGATTGTCCAGTTTTATCAGAGGCATGGCCTTATATGTCCGTTCATTTCCAATTTTGACGCGATATATATTCTTGGGCGCCGGGAAATAATGCCTAAATGTGTTGCCATCTTGGCTGTCGTATTCAAATATGAAGGGGCCAAAAAGTCTGAGCTTTCCGGCATTTTGCGCGTCTCCGATGATTTCTTGCTCTTCGGTGGTAAGTTGTGCCATCTTTCCATAAGGAAGTTTTATGCCCCAACTTTTCATTAGTGCAGTCCTGAGCGCCCCGTAAAAGGGAAAAGGCGACGGGAATCGGCTTTCTACGCGGTCGGAGGCGCTAAACCTGCGGTTTTCCCTGAAGGCCACCCAATCTTCCGGTTCGAAATAGATAGCCCACAGCTTCATCGCTCATCACCACGCTTCATAAGCCTTAATGTCAAAAGAAGATCTATGGGGGCCTTTAAAGCCGTCTCTATGTCAGGCATTTCCTTTACATCCTCGCTTGATATCTTCTTATGCTGCCTAAAGACAGCTCCAATAAAACGCTTTAGGTTTTCTTTGAGCTTTCCCAACTCTTCAGCTTTATCTTTTTCCTTGGCTTGTATGGATCTTGATATGACGTAATCTGTCAGTTTGTCGATATCCTCTTCGAAGAGGGGCAGATCCGGACACAGCAGTTTGTAAATGCTTCTGTGGGATATGTTTAGGTCAGTCATACCTTTGATGATATCAACCGCAACTTGCGCCGCATCGTTCAAGTCATCGTAGCCCCATTTGGATCCGACCGTCACCATCTGGCCTGATCGCCTCATCAGCTTAAGGGCAAAGGCGTTGCGCCCCAGCACTTCCTTTGCATGTTTTTCCGCTTCTTTGGCAAGTTTTACGGCAAACTGCAGGGGGGATTTGTAGTGTGCTACAGCTATCCCCGCGCTCATCGTGGCGCTTGAACCCATTAGGGGAGCGATGGGTTTGCCTTTTGTCCAAAGGGCTTCCTGGTCCGTGTGGTACGTCTTATTGCCGTATTTGATCTCAATCTTTTCATTTCCTGAGTAAAGCTTTCTTATTTTGTTGGCACACTCCAAAGCGTTTACGGCAGGCAGCAGGGCCATAACATCGTCTCCGCCACAGTAAACCAGCATGCCGTCGTATTCCGATATGACAGCTTCAACGAGGGAGGAAAAGACCGACAAGGTACGTGAAAGGCCCCTGTGGTACGATGGCTGAACGGGCTTTAATTTCGAAATGATGTCCCAAATCTTATTTAAGTCTCTGCTGGCTTTGAAGGCATCCCTTACCTTTGAATGGGTAAAGGCGTCAAGCTTTGGCGCCTTGTCACCGCTGACCCATTGACCCATCCTATCTCCGTCCATAAGCAGTATGGCAATGTAGTCGTTTTTGTCCGATTCGTTTTTATGGGCCACGTCCAGAGTCGATTCGTAGCGTATTTCTTTTGACAATACCGTGGCAAGCACTCTTTTTACCGAATTTAAAGCGCCGAGCATATCCCTTTTTTCGTCGCCTTGTTCGTCTTTTTCCATGAAAACCGTGCATGCCTTTACGTCGCCCCCAAAATCGTCAGCCTGACTGATTCCGGAAAGGCTGGAGTCATCGCAGAATGGTTTAAAACGCCTAATTTTTTTCACGGCGGCGAGCTTGGATGTAAGTATCCGGTAACTGTAACGGTAATAGGCGCCTTTATTGGGTTTGTAACCGCCTAGTTTGCCGATATCTTCTAAGACCTTTTGATATTCTTCCGCTCCCGAGCCGGAGAAGAATTTTTTGACCTCATCTACTGCATTCTTTGGGTCAAGCAGCGGATAGCTTACGGCCGATATGTTGGGAAAGATCTCCGCTTGGTGGGGAAAGGAATCTTTATTAAAATCAGCGATATATTGCACTCTGCCTGACTGTTGGCCTGCCCGATCCTTTTGTCGGATGATTTCAATGCTGGCGTCGTTGCAGATTTCCATCCAGGAAGACGTCACGGCTTCTTTGCATTCACTTAAAATTACATCCACATTCCCTGTAGGAACGACGGCGACGAATATGTTTGGTAGTGAAGCCACTTTGTCGCTCATAGGCGGCAATGTGCAAAAATTTCCCAGTTTGACGCCCAAACTATTTTCCAATGTATCCTTCACGAAAGGAATGCCTCTAAGATAGGGGTAAATTATGGCATCAAAGCCGTAGTTAAGCCCGACTTTTTCGATCGCCTTGTAAATTAGATAAGAAAGCAGATAGCTTCCGGCCCAAAGGTCCCTCGTTTTTCTGGCCTGCGCTATCAACTCCTGAACGGGGCCTATGGCCACTGCTATTAGCGACGCTTCAACATCGTTGCCCTTTACGCATGGCGTTAAGGCTGCAGTGGTGTCAAGATGATCTATGATAGAGTGGTTAGGAATGCGGCTGTCTGCCGGGATGAACTGCGCCATGTCTGTCAAATAGGGTAAGTTCCACCATACGGCGTGATATGTTTTCTCGTAGTCGATCCCGTCAGTGCCTTTGTTTTGGTCGATCAGATCTGAAACAAGATCGACGTAATCAGCATTTGCGTTGTTTAATTTGCTTTTTATGTCGTCTGAAAGCTTTTTGCCGGAAAAAGGATGTATTATCTCGATTTCATCAGGACCTATTCTTATTTGTTCTCCCGCTTTTTTGTAGGGGTTTTCGAAAGGCAGAGGGAGCCTGTCCATGCTGCTTGCTATGGGGTCTTCCGGTCCACGGCTGTATTCTATGTTCAGCTTGGCGGCAATCTTTTGAGCCTTGTCTTCGTGATCCTTTACATCCAAGACCTTTCCAAGAGGATCATGGAAGAGGGCCGACAGTTTGGCCTTCCAAAATTCCCGTTTATCGTCTGTCTGATTGTCGGTCATCGAGGATCACCTCCCCCTTGGGAAATTTTTTCTAAAATTTCTTTGAGCTTTTTAAAATCTTCGTAGGCAGTAATGGTAAAATCTTCGTTAATTGAACATTGCGTGCTTTTGTTTTCGGATTGATTTGAGTTATTTGGACCTGAATGATTGTCAAAACTTATTTCCCTTTCAAGAATAATCCCGTCATCCAATCTTTTATTGGTCATTTGGCTTGGCAGGATAAGAAAGACGGGAAACCATTTGTCATTTCGCCTGTGAATGGATACAAATAGGGGAGAGGCCTTTCTTCCCGTTTCATCGTCGGCAAGGCCGGCCAGAGAAGAGTAGATAGTAATCTTAAGTTTGTTAAAATCTTTAATTTTGGTTTTCTTAGGTTTCAAGTTGTAGTATTGCAGGGGCAAGCCAAGGATAGTTGGGGGAATTTTTACCTTTTCTTTTTCTTTTTGTCCTTCCAGTGCGGATATCAGATCATTGATACAATCACGTGACTCGCATTTGCGCAGCTCTTGTTTTGCCTGAGGATATAACCCTTTGTGGTCTTTAGTGGTTTTATACAGTCTTTCAAAAAGAAATTTTGTACTTTGACAACTTAGATTGTGGGGAACGTAGATAATATTATCCGTAAAGTTGGGAAACTCAGGTACATCGTTAAATTTAGTTTGTTCTAAAATAAAACTGCTATCTTTGTGTCTTTCATTATATGTTTTAGCAAATTTACTTATAGAATTTGCAACTTCGTTGATAAATTTGTTAACGCAAGCTTCATCGCTATTTTGGGCACAGAAAAACGAATCCCTGGAAAATGTTGCTTCTTGCGAGCCATCGTCACCTGTTATTTTTATTATCTCGAACTCGCCAAATCCCTTTCTGGTCTTTGCGCCAAAGCCCGAAAAGACCGAGACGAGCTTTAGCAACCCCTGTAAAATGGGCCAAACACTTTCATCTTTTATAAAAAATGTGATATTAAACGTAGAGTTTACCGGTAAAAAGCTGTACATGCGCCGATTTCCAGAGCTTGAGTCGTACAATCCGTAAAGGGCGTAATTTACGTTATCAAATCTGATTTTTTTGGGTTGTGAATTTGCTTGTTCTGTGTTTTTATTAGAAGTACCAAAAATGTTCGAGAAAAACTTGCGTTTCTGATCTTTGTCAAAAAACCCAATTGGCTCACCGTGACCATCCAATTCCACCGTTAGCCCAAAAGGTGCCTTAACATCCTGAGAGCCGAAAATCAGCGATTCAATGAGTTTTAAGCCGTCATAAGTTTTGTCGTTGTCTTTTTGGTCATAGCGCTTCAAATCCATTTTTTCATCTTTGTCGCCATTGGTTTTTTTGAGCTTATGTACATCGATTACAAGAGGAGCAACAGCCCTAAACCAAAACCTCAATACACCCTTGACGCTTTGCGGTCGCAATTCAAAGTGGTATACAGATGCGTTGGCATTTTTATCATAAATTGGCTCTTCTGCTCCGCGGGAAAACATCGGTGTTACCACTTTACACGTCACGATCTTTTGAGACAAACGCGATCACCACCTAAACTTGTATTTACATGCGAACATACTTTTGCCACTCTTAATGGCATCAAACTTTAGGAAGCTTCAATACCTCGCCAATAACATAGGGATTTTCATCCTGTTCTTTGCGGGAACGTCTGTCTACGGCTATGACATGTTTTGTTGGAATTCCAAGATGTCTGAGTTCTTCTCCGACCCTTTCGGCGATATAGCCTAGCAAAGATGTACCACCCGTCAGGTTGATGGTAGCTTCGTCGACCTCCTGTTTTTTTAAAAATGCGCTTATCTCATTCAACACTCCTTCGACTTCGTCGATTCCCTCAAAGGGGTCTTTTACCGTTAGCACGCTGACTTTTCCGTTAAAATCGGCTTTTTGGGTGATTTCTTCAACGTTATCTTTTAGTTCCTCAGAGGTAAGCACAACAAGCACGTCAGGTTTTTCGTGATTTAGTATCGTATAAAGAGCACCTTTTGCGTTGCCCATTGGGGAGATTACGGCTTTCTTCCGGGTGCCAAAGCAAAGTTGTTTTTTAAACTCCTCGATTGCCTGGTCTATTTCTTGATCTGCTATTTCTTTAAGGCGCTTTTCTAATTTGTCCATTCCCGGCGGATTGCTGTCGCTAAAACCAAAGTGGGCCACATGGTTTCTTGCATCACGCAGTATATTATCTTCATTTGGCAATCGTATGGATTCGCGGTCTTTTCTGTCCAGCGGGTTTAATTTTACTCCTGCATGTATACAAGAAAATAATTTTAAATTGATGCGATATTCCCTGGCCAGCCTGACGGCCATTCCGTAGTCTTGCGTTGCAATGTAAAACTTTATAAGCTGTCGTTCCGCCTCAAGTTCGTTTTTGTCGATTATCACTTCACTATTTTTTGTGTCCAGCTCTTTGTATTGTTCTATGATCTTTTTCATTAATGGTTCAAGCTCAGGGATGCATCTTTTGATCTCGTCGTGAACTTTGCTTGTTTTGTATGCCACATGGGCCATGAATCTATTTAAAGATTTCCGAATCATGCGTATGGATCCCAATCTAAGAGCTCGCGACAGTTCGCTTAATTCGCTATTAAGCTTAGAAAGTTCCAACGGAAGGTTCTTTTTGTCTGTAGCGCCGCATGTATGACAATCTTTGTTTCTTTTTTCTACCAAATCGCCCAGCAATCCGCTAAATCCGTATTCCCTAAACTCCCTTGCAGCGAAAAGCCATTCGGCCATCCCTATGATGGGCGTCAAATTAAGGCACTCCGTGGAAGATGTAGTATTGTTGTATTGTCCGTATACGACGGTTACGTCCGCGTTTTTAGCCTCTTTGGCATAAAGAGATATAACTACGGCCATGATCGGGATGGACCTAAACGAGTGGGTAGTGTCTATAAAGACCTTTTCGCCGTATTCTATAACATCGAGCATTTTGGCAACTAAGTTTGGGGGATTTGCTTCGGGGTTGGCTGATATGGATACATGATTGTATTGTATTTGATGTTCATCTAAATATGATTGTGCTGTTTTCCAGTTAGAGCTATTTTCCGATTCTTCGGTAAGAAAAAATATAATTTTTAGGTTTTCCTGCGATTTTATTCCGCGAAAGCATTCGGCAAGAGCAATGGGGAAAATGGGATACTCCATTTCAAAACTTCCCCTAGCACCTTTTTCGAAAACGTTATACTTAATGCTGATTTTGCTTGTGTTGTAACTGCCGGTTCCAAGAAATGTCAGAATTTTAGCCAATCAACACATCGCCTCCTCATTATATTTCATGCTGATGTAAATAGATATGAGTCTGCTGAAAAACCCTACAAAACATGTCGTCTCACTTATGCCTTTACTTTAGAACGTTAAATGACATCGATTTAAGTTGGATTTGTGATTAACTATTCTGTTTTAGGGCTTTTAAGT
>Ga0134095_1000538_pt1 | contig 35676 bp, 37 predicted proteins | sample 6_2taG_FD_94449 | JGI IMG/M metagenome (GOLD analysis project Ga0134095, IMG submission 94449) | Switchgrass degrading microbial communities from high solid loading bioreactors in New Hampshire, USA - 6_20_20_110_A2 metaG | ecosystem: Engineered > Bioreactor > Semi-continuous > Anaerobic >... | reverse complement strand
CTGGTTCAGTTGATCCTGTGAAAAAAACAGAAGCCAGTTAAAATTTGGAGTATACTTCCCAAAATTCTTACCCATACTGCAAATGAAGCCGCTGAAGGGGTAAAAATGGCTAAAAAGAAAGTCCTTCTTGATACCGATATTGGGACGGATGTCGATGATGCTGTTTGCCTCGCTTACCTGCTGGCAAATCCGGATTGTGAACTGCTCGGAATTACCACGGTAACTGGCGAGGCGAACCTGCGTGCCGAGCTGGCGAGTGTACTGTGCAAGGCTGCCGGGAGGGATATTCCCATTTTCCCGGGAGCGGAAAAACCGCTCATGGGCCTGCAGAAACAGCCAATCGCCCAGCAGGCCGCCGCTCTCGACCGCTGGCCCCACGACACTTTCGATGCGAGTAACGCTCTGCCCGCGATCCAGTTCATGAGCCGCACCATCCGGGAAAACCCGGGCGAGATCGAATTAATCAGCATCGGGCCGCTTACCAATCTCGGTTTGCTGTTCGCTGTCGACCCCGAAGTACCGGCTTTACTGAAGAGCCTGACGATGATGGCCGGATATTATGGGGTGGGTTCCGCCCTGGAATGGAACGCAGTGGGCGATGCGTATGCAACGGCGATCGTCTACCAGGCGGAGGTCGCTGTACACCGTTCGATTGGTTTGAATGTCACCCGGCATGTATACATGAGCGCCGACCAGGTGCGCGAAAAATTCCGGGCTGACTTACTGAAACCCGTCCTGGATTTTGCTGAGATCTGGTTCAAGGACTGGGGCGGCATCACGTTCCACGATCCACTGGCTGCAGCGACTCTGTTTGACGACCAGATCTGCCAATTCGAGCGCGGGACAATTATCGTAGAACTTGAAGATGGGGCAATCCGGGGAAAGACATACTGGCTGCCCGGAGCGTTTGGCAAACGCCATGAGATCGCTGTCGATGTTGACCCGGATCGCTTCTTTGAGCACTTTTTCTCCGTCTTTTCCTGAGTGAACTGCAGCTGCTGCCGGAAGACAGACACCTGCCGGCCGGGTGCCCTGTGCCTGTGATAGAATTCCGGCAGTTTTTTCTTTAAGCATGTGCAGGGGGAACTGCGCTGCAGACCTGTGTCCGGGTAAACGGAGAACTTTTGTCTGCGTGGAGATAATGCCGTGAAAAAATCACCGCTGGTCTGGTTTGTAATACTGCTGGCTGCTATGGCGGGGCTCACCGCACTGGGGCCGGCGGAGAAAACCCTGGGCACGAACGTGCGTGTGGTTTATCTGCACGGCGTCTGGGTTTGGGCCGCACTGGCCGCCTTTCTGGCTGCTGCTCTGGCTGGAACGGCCGGCCTCATCCTGCGCAGACTCAACCTTCAGCAGTGGTCACAGGCATTGGGGCGCACCGGTCTGTTCTTCTGGATAACATATATCCCCCTATCACTGTGGGCTATGCAAACCAACTGGAACGGGCTGTTTCTGGCTGAACCGCGCTGGCGGCTGGCGGTCATTTTTTCGATCACCGGGCTGCTTCTGCAAACCGGGCTGGCAGTGATGGATTCCCCGGCCTGGTCTTCAGCCGCCAACACCGGCTTCTTCCTGGCACTGATCTTTTCCCTGCAGTCCACAGAAAACGTGATGCACCCGGAATCACCCATTTTCCAGTCGGAAGCTCTGAATATCCAGTTGTTTTTCCTGACTCTGCTGGCTCTGGCTTTACTGGCGGTGTGGCAGGCAGCCCGCTGGTTTTATCAGCTGGGAACCGGCGGCAGGCTGACAGCCGGTGAGGCATCACAGCGTTGAGATTCTCTCTTTTCCTTCAAATCCTTGCATTTGTCCTGACCCGGGTGGTGCTGAACACCATGCTGCGCATGGTTTATCCCTTCTTGCCTGCCTTCAGCCGCGGACTCGGGGTAGACCTGGCAGCCATTTCTACCGCGCTGACCATTCGTTCGACCACGGGTTTTTTCAGCCCCTTTCTGGCCACCATCGCCGATCTGCGGGGGCGGAAAACCGGGATGCTGCTGGGGCTGACCTTCTTTACCCTGGGAGCTGGCCTGGTTTATGTATGGCCGGTTTTTCCGGTTTTCGTGCTCACACTGGTGTTAACCGTTCTGGGCAATTCCATTTTTAGCCCCTCCATGCAGGCTTATATTGGCGACCGGGTGGACTACCGCTGGCGCGGGCGGGCATTGGCTTTTACAGAGTTTGGCTGGTCGCTGGCCTTCATCGCGGGCATCCCCGTGATGGGATTTCTGATCGCACGCGCGGACTGGCGCGCCCCGTTTCTCTTTCTGGCCGGCTGCGGTCTTGCGGCTGTCTTCCTGCTGAGTTGGCTGGTACCGCGGGACGAGCCAAAACCGGACGCCCAGCGCGAGCCTGTGCTGGGAAACCTGCGCAAGATTGCCGCCTATCCACCGGCGCTGGCGGGTCTGCTGTTGGGCCTGCTGTTTAACGCCGGGAACGAAGTGGTGAACGTGGTTTTCGGCGTGTGGATGGAAAGTTCTTTTGGGCTGCAAATAGCAGCCCTGGGGGCTGCCTCGGCTGTGATCGGATTTTCGGAACTGGGCGGAGAAGTATTGGCCGGCGGTCTGTCGGATTTTTTGGGAAAGTCGCGCTCCCTGGTTCTTGGGCTGGCCGTGAACAGCCTGGCTGTTCTGGCGCTTCCTTTGATCAGCCGGTCGCTGACCGGAGCTCTTATCGGGCTTTTTCTATATTATCTGACCTATGAATTTACGTTGGTTTGCTCCATCCCGGTGATGACCGAAGTGTTTCCCGCGGCACGCGCCAGCATGATGGCCCTCTTTATCGCCGGTACTTCGCTGGGGCGCGGCGTAGGCGCCCTGTTCGCTGCTCCCCTGTATGATCTTCTTCCCTCGATTTCAGGGAATGTCATTGGTACCCTGTTCGTCAACCTGCTGGCTTTTGTGGTCCTTTCGCGTGTGTTCCGGCGGGTGAACGAGCCGGCCCTGTGATCAAATCCCCTCTTATGAAGTATAATCAGCGCTGCTATGTCCCGAAAGAAACTGTATGATCTGCTGATTGTTATTGGACTGCTGGCGGCCGGGTTCCTGGTTGTTCCGGTTTTCTCGATCTTTTCCGGACAGTTGATCCGGGCCCAGGCTGCGCCTGCCAGGCAGGTGCCAATTTTTACGCCCACTCCAATGCCCGATGGGCGCATCATCTATATTGTTAAAGCCAACGATACGCTGTTGAGCATTTCACTGCTGACCGGTGTACCGGTTGAGACCTTGCGAGAGCTGAACGAATTGACCAGCGACAACATTCTCGAAGGGCAGCAGCTCCTAATTGGAAGAGCCGGACCGGCGGAACTCACAGTAACTCCAGGTCCTACCCTCACACCTACCAACATCCTGCCAACCCCAACCCCGAAACCAGGTACCGGGATGCTGTGTATTATGCTTTTCCTGGACCAGAACGGCGATTCGGTCCGTCAGGATGAAGAAGTATCGATCCCTGGAGGCCAGGTCAGCGTCAGCGACCGGACCGGCGCCGAGGCGTATACTGAAGAAACCACAGCCAGCCTGGAGTACCCCTGCCGCGAAATCCCAGAGGGTGAATACACGATCAGCGTTGCCGTACCCGACGGGTACAATCCGACCACCGTCACCAACTACACCTTAGAACTTGAAGCCGGCAGCACAATGTATCTGGATTTCGGCGCCCAGCCGAATTCGGAAACCGCTGCCCAGCAGTCGTCGCCTGCTGCAGAAGGGACCGGTCGATCACCCCTGCTGGGGATAATCGGTGGCCTGTTCCTTCTGGCCGGGATCGGCCTGGCCGTTTTCGCCGGACGGATTATCAAAGGTTAGCAAGCCCTGTGATCACGAAAAACACCTGGAGCGCCGGCTCCAGGTGTTTTTTGTTACTTCGAGCTGTCGATGATCTGCCGGTAACAGGCTTCAAGCTGTAAGGGGAAATCATCCAGGCGCCAGGATGCTGTCTGGCGGCGGGCGGCAGCTGCCAGTCCGCTGGCAACGCTTTCTTCAACAATTACCGTAATCAGAGCCGCGCCCAGTCCGCGTTCCACGTTGCTGGAAGAGGGCACCAGATATCCTGCCGGGCCGACCAGCGCACCAGACAGGGGCGTTTCCAGGGCGACGACAGGTTTTTCGTACAGCAGCGCCGCCCGCAGCATCTCACCCCACGGGTCGCTTTGAGCAGGGTAAAAGAAGGCTGCACAACCCTGGTAAAGCTGAGACAGCTCTTCGATCGACTGCGGGTTGACCATGCGCACGGTCTCCTGCAGGTCATAATTGTCCAGCAGACGGGTGAACGAGGCTGGAGAAACCGGGTCGAGGCCGGCGATCAAGAGCGGGTACTGCTCTCCGATGGGGGCAGCGGCCCATTTCCAGGCGCCCAGCAGCCTGCTCAGGTCGTCTGGCTGGCTGGGGCCATGATAGAAAATGTAGGTGTCCGGCAGCTCGAGTCGTTCATTAACTTCTATTGGCTCCTGGTCCAACCTGCGAAAGGCCGGGTGTACGGCTGGTGGCAGGCGCTGCACGCCGGCTGCGCTGGATGGCAGGTCCTCCGGCCAGAGCAGCCATGCTCCGCGCGCCATGCCCCCCTGAGCCATTGCGTCTCGCAGGCGCTCGAACAGCCCGCGCGGCCGCGGTTTCGCTGCAGCGCTCATCCCTGTCGGGCTGACGACCACGGGAACCGGGGAAAAAAGGGCTGGCGATGGGTGAGGCAGGTGGATTAACTGCGCCTGCATCTCCCTGGCCAGGGCCGGCAGCATATGCTGCTGCCAGACCAGATGGGCTGATGGCGACGGGGATACCGGGCGAACCTTCTGCTGGATGGCTGCGGGCAGGCGGACCGCCGCCGGTGCGGGGAGAGCAACGTACGCATCAACGGCGGACGGCAGCAGAGAAAGCAGGGTCTGCAGGTGCAGCCCCGCAAGACTGCCCGGTGCGCGGCTCAGTGACCAGCCATCATAAAGGATCTGCATATTTCCAGGGCCACCCTCTCAGGATGCATAACCGTTGGGGTGAGTGCTGTGCCATTCCCAGGCACTGCGGATGATCTCCGCCAGATCAGGCTTCTGTGGGACCCAGCCCAGCTCCTCCCGGATACGGGCAGAGGACGCTACCAGGCGAGGCGCATCACCGGGGCGGCGCGGTTTTTCTTCGGCTGGTATCGGGTGCCCGGTTACCTCGCGGGCAGTCTCGATGACCTCAAGCACCGAATATCCGGCGCCGTTTCCTAGATTGTAAATCAGGCGATCTTTTTCCTCCAGTGCATCCAGCACCAGCAGATGCGCGGATACCAGGTCCTCGATATGGATGTAGTCGCGAATGCAGGTGCCGTCCGGAGTAGGGTAGTCGCTGCCGTAGATGGCGACCGATGGGCGCAGCCCCAGAGGGACTTGAAGGACCAGTGGAATCAGGTGGGTTTCAGGCTGGTGGGCTTCACCACGGTCGGGCAGGGCGCCGGCCGCGTTGAAGTAGCGCAGGGCGGCGAAGTGCAGACCGTGAATGCGGCGGTACCATTCCAGGGCCTGTTCGATCATCAGCTTTGTGTGACCATATACATTGTTAGGGCCTAACTTCGAGTCTTCGGTCAGGGGCTCGTCACTGCTGTCGTATACCGCAGCGGTGGAGGAAAGCACGAAGCGCCGGACGCCGTGCCGGACGCCCAGCTCGATGAGCTGCAGCGAGTTGCACAGGTTGTTTTGAAAGAATTTCCCCGGATCTCGCATGCTTTCGCCTGCTTCGATCGAAGCTGCAAAGTGCATGATCGCCTCGAACGATCCTTCAGACAGGACGCGCTCGACGGTGCTGCGGTCGGCGAGGTCAGCGTGGACAAAATGAGCCCCACCGGGTACGGCTTCGATGTGCCCGCTGGACAGCGAATCGATCACGGTAACCTGATGACCGGCGTTTAGCAGCATCTGAGCGGCTGCTGAACCGATATAACCGGCCCCACCTGTAACAAGAATTTTCATATTGGTTTGATCCTGCCTCTCTTTTATTTTGATTTTTTATGCTGCACACCACCAATCTTTACCTTCACACAGCCCCAGCGCGGTGAGCTGCTGGCGGATAAGGGCTCTGGCCCCGCGGGCGCCGACAGCAGCGAGCACGACCGGGTTCTGGTATTGCTGCAGCCAGCCCGGAAGGTCGTCAGGGGAGATTACCGGCCTGCCGCGCCGGGTGTGTCCGATCTTGCGGGGATCGATATCCACAAAGGCGACCAGCGGAGCGCCTTCCCGTATCAGATGTTTGCTCAGCCTGCGGCCCATCATTCCGGCACCCCAGATGATGACCGCATCCCTGTCTCGCAGCGGGCCGCGGGCCAGGTAATAGGCTTTCGCCCTCAGGAAATTTTCCAGTGAGTAGCGGGAATCGCAGCGCGTCAGCCGCTGAGGATGTTCGCGCCATTCCAGCAGATGTGTGGGGATTTTGGCGAAACCTACCCCCTGCAGATACAGGCGCATCCACAGGTCATAATCTTCGGCCCAACCACGTTCCTGATAGCCGCCTGCCCCCAGCACCAGCTCTTTCCGGAATGTGACGCTGGGGTGGGGCAGCGGGCTTTCGATAAAGATTTCTCTGCGGATATCTTCCCCGCTGACCAGTGAGTTAAGCCAGTCCAGGTAAATTCGAAACCCTTCGCGCACCTGATCCGCGGGAAAGCCGCGCACCAGGCAGCCAACGACACCGGTTTCTGGATTTTGGTTTAAATATTCTACCTGCAGGGCCAGCCTTTCTGGCATTGAACGGTCGTCGGCATCCATGCGCGCCACATAGGGGGCGCGGCAGGCCGCCAGCCCCAGGTTCAGGGCTGCGATAATGCCCTGGTGAGGGGAAGAAAGCACACGCAGCCTGCGGTCGCGTTCCGCCCAGCGCTGCAGAATGTTTGCTGTCTGGTCAGTCGAGCCATCGTCAACGGCGATGATCTCAAAGTCTGACAGAGTCTGGTTGTACAGGCTTTCCAGTGCTTCTTCCAGGGTACCGGCTGCGTTGTAACAGGGCATCAGGATGGAGACGGCGGGGAGCATAGGGAAAATTGTACCTGAAATCCGGCCTCCAGCAGGGCAGCGGTGCACACGATAAGATGCAGCTTTTGCGCGCGGATGGGCTTTAAGGTATGATTTGCGGCAGGGGATTCAACCAGTGGAGAGGAATCATGACCGAAGAACTGCAACAGGCTCTGGCTGAACTGCTTCGGATGCTTCAGGAAGAAGTGGTTGCCCGCTTTTTGCCCGCCCTCAGCAACTTGATCGCAGCACTGGTGATCTTTGCCCTGGGAATATACCTCGCCGGGCTGGCCAGCAGGGCTGTCCGCAGTGCACTACTGCGGCGTAAATCCAGCACCCAGGCCGTGTTGATGCTGACGAAGATCGCCCGCTGGACGGTGTTCATCCTCGGGCTGACGGCTGCCCTGCAGCAGTTGAACTTCAACCTGACAGCTTTCCTGACGGGTCTGGGTATTGTCGGTTTTACCATCGGCTTTGCCCTTCAGGATGTGAGCAAAAATTTTGTCTCAGGGATTATCCTGCTCATCCAGCAGCCTTTCCAACCCGGAGACGTCATTGAAGTGCGTGGTTATGCAGGGGTGGTGATGGCTGTAGATCTGCGCACGACCGATATTCGCACCTGGGACGGCCGTGTGGTCATCCTGCCGAACGCAGACGTGATCACCAATCCGATTATCAACTACAGCCGGGCGCCTCACCAGCGGATCGAAATCTCAGCCGGAGTAGAAAAGGGGAGCGATCTGACGGTGATCAGCGAGGCGGCCAAAAACGCTGTCTTGCAGATACCAGGCGTCCTCGCCGATCCCTCCCCTCAGGTTGTCTTTCAGGCCAACCATGAGAACTTGATCGACTTCAAACTCTATTACTGGGTCAATACCCGCCTGATGGATATCACGCTGGCGAAAGATGCCGGCCTTGCCAGAGTGCAGGCGGCGCTGGATGAGGGCGGAATCCGCCTCCCCACGCCGATCCAATCGCTGATTTCTACCAATGGCAGCCGCTGAGCGAGGCGCCGGCAAGATTTCTCGTTCTTCTCGTTCATCACAGGGGATGCGATCATGAGCGAAGCATTTTTCATCCTCGGCAGCCTGTTTGGCGCGCTGGGCGTCGCCGCGGGAGCATTCGGCGCGCACGGTCTGCGCGCCCGGCTGACGCCCGATCGACTCGACACCTTTGAAGTTGCCGTCCGCTACCAGATGTACCATGCGCTGGCGCTGCTGGCGGCCGCCTATGCCGTTGAGCGCTGGCCGGAGTCCAGCCTGCCGGTCGCAGCAGGCCTGCTCTTCCTGGCCGGGATCGTGGTGTTTTCCGGCAGCCTGTATGCACTGGTGCTGAGCGGGGAGCGGCGTTTAGGAATAATCACCCCTCTAGGCGGGCTGGCAATGGTCGCCGGATGGGCGCTGCTGGCTCTGACGGTCCTTACCGGTTGAAGCCGGGGACCTGCAGGTGATCTGCCCGGGCAGGCGCGGCTTGGATCGTTTGCCGGTAGAAAATTACGGTCCGGTATAGAATTTCAGGCTGGGAATCGAAGAGATACATGCTGCGTCCAGCGGCCCTTCCGGGTTCTCCCAGAAGGCCAGTGCCATCTGCTGCGCGCAGGGGGATGAGCGCGTCACCCAGTGTCCGTTGGCCGGGAATTCATAATACGCCGCATTTGTCAGGTCTGCGGCGACCATCTGGCCCCAGGATGGCGGCGTAATGGGATCGTGTTCGCCGGCCAGCACCAGTACGGGTAGATCGGAAATCACCGGCTGGCTTTCGATTGGGTCCGGCTCGCTGCCGCTCCACTCCTGGCAGACAGCGGTGAATGGCGCCGTGCTTGCGGCGAAGAAGCCGGCAATCTGTGGGGAAGGCGCTGGCCCGGCAGGTTCTACGGAAGGCAGCAGGATTTCCTCACTGCACTGTACAGACATCTGCATCCCAAATGCGCCCGGGGATTCATAATACAGCCGCAGCCGCTGGCGCAGAATATCAAAATCTCCCTGCCGGATGTCAAAGATCATCTCCGGCATGTAAGCAGCGACTGCTGGCTGGTACAGACCCACGAAGAGCACATCGATCAGCAGATCTCCGGTGAAAGTTACCCTCCTTTCTGCGCCTCCAGCGAACAGCGTAACCGGTACCGGGCTGGCGTTCAACTCATCAACCAGGTCGAAGAAAACGGAGCGCAGGTTGGGAAAAGCTGTGCTGCATTCCGGATCAGCGGCGCAGTATTCGAACAAGCGGTTAAAGGCCCGCCCGGCGCTGTAAGGCAGTTCGCGATAAAGGTTCACCTGCAGAGGGTAGGTTGAATCCAGTACGGCGCTGCGCACCGCATCGGGATGATCACGCATCAGGGTCAGGGCCAGGCGCGTTCCATAAGAGACTCCATACAGGTTTAACTGATCATACCCAAGCGCCAGGCGCAGATCGTTGATATCCGCGGCGCCTGCTGCGCTGTTGTATATGGAGATGTCCACCCCTTCAGAAGTCAGGCGGTCGCGACAGCGCAGGAATGCGTCTCGTACCAGGCGTATGTTTTCGTCGTCAGTTACCGGGTTTTCCAGCAGCCCGGGGATGATCTCAAAGCGTTCCGGACAATCCAGGCGCGGCTGCGAGAAACCGGTGCCGCGCTGGTCGAAAAAGATGAAGTCGCGCGTTTCCAGAACGGCGTCCATCCCCTGCTGAAAGATATAAGGCGCTGCCTGCAGGGATGAAGACCCTGGCCCACCAGCCAGATGAATCACCGGGTCGGGGGCAGGGCTGGCGGCCCGGCTGCGGAAGATGGCAGTATGCAGGCGTATCCAGGCCCCTTCTGGACGCGATCGATCCTGGGGAACCAGCAGGTAACCGCATTCCGGGCTGTGACTTTTCGGGGTTTCAAAAGCGCAGGGCGCAGGCTCGAAAACCGACTGGTAGGATGGGAGCGGTTCTGGTGTCACGGTCGCCGCAGCCGGCGTGGAGGTTGCTGCGGCTGGCACGGTTCTCCGCGGGACGGCAGCCGCAGGTTCCGTGGATGGAACTGCAGGGCCCGCGCGAGGCCTGGGGAAATTGCAGGCAGCTGCGGTTAGAAGCAGCACCCCCAGAAAGAGCCAGATCCTCCAACCTGCACGACCACTCATCGAGCTTAAGTCTCGATATCCGCCAGCGACCGCTGCATGACCAGATCGTGCTGCGGGTCGTCACCGAGCTGGAAAATCTGCGATCCGACCACCCTGAACCCCCATTTTTGATAAAAATGGATGGCGCGCGGATTGTGCTCCCACACGCCCAGCCAGATCACATCATGTCCTCTGGCAGCGGCTTCTTCCAGACAGGCCTTCATCAGCGCTGCACCGATGCCTTTGCCGATCCATTCTTTGCGCGCGTAGATGCGCACCAGTTCCACTGGATGCGTACCGGTCACCCCGGCTGGCAGCAGCTGTCCGGCTGGGGCGGTGTGCAGGCGGGCGTAACCTGCGGGGGTATTGTTCACCTCTGCGATCAGAAACAATGAGCCCGGGTTGTCCAGCTCGGCAGCCTGTATCTCGGGGCTGAAGGAAGCTGCGAGGTAAGCAGCCATATTCTCGGGTGTGTTCTGCTTTGCAAAGGAATCGTAAAAGGTGACCCTACCCATTTCGGCGAGCAGGACGTTGTCTGCGCGGCTGCCATGCCGGATATGAATTTCGACATTCTCTGTGTTCAAGGGCTGCGTTTTTTACTCCTCTTTCATTCTGAGAGATGTTACCAGGGATCATAACAATCGTAGTTGCGCTGGGCGATGATTTTTCCGTCCTGAAACTCCAGGAACACTGCGAAGCGAGCGTGGAACTGGAAGCCGGCAGGGAACTGCTCTCCCAGTGAGGTGCTCAGCTCTCCACTCCAGTCTACTTCCAGGATAACCTGTTCACCGGCCGCCAGCGCGTTCAACACCTCATAGCGCTGAGATTTCATGATTTGCCGGCCGCTTTCGACCCCTTCCAGGACAGCGTTCAAGTCACGCCTGGCGCCGTTGGGGACCAGGCGGTTGGGGAATTCTTCCTGGACCAGATCAGTGTGAAAGAACCGGGCAATTACACCTGCCTCCTCCATCCGTTCCAGAGCCCCCAGGTACTGCCGGGCAGTCGACAAATTTTGTGCTTCATTCGAAAGTGTATCCATGTGACCATCTCCTGTTGAAATCAATAGAGTCTTTCCGCAGCAACCGGCGAAATTAAAAAACGGCATAGTCCAGAAATAAGGAAATGGGGTAAAGGCAGGCGGGGAGTTACCCGCCCTGTTTACTGCTGGGACGCCCTCACATCCTCCCGGACATACCATTCGCGGTGCTCTTTGCAGCGGAGCTGTTCGTCAAAATGCAGTACGAGGATTCCATCCATTCGGGTTTCTACCAGCGGTTGTCCTGCAGAGCGAAAAGCAGCCTGCCAGTGAGCAATTCCCATCTGGCCGTTTACGGCCAGGGGTTCGAATGATGTGCGGATGTCCGTCTGCTGCTGGGGATCTGCAACCCAGCGTTCCACAATGTGCCTTCTACCCCGCGCCGGCTCCTGGAAGGGACCGTAGTAATAGACCGCATCTTCCGTGAAAAGCCCGGCCACCTGATCCGGGTCGTTCGTTTTCCAGGCTTTGAAGTAGCGATCCAGCCACTGCGAGAGCGATTCGAGTGTGAGCTTCATTTTTTGGATTCCTCAGCCTGAAGAGCAAGCGTTACTCAATGACGGCGATGGCTTCGATCTCGACCAGGAAATCGCGGTTAGCCAGTGAGGGTACACCGATCCAGGTCGTCGCCGGCGGCGTGCCGCCGGGGAAAAATTCCTGCAGAGCTTTTGTGATTGCACGACTCTCCCCCATTTTCTCCTGAACGATGTAAATGCGCATCGAGACGACATCTGCCAGATCTCCTCCAGCGGCCTGCAGGGCGATGGATACGTTGCGGAGTGCCTGGCGCGCCTGGGCGTGTAGATCTCCCGGCCCGACAAGCTGCTGGTTCTGATCCCAGGCCACCTGGCCGGAGAGATACACCGTTTTTCCGCCGCTGGCGGTCACACCCTGGGAGAACCCGTACTGCAGGCTGGGGAAAAGCTGTGGAGGGTTAAGATGCTCTTTCGGCATGTTTGAATTTCACCCCTGTAGGTTGTGATCAGGAACCGGTTTTTATGGTTTCCTGAGCCGGCGCAGGGCCAGATCGGCGCTGAGAATGCCCAGAATGCTGAAGCCCAGGTCGGCGAATGAAAAGGAACGCGAGTGGAAAAAGATCTGGCTGAGTTCCTCAAGGGTCACCAGGCAGAGGGCGGCCAGGCTTCCAGGCAGGACCGCACGGCGGCGAGATGGCAGCAGCAGATTCAGGCTCAAACCCAGCAGACCCATGAGAACAAAGTGACCTACCTTATCCCCCTGCGGAAAGGCGTACAGCGCTGTGACTGGGGCGGGCATCTGGCCCAGGTCTGCTAAGTAGAGAATCAGGCCCAACAGCGGGAGAAAGAGAACTGCGCAGGCCACCAGCAGGATGTTTTTCTTTTTATCTATCATACTCAAGGAAATTCCTTTTTCGATCCGGCCTGCGCTGCTGCCTGAAACCTGATCCCAATGATAGATGATTTGCCTCAAATGTCAAAGGGTTTTTCTGGCATGCATTCCATGCTGTCCTTGATGAGATGGATTTCGAAATGCATGTATAATTTCAAATGAATCAACCACTTCCTGTCCAGACAAAGGACATCCGGATTTCACAAGCCATTCTTGATTAGTCAAGCATATCGTTCGAAGAGGAGGAAAAAGAACATGAGCGTAAAGCTGACCTGGTATGGACATGGTGCCCAGGGGTTGGAAGTGGATGGAATCAAAATCCTGGTTGATCCTTTTCTTTCCGATAATCCGGCAGCCAGTATTACGCCTGATCGTGTCGCGGCCGATTACATCCTGCTGTCACATGGACACGGGGATCACCTCGGCAACACCGTAGATATCGCAAAGCGCACCGGAGCGCTGGTGATCACGAACTTTGAAATTGCCAACTGGTTGGGTAAGCAGGGTGTTAAGACAGAAGGACAGCACATCGGCGGCGGCTGTCATTACGCCTTTGGGTACGTCAAACTGACCCAGGCAATGCATGGGTCTGGCCTTCCCGATGGTTCTTACGGCGGCAACCCGGCAGGCTTCCTGCTCACCTTCAAAAACGGCAAGAAGGTCTACCTGGCCTGCGATACCGGACTGTTCGGCGATATGCGCCTGATTGGAGAGGAAGGCATTGAGCTGGCCACCCTGCCGATCGGTGATCACTATACCATGGGGCCGGAGGATGCCCTGCGGGCGGTAAAGCTGATCCAGCCAAAGCACGTCATCCCGGTCCATTACAATACCTTTGATTTGATCAAACAGGACGCAGCTGCATGGGCCGCGCGTGTGGAGGCTGAAACCAGCACGAAGGCGCATGTGCTCAATCCGGGAGACAGCTTCGAAATTGACTGAAGCAGTGCGTCTTTTATGTTCTAAAACAGAATAAGCGATCATCCGGTCTGCTCCGGCAGCCGGATGATCGCTTCGAACTGAAAATTTGATTTCAGACCGGCGGCGCAGGGCGGGCGCGGGTTCGCTGCCCTGCACGAGCTTTATACATGGAAGGTAAACAGGATGAACCGATTCTTCGAACGTAAAGAAGCAGAAGAGAAGTACGAACAGGAAGGACGTCTGCCGCCCGGACAGGCGCTGACGAAAAAATTTCCGGTCCTGCACTACGGACCGGTGCCGCGTTTTGACCCGGCCACCTGGGATTTCAGGGTCTGGGGAGAAGTGGAAGAAGAAGTACGCTGGACCTGGGACGAGTTCCAGCGCCTGCCGCGCACCAGACTGCACATGGATATCCACTGTGTAACCCGCTGGAGCAAATTTGACACAGATTGGGAAGGGGTATCGGTGCGCACGCTGGTCGAAGAAGGTCTGATCCGCTTAAAGCCCACGGCGAAGTATGTAATGCAGCATGCCGAATACGGTTTCACCGTTAACTTACCCCTGGAGGTTGTGCTGGCGGATAACTTCCTGCTGGCAACCCACTTCAACGGCGAGCCGCTCACTCCCGATCACGGCTACCCGCTGCGCGGCGTGGTCGGCAATATTCCCGGCCGGCCCGATCTGAAAGTGCCTTATTTCTGGAAAGGCGCCAAATGGCTGCGGGGGCTGGAGTTCATGCCTCAAGATAAACCCGGCTTCTGGGAGCAGGCCGGCTATCACAATGAGGCGGATGTCTGGAAAGAGCAGCGCTTACGCGGCATGTTTTAACCCGCGGACCGCTGGCTTCTGGCCGGGTTATTCTTCCTCAGCCGCAATTTTTACTTTTATACATTCCTCGCGCTTGATCTGAAAAGCATCGAAATCTCGCGCCACGACCGTGTTTGGGAAGACCGAACGCGCCTCGGCAGCGATATCCCGTTCACGGTAGCGCCGGGAAACATGTGTGAGGATCAGATTCTTCACACCGGCTCTGGCTGCCAGCTGCGCCGCCTGATACGCAGTAAGATGGCCGAATTCCTGAGCCATCGCCAGGTCCTCGTACAGATATGTCGCTTCGATGACCATGGCATCTGCATTGCGCACGACAGGAATCAGGTTATCGACCTCACCCACATCTCCAATATGGACCAGGCGCGTCCCCGGACGCTCGGGTCCAAGCACCTGGTCGGGAAAAATCTGGCGGCCATCGGGCAGCGTCACTGCCTGTCCTTTGACCAGATCACGACGCCAGGGTCCGGGAGGAATTTGCAGCTCTTCCGCTTTCTCCGGCAGGAAGGGCCGGCGCGGTTTTTCCTCAAAGAGATAGCCAAAATTATCCGCCCCGCGGTGCAGGACAGGAAACGCAGAGATCGAGAAGTCTCCTTTCTCGAAAATGACCCCTTCTTTCACCTCGATCAGGCGGATTTCCAGCGGCGGACGCGCGCCGCGCAGCACCACCCCGAAGATCAGATCACGAATACGTTCTAACGCCTGGCGGCCGGCGTAAATCTCCAGCCCGTCTATTGTTTCCCAGCGGCTGAAGGTGGACAGCAGGCCTCCCAGACCCAGGATATGATCCAGATGACCGTGGGTGATCAAGATGCGGTTGAGCCTTTTAAACCCCAGGCCGGAGCGCATAATCTGGCGCTGAGTTCCCTCGCCGCAGTCGATGAGAAATCGAAACTCATCATGCATCACAACCTGAGCGGTCAGGCCGCGATGAATGGAGGGGGCGGATGCAGATGTGCCGAGGAAGACAATTTCGAACAATTAGAAACACCTTCTGTGGAAACGGATGGCCGGCCAGAGGAACAGCAGGCATGTGAACCGGGCCAGCGGCAGCCGAGATTTAATGGTCAACGAGACTGTACTGCTGCCGGTCAACCGCAGGCCGGTATACTGCCCTGTATTTTACCAGCAGATTTCTCGATCCCGTGCTGGCCGGACGCCGTCCTCAGCAAAAATGGTTGTTGATTAACTGCGCGATCTTGCAACTCTTTTAGTCAAAGCGTAGCGTGTAGGGGGGGTATGCTATAATCCGCACAGAGATTTTTATCGTTAATCTGGAAAGAAGCGCGCTTTTCTATGGCTCCGAAGACGGATCGTTCTTCGAAAAAGAATACAGCTGCAGGCGCCAGGAGATCTACGGCTGCATCCAGCCGCAGCACCGCAAAATCGAGCCGCAGCGGGTCTCAGACGGCCAGCAAAAAGAGATCTCCAGGGCGAAGCAGCCCACCGGCGGCAGGTCCTTCGCTGCTGCAGCGCATCTCAAACCAGATCAGGGGACTGCAGTCGCCTGGCAGAACCTCTCCTCAGCCCATTGCCGGCGGTATGTCTCTCGACCGCAAACTGGATATTGCCGGCGTCCTGATGACTCTGGTCGGTCTGCTGACACTGCTCAGCCTGCTGTCGGCGACGAACGGCAGTCTGACCGGTACCTGGGAGGCTGCCCTCTCCCGGCTCTTTGGTCTGGGGATGTACCTGTTTCCGTTTACCCTGATGATCGCCGGGTTGTGGCTTGTGCTGCGTAATTTTGAGCGCATCCCACCGCTGGACATGGCCCGGTTGTTTGGAGTACTGCTGCTGTATTGGCTTGCCCTGGTGGTTTTCCATTTTATCGGCTACCGCGGTGGGGCGGTTGACGTTATGGTCCTGGCCGAAGAGGGTAAGGGCGGGGGTATTATTGGGGCATTTACTCTGCGCGTACTGCTGCTGGCATTGGGCCGTGGAGGCGCGCTGGTCGCAATGCTCGGCTGGCTGCTCATCGCCCTGGCACTCACCTTTGACCGGACGGTTCTGGAATTGTTTGGTTGGGCGCCGCCCCTGATCACAGGCATCAGAGATTGGGTCGTGGATCATCTTCCCGAGGTGCGAAAGCCTTCCACAGCGCAGAATTTCCCTCCAGAATTTACACCGCTGTCCGGCAGCTCTGCCGCGCAAGTCGAGGCAAACCCGGAAGCTGCCGCAGCCGCGGCTGGAGAAAACGCCCTGGAGCCCAGCCTGTACACCGAGGACCGTGTCTGGGTGCTGCCGCCCATTGATCAAATCCTGGAAGCCGGCGGCGATGTGAGCAATAACGATGAGCTGAATGTCGAGCGGGCGCATATCATCGAGGAGACCCTGGCTTCCTTTGGTGCCCCGGCGCGCGTGGTGGAGATCAATCCCGGCCCGACCATCACCCAGTTTGGGGTGGAGCCCGACTATATCGAAACTCGCAGCGGGCGCACGCGTGTACGGGTGTCCAAGATCACTGCCCTGCAGGACGACCTGGCTCTGGCCCTTTCCGCCCGCACCATCCGCATGCAGGCGCCGGTGCCAGGTAAAGGGTATATCGGCATCGAAGTTCCCAATGACGAGATCGCCATGGTAGCCCTGCGCGACGTGATCGAGAGCGAATCGTTTAAACGCATTAAATCCCCTCTGAAGTTTGCACTCGGTGAGAACGTTGCCGGTATGGCCGTCTCCGCCGATCTTGCGGCTATGCCGCACCTGCTGATTGCCGGCGCCACGGGTTCCGGTAAATCAGTATGTGTGAACGCGCTGATCTGCTGCCTGTTGTTGAACAACACACCCGATGATCTGCGCCTGATTATGGTCGACCCGAAGCGGGTGGAGCTGACCGGATATAACGGCATTCCCCATTTGCTGGCTCCTGTTGTGGTGGAAATGGAGCGCGTGGTAGGCGCGCTGCAGTGGGTGACGCGTGAGATGGACATGCGCTACCGCAAACTGGCTGATGCGGGTGCCCGCAATATTAAAGACTTCAACGCTAAAGCGCAGGCGCGCGGCGAAAAGAAGCTGCCTTACCTGGTGGTGATCATCGACGAACTGGCCGACCTGATGATGCTGGCCCCCGACGAAACGGAGAAGAGCATCACCCGCCTGGCGCAGCTGGCGCGCGCCACCGGCATTCACCTGGTGATCGCCACGCAGCGGCCTTCCGTAGACGTGGTCACCGGTTTGATTAAAGCCAACTTCCCGGCCCGCATCGCCTTTGCTGTAGCCTCCGGAATGGACAGCCGCGTGATTCTGGACCAGCCTGGAGCCGAGCGCCTGCTGGGGCGCGGCGATATGCTCTTCCATGCCCCCGACTCCCCCGCACCGGTGCGGCTGCAGGGCGTCTATGTGTCCGACAAAGAGATACAGAAGCTGGTGCAGTACTGGCAGGGATTCAGCAGCACAGCCGTGACCACGGAGGTTGCGGCCGGCGGTATCGTGGATGACTTGCCTTCGGGCATTCCGCTTAAGCAGCTTCCCATGTTTGAAACGCAGGAAGACGATGCGGATCCGCTGTATAAGGAAGCGGTCGATCTGGTCCGCAGGCAGGGTAGAGCTTCGATTTCCATGCTGCAGCGCAGGCTGCGCATTGGCTATACGCGTGCGGCACGGCTGGTGGAAACCATGGAAGAGAAAGGGATTGTTGGCCCGCCGGATCCCGTCACCGGGACTCGCGAGGTGCTGGATTACGGGGACGCTGCACCTCCGGTCGATGAATTAAAAGGATAATCGGGCTAAACCGTAGAGATCCATGCATCGTCTGTCCCGCAACCTGATTCTCCTCGCGACACTGCTTTTGCTGCTTCTGCTCAGCGCCTGTCAGGGTGCGCCGGCCGCATCCCCACCGGAGGCATCTCCACTGACGGTAACGCCGACAGCTCCACTGGCTCCGTCCCTCACGCCCTCTCCAACGCAGCCGCTGCCAACGGCATCGCCGACTCCTGTTCCTACGGAGACAGCGCTTCCCAGCCCGACGGAAGAACCCATCACGACTCTGTTATTCACAGGGGTGATTGTGCCCGCCCGGTGTGTGCAGGCGGCCATCGACGCCAGCGGCAACCCGGACTATCCCTACGAGGCTGTGAGAGATATCATCTCACAGGCCGACCTGGCCATCGGCACCCTCAACGCCACCATCAGCGACATCCCCGTCCACACGGGCTGCATTCGAACGTACCTACTGGTGGGGAGCTCAGAGAATGCAGACGCCCTGCAGCGAGCCGGTTTCGATGTCATGAGTGTGGCGACCAACCACATTAAGAACTGCGGGCTGCCGACCTGCGGCGATCAGGCGTTCTTCGACACGCTTGCCAACCTGCGCCGGGTTGGTATCCTGCCTGTGGGCGCCGGTAACAATCACGCTGAGGCCATGCAGCCCGTGGTAGTCGAGGTCAATGGCGTGCGGTTCGGTATCGTCTCGCTGGGGCACATCGAGCCCATGGCGTTTGCAGGCGAAGACACACCCGGCATCGCTGTGCTGAACGAGGAAAACATCTATGCAGCTGTCGCCGCGGCGCGCGAGGTCTCCGATGTGGTCATATTTATGCCCCACTGGGGACCGGAAGACGCTGCCACCCCTACCTGGATTCAGCGGAACCTGGCGAAGGTCATTGTGGAGGCAGGGGCTGATCTGGTAGTCGGGAATCACACGCACGTCGTCCAGGGGTACCAGGAGCTCGGCGGCGTGCCGGTGTTCTACGGCCTGGGAAATTTTGTTTTTGACCAGACCTGGGCGCGCGATCACAGCCAGGGTGTCATTTTAAAGGTGATGTATCAGGGGACGAAATATCTGGGCTTCGAGCTGATCCCCACGCATGTCGACCAGTCCGGCCACGTCACGATTGCTGATCCGGATGAAGCGCAGGAGATCCTCGACCGCATCGAGCAGGTCAACCGGGTCCTTCAGCTTCCCACCCCTGTTCCGTAGCCTGGAGCGTATTGTCGACTGGAGCAGGAAACCGGGGCTGCTGAGAACGGTTCAAGGGGCAAACAGGGCTGCGGAATGCCAGCGTCAGGCATTTAACTGAAATTCACTCCACAATCCCGACATTTACCGAAAAGCTGCAGCCAGTGATCCTGGATCTGAAAGCCGCTTTCGCCGGCAACCTCTTCCATCAGCGCGTCCAACCGGTCCCCGCTGAAATATTCGGCGCGCCCGCACGACTGGCAGATCAGCAGGTGCTGGTGTCCCGGTGCAGCTGGTATGTATGCATGACAGCCGGAAGGCTGGTGAACGCGCTGGATTAATCCCAGCTCGTCGAGCTTCTCCACAGTACGATAAACCGTAACCAGGCCCAGCGCTGGATATCGCTCGCGGGCCTGTTCATACATCTCCTGTGGGCTGAGCACGTGCTGGCTGGTGGCGATGGTTTCAACGACGGCTTTGCGGGGCGCTGTGAGGCGATACCCTGCCGCCTGCAGCCGCCCCAGCCATTCATCGATGATCGGGTTGGATGAGCATTCGGTCATCTTTGTGCCATTCTCTTCCATGATGCTTTCTGGATTTCTCGAAAGGCCCATGCGGTGAGGAAGAACACAGTGCTGGTGAGAACGATAGCCGCACCGGAGGCGACCCCAATATAGTATGAGATATACAGTCCCACCACCCCCGACAGGGAGGCTATGCCTGCCGCCAGGGCCATCATGACGGGCAGCCGGCGCGTCAGCAAATAGGCTGCCGCGGTAGGGGTGATGAGCATAGCCACCATCAGCGCAACACCCACCGTTTGCAGGGAAACCACAATGGTCAGGGAGATGAGGACGAGCAGCAGATACTCGAGAAGCTGCGATGGCAGTCGCAAAGTGACCGCCAGCAGGGGATCAAAGGAGAGCACCAGAAATTCTTTGTAAAAAACGAGCACCAGCACCAGAATTACCACCCCAAACCCGATGATCACCCACAGGTCCGTGTTGGAAACGCCGAGCACGTTGCCGAAAAGAAAGTGTGCCAGGTCGACACTGTAACTGCGTACGCTGGAGATCAGGGCGACTCCGAGAGCAAACATGCCGGCAAACACAATGCCAATGGCGGTATCCTCGCGGACTCGTGTGCCCCGGGTGATGGCGCCGATTCCCACCGAACTGACCACTGCAGCGACCAGCGACCAGAGGAACAGCGGCCCGCGTGCGCCGCTGCCGGCCAGATAACCGATCGCCACACCCGGCAGGATGGCGTGAGCCAGCGCATCGCCGAAAAAAGCCATGCCGCGCAGCACAACATAGGTGCCGATAACCGCGCAGATCACACCGACAACCAGCGCGGCGACCAACCCGCGCTGCATGAAAGCGTAGCCTAACGGCTGGAGCAGGAGGTCAAAAACGTTCACGGCAGCCTGTCCTCGTCACAGCAGGTATCGCCAACGGCCAGCGTCACCCCCTCCGCCTCGATCAGGCGCAGGTGGCCGCCGTAAGCGTCGATCAAATTACCGGCGGTCAGCACCTCCTGCGGCAGTCCGAAGCCGATCAGCCGGTGTTTAAGTAGCATCACCTGGTCGAACATTTCTGCGGCATGATCAAGGTCATGAGTAGCCACCATCACGGTGACATTTCGCTTGCGCAGCTCATCCAGAATCTCGAAGATGATCTCCTGAGAGGTAACGTCCAGGCCGTTCAGGGGTTCGTCCATCAGGATCAATTCCGCTTCCTGAGCCAGGGCGCGGGCAATAAACATGCGCTGCTGCTGACCACCGGACAATTCACTGATCTGCCGCCCGGCGAGGTCCAGTAAACCGACATCGGCGAGGCTCTTCTCGACAATCTCCCGGTCGCGAGCGCCCGGCCAGCGCAGCATGCCGATTTTGCCGGTGCGGCCCATCATGACGACGTCGGCAACGGTGACTGGAAAGTTCCAGTCCACCTGGCTGCGCTGGGGCACATAAGCGATGCAAATATGCCCATTTGGCCCGTGGCCGTAGACATTTACCTCTCCGCTGGTCGGTTTAATCACCCCGGCAATGACTTTAAAAAGGGTGCTCTTTCCGGCGCCGTTCGGTCCGATGACAGCTACCCGCTGGCTGGTGAGCAGCCTGAAGGTCACATTATCCAGGGCCATGTGCTGGCCGTAGGATACCCTCAGCTGCCTGGCCTCTACAATCGGCTGGCCGGGCTGGTGGTCCACCCCCTGACCCGTAAAATTCGATTTGCGCAGTTCCCTTATCAATGCCATTTGCGGCTGCCTTTCATTTTAAGGCGTTCACAATCTCAGAGACATTATAGCGAATGAACTCCAGATAACTACTCGCAGGGCCTTCGGGCCCAGTGAGTGAGTCGGTGTACAGGGTAACGAGCTGGATGCCGGTATCATGAGCAACCTGCTGCGCCAGATTTTGATTTACGGTGCTGCTGATGAAGATGGCGTGCACACCCTGAGCGCGAATTGCGTCTTCCAGAGCAGCGAGTTCCTGAGCGGTAGGCTCGGCTGAACTGCTGATACTGGGGATCACCGCACCGACCTGTTCAAACCCGTAGCGGCTGGCGAAGGCGCCGAATATCTGGTGGTCAGTGACCAGTTTGCGGTTTTCTGCAGGGATCTGCTCTACCTGCTGTCGAATCCAGGCATCGAGTTCCTGCAGTTTCTGAGAATAAGCGGCAGCGTTGGCTTCGTACAACTCAGCGTTCGCCGGATCCAGCTCTTGTAAGGATGTTTCAATCGCGGCGACCCAATCCATGACGTTGTTGGGATCCATCCAGACGTGAGGATCGCCGGCATGGAGATGATCAACTTCTCCCTCGAGATCGTGGTCCTCGCTGGTCTGATTTTCTGCTGCGATCAAATCCTCACTCAGAACGATCACCCGGGCGCTTCCGCCGGCGCTGCGCAGCGTTGACTCCATAAAGGCTTCCAGCCCGCCGCCGCTCATAAACACAGCCTGCGCATCGGCGACGATCGCAATATCGCGCGGGGACGGCTCGAATGCATGCGGGTCGGCGCCGGCCGGAATCAGGGAAGATACCTCTACTGCCTGACCGCCAACCTGTTGAACGATGTCGGCGACAATCGTGGTTGTGGCGACCACCTGAAGTTTGTCTGAGCCCGTACTCTCGCGCGCCAATGAAGAGCTGGATTGGGCGCATCCGGTCAGAGTCAGCACCAGCACCAAGCAGAGTGAAACGAGCAGTTGAATATGCAGTCGGTAATTCATTTAATTCGCCCCGGTGATGATAATGAAAATCATTTTCATTATCATCACCGGCGTTCATCCTGTCAAGGCTAAAAAATATCGCATGCTGCCAGTCCACCCCTCCCGATTAAATCAAAAAGGGCGGGCTCAATCCGGGCCCGCCCTTCATTAATTCAATAACTCCATCCCCGCTCAGGGAGCCGGTGTGTTCGCTGCGGTCGGCGGTGTGGTGGGGGTAAATGTGCTCGCCGGGATGGGCGTAACCGTACCTGGACCGAATGTGTTCGTCGGCGGCGGAGGCGTCTGGGTCGGGATGGGTGTGACGATGTTCACCGGGACGATGATCAAAGCGCCGACAAAGAGTTCGTTCTCGTTCTCAATGTTGTTGGCCTGTTTGATCGCTTCCACAGTGCTGTCAAACTTGAGTGCAATGGCGAGCAGTGAATCACCGCTCTGCACCCGGTATTCGATGCGCGTGCCCCGCGGAATATTGGACGGCAGCGGCGTCGGTGAGGGAAGCTGCGTATCCGGGCCGGGGATAATAATCGTGTCTCCGGGGTGGATAATCGGATTTGCCGGATCCATGTTGTTAAGGGCAATGATGAGGTAGAGATCTACTCCGAACTGGTTGGCAATTCCGAAGAGCGTATCGTTCTCCTGAACGATATATTCGAACGGACCCGATATCGTGGGAGTGAGCGTAATGGTCGGGGTCAGGGTTTCCGTGGGAGTGATCGTTGCCGTTGCCGTGTTCGTGGCCGTTGCGGTCGCAGTACCGGTAGCGGTTGGCGTATTGGTGGCGGTCGCAAACAGTGCCAGCGGTTGTCCATCAGAGCCGATAAGCCAGAAAATAAGCGCACCCGCCCCGATGACCAGGAGAAGGGCAGCGACACCCAGGATAATAGGCGCTTTCTGGGCTTGCTGCTGCCGCTTCCTGTAAGCTTCAATCACGCTTTGGGCAGTATCTTTATCTGTCATAGGGTTTCCATTTCAAGCCAGTACTGGCAGAATAGAATATGTGTGATTCTACACTATTTTTCAAGAGTTTGGGAATGCGAAAAAAGAGGTACTCCGACCGGTGCATGCAGTTCACAGGTCGCCTGCGTGTACGATTGTACAGCCGTAAGGTGCAGTGGCGGCAGGGGATGGTTTTTTCCCCGCCAGTACAGCTTCAACCGCATCCCGTAGATAGAATCGAGTCGGCTCCCGGCGGCGGAAGGTAACGTCGTCCACAGCGCCCTGATAGCGCAGCACGCCCTCCTGATCGATGACAAAGGCATGCGGTGTGGTCTGGGCGCCGTAAAGGTTTACGACCTTCTGCTCGGGGTCGAGCAGCACCAGGGGCAGCCCGCGCTCCCGGGCAGTGTGGGCCACGAGTTCAGGTGTTTCATGTGCATTGGCTGCAATGGTACACAGCACCACCCGGTCGCCCCAGGCCGGCATTTGGGCCAGCAGGTGCAGATCGGTCCTTTCCGACCAGGGGCATTCAGCCGACCAGAAATTAATGATCACCACCCGCCCGAGCCAATCCTGCAGACTCCGCTCGGTCCCAGAAAGATCGGGAAGTGTAAAAAGGGGGGCGGGTTTGTCGACAGCTGCTACGGTATCCATTGGGGGGAGTAGCCTCCGGGGACAAGGCGTTCTGCCTGTGTGGTCTGTGTGTTGATCACCCACACCTCGGGTGGATCGGACAGGATCGTCTGGTCGAAGCGCACGAAGGCGATCTGGTCACCCTGAGGAGACCATTCGAAGTCGTAGTGCGTGTAATTGGGGTCGTTGGTCAGCGGCTGGGCTGCGCCGCCACCGGCGTCCATAATCCAGAGCTGCCGTCCGGGAGCCCAGCGGGTAGGGTCCAGGTAGCGGCGGGAGAATGCGATGCGTGACCCATCCGGAGAATACGCAGGGAAAGAATCTTCAACCTCTTCGCTCTGCGACAGATCGTCCATTTGCTCATCCGCCCAGGTGAAGCGGATCAGGCGGCTGTTTGCCAGTGTTTCCTGTCCACTCTGGCCGGGCTGCAGATCTTTGGGTATTACCATCGTCACATCAGGGGCCAGGTAGGCGTCGCCGGAAGCAGTCCAATCGCCCGGCTGTCCGGTCTGGTTGGGAAACACGAACTGTTCACCACTCTGCGGGTCCTGTATGACAAATGCCGTTTCATGGGAGTCGTAATAGACCAGCATACCCGCCGGTGACCAGGACGGCGCCAGGGTCTGGTGATTCTCCTCACCGGCCAGTTCCGGCTCACCGGCGGTTCCATCCTCCTGCAGCGGCAGCAGCCACACCCGGGGAAAAGCAGGATGTTCGCTGGCTGTGAATCCGGTGCGTTCAAAAGCCAGGTATTTACCCGTGGGCGATACGGCCGGAAAGCGGCATTCGTCCTGCTGACAGGACAGCAGCCGGACGGGCTCCGGCAAGCTGGCCGCTTCACCCTCCGCCGCGTCTGTGTCCTCAAACACGCTGCGGATCCCATCCAGGCGGAACAGGTCGCTGCCGCCCATGCCGTTATTGGCGCTGAAGTAAATCCGTTGGCCAGACGGGTCAACCTGATACTCAAGCACCCCCGCAGCGGTGCCGGTTACGGCCACGCTCTCTCCGGTCTGCGGATCCAGGATGTAGATCTGCGCGGCTGCATTGGAGGGGTACAGAAACGCCAGGCGGGGATAGCCAATCTGGAAGGACCAGGATGCGTCTTCCTGGATGGTCAAACGCGGCCACGACTGTGTGCGCGCCCCTGCCCGCAGTTGAACACGCACCGTTTCTCCATTGGGCCAGGGCTCATCAGGTTCGAATATCAGCGTGTTTCCATCCCAGGTATATGACCCGCTGACTGCCGGAGAGATCGTCAGGCGATCAATGACGGTCTCGGGATCCATCTGTCGGGAGAAGGTCATGCGCAGGGTTTCGCCGGCGTTAACATCTGCGGCATCCGGCAGGGGAGAGATCTGTTCTACGCGTGGGGTGCTGAGGAGATATGCGATCCCAAAAACAGGGATCAGGACAAGAATGATCATCAAACCGGCTAAACGGCGATTCATGCAGCAGATTATAACTGCATCTGACTCCTCGTTTGTCTCTCCCATCGTTTGCCATAATCATGTGAGGCGATCCGCTGGAAAGGGGTAATTTTCGCAATCAGTGAGCTGAAAGGGATTTCGTAAATACCTCCGTTAAACGATCATGGTAGAATGATCGCCATGAAACGCTGGCAGTTCTGGGCTGGGGTCGTCATCAGCCTGATTTTTTTGTATTTTGCACTGCGCGGCCTGGGCCTGGAAGACCTGGGCAGCGCGCTGGCCGAGGCTAATTACTGGTGGCTGATCCCTGGTGTCGCCGTCTATTTCCTTGGGGTCTGGGTACGCGCATGGCGCTGGCATTATCTGCTGCGCCCTTTGAAGTCGATATCCACCCGCAGCATGTTCCCCATTGTCGCCATTGGTTATATGGGGAACAATATCTACCCGGCGCGTGCAGGTGAGGTGCTCAGGGCTGTGATCCTGCGCCGGCGCGAAGGGATCCCGGTTTCGGCCTCTCTGGCGACGATCATCGTGGAACGCGTTTTCGATGGCGTCGTCATGCTGGCGTTCGTGTTTGTAAACCTGCCGGAACTGGCACGGCTGACGGCCGACTCGGGTTTTGTCGGCGATATCCAGTCGGTAGCGCTGGTTGGGACAGGGGCTTTTATGGGTGCCCTGCTCGTCTTTCTGGTGGCGGCCATGTTCCCCGAGAAAGCAGAAACCCTGTTTACCCGCTTTATCCTCCCCCTGCTGCCGTCTCGATTTCATGAAAAGACCCTGGGGCTTGTCCAGCGGTTTTTAGGTGGACTCGAATCGCTGCGCTCACCCCGCGAAGCTTTGATGGTTTTCCTGACCTCCATCGTAATCTGGCTGCTCGAAACCGGTAAGTACTGGTTCGTCATGCATGCCTTCCCTTTCGAAGTCAGCTTTTTTGCCCTGATGTTGATGAACGGGATTGTCAACCTGGCCACAACAATCCCCTCTGCTCCTGGTTATGTGGGGACATTTGATGCTCCAGGTATTGCCGTGCTGACCGCTTACGGGGTACAGAAGGCGGTTGCGGCCGGTTACACACTGGTCCTGCATGTCGCCCTGTGGGTGCCAATCACCCTGCTGGGCGCTTACTACCTGGCCCGTGAGGGCATCCGCTGGGGTGATGCAGTGGCCGATGTAAAAGCCGAGGGAAGATCCGTCGAGCAAACCACCATCAAACCGTAACACCTCGCTTCCTGGAGATGGAATGAAAGAAATTGCAGTCATTGGCGCGGGGATCGGCGGTATGGCTGCCGCCTATGATCTGGTGCGCGCCGGCAGTAAGGTAACCATTTATGAAGCCAGCGACCAGGCAGGTGGGCTGGCGTCCGGTTTTAAAGAGCCTCACTGGGACTGGAGCGTAGAGAAGTTTTATCATCACTGGTTCCAGAGCGACCATGAGATGATGAAGTTGATCGCTGAGCTGGGATGGAGTGATCAGGTGATCTTTAAAAAGCCGCTGACGGTGATGTACCATAACGGGAAGTTCTATCCCTTCGACACCCCCGTCAGCATGGCGCTGTTCCCCGGCCTGGGGTGGGGGGTGAATAAAGTTCGCTTCGGCCTGACAGGCCTGTACCTGAAATTAACCAACAACTGGCGCGACCTCGAAAAAGTCACCGTAGACGAGTGGATGCGCCGCTGGGCCGGAGACCGGGTTTACGAGCTGACCTGGGAGCCGCTGATGATCGGCAAGTTTGGCGAGCGCTACGCCAGGCAGGTGAATATGGCCTGGTTGTGGGCGCGCATTAAAGCGCGCACTCCTCGTCTGGGCACCTTTGTGGGGGGCTTCCAGCGCTTTGCAGATCTTTTCGCGCAAAGGCTGCAGGAAATGGGGGTTGAGATTAATTTTTCTACTCCGGTCAGGGAGATCGTGCCGGCAAAAGACGGTGGGCTGACGCTGGAACTGCCTCAGGGAAAACGCTGTTTTGACCAGTGCCTGGTGACTACCTCACCAGGTCTGCTGGCGCAGTTGACGCCCTCGCTGCCTGAGGAATATCTCCAGGGGCTGCGCTCGCTGCAGAGCCTGGGGGCCGTGGTCATGGTCCTGGCTTTGAAACACCAGTTTTCGAAAGAAGGGTATTACTGGTATAACATCCCGAAATCGGCCGGATATCCGTTCCTGGCCGTGGTAGAACACACCAACTTTGTGCCCGCGGAGCATTTTGGCGGTGACCATATCCTGTACGTGGGCGATTATCTGGAGACCGATCACGAGCATTTTCGCCTGAGCCAGGAGCAGCTTCTGGAGCGCTTTTTACCGGCGCTGCAGCACCTCAACCCGGCGTTCAGCCCGGACTGGGTGAGGAAATCCTGGCTTTTCCGTACAGCATATGCTCAGCCGGTCCCTCTGATTAACCATTCAAAGAATATCCCTGATATCCGCACGCCAGTTCCGGGGTTGTATCTGGCCAGCATGAGCCAGGTTTACCCCTGGGACCGGGGGACAAATTTCGCAGTTGAAATCGGACGCCGGGCAGCACGATTAATGGCAGAATGAATACTCAAAAAGCTCACCCGCTCCTGCGGCTGTGGCGCTATGCGCGCGGCTACCGCAGACAGATGATTGCCGCCTCCGTGTTTTCGGTTTTAAATAAGATCTTCGACCTGGCGCCGCCGGCCCTCATCGGCGCGGCGGTCGATGTCGTGGTGCAGCGCGAGGATTCTATCGTCGCCAGCTTCGGGTTTCCCGAGGTTGGAACCCAGCTCTGGATACTGGCCGGACTGACGCTGATCATCTTTGCCCTGGAATCCGTCTTTCAATACTGCTACTCGGTGTTGTGGCGCAATCTGGCCCAGTCGCTGGAGCACGAGCTGCGCATCGACGCGTACGCGCACGTACAGGACCTGGACATGACCTATTTTGAGGATCGCAGCAGCGGGGGATTGATGGCCATCCTCAACGACGATATCAACCAGCTTGAACGCTTTCTGGATGGCGGCGCCAATGAGGTTCTGCAGCTGATCACCACGATCCTGGTCATCGGCGGCATATTTTTCTATTTTGCCCCCAGCGTGGCATGGATGGCGGCCCTGCCCATGCCGTTTATTATGTGGGGTTCCATTAAGTTTCAGCAGCGCTTGGCGCCGCGCTATATGCGGGTGCGCGAGCGGGTGGGTATGCTCAGCAGCCAGCTGGCCAACAACCTGGGCGGTATCGCCACAATTAAAAGCTTTACGACAGAAAAATATGAGCTGGAGCGCATTTCCTACCAGAGCGATCTTTACCGGGAGAGCAACCGTCAGGCAATCTGGCTCAGCTCGGCTTTCGTACCGCTCATCCGCATGGTCATTGTCGTGGGCTTTATCGCCATTCTGGTTTTTGGCGGCCAGTTAGCTCTCAGCGGCAATTTGAACGTCGGCGTCTACAGCCTGATGGTATTTATTACCCAGCGCCTGCTGTGGCCGCTCACTAACCTGGGGAACACCCTGGACCTGTACCAGCGGGCCATGGCTTCTACGACGCGAGTTCTTGACCTGCTGGACACCGCTCCACAGATCACCAGCGGCCCACTGCACCTGCCCGTTGATCAGGTGCGCGGGGAGATTCGCTTTGAAAATGTGTGTTTTGAGTACAGCTCCAGCGCCGGCCGCACGGTAATCGACGACCTGACGCTGCACATCCATGCGGGCGAGACAGTGGGCATCGTTGGCGCGACGGGCGCCGGCAAGAGCACCCTGATTAAGCTGCTGCTGCGTTTTTACGATGTGCAGCAGGGCCGGGTAACCCTGGACGGATACGATATCCGCCAGCTTCGCCTGGAGGACCTGCGGCGCGCCATCGGCTTTGTCAGTCAGGATGTATACCTCTTCCACGGCACCGTGCGCGAAAATATTGCCTACGGCAGCTTCGATGCCACGCTGGAAGAGGTGATGGAGGCGGCACGCGTCGCTGAAGCGCATGATTTCATCATGGCGCTCCCCCAGGGCTACGATACGATCGTGGGCGAACGTGGGCAGAAGCTGTCCGGCGGGCAGCGGCAGCGTATCTCGATCGCCCGGGCTGTGTTGAAAAACCCACCTGTGCTGATCCTGGATGAAGCGACCTCTTCTGTGGATAACGAAACCGAAGCGGCCATCCAGCGCTCCCTGGAGCGGATCGCTGTTGGCCGCACGACGATTGTGATCGCTCACCGTTTGTCAACGGTGCGCAATGCAGACCGCATCTTCGTCCTCGATGAGGGCCGGCTGAGCGAGCAGGGCCGGCATGAGGACCTGCTGGAAAACGATGGCATTTACGCCAGCCTGTGGCGGGTGCAGACCGGTGCGCGCCGGAAAACGGTTTAATTGATTTCCCTCACGACCACGATGCCGACCATCATGGTCGTTTTTTATCCGGCTACGGAACTGCGCTTACCCCCTGACTGGCCTTCCAGCGGCGGTGCTCTACCATCATACAGGCATCCATCACGACGGTTATACCGGCCTGCCGGGCAGTTTCCGCCGCCTGTTCATTGATAATCCCTGTTTGCAACCAGACAGCAGGGGCAGAAATTTGAATGGCCTGCTCAATAACCGGGGGGACATCTTCCGGCCGGCGAAAGACGAGTACCAGATCGACCGGCTCTGGAACGGAAGGCAGATCCGGATAGGCCTTTTCTCCCAGTCCTTCCTCAATGGTGGGGTTCACCGGAATGATGCGGTACCCCTGCCCTTTCATATAAGCCGGCACATACCTGCCGGGCCGCCCGGGCCGGTTTGAAAGACCCACGACTGCGATGGTCTTAACCGTCGCCAGCAGGTGGTTGATCGTTTGCTGGTTTTTAAAATTGTTGTTCGTCAAGGTGAGGTTCGCTCCTCTGTATCGCTGATCAGTTGAAACACCGACCACAGCCGCCACTGCCCGTTCAGTAAATAATAGGCTCTGCCCAGCAGGCGCTGCTCCTCGATCTGTACCACTTCATCCATCAGGCGGCGGACAGTCAGGGCCGGGTTTGGGGGCAGGTCGTAGTCCAGCTTGAGCACGCGCAGCCCCGAAAACTCCAGAGAAAAGCCGTGGTAGGTGCGGAAAGGAAACGCCAGATAGGTGGCCTTTGATTCATTTATATAGTGGTGGTAGAAGGGCCACAGCGGTTGAAAAATTGTCCAGCGGGATTTCTGTGCAATTACATTATATCCACGCCCCCGGCCGGGAAGGAAAACTTTCCCCAGCCAGGGTTTCCAGTGCTCCAGGATGGCGAGCGCTGCTCCGGAGAGGATTGGGCCCAGGTGGAAGCGTAAAAAGTTTCCATGATAACGCCCTTGCAGGTGCCGGGCCGGAAGCGCGCCGGCCCGGAAAATGCCCTCCAGATCCCGCTCTCCGGAGTGCGGAACCGGCCGGCTCCGCACTGGTGTGAACGGTTCCTTTTCAACGGCTGTACTTACGAATACAGATTTCATCATCACGAGGGCGCATCGGGCGATACCGGCAGTCCCAGGGTTGGGATTTCCACGTCGTCTTTTTCCAGCACTTCCTCCGCTTCTTCCATCAGCTTTTCCAACCGGTTAATCAAATTGGTCACCTCAGGTGAGGGAATGCCCGTTTCCTCCGCTTCTTTGCGCAGGGCTTCCAGTTTGTTCTGCAGGGTCAGGATCTGAGTCACCGGGCTCACCGTCTCAACAGGCCCGGGCGTGCGCACCGTGCTGTTAAAAAGGATCTGGATGGCGGCTGCGAGAGGCGGTGCCATGACGAGTCCGGCTAACCCGAAGCTGTCCGCCAGGGCGATCACCATGATGATCACCAGCAGAGAACTGTAGCGGCGCCGGTTCAGGAAGCGGGGTTCCAGGAAGCTCTCCAGCAAGATCAATACGACCAGCGTAAGGCCTCCGGCAGCTGCTGCGATCAGTGGGGCATCCATCAATCCGATCAACGCGGCTACGATGACTGCAAGGACAACTCCCAACCAGGGGATTAACCACAGCAGTGCACCGATGAAGGCTGTCAGCACCGGGTATCTCAGTCCGATCAGAGCGTAGCCGGTGCCCAGCAGCAGCCCGGCCAGAATCGTCTGGATAAACTCGCTGCGTATGTAAGCGCCCACGCCGCTCTCAATAGCGCGCCAGATAGCGCGCGCCCGGGCGCGCCGGTTGGCCGGCAGCAGTGACAGCCACAGTCGTTCAAAGCGGAGCTGGTCGGCGCTCCAGTACATGCTCAGGATGACCACAATGAACAGGTATCCGCTGAACTCACCCAATCCCTGGGCTACACCGACCACTCTTTGAACAAGCTGGGAACCCTGTTCACCGGTAAATGCCTCATACAGCTCCCTGGATGGCGGAAGCTGGTCCGCGATCATTTTCTGGAAAGAGGATCCGGCGCGCCAGTTAACCACCAGCTGCTCATAGCGCAGAAGCAGGTCGTCTGAGAGCTCTTGAAGATCGATCAGCAGCGGCTGGCTGATCATCAGCAGCAGTCCAATAATCAGGATCAGGCCCAGACCGTACGTGATCAAAATGGCCAGCCCGCGCTTCAGCCCGCGCTGTATGAAGAAATCAACGGCCGGCCGGGTAGCGCCGCCGATTGCCAGCGATAGTAGGAACAACACTACGGCCAGGCGCAGCTCCCACAGCAGGATCAGCCCAGCCAGCGTGCTCAGCACAGCAAAGGCATAAGTCAAAAAGCGGTTCATGATTCCGAACCCTCAAGCGAAGCAGCCTGAGACAGAATCTGGTCCAGTTCGTTAGCCAGCACTTCAATTTCCTCTACGAGATCCCGTCGGGCCTCTTCCTGCATCTCGTCAATTTCGCCCTGACCGTTCTCATTCTGCCCGATCTGCTTCCGTGTATCCTGAGAGATCTCCTGTACCTTCAGGCGCAGAAAGCTGATGTAATCCCGGCCTCTGGGCATCAGCTGCTGGTCCTTAAAGCGATCCAGGACAAAGCGGCTGAACAGATATTGAATAATCGCTGCAATGGGTACCGCCAGGAGGGCGCCCACCAGTCCCATGAGTGAGGAAAATGCAGCCAGTGCAAGCAGGGTCAGCAGCGGATGTACCCCAACCGAGCGGTCCATGATGCGCGGCACAAGCAGATTGTTTTCTAAAAACTGGATGATCACGGTCGCGCCAATGACCCACAGCACTTTGGTCTGGTCTGCTGAAAAAGCGACGATCACCGCGGGAATGGCCCCCAGGACCGGCCCAACCATGGGGACAATTTCCATCAGTCCAGCAATCAGGGCCAGAATCAGTGCGTTCGGCAGTCCGATGAGCAGATACGCAGCCAGGGAGAGGCAGCCGATCACCAGGACCAGGATGGACTGGCCGATTAAGAAGGCGCCCAGTTTCTCTTCTACGGCAGCGACCACGGAAAGCACATTTTCCCGGCTGCGGGAGGGCGCGAGCAGAGCCAGCGTGCGGATGGCCCGCTCGCCTTCCAGAGTCCAGTAAAAAGAAGTGAGCAGGACAGCGACGAACATAAAGATGACGCGCGCGGCGATGCCTGCGAACTCAAACGCTCGCAGCACATTATTGACCCCTGGCGATCCCTCGCCTCCGGGCTCGACGGTGGTTTCTGGGGCTGCGGGCATCAGTGCCTGGATCTGAAAATCGGGGGGGAGTTCAAAACCGATTTCTCGCAGAATGGCGCTGGGTGAGGAGGTCAATGTGCTGCGGAAATTGGTGTAGTAGGTCGATATCTGGCCGGTGATCGCGGTTGACTGCTCCAGGAGCATGGGCAGGACCAGCAGAATAAAGACAATTACAGCCGAAAGGATGAGCAGATAGATCAGAATCTGGGCTAACAGGCGGGAAAATCCGCGCCGCCCCAGCCAGTTAACCGCCGGCCGGATGCCGGTGCCCAGCAGCATGGCAACGAACAGTACCAGCAGCACAAGGCGGAAACGATAAAGCAGCCAGAAGGCTATCAGCACAGAGACGATAAACAGCGTTGCCAGGACCACCTGGCTAACGGACCACCGCGAAGGGCTGGCGATTGAATCGGGTTTCATTTTGCATCCAGTCCTGTGGATGAGCGTCTGGTATCTTCAACCCCCTGAAGCCTTTGCACAGACTGCAGCGCTTCAAGTGAACTGCTTAACCTTCACGCGCAGTTGTTATCCGGATTGATTCTATCACATTGATCTGTTCGAGCTGTCTGCTTTTTCCCGGGCTGATCCTCTCGATCGTTTCGCTGCCGGTCCCGTTTTCGGACTTAAACAGACAGGCCGCCCGGAATTGTTCAGCCCGGCGGCCTGTCTGTTTTCCAACAGGTCTGCTTGGAACCGCTTAACTTTCTTGTGTGTGGTGTTCCTGGTCGTCGCCCGAAACAGCCTCGCGGAACGATTTGATGGCCTGACCGAGGTCTGCACCTAACCGGCCAATCCGGCCGACGCCGAAGAGAAGTATCACGATCACCAGAATGATGATCAGTTCGGTAGTCCCGATACGAACCGGCATGCTGCCTCCTTTCTTTATAAACGAATAAGAAGAACGCACTGCAGCGTTCAGATCGCTGCCAGAGCTGGTGTAATTGTACTGTTAATTTACCAGCCCCTCACGCACGGCGTAAACTGCGGCCTCAACTCGATTGCTCGAATTGCACTTCTCCAGGATACTGCGGATATGCTTTTTGATTGTGTTTTCGCTCAGACAGACTCGATCCGCAATCTCACTGTTTGAAAGGCCCTCCACCATCAGCTTCAGAATCTCAAGTTCGCGCTCCGTGAGAGGCTCCGAGTAATTTGGCTGAGATGGGGGCGGACTGCTGCTGCGGCCGAACTCTTTCAACACTTTGCTGGCCATCAAACCGGAAAGCGGCGCTTCGCCATCCAGCATACGGCGCAGCTCGTCATGCAGCCTTTTCGAAGGCGTATCCTTTAATACGTAACCACGCGCTCCGGACCGGATGGAGGCGAACAGGTCATCTTCGTCTTCCGACATGGTGAGCATGACGATGCGCGTGGAAGGCAAATCGTTCATGATGCGTTGGGTCGCACGAATTCCGTCCATCACAGGCATCGAGATGTCCATCAGGATAATGTCGGGCTGCAGCTCTTTTGCCATCTGGACGGCTTCCCGGCCGTTGCTCGCTTCACCCACTACCTCGTAATCATTCCAGTAGCGGATGATATTGCGCATCCCTTCGCGGAACAATACATGATCATCGGCAATTAATATCGTCTTCATGCCGGTACCTCTGTACAGCACGGTATTTCTACTTTAAAAATCGTCCCTGCTCCTCTGTGTGAGTCGATATTGACTTTTGCACCAATACTGGCAGCCCGTTCACGCGCAATCCGTATCCCCAGGCGGTCATGAGGGATGTTCTCCTCACAAAAACCAACCCCATCGTCTACGATGGTGATGATCAGGCGGTTCTCATCGCCTGTGATGCGCACCAGAACCGAGCTGGCTTCAGCGTGCCGGCGCACATTCATCAGTGCTTCCTGCACGATGCGGACCAGCTGCGTTTCCGCTGCGGGTGAAAGGACGCCTCTGAAATGATCGGCGGCATCGTTTACAACGATGAGAGCGGTCTTGATGCCCCAGTTGCGCTCGAAGCGCTGGAGCATACCTTCCAGGATCGGGATAATCCCTTCCTGGCATTCTACGCCCTCACGCAGGCAGAGCATCTCTTCGCGTAAATAATCGGCGGTATGCTGTGCCAGAGTTTCCAGGTTGTCGAGAATGTCGTAAGTTTTATCCAGCTGCTGATTGTCCAGTGTAACGCGGGCCTCATCCAGCCCCCAGCGCATCGAACGGACCAGCTGGGCGACATCATCGTGCAGTTCCTGGGCCAGCCGTACCCGTTCCTGGATCATGGCCGCTCTCTGCAGACATTCTGCTCGCTGCGCCTGGAAAATCATGGACCCTAAGATCTTGCCGATCAAAGCATAAAAATTGAATTCACCCTCTGAGAGATGGTTTTCATGCGTGGAGAGCAGTTCCACAAACCCGACGGTAACTTCTCCGGCGAGCAGAGGGATATAAATAATTTCCCTGTATCCCCAAACCTGAAGTGCAGCCTCTGCTGCCACCACGACCGGCATTTTTTCTTCGTAGATCGTGCCCTCAGCAGGCTGAGGGGACAAGATTTGAATCACCCCGGGCTGCAGGCCGCCGTGAGCGATCAGTTTGAAACAGGACCCCCGCGGATCATGAACCCGGGCAGCGACCGCATTAAAACCTGTGATTTCCTGCACAGGTTTGATTGCCTGCTGCAGGATGGAGATGGTCGTTGGGGTATTCGTCCCGGGACCCGTAATCGAGAAAAGGGAGTCCAGGTTGTTGTATTGGAAGGTCATTCCCTCGATCAAACTGCCGGTTGTCTCAATCATTAACAGATCCGTTCGTCATCATGTTATCCGTACCGGCCGGTGAGATCCTGACGG
>Ga0134095_1000530_pt1 | contig 35934 bp, 29 predicted proteins | sample 6_2taG_FD_94449 | JGI IMG/M metagenome (GOLD analysis project Ga0134095, IMG submission 94449) | Switchgrass degrading microbial communities from high solid loading bioreactors in New Hampshire, USA - 6_20_20_110_A2 metaG | ecosystem: Engineered > Bioreactor > Semi-continuous > Anaerobic >... | reverse complement strand
TTGGGGTGGGCGATGGGGGTCGAACCCACAACCCTCGCATCCACAGTGCGATGCTCTGCCATTGAGCTACGCCCACCATGTCCGCTCGCTCAGCGGAGCGTATTCTATCATAAAGGCTTCTGTTGGGCAAGCAATTTCTGCAGGCTCTCCGCCGCTTCCTCCTGCGGCACGGTGAACTGCTCGCCGCTGCGCAGGTCTTTGATCGCCACCACGCCCCGGGCCTGTTCGTCGGGGCCCAGCACCAGGGCGGCGCGCATGCCCATGCGGTCGCCGTATTTGAACTGCCGGCCGAGCTTCACCGCCTCGGGGTATACGGCCACCTGCAGGCCGCGCTCGCGCAGGCGGGCGGCCAGGGCCAGGGAGGCCGGCAGCGAGTTCTCGTCGAACACGGTCACCAGCACGGGGGCGGGGGAGGCGCCGCGCCCTTCCGGCAGGCAGCCGTACTTCTCCAGCACCAGCGAGATGACCAGGTCGCCCATGGCGAAGCCCACGCCGGGCAGGGGATCGCCGCCCACGTCGCCCACCAGGTTGTCGTAGCGCCCGCCGCCCAGGATGGCACGGAACTCGCCCTTGGTATCCCAGGCCTCGAAGACGGTGCCCGTGTAGTACAGCAGGCCGCGGATGATGTGCGGGGCGAAGCGCACGTAAGCGCCCAAACCCATGGCTTCGACGGCGGCGAAGGTGCGCTGCAGCTCTGCGGACTGGCGCCAGAGCTCCTGGTCGTTGAGGCGGTCTTTCAGGGAGGCGAACTGCGCCTCCGTCAGGCCAACTTCCTGCGCATAGTCAGCCCAGGCCTGAGGGGACATCTTGTCGCGGCGGTCGATCAGGCGCAGCACACCAGGGCGCTGGCTCTCGGGGATGCCGAGCGCGGCGAACTGGGCGTCCATCAGGCGGCGGTCGTTGACCAGGATCTGCACCTGATCGGGGGTCAGGCCGGTCTCTTTGAAGAAGGTCGCCGCGATGGCGATCAGCTCGGCGTCCGATTCGGGGTTCTGCGGGCCGATGAGGTCGATGTTCCACTGGAAGAACTCGCGCGTGCGCCCTTTCTGCGGCTTCTCGTAGCGCCAGAAGGGACCCCACGACCACCAGCGCAGGGGGTAGGTGAGCCCGTGCTGGCGCTGGGCGACCATGCGCGCCAGGCTGGGGGTCAGCTCGGGGCGCAGGGTGATCAGGTCGCCACCCCGGTCGGGGAAGACGAAAGACTGCTCTTTGACCAGCTCCTCGCCGGACTTGGCGGCGTACAGCTCCAGGGTTTCCAGGAAGGGGGCGTCGTATTCCTGGTAGCCGAACGCGGTGGAAACCTGGCGCACTTTGTCGTACAGCCAGGTGCGCACGGCCATTTCTTCGGGGTAAAAATCGCGGGTGCCTTTGATGGATTGAATGACTTTCATGATAACTGCCTGATAAAAAAAGAATCCGGTTCGCGGGCCGGTGGGCAGGCCCGCGCTGAGTGCAGATTTTAACACAGAAAATGGGACGCGGCCGGGGCTGCTTGAAGGATGGATGACCGGTCTCGCTGGCCGGTCATCCATCCCGCGTTTAATCGTCGTCTTCCGCCTCTTCTTCGTAGATCTCGCGCAGCCGGCTGAGGTAGTCGGGGATGACGCGATCGTAGGTCTGGTTCATGTAGGGCGAGCTGAACAGGAAATCGGCCGAGGCGGGGTTAGAAGCCGTGGGGATGTTGTAGAGCACCGCCAGGCGCAGCAGGGCCTTGACGTCCGGGTCGTGGGGCTGGGGCTCGAGCGGGTCCCAGAAGAAGATCAGGAAGTCGATCTCGCCTTCGGAGATCTTGGCGCCCACCTGCTGGTCGCCGCCCAGCGGGCCGCTGTTGAAGCGGTGGATCTGCAGGCCGGTGGCCTCCATGAGCCGCTTACCGGTAGTGCCGGTGGCGTACAGGGTGTGGCGGGCCAGTTCATCCCTGTGATCGCGAGCCCAGTCGAGCAGGGCCTGCTTACGGGCGTCGTGGGCGACCAGGGCGATGCGTTTCTTTTCACCCAGGGGCAGTACGAAGGTCATGGCAGCGGTCCTTATGGCGTCTGTCCGGCAGTGCCGGTTTTGTGTTGGGTCAGCGCAGGATGAGTCCGGTCTGCGGCGTGGAGAGGAACTCGACTCCGTCCTCGGTCACCAGCACGTCTTCTTCGATCCCCAGGTGGCCGAAGCCAGGGACGGGCAGGCTGGGCTCGACGGTGAAGACCTGCCCCGGCTCGAGGGGCAGGTGCACGGTCTCCCCGTAGCGCTCCCACTCCGGCCCCAGGATGCCGGCCCCGTCGTGGACCGTGCGGCCGAGCTGGTGGCCGGTGGCATGGGCGAACTCGGGGTAGCCGGCGGATGTGATCACTTCACGGGCGGCAGCGTCCACTTCCAGCCCGGTGACGCCCGGGCGCATGGCCTTCACTGCAGCCTGTACGGCCTGGACCAGTACGTCGAAGCCGCGCTGCAGGGGCTCGGGGGCGGTGGTCTCTCCCGGGCGGCGGAAGTAGATCAGGCGCTGGATATCGGAGCAGTAGCTGTCCTGGCGGACGCCGAAGTCGATGTGCAGCAGGTGACCGGGCTCCAGGCGGATGTCTGTGGGCGGGCCGTGGCCGGCCGGGGAATCCGGGCCGGCGTTGACGATGGGGCACTGCGTCTTCTTCCAGGCCGCTTCCACCCCGCATTCCTCGAGCTGGCTGTGCATGAAGGCGCCGATCTCTTTCTCCGTCATCCCCGGCTCGATGGCCTCGATCGTGCGGGCATAGATCTCTTCGGTGGTGCGGATGGCGCGGCGGATGCGCTCGATTTCGCTGGGGGTCTTGCGGCCGCGCAGGGAGGCGATGATCCCCTCAGCCGAGATCAGGCGCTGCTCCCAGGGGGTGTCGGCGAAGTAGTCGATCAGGAGCTGGTACATGCCGTAGGTCAGCCCGTCGGCGTGCGGGTCGCTGCGTGAGTAGTTGATGGCGATCTTGTTGGGGTAGATGCGTTCAAGGGTGTGCAGCAGGCTGGAGCGGATGGACTGGTCGTAAGGGATCACCGTGGTGTAGGCCCCGGTGCTGCGGGCGAGTTCGGTCTCGAAGGAGCCGACGATAGCGAAGGTGTCTCCCGAGCGGGTGATAATCAGGGCGCTCTGCCAGGTCAGCGGCTGCCCGAAGATAAGCGGCAGGACCGGGTCGCTCCCGGCGCTGGTCTCGCGTACGAAGGTCAACCAGGCATCGATATGTTTTTCGCGCAGGATGCCCACAGCCTGCGCCACTTTTTCGGGAATGAGGGAATCCATATGCACCTCCTTTGACTGGATTATAAAGGAGAATGCCCGTTTTTTAACGCCTGGATGGGGGATGGGACGCAGAAAAAGTAGACCCGGATGGAAAGGAAATCTCTCGTTCTTACGCGGAGCGCGGGTATGTTGTTTGAGCCGCTCTGCGGCCGCCTGTATAAAGCCCGAAGACCTGAGTTCACCTGAGGCCCCGCGGAGCGGGGCGAGATGGGTTCCCACGGGGACCGAGGGAAGCAGTTAAAAAGGGTCCCACGCAGAGCGTGGGACCCAGGCCCTGGCCGCTTCTGCGGCCGCTGTCAATTCCTCGCCACGCTCACGCCCAGGTTATCGGCGTGGTCGCAGATGCGCTCGAGCAGGCGCAGGGTTTCGGTGAAGATCACATTGGCCTCGGGATGGCACATCCCGTTCTCCATGCGGCGGATGTGGCGCTGGCGGGCTTTCATATACATGCTGTCGAACTCTTTTTCCGCCTGCTGGACCTTCTCCGCCAGCTCGCGGTCGCCGTCGCGGAAAGCGACGAGCGCGTTATGGTAGATCTCGTGAGTGCTCTCCCAGAGGATCTTCAGCTCTTCGATGGCCTCGCCGGTGAAGGGGATGCTGGCCGACGCCCGTTCCTGGGCGAACTGGGCGATATCTTCGGCCATGTCGCCCACGCGCTCAATGTCCACCAGCAGGTTCTTCATCTGGAAGCTGCGTGCCTGCTGTTTGATCTCCAGGTCAGAGCGCATCAGGGTCATGATGAAGCGCTCGAGCTCATCGGTCACTGGATCGACCACGCACCTTTCCATCTCCAGCACGCGCTCGGCTTTGTCCAGCTCCAGGTCGATCAGGGCATGGCAGCTCAGCTCGATCATCTCGCAGGTCACCTCGCCCAGGCGGTACAGCTCGCGGGAGGCCTCTTTAAGTGCCACAGCGGGCACGGCATACTGCGCCTCGTCGATATAGGCGGTGACCTTCTCTATTTCCTTCTCCGGGATGGTGGGGAAGATCTTGCGGGCGAGCGCCGCGATCTGGCGCACGAAGGGGAACATCAGCAGGCTGACGGTGACGTTGAAGATGGTGTGTGCGTTGGCGATCTGGCGCGGCAGGTTGGCCGAGGTGAGCTCGATCAGGCTGGCATAAGGGTTGATGAGCGGCAGGAAGATGAGCACGCCGATCACGTTGATCATGATCTGGGCGATGGATGCCTGGCGGGCGGTGTTGGAGAGCCGCAGGGCGGCGATCAGCCCGGTGACGCACGAGCCGATGTTGGCGCCCAGGATGATCCCTACTGCGCCGCGGAGGGTGATGGCTTCGCTCATCCCCATGGCGACCGTCATACTGGTTACTGCGGTGCTGCTCTGCGTGACGGCGGTTGTCAGGACGCCGGCGATCACACCGACCCAGGGCCGCTGGCCCATGGCCTCCAGCGTCCCGGCCACCCAGGGGATTTCGATCAGCACTTCCAGCGCGTCGGACATATAGCTCATGCCGACGAAGATGATGCCCAGGCCCATGAGGATCTCGCCGAACTTCTTCCAGTTCTGCTGGGGGAAGAATTCGAGCAGCAGGATACCTGCGACAACCAGGATCAGGCGGAAGGCGCCGATATCGAAGGCGACGACCTGGGCAGTGAGGGTGGTGCCGATCTCCTGGCCGAGCATGACGCCGATGGCCTGTTCGACGGTCATCAGGTTGGCGTTGATCAGGCCGATCATAGTCACCATGAGCAGACCACTGCTCTGGATGAGGGCGGTGGCAACCGTGCCGAAGATGGTGCTTTTCAGCCGGCTGTTCGTGACCTGTTCCAGCCACTGTTGAATCTGGTCTCCGGTCAGTTTTTCCATACCGGAGCTGAGCATGGAAATCCCGAAAAGGAACAGCGCTAAGCCACCCAGGATCAGCACAAGACCGAGCATGAGGCCTCCAGGTTATAGGGTATAGATGTGCGGTTCACTAATCTCCAAGCGGGAAACTGGAGGAGCAACCAACCGGGTAATTGTAGTCGAAAAAAAGGATTTTTGACAGTCACGAGAGCACACAACTCCCGAACGGCCCCTGCAGGTGCAGGCGCCCGCCGGAAAGGTCTGTGGGGCTGCCGTCCACCTGCGCCCGGGCAGGCTGGAAGCCGTGAAACTGCAGCACCAGTGCATCGTAAGGGAAGGGGAACTCGCCTTCCTGCTCCCAGGTGATCTCGATGCCGTCCGGCGCGGCGCGCAGGTAGAGGCTGTCGAGGCGGCCGGGGCCGTATCCGTCGCCGGCGTCGCTGTAGATGCGGGCGGCAGGGCGGGCGGGATCGCCCTCGCTGGTATCCCTGATTTGCGCATAGACATGAAGTTCGAGCGTGCCGTCTTCTTCCAGGGGCAGGATCGACCCGCTGCGCACCAGGACGGGGATGCGCTCGAGGGGCGTGGGGCGCTCGATCTCCCCCGGCCCGCTGAACACCTGATCGTCCCAGAAGTCGAACCAACCCCCGGGCGGCAGCGTCACGTTGCGGGAAAGGCCTTTCTCTTCCAGGGCCGGGGCAACCAGCAGGGCGCTGCCGAGCAGGAAGGCATCCTGCACGGCCCACAGGTCGGGGGCGTCGGGATGGTCCCAGCCGAGCGGGCGGACCAGCGGTGCGCCGCACTGCGCGGCCTCCCAGGCCAGGCTGTACAGATACGGCAGCAGGCGCATGCGCAGCTCCAGGAAGCTGCGCACGATCGAGGTGAACGGCTCGCCGAAAACCCAGGGCTCGCGCCGGGCGGTGCCGGCGGCGGAGTGCGTGCGGAAGAAGGGCAGGAACGCCCCCATCTGGAAGGAGCGCAGGTACAGTTCGGCAGAGGGGTTGCCGCTGAAGCCGCCGATATCGGGGCCGGAGAACGGCTGGCCCGAGAGCCCCAGCCCAATCACGCTGGGGATGGTCATCGCCAGCGCCCGCCAGGAGGCCTCCGTATCGCCGGTCCAGTTCCAGGCGTAGCGCGCCTGGCCCACCCAGCCGGCGCGCGAGATGATCCAGGGGCGGCGGTCGGGGCGCAGGCGGCGCAGCGCTTCATAACCGGCGCGGTTCATCAGCAGGCCGTACACGTTGTGCCCCTCGCGGTGGTCTCCGGAGCGGCCGTCGAAGTCGTGGCGGGTGGCGCGCGGCAGGGTCATATCGCCCCAGGCGGCGAAGGAGGACGGCTCGTTCATGTCGTGCCAGAAGCCGGCCACGCCGCAGTCCAGCAGGCGGGCATACTGGCGGCCCCACCACTCGCGGGTGCGGGGGTTGGTGAAGTCGGGGAAGACCGTCCAGCCCGGCCACACCAGCCCGGTCATCGGCACGCCGTCGGGCAGCGTGCAGTACACCTTCTCGCGCAGCCCCTCGCGGAAGAGCTCGAAGTCGCGGTCCTGTTTCACGCCCGGGTCCACGATGGTCACCAGGCGCACGCCGGCTTCGTCCAGTTCGCGCGCCAGGCCGGTCAGGTCGGGGAAGTTCTCGGGATGGACGGTGAACACGCGGTAGCCGTCCATGTAGTCGATGTCCAGGTGGATGGCGCTCAGCGGCAGGTTGTGCTCGCGGAAGCCCTGTACCACCGCGCGGATATCCTGCTCGCTGCGGTAGCCCCAGCGGCACTGGTGGTAGCCCAGGCTCCAGCGCGGCGGCAGCGGCGGGCGCCCGGTGAGCTCGCTGAAGCGCTCCAGCAGGTGCGGCAGCGGGCCGGCACAGAAATAGTAGCGCAGCATGCCGCCGGTGAAGTGCGCCACCGCCTGGTCGGCGGGCAGCGGGGGCAGGTTGAAGCCAGCCGGAGGGGACGGCCGCACCGCCTCCTTCCCGGCGGGCGGGCCAAAGCCCAGCAGGCCGTCGAAGCTGTTCTCGTAGAATACCAGGTAGCTGCCCCGGGCGTGCATCCCCTGGAAGACCGGCAGGGGCATGTACAGCGGGTCGGTCCCCGGGCCATACGAGCCGCCGGGGTCGGTGTTCCACAGGCGGTAATAGGCGCCGCGGCGGTTCAGCGCGCCGGACTGTTCGCCCAGGCCGAAGATGCGCTCCTCGGGCGCCAGCGCGGCGTACTGCGTCCAGCGAGTCGATTCGTCGCTCAGGGGCTGGCGCCAGGGGGGCAGCTCCGCGCGCAGCAGCCGGTCCTGAAGGTCGGTGAAGCGCAGGCCCCCTCCGGCGTCCACGTACAGCCGGAGGGCCGGGCTTTCCAGGCACCAGCCGTCGTCTTCCTGAGTGAGCTGCACTTCGACGGGAGGCCAGCCGCTGCGGGCGATGGCATAGGGCACCGGCTCGGGCGCCGGCCCCCACGAAAGGCGCGCCAGGTCGGGCGCCAGGAAGACGATCTCCAGTTCGGCGCGTTCAAAGCGGAAGTGCGCCCCGCGATCGAGGATGCGGGCCTCCTGCAGAGTCCCGGGCTGGTAGGGATCCCCTTCGGGGGTCGGCTCCGGGTAGCGGCGCTCCGCCATGTCGCGGAACAGGGTGTAACGGATGGTCCGGAAGGCGTTATCCAGACCAATGAAGCGGATGGACATCAGGGTTTTGCTGAGGATGTTCATGATGCTCTTTTACAGGTGCACCAGGCGGGCTGATGCGATTTCGGGTTCGTTTAGCAGTTCCTGGATTAGCGATTTTGGGACACGCTGGTCGAGGTTGATAAAGGACACCGCACGGCCGCCGGGCTTCTCACGCCCGTAGCGCCACTGGGCGATGTTCACCCCGGCCTGGCCGAGGCGCAGGCCAATCTTACCGATCACCCCCGGGGCGTCCTGGTTCTCCAGGATGAGCACGTAGCCCTCCGGGTAGGCGTCCACGTGGTAGTCGTCGTACTGCACCAGGCGGGCTTCGCCGTTGCCGAAGAGCACGCCGGCCACAGTGCGCTGGCCGCCCTGCCAGTAAATGCGGCAGGCGATGCCGTTGGGATAGTCCGACAGGTCGACCAGCCCTTTGGCCTGCGCCATGGCGATGCCCTGCTCGTGGGCTAATACCGGCGCAGAGACCCAGTTGACCTTGCGGCCCTCCACCGGCAGCAGCATGCCCGAGAGCAGCACCGCAGCCACCGGGCGCACCAGGTTGCGCAGCCCTTCACCCACCACTTCCACCTCCACGCGCGTGATCCAGCCTTCCGCAAGCTGGCCCTGCAGCTTGCCGAGCTTTTCCGCCAGGTGGATGTAGGGGCGCACCGAGCGGTAGGTCACGGCCGGGCGGTCGGGGCCGCCTTCGTGGAAGGGCAGGTTGACGGTGTGGCGGTAGTCATCCCCGCGCAGCGCGGCAAGCACATCGGAGACCACCTGGGTAGCTGTGGCCGTCTGCGCTTCGAGGGTGCTCTGGCTGAGATGCGGCGTGAGCAGCACGCGCGGGTGTTGCAGCAGGGGGTGATCGAGCGGCGGCGGCTCCTGCGAGAGGTTGTCCAGGGCGGCTGCGGCGAGCGGACCGTTCTCGAGGGCATCCAGCAGGGCCTGCTCGTCCACCAGCCCGGGGTGGACGCAGTTGACCAGCACCGCACCCGGCTTCATCTGCGCCAGGGCGGCCGCGTCGATGATGTGCTCGGTCCGCGGGGTGTAGGCGGTGTGCAGGCTGAGCACGTCGGCGCGCGCCAGCATCTCGGAGAAGTTCACCATCTCCACCCCTTCTGCCTGGGTGAAAGTCAGGTCCACGTACGGGTCGTAAACCAGAACGTGCATACCGAAGGCGCGCGCCCGGGCGGCCACCTCACGCCCCAGGCGGCCGAAGCCGATAATCCCCAGGGTGCGGCTGCGCAGCTCGAAGCCCAGCAGGTCCATCGATGGCCATTCGCCCTGGCGGGCCAGGGCTGCGCCGCGCGGGATGAAGCGCGCCAGGGCCAGCAGCACGGCCATGGTGAACTCGGCCACGGCTACCAGGTTGGCGTCGGGCGCGTTGATCACCAGCACGCCGCGGCGGGTGGCGAAGTCGATATCCACATTTTCCAGGCCCGCGCCGGCGCGGGCGACCACTTTCAGCCGGGGGGCGGCCAGCAGCAGTTCTGCGTCCACGCGGGTGTTCGAGCGTACGATCAGGGCGTCGGCGTCTTCCAGGACCTTCAGCAGCGCATCGCGGCTCTCAAACGGCCCGCACACCTCCACATCGGGCTCCTGGCGCAGCAGCTGCCAGGCGGATTCGTGCAGCGGATCGGCGATGAGGATGCGAAAGCGGGTGGTCACAGGGCCTCCTTCGCCAGCGGGCCGCGGATGGCGTCGCGAAATGTGTCGAATAACCGGCGGTCGTGGAAGACGGTCTCCCCGTGGATGATCTGGCGCAGGCCTTCCACCCACAGGGCGGTGTAGGGCGGGGTGTTGCCGGACAGCCCCAGCGCCAGGGGCAGCACGGAGGCCAGCGAGGCGCTCCGGATGTACACCGGAGATCCCTCGTCAATGCGCTGGCGGTAGACGGCTCCGCCGAAGCCGACGAACAGGTTGACCTCGCCGCCGGCCTCCAGGTCGGAGAGCCCGTCGCCGACCAGCATGGCGCGCCCGGGGTGGCTGGCGCGAATGTGGGCGATGATGCGGTTCTTGCCGCGCGTGCCGGTGAGCGGGCTGGCCTCCACCGCCAGGTGGTTGGCGCGCGGGTTCTGCCCGCCGGGCTGCTCCCAGTAGCGCCACCAGGCGCCGGAGAGCTGGTCGTATTCCATATCCACGGCGAAGATGTTTTCCACCGGCACCCCCAGCCAGACGCCAAAATCGCGCACCGCCTGGAACAGCCCGCCGCTGACGATGAAGACCTTACACCCCAGGGCCTGCAGGGCCTCGATCACCTGGCGGGCGTCGGGGATGACTTTCTCGCGGTAGATACTGGCGATCTTGCTCACCTGCGCCAGGGTGGGGTTGACGGTGTGCAGGCGCTGGCCGTACACCGCCTCCAGGGGCAGGTCACCCTCCATGGCGCGCTTGGTGAGGGTGGCGATGCTCAGGGCGATGCTTTCAGCCGAGCGCCCGCCGGAGGTGTCTTCCTCTGCGGCGATGCGCGCCAGCTCGTCGATGCCCTCGACGAGCGTCAGCGTGCTGTCGCAGTCGAAAATGACCAGCTTGAACGGGGGCCAGATGGCGGGAGGTTGTTTGGGTGCGGCGTTCGTCATGCTTGCTTCAACTCAACGACTGTCCCAGATTCTGCAGATACTCCTGCGCTTCATTATAGTAGCGGAACCTGCGCTCCGCACGGCGGAAGGCGGGGGTGTGCGCGTAGCGGCGGCCGTTGACGACCTGAACGCCCAGCGCTTTATGGAGCAGCTCGTGGTACATCACATAATCGATCACGTACTCGGGCGTCTGGGGGGTATCCAGGGTGATGCTGATCAGCACCGTGTCGCTGGAGAACTGGTAGTGGCCGAGCTTGCGGTGCGTGATGGTGCTGTTCCAGACCAGGCGTGGGGCGGGCATCTTCCCGTCAAAATATTCGGCGTTGACCCGTGCGAACACCTGCTGCAGGTCGTAGGTGGAGCCGCGGCCGCCGCTTACCGGCTCACCCTCCAGGGCCCCCAGGGCCTGCTGGAAGGCGGCGCTTTCTGAGTAAGCCTTCAGGCGCTCGCCGGTCGAGCGGTCGCGGCCGAGCAGCGCGGCGCGGGCCAGGTCTTCCAGAACCTGCGGCGGGGCGCCGGTATAGGCCTCGCTGGCGGTCAGCTTTACCGTCCGCCCCCGGGTGGTGACCCGGTAGAGTGAGGGGATGTGGGCGAACTCCGCCTGGAACTGCACGCCGCGCGGTTTTCGTGCAGCAGCCAGGATGCGCCCTGCCGCCTGCTGGACCTGCTGAAGGGCCGAGATGTGCCGGTCGAAATGGGCCGGCTGCGAGAGGCAGCGCAGCCACTGGCAGGCGCGCCGCGAGGGGGCGGGCAGCGCCTCGAGGCCGGCGCCGGCCGCCTGCAGCTTGTTCTCCACCTGCCGCCAGGTCTCCTGCACGCTGCGCAGGGCGGACTGGCGAAGCTGGGGGCGCTGTTCCTGCGGCGCAGCGGCGATCTCCTGGAGCTGCTCCTGCAGCCAGCGGGTGAGGGCCACCAGGTTCCGGATGCGCACGGGAGCCGCCGGGGCGGAGACATCCTCCTGGGGCGGGGGCAGGTTCTGCAGGTCGATGGAGCGCAGGTAGAGATAAGCGCGGTATGTGGGCGGCAGGAGCTGTTCGGGCCGGATGCGGTTTGCCCGGCAGATGGTCTCGATCTGGTCTACAACCTGCGTCACCCAGCGCCGGAACTGGGGTGCCTCCGCAGGAGGGATGCCCTCGCTCAGGCGCCGGCGGGCGGTGTTCATGGCCTTTACAGCCCCGCTGATGCGCACGCTGTTCCCCCGGTGTGTGTGCTTCCGGCTGCGCCCCGGGCTCAAGCCTGCACCTCCGGGGGGACGGTCGGCTGCAGGTATTCCACCGTCACCTCGCTGCGCGCGAGCAGGGTCTCTTCTTCCCAGATTTCGCCGGCCAGCGTGTAGGTGCCCGGCTGCAGGCTGTGAAGGACCTGCTGCATGCGGTTTAACCGCTCGTCCAGCACGCAGTTCTGGCGGAACTCACCGATGTGGAACACGCGCTGGGCTGCCTGAGGCGGGATGAACTCGTACAGCTCGATGAGCTCGATATCCTCCCGCGGGCCTTCGAGCAGCAGCCGGCAGCGCACCTCGAGGGGGCGCAGCAGGTCGTTCACCACCCAGGCCTCCGCCAGGGGCACCAGGCCGGTCTCCAGGTTCTCGCGGTAGCGCACCAGCGAGAACAGCACCGGGGCGGAGGCCTCTTTGAGGGCGAAGAAGCCCTGCTTGGGCTCGCGGTTAACGTCCAGCACCGCCCAGGTGATCGCTTTCCAGGGTTCGACAAACATGTAGTGGAAGTAGCCGGTGACCCGGCCCATCGCCCGGCGGTAGGCCTCCACCGCAAAGCGGATCAGGCGCGCCTGGTAGGCCTGCGAGTTCTCCACGAAGCTCTCCAGGCTGTCACCCATGTGGATCTTCGCCACGCGGAAGGCCTGGTCGGGCTGGAAGTCGTGGTAGGCCCACACCTCCCAGTCGGGCGGCCAGGCGGCCTCGCCGAGCATCTCGCGCAGCAGGTGGGCAGCGGGCAGGGCCTGCGCGCCGAATTCGGAGGGCAGCGGGGCCCCGGGCAGCGCCTGGAAATCGTGGATGTGACCCCAATCCCAGCCCGGGTAAGCGTGTTCGCGAAAATCGGAAGCCTCTTTCACCAGCCGGTAGGGGTCTGCATGGCGCAGGGCAGCGGCCAGCAGCGGGTCGAGGCTGCGGCGGTTGTGGTTGGGCTCCTGGTGGGCGCACCACTGGTAAATACTCACATGCCGGCCGTAATGGCGCACCATGGCCTGCGCCTGGCGCACGGCCTCCTGGGCGAAGGTCTCATCGGCGGCGTAACCGCCCACCAGGGGGAAATCCTGCCAGACGAGCACGCCTTCCCGGTCGCAGGCCTGGTAGAAGTACGGGTGAGTCAGGTGGCCGTGCACGCGCACGGCGTTCAGGTGAGCCTCTTTCAGCAGGCGCACGTCGCGCAGCGCGTCTTCCCAGGTGTAGCTGGCCAGCCACTGGGTGGGGATGATGTTGGTGCCGCGCAGGAAGATGCGCATGTCGTTGAGCACCAGCCAGTCATCCTCCTGGGCCAGGGTGCGGAAACCGAGCAGCGTGGAGGAGCTCTGTTCGGCGAAGAGCACCTGCAGCTCGAAGAGATGCGGGTGACCGCGCTCCCACACTTCCCAGCGGGGCATCTCGGGCAGGTCCCAGATGAGCGGGTAGACACGCCGGCCGGGGACGAGCTCGATCTCCCGCTCGGTGGTCAGGGACTGCCCGTCGAAATTGGCCGGTTTGAGGATGAGCTGGATGCGCTCGCGGCGCGGGGACGTGTAGGAGGCGCGGGCCGGAACCTGGTAGAGCGGGTCGGCCTCGCGCTGGCCGCTGCGCAGGTCGATCTCCAGTCCCAGCCACAGCTTCCAGCCGCCGTCGGTGCGCACGGTGCGCCAGCCGATGTCGAGCAGGGCTGCCAAGCCGGTGCGGAAGTAGCGCACCTCGGCCCACAGGCCGCCGGTGCCCATTTCCTGCCCGCGCGCGGTGCCAGCGCCCGGCCGGCAGTTGTGGTGGCAGAACACGCCTTTGATCTGCTGTTTGTGGTGCGGCCAGGATTCGCCGACCGGCTCCTTCGGCGCCGCCACTTTGAGCAGCAGGTCCTGCCCGGGCGGAATTTCGAGCAGCCAGGGTTCGAAATAGCCCTCGTGGCTGCCCTGGTAGGTGTTCCCGAACCAGGCTTCGGCGTAATAGTCGGCGCGCACCTCGGCCCAGTGGCGGCCGGTGTTATCGGGGAACTCGAGCCGGTACCAGCCGGTCTCGGTGTCGATCCCTTCCAGGCTCCACTGATGGGGCAGCGTCACCTGCTGCCAGCCGTCTGGCGAGAGGTCCGCCGGACTGCTGCCGTAATGTGCGACCTGAAACCAGGCCTGTTTCATCGATTCCTCCCTGGACGGAATGATCGGACTGCGGGGTTGCGTGCTGCGTGTCCGGGAAAAATTCTAGCACAGATTATCTGATGGTAGGGGGAAGTGGAATTTGAGCAGCTTTCGATTGAGCAAGCGAAGCATTCCACTCAAGATGCCTGAGCGCATGGCGAACAACGTGTCTGCGGGCTCTCAGTTTTTTACTTCAGGGATCAGGGGACTTGCTCCGGTTGGTACTATCCACCATGCGTCGGGGGCACGGCGCGTAGAAAGAAGCAGTGGAACTATCTTGACAGGCACGCGGGGAAAATTACTGGCTACCGCCGCAGCGCCGTGCCCTTACAGGTGGGTCGGGTGAGGCGGATGGCGACCATTTATATTCTGCGTCCATCCGTGTTTTCAGTGTCCATCTGTGTCCCCTGGGCTTTGAATGCCCTCGATGAACTGGCGCGTGTTCCCCAGGCTGATGCCCAGCGAGAGGGCGGTGAGGATCATATCGCTGTTCAGGGGGACATACTTCTGCTGCCCGGTGACCTCCGACAGCGGCACGGCGATGATCTCATCGCAGCGCAGGGCGACCATGTGGTTGACCTTGCCCTGTGCGGCGAAATGCACGGCCATGGTACCGTAGCGTGAGGCGAGCAGACGGTCGAACGCCGAAGGCGACCCTCCGCGCTGCAGGTGCCCCAGCACGGTGACGCGCGTGTCCACGCCGCAGCACTCGCGCAGCTGCTGGGCGAAGACCTCGCCCACACCGCCCAGCCGCTTCACCCCGCCGGGATCACGCTGGGCCTGATACGTCGCCTCGCCGCCCACCGGGCGCGCCCCCTCGGCTACCACGATGATCGAGAACTTGGCTCCGCGCTGGCTGCGCGCCTTGATTTTGTCCACGATCACATCCAGATCGTAGGGGATCTCGGGGATGAGGATCACATCGGCGCCGCCGGCGATCCCCGCTTCCAGGGCAATCCAGCCGGCATCGCGGCCCATGAGCTCCACCACCATCACCCGGTGGTGGCTTTCGGCCGTGGTGTGCAGGCGGTCCACGGCGTCCATAGCCGTGTTCAGGGCGGTGTCGAAGCCAAAGGTCAGCGCGGTGTTGAGGATGTCGTTGTCGATGGTCTTGGGCACACCTATCGCCAGCAGGCCTTTTTTGGAGAGGTCGTGGGCGATGCGCAGGGTGCCGTCCCCGCCGATCACCACCAGCAGGTCGATGCCCAGCACCTGGATATGGCGGATGACGTCACCGGAGAGGTCGTAGGTCTGGACGCCGGTGCTGGTCTTGACCTCATAGGCGAAGGGGTTGGCCCGGTTGGTGGTGCCCAGGATGGTGCCGCCGCGCGGCAGGATGCCGCGCACATCGTCCAGGGTGAGCGGGCGCACCCGGCCGGGCTGGATCAGGCCTTCGAATCCGTCTTCGATCCCCAGGACCTCCCAACCATACTCGTTGATGGCGGTTTTCACCACGGCGCGGATCACCGCGTTCAGGCCGGGCGCGTCGCCGCCGCCGGTGAGCACGCCGATTCGACGGATGGATGTGGACATAGCTGGCCTCCTGTCGATACTTCCCCATGAGGCTGATGGCGAGATGGCTCTGCCGGTTGGGTTTTCAGTTAACGAAGTAGATTTTGCAGGCCTCGTCGATGAGCTCTGGGGTCAGGCGCATCGGCAGACCTTCATAGTCGCAGAGCGCATGCACGGTGTTGAGGATGTCGCGCGGGTGAACGCACTGCATCACCCGCCCGGGCTGTTTGTACCACTTCTCCAGCAGGTAGAGGAAGGCGTCTTTGCTGAAGGGGATGTTCAGGCGCCGGCAGTTGAGCGAGAAGATCTGGAAGAAGAGCTTCTCATCGGGGCTGGTCACCTCCACTTTCATCTGGATGCGGCGCAGGAAGGCGTCGTCGACCAGCTCGTGCGGGTTCAGGTTGGTGCTGAAGACGATCAACTGCTTGAACGGCACCACCAGGGTCTGCCCGGTGTTCAGCCGCAGGTAGTCCACCTGCCCTTCCAGGGGCACGATCCAGCGGTTGAGCAGGCTGGTGGGGCTGACCTGCTGGCGGCCGAAATCGTCGATCAGGAACATCCCGCCGTTGGCCTTCATCTGCAGCGGGGCCTCATAGATGCGCGCCACCGGATCGAAGCGCAGGTCGAGGGCGTCCATGTTCAGCTCGCCGCCCACGGCCACTGTTGGGCGCTCGACCAGGCACCAGCGCCGGTCGTGGCGCTGCAGATGGCCGGTGCGGTTGTTTTCTTCCTGCACCGGGCGGTGGATCAGACGGTCGAAGACCTGGATGATCTGCCCGCCGGCGCACACAGCATAAGGCAGCCAGATGGGATCGGTGCCCGATATCAGCCCGGCGATGGCCTGCGCGATGGTGGTTTTACCGTTCCCCGAAGGGCCGTACAGGAAAAGCGATGTGCCCGAATTGATGGCCGGCCCGATGCGGCGGTGGAAGTCGGGCGGCAGCACCAGGTGGCGCAGCGCATTGGAGACCTGCTCGGCGGTGACGCGGGTGCGCTGGCGGGTCTGCAGTTCCACGGCCTGGTTGTAGGCCGAAATGGAGACCGGCACCGGCCCGACATACTGGCAGCGGTCGAAGGAATCGCGGGCGCGGTTTTTCCCGGCGTCGGTGAGCACGTACACATTCCCCAGGCGGCCCAGTTCGGCGCTGGCGCGCGACACCTCTACCAGGTATTCTTTCTGCATCCACAGCAGCAGGCTGTCTAGGATGCGGTTGCTGATTTTCAGCACATCGATAAAGCGCCGCAGGGGGACGCTGCCCTCGTTAAACAGCAGGCGCAGCATGATGTCGACGATGATCCCCTGCGGGACCTGCAGCTCATCAACAGAAGCGGGTTCGACCAGCAGCTGCTTCAGGTTGGGGTCTTCGGGCATTACGCACTCCGGGAAGTGGGGTGAGGGTATTCTTCCACGGAGATTTTAACCCGCTGCGCTCAGATAAAGCTGGCGAATCTGTCAGGATGGGGCTATTCTTCCTCCTCGTCCCTTCCAAAGGTGAACAGATCGCCGATCGAGCGCCGCCTGTAGTTGCGCCAGATGGCCTCGCCGAAGACCGGCGCAACGGAGAGCACGGTGAGCTTCGGGACGCGTTTTTCCGGTGGGATCGGTACCGTGTTCGTGGTGACGATCATGCGCACTTCGGGGAAGGCGCTCAATTTTTCCAGAGCATTGCCCGAGAACAGCCCGTGGGTGCAGATCACATCGATGGTCTCCATGCCGTTCTTCACCAGCACCCTGCACAGCTCGATCATCGTCCCGCCGGTGGCGATCTCGTCGTCGATCACCAGGGCATGGCGGAAGCCTTTGATCTGGCGGTTGATCGAGGCGTCGATCGAAACGCGCGTGTCGGAGAGGCGGGTTTTCTCGGCGATGGCCACGGGAAGGTTCAGGCGCTCGGCGAACATGGAGGCCGAGCGGGCGCGCCCGAAATCGGGGGCGACGACGATCGACTTTGACAGGTCCAGGTTCATCTGCTGGAAGTGGCGCACGAAGAGCGGGCGAGCGGTGAGCGGGTCGGTGGGGATGCTGAAGAAACCGTGCACCTGGGGCGAGTGCAGGGTCATGGTCATCACATGCGTGGCGCCGGAGGTCTTGAGCAGGTCGGCGATCAGGCGGGCGGCGATGGAGATGCGCGGGGCGTCCTTTTTATCGGAGCGGGCATAAGAAAAATAGGGGATGATGGCGTGCACCTCGCGCGCTCCGGCGCTGCGGGCAATGTCGAGCATCATGAACAGCTCGATCAGGTGATCGGATACGGGCGGCACCAGCGACTGCACGATGTACACGGCCCGGCCGCGCACGCTGGCTCCGAGCTGGATAAAGAGATTGTCGTTGCTGAAGGTTCCACAGTACGTGGGGTCGAGGGGGATGGAAAGGTAGCTTGCGATGTCCGCAGCCAGTTCGGGGTGAGACCGGCCGCTGAAGATGCGTACATCATCGGCATCTAAGGCAGGCATGTTCGTTCCTCTTTTCCAAAAGATGATGCAGTCAACTCACGAACCCGCGCACCCCCTTCTATCACGCGGTTACACCGAACTCCTGCAGCACCTGGCGCTGGGTCTGCAGCAGGTCTGCGATGCCTTTGCTGGCCAGGTCCAGCAGGCGGTCCAGGTCTGCGCGCGGGAAAGGCTTGCCTTCGGCGGTGCCCTGGACTTCGATGTATTCGCCGCGGGCGTTCATCACGACATTAAAATCCACCTCGGCGATGCTGTCTTCGGCGTAACACAGATCGAGCATGGGTTGACCGGCGACGATGCCCACGCTGACAGCGGCCAGAGGCGGGCGCAGGGCAGCGGGGGGCACCAGCCCTGTCTGGATCAGGCGGGAGAGGGCGATGGCCAGGGCGACGTAGGCGCCGGTGATGGAGGCGGTGCGTGTGCCGCCGTCGGCCTGGAGGACATCGCAGTCGAGGATGCAGGTGCGCGGACCGAGCGCTTCGAGGTCGATGGCAGCGCGCAGGCTGCGCCCGATCAGGCGGCGGATCTCCTGGGTGCGGCCGCCGGGCTCCTTCTCGCGCGGCGTGCGCTGCTGTGTGGCGCGCGGCAGCATGGCATACTCGGCTGTGATCCAGCCGCCGGGCTTGTTCTGGTTCTGCATCCAGCGCGGCACGCTTTCTTCGATCGAGGCGTTGCAGAGCACCCGGGTGAGGCCCACTTCCACCAGGACCGAACCCTCGGCGTACTGCGTGTAGCCAGGGGTCATGCGGACCGGTCTCATCTCGTCTGCTCTGCGCCCATCCACGCGCATTGTTTTTTCCTCCCGCGGTTTTGTCTGTTGGGGTTAATTGTACCAAATCCGTCCGGGCGGGCGGGTGCACAGGGAGGCGGGGTAATGATGCCTTTGATGGATATCCGCGTGGGGGCAGCGGGTAGGGGCGGTTTTGTGTACCGGGATGTTTTGCTCACGACCTGTTCAGCGGTTCAAACACGATCACAGGCAGGCCCTTCCCTATAATGCGCTGTCCTGCAGGAAGGTCTGGCGGTAGTAAGCGGTGGCCAGGAAGAAGACAAACTGCACGCTGGCGATCAGGATGGTGGAGAACTGGTCGAAGTAAAACACCAGCAGGTTGACCGTGGTCAGCGAGAGCAGCAGGCCGATGTAGCTCAGCCCGCAGCCCAGGCGGTCTTTGCCGGCGATGAGCAGGATCGAGGCCGCCAGCAGGATGAGCCCCACGGAAGTCTCCAGGGCGATGCGTGCCAGGAACCAGTTCAACCCAAAGGTGCTCTGCACCAGGCCCTGCAGGTACAGCTCCTCAATGAGGTGGGGCAGTGAACCCGCGAAGGGGCCATAGGGCAGCGCCTGCAGCATGTTGGCCATGGCCAGGAAGCTCATCCCCAGCAGGCCGCTGGCCAGGAAGACGCGCGTGCGGCGGCGGGTGAGCCAGCGTTTCTGGAAGGCCTGCCAGCGGTTCTCCAGGCGGTTGATAAAACTGGGCCGGGGCTCGGCCAGGGACAGCGATTCAACGGTGAGGAAATCGAGCAGGTGTCCGGCCAGCAGGGCCAGGTCGGGGTGGTCGCTGTGATCGCGCACATAGCGCAGGCGCTCCTCCAGCTCCTGACGTTCCTGCGGGTCGAGATCGTGTTCGAGCACTTCTTCCATGGCATCGAAGGCGCGGTACAGCTCGGCGCGTCCGCTGCGTGAAGGCGGGCGGCGCACGCGCAGGTACAGCAGCACGGTGAGCAGGAAGAAGGCATAGATGATGGGAGCCGCCAGCGGGAAGAAGTAGTCGTTGTTCTGCGTGATGAACTTGCCCACCTCGTCGATGAACAGCCCCACGCCGGCGCCGGCCAGCAGGGCGCCCAGGGTGTACACCCAGCGGTTGGCGATAAAGAGCGGCATAAGCGCGGCGGCGAAGAGCAGCAGCCCGCCCCAGAGCACATGGGCGATGTGGAAGGTGCCGCCCCCGAGCTGGGGATAGCCGGTCAGCTCCAGGAACAGGCGCGTCAGGATCACCGAAGCGGCGAAGCTCAGCAGGGTAAGGAGGATATATTGTTCTGCGCCCTGGCGTTTTACCGGGCGGCGGATGCGGCTGGTGAAGCGGTGCATCGTACCCCTCGCGTGCTCCAGGCCCCGCCCACCTGGCGGGCAGGCCTGTGCTTTAAGATTATACGTGTGAGCGGCGGAATAGTTGCCTGTAAATCTGTGCGTTGAACTGAAGCAGGCCGCGCAGCGGAGAGCAGGCCGCGCAGCGGAGAGCAGGCGCCGCAGGCCGTGGTAAAGCCGTGTTAGAATTAGACCATCCAGGTTCACTTGTCGACAGGGCGAGGATATGCCTGCAGAACCCAGAACGGCACAACCGGGTGATATCTGCATCCTGCTGGAGCCAGGTGCGGACGATCTGCCGCACCTGCGCCGGCTGCAGGCGGATCTGCAGGCCGTATACGGCGGCCGGCCGCATGACCCCGTGCACCTGACCTGCCAGCGCTTCGACGATCCTGGCAGCCAGGTTTCCAGGGTGATCCAGGAACTGCGGCAGCGGTTGACCGGCCTGCCTCCCATTCCAATCCGGGCGGCTGCCGTTAAAACCGTGGATCACAGCTTCTGGCGAACGCGCCTGCTGCGCTGGAAGATCGAAGTGACTGACGATCTGCGCCGGTTGCTGGCGCAGATAGAGGCTGGTCTGCAGGCGGCCGGCGTGCAGCCTCATTACCCGCTGGGTCAGGGCTGGGTGCCGACACTGGTCACCGCGCTGGAGGACGTCGACGGGGCCGTGCATCTCCCGGGACCCAACCCCGCCCCGCAGTTCCTCTTCACCGCCCGGACGGCGTCGGTATCGCAGATCACCGGCTGGCGTGAATTTAATGTCCTCGAACGGATTCCCCTGCGGGGTCATCCCGCAGATCAATAATCAACTTTGCTAAATCGGACTGCCGGCAGCGCTTCGCTCACGGCAGTTCGGGTTGCAGATCGCCTGCTCCTGTGAGGTTTCCAGCCGGGGCAGGCAGCGAAGCGCAGTCAAACGGAGAGCGAGACCTGGTGATTGGATTGTTTAACGGCCGGAGCGCCGTCCGCATTCTTCTGGTGCTCCTGACCCTCACGATGCTGCTGGCCGCCTGTGGCCTGGTGCAGCCCCGCCCGGCCCGGTTTGGAGGCGAGGCCCGACTGCTCACCGCCACCCCTACCCGGCGCAGCACCGTCGAGGCGCGCCCGCAGGCCACGCGCACAGCCGCTCCGCTCGCGCCCACCTCCACGAGCAGCAGCGCCATGCTGCTGGCGCACAGCGATCCGGCCGCCAGCGGGCTGCAGTTCCCGCTGCAGATGGGCTTTGAGCTGCCGCAGGACCTCCCGGCGATTACGGTCGATAACCTGCTGCAGGCGGTGGAAATTGCCACCTGGGGGCGCGGTGTGGTGGAGGATCTGGCCTTTGCTGCGCGCGGCAGCCTGCTGGCCGTGGCTACCAGCACCGGCGTGTACCTCTACGAGCATCCGGGCCTGAAGGTGAGGGACGTATTTTCGGGCAGTTCGCCGCTCACCAGCCTGGCCCTGTCTCCGGATGGGACGCTGCTGGCTGCCGGCGACCGGGCCGGCAAGGTGCACCTGTGGCGGGTGGAGGACGGCGAACTGCTGCGCACCTTCAACGGCCACGAGTGGATCAGGGATGTGGCCTTTTCCAGCGACGGCCGCTACCTGGGTGCGGGCTCGGATGACGGCGACCTGCGCATCTGGCAGGTGTCCGACGGGCTGGTCTGGCGCGTGTTCACCGGCGAGCGCCACACCTCAACAATCGCCTTCTCTCCGGATGGCAGGACCTTCGCCGCCGGCGCCGGCAGCGAGATCTGGATCTGGGATATTGCCGGTGAAGAGCAGGTGGCTGTGTTGCGAGGGCACCAGGGCCGCGTGACCGTCATCGCCTATTCTCCCGACGGGGAGACGCTGGCCAGCGGGTCGCTCGACCGCACGGTGAAGCTGTGGAACCCGAGTGACGGCGTGCTGCTCGAAACGCTGAGCAGCGGGTCGTATGTGGCGGTGCACGAAATCGCCTTTTCGCCCACCGGCGACCGGCTGGCGGTGGGCCTGGAAGGCCGCCGGGGAGATGTCGTGCAGGGAACGGTGCAGCTCTGGGACCTGGATGACGGCAGCCTGGAGCTCACCCTGGAAGCCGTGTCCGGGGCGATCGGCGGGCTGGCCTTCACACCCGACGGGCGCTGGCTGGCCTCCAGCAACACCCACCAGGTGCGCCTGTGGGATGCGGCCAACGGGCTGGCGGCCGAAACCCTGGACGGTTTTGTGGGCCCGCTGTACTCCGTTGAAGTATCGCCCGACGGCGCATACCTGGCGACGGGCTCGGCCGACGGGAGCGTGCGCCTGTGGCGCAGCCAGGACGGGGTTGTGCTGGTCACGCAGCACGATTCGAGCGCCGTACAGCCGCAGAGCCCGGCGCTGCCGGTGGCCTTTTCGCCCGACGGCAGCCTGCTGGCCTCTGCCGTGCGCTCGGGGGGCGTGCGCCTGTGGCAGGTGCCCGGCGGACCGCAGACGCTTATCATCAACGGGAGTGACCGGGCGACCGCCCTGGCGTTCTCTCCCGATGGATCGCTGCTGGCGATCGCCAGTGCAGACGGGGAACTGGCGCTGTGGAATACGAGCAGCGGTGCGCACGTGCAGACGCTGTGCGATGGCGGGGGCTGCCCCGCGGCAGCGCTGAAATTTTCACCCGATGGAGCATGGCTGGCAGCCGGGCTGCAGAACGGGCTGGTGCAGATCTACCGCACCGCCGATGGCTCTCTGGCCCGCACGCTGACCGCCCACCGGGGGGTCGTGCGCGGGCTGAGCTTCTCGCCCGACGGGACCCTGCTGGCCACAGGCGCGGAGGACGGCGTGGTGCGCGTGTGGAGCGAGCCGGCCAGGGCCCCCACTCCCACGCCGGCGCCTACTGAACCGGCGACCGGTGAGGCGCCGGCTCCGCCGGAGGACTGGGGCGCAGTGCGCCTGCCGGTGCTGGATACCGCCAGCGCCATGGCTTTTTCACCCGACGGCCGGCTGCTGTGCATCGGAACGCAGAGCGGCGTTGTACAGGTTTGGGACCTGCGGACCAATGAGATGCTGCGCCAGCTCAGCGGTCACAGTGCAGCGGTCAATGCGGTTGCTTTTTCGAGGGGCGGGAGTCTGATTATCTCCGCAGCTGAGGACGGCGCGCTGCGGCTGTGGGGCGTGCCGTAAGGAATGTGGTTGTCAGGTGAGAAGGGGAAATGTAACAGTGGCAGGCTTTCGTCAGGCAGCTGGGCCTTACCTGCGCGGATACCATCCCCCCAGCGTTAAGGGGCACGGCGCGCAGAGAGCATCAGACGGGCTATCTTGACCAGAAACCAGAAGAAGAAAACCGGAACTCGACGCAATGCCATGCCCTTGCAGCAAATTTGGTTGAAAAAAAGAAACAAATATCGCAAGGTGGGTTGAGCGGCATGCTTCACTTGCACGGTTGAAGACTGCCTTGCGGCCAACCTGACAAAATTCGCGAATAAACCTTCAAGGTCTCTATCAATTCATACCGGGAAAGGTGCATTTGAAAGCATGCTGCCTTTCCCGGAGCAGCAGTAAAAAGACCTTGAAGGTTTTCGTTTTTAACGACGCACTCTTCACCGCCTTCTGCGGGAGAGCTGCCAGGCAAGCATCAGCACGGCAGCCAGGGCGAGGATCAGGCCGGCCTGCTGGTGCGGCTTTTCCGGCAGGCGCAGGGCCGGACGGCCGTAGGACCGGAAAGTGAGGCGCATGCCCTCGTAGATGTCGGTCACCTGCCAGCCCAGCTCGCGGACAGCTTTGTCCGGGCGGGCGATGTAAGATGCTCCCAGGATGCGGATCGATTCGGGGCTGATCAGATCGGGCAGCGGGATCACTCGCCGCAGCGCAGCCACCAGCGGGATCAGGCGCTTGACCTTGCGGGCGGGGACTGCGTAGCGCGGCGGCTGCCGCCCGGTCACCTGGGCCCAGATCTGGGCCATCTCGTCCAGCCGGTAGACCGGCCCGGCGAGGATATAGCTCTCTCCAATGCGGCCCCTGTCTGCAGCCAGGATATGCCCTTCGGCCACATCCTCCACGTGGGCATAAGTCAGCGTCAGTTCGGGGCCGGGGAGGACCGGCAGCAGCCCGTGGTGGTACAGGCGCATGAGCTGGCCTACCAGGCTGGGGTCGCCGGGCCCATATACCGCGCCGGGCTGGACGATGATCAGCGGCGCGCCCTGCCGGATGAGGGGCATGGCCACTTCGTAATGCGCACGGTATTTGGTGCGGTCGTAGGCACTGAGGAAGGACTCGGTGGGAGGCATGTGATAGCTTTCATCGACCAGCCGGCCGCGCGTGTCGCCGAAAACGGCGATGGTGCTGGTGTAGACGATGCGCGGCACACCGAGCTCGAAAGCGGTGGTGAGCACGCTGCGCGTGCCTTCCACGTTGACGATTTCCGCCTGCTCCGGATGGGGGGAGCCGATTTTGTACCAGCCTGCGATGTGGAAGACCAGATCACAGCCCTGTATGCCCTGTCGCAGCGCGGCGCGATCGTTGAGATCGCCCATGACGGGTTCAGCGCCCATGGCGCGCACGAGCTCAGCTCCGGGAACGCTGCGCACCAGAGCGCGCACCCGGTCGCCGCGCTGCACCAGCTTCTGCAGCACGCGGCTGCCGATAAAGCCCGTCCCTCCGGTGATAAAGACGTTCATGGGCTGGCCTCCTGTTCTGGTTCTGTACGGATAAGCGTGGGAAACCCGGGTATACCGTTAGCGCTGCGGGCGGCGGACGAAGTGCACAGCCAGCGCCAGCAGCAGCACGCTCAACAGCAGGTGGAAGATCGAAAACGGGATCCAGGGCGATATCAGAGTCACCTCGGTGGTTTCGTTGGGCAGCATGAACGGGAAGGTGAAGATCGCATTTTCTTCCACAAAGATGAGCTCGCTCACGGAAGCGGCCGTGATAGGGTTGAGTGAGAGCAGCAGCAGGCCAATCACGATGATCGCGGCCTGCCCTGCAAGGGAGAGGTTCGTGAACCAGTTCTGAAGCGAGCTGCTGCTGTTGACCACGACCAGCGAGATGGACAGCAGCATGGGAACCCCAAAGAGCATGATCGCCGCATAGGCGTAGCTCAGCACCGTGGAAACCAGTGTGCGTTTCGCGAAACTGGAGAAGAACACGCCCACCGCGCACAGGTTGATCGTGGTGACCACCAGCATCAGCGAGGCCACCAGGATCTCCTCGGTTGCCACGCCTCCAAACAGGAAGACCAGGCTGAGCAGCGGCACAGCGACCAGCAGCAGGAGCAGCAGGAACACCAGGCCGGAGAAGAACTTGCCCAGCACCAGGTGTCCGGCCGGGAGGAGCGTGGTGCGCAGCAGCTCGTAGGTCTGGCGTTCGCGCTCGGTGGAAATCGCCCCAGCCGTCAGCGCCGGAGCGATGAGGCTCACCGTCATCAGCTCCAGCCAGACGGTAACGCCAAAGAACGCTTTGCCCATTATGCCGCGCTGGTTGATGCTGGTGATGCTGGTGTTTGTGGCCGTGAACAGGAACAGCAGCACGCCCAGCGCGGCGGCGAGCACCAGCAGGTAGGCGGTGAGGATGATAAAGGCGCGCCGGCCGCGCATGCGCGAGCGCAGCTCCTTCACAACCACCGGGTTGCGCCGCAGCCGCTCGCCCAGCGACAGCTTTTGGGGTTGTTCCGATATGGTCGTCGTCATGGATAATCCTTGTGTGCGGCGGCGGCCCCTAGCCGCTCAGGAGACCACCCCGCGGGTGGCGCGCATGAAGACTTCCTCCAGGTCTTTGCGGTCTTCTGAGAAGTTCACCACCGGGATGCCCTGCTTCACCAGCCCGGCCAGAAGCTCGCTCAGGGAAGCGTCGTCGCCGCTGAATTCGATCTCGATGGTCTTGCGCCCGTTGCTGCCAGCCGCCAGCAGCTCCACGGCGGATACCACGCCGGTGGATGCGCGCAGGATCTCCTGGGCCTCCTCCAGGCGGTCCAGCACGGTGATCTGCACGGTGCGGCGGGCGAGCACCTGCTGCTGCAGCTCGTCCAGTGCGCCCACAGCCACGATTTCGCCAGCTTCAATGATGCCCACTCGTGTGCTGATCTCTGCCACGTCGGAGAGGATGTGGGTGGAGAAGAAGATGGTTTTCCCCAGGCGGGCCAGTTCGATGAGCAGTTCACGGATCTCGATGCGGGCGCGCGGGTCCAGCCCGGAGGCCGGCTCGTCGAGGATCAGCACCTGGGGGTCGTGCACCAGGGTGCGGGCCAGGCACAGGCGCTGCTTCATGCCGCGCGACAGATCTTCCACCCAGTCATCGCGGCGGTGGGAGAGGTCCACCAGGTCGAGCAGTTCGTCGATGATGGTCTTGCGGACGGATTCACGGATCCCGTAGCAGGCAGCGAAGAAATCCAGATATTCCCAGACTTTGAGATCGTGATAGACGCCGAAGAAATCGGGCATGTAGCCGATAGCCCGGCGCACTGCGCGCGGATTGCTGTGCACCGGATGCCCGGCGACGCGGATCTCGCCTGAGGTGGGCTGCAGCAGCGTGGCGATCATGCGGATGGTGCTGGTCTTGCCGGCGCCGTTTGGGCCGACAAAGCCGAAGATCTCCCCCTCGTACACGGTGAGATTCAGGTCCTTCACGGCCGTGCGATCACCGTAGCACTTGGTGAGCTGGTTGATCTCGATGATGGCGCTCATAGTGAGGTTTATACTACAGAAAGCGTGGTTTGATCAAGATGGCGAGCGGTGACGCGGCCAGCGTCATATGGACCCTGGAGCCGCCTTTGAGCCGTTAATCAATGATTATCCGCCCTTTCCGCACCTTCCGTGTTCTCCGCGTCACCTATTTCAGGATTTCGGTTCATAAACCCGCAGGGGAGCATGTATAATTTCAATATGGGGAATGAGACTGAACAACCTGCACTGCTCGGGTTCGTATCCGATTTGATGTTTTCAACCCGCATTGAGAGCACGGCAAGGCGGCTGGGGTTCCAGATGCGCTGGGTGGAGAGCGCCGATGAATTTGGGCCGGACGACGAGGTTCCGCAGCGGCGCCAGCTCGGCGAGCACCTGGTGGGGCGCGGTGCGGTGCTGCTCGACCAGATCACCCGCCTGCACCCGGCGCTGATCATCTTCGACCTCGGGAATGGGCAGATCCCATGGCGGGAGTGGATGGCGCTGATTAAATCGGTGCCGGCTACGCGGCGCATCCCGGTGCTGGCTTTCGGGTCGCATGTGGATGTGGATACGTTCAAAGATGCCCGGGCGCGCGGCGCCGATGTGGTGCTGGCCCGCTCGCGCTTCATCTCCAGCCTGCCGGACCTGCTGCTGAAACATGCCCGCGTTGTCGACGCCGCGGCGCTGGAAGCTGACTGCGAAGGACCGCTCTCCCCCCTGGCACTGGAGGGCCTGGAGGCGTTCAACCGGGGGGAGTATTTCGAAGCGCACGAGTATCTGGAGGAGGCCTGGAACGAGGATCAAAGCCAGGCCAAGGAACTGTACCGCGCCATTCTGCAGGTGGCCGTGGCCTACATGCAGATCGAACGCCAGAACTACAACGGGGCGGCCAAGATGTTCCTGCGTGTGCGCCAGTGGATCGATCCCATGCCGGACAACTGCCGGGGGATCGACATCGGCCGGCTGCGCGATGAGGCCCGCCAGGTGCACGAAGCCCTGCTGAGGCTGGGCCCCGAGCGCATCGCAGAATTCGACCGCAGCCTGCTGCGCCCCGTGCATTTTCAGAGGCCGCAGTGATTTCACTCGAACTGGCTCTGCAGCTCAAAGAAGCCGGCCTGGAATGGAAGCCGGCAATGCTCGACTTCTTCGCCCTGCCCGACCGGCAGATGGACGAACGCATCTTCGTGATCAGCGATATGCTGGTGACGGTTGACGTCATGCAGGGCCTGCAGGTGGTCGCTTTCCAGGGGGCGTCGGAATGGGCGCTGGATTCGCTGGTGACGACTGAAGCGGTATGGATCCCACGCGAGGAGCAGCTGCGCGCGATGCTGGAGGCGGCCCTGCTGGGGGCGGGCCGCCCGGAGATGCGCCTGCTCGCCGGTGTGGGCGGATACCGGCTGGACTTTCAATACGAGAACCGGACCCTCACGTTCGAAGGGCCCAACCCGGAAGAACTGTACGCGCGCGGCCTGCTGTACCTGCTGCGCCGCCGGGGCGGAAGCCCTCCGTACAGCGAGGGGGATGAGTCCGGCTGACGGCCGGGCGCGGGTATACCCGTGCCGTGCATGCTCTCAATGGAAGTGGACGTCCCCGCCGCCTGGGAAGCGCTCGATACCCGCAGCCTGCAGGGCCTGCTGATGGTGCTGGGGGAAATGGACAGCGGCAAGAGCACGTTTGCCCGCTACCTTTACCAGCGGCTGAGTGCAGACGGTCTGACCGCCTTTCTGGACAGTGACCCGGGGCAGTCCAGCCTGGGGCCGCCCACAACGCAGACCCTGTCCCTGGGGCGGCCGGGTGAGACGGACTTCCCGCCGCGCGGCCCGTGCTGGCGGCGGTTTGTCGGCTCGACCTCGCCGGCCCGCCACCTGCTGCCAATGCTGGTGGGCGCTGCCCGCCTGGTGCAGCAGGCCCGTAAGGCGGGCGCAGGCCGGGTCGTGATGGACACCTCGGGAATGGTGCATGCGGAGGGCGGCGGCCGGGAGCTGAAACTCGCCAAAGTAGAGCTGCTGCGGCCGGCGGTCGTCTTCGCCATCCAGCGGGAAGACGAACTGGAGGCGCTGCTCACCCCCCTGCAGCGCAGCCGGCGCGTGCGTGTGGTGCGCCTGCACCCCTCTCCGGCGGTTCAACGGCGCAGCCGTGAACAGCGCCGCGCACACCGCCGCAGGCGTTATATGGAGCACTTTGCAGGGGCACGTGAAATCGAACTGGACTGGACTCGTCTGGCCGTGTTTCCTGGGCCGCGCTTCAGCCTGCACCGCCTTGCTGCCTGCGAAGACCGCCAGGGGGTCACACAGGCCCTGGCCATCGTCACGGGGTGTGACCGGCTGCAGGGCCGGGTGAGATTATTGACCCCGCTCCAGTCTCTGGAAGCCATCACTGCGCTGCGCCTGGGAGACGTGCGGGTGGATCCGCATTCTTTTGAAGACCGGCAGATTTAGCAGGGGAGTTACCCTGCAGGAGGTGCTGAGTGGAACTGAAAGACCGGCTCGTCCAGCTCCTTGAACAGGCCCATGCTGTGGAGGAGGCATTTATCTCCCAGGAGAGCGCCAGCGAAGGACGGGAGCAGGGGGCGCCGGATGGCTGGTCGGCGAAGGAACTGGTCGCCCATATCACGGTCTGGAAGCAGGTGCTCGTAGACCGCCTGCACAACCCGCAGCACGACCCCGCAGCGGGGGTGAACCACAACGACTACCAGGCGCATGTCTTCGATTCCTATCCGGACAAAAGCTGGGATGCGGTGCAGGAGCGCGCCCAGCAGGTGTTCCGGTCGCTGCTGGCGGCGGTGAAGGACCTGAGTGATGACGAACTGAACGACTCCCACTATTTTCAGTGGGGCAGCCGCCGTCCGGTCTGGCGCCATGTGGTCCAGCCCGGCTTCAACCATCCCAACACGCATATCGCCGAATTCGAACACCGCAGAGGGAATGTGCAGCAGGCGATGCTGCTGCAGGAGGCCAACGCCGAAGGGCTGCGCTGGCTGTGCGACGAGCCCGACTGGTGCGGGATCGCCGTGTACAACCTGGCCTGCTACTATGCGACCACCGAACAGGTCGACCGGGCGCTGCGCCGCCTGCGCGAGGCGCTGACCCTCAACCCGTCGCTCAAGCAGTGGGCCAGCCAGGACCCCGATCTGCTGCCGCTGCAGTATGAGCCGGCCTTCCGTTCGCTGCTGGTGTGAGCAGGTGGATCCGTGTACCTTGTCTCAGTGTGAAGAACGCAGGGGAACCAGGGCCTGCAGGGTCTGCCTGGCCAGAAAGAACGGCAGGCTGCCGAACAGGCGGGCAATCACCTGAGGGTAGGAGGTGCGGTCGCTGAGCAGGTCGATGAAGGCGTGTGAAGCGGCCGGGTTGCGCACCCCCAGGTAAAAACAGGCCTTCGGAAAGCGGTAGAAAACGCGCGCCAGCACGGCGCCGAAATTGTGACTGCGGCGGATGGCGCGCTCGACGAGCTGCGGGTAGCGCTCGGGGCGTCCGGCGAGCAGGGCCTGCGCAGCCAGGCGGCCGCTCTTGATGGCCATGCGGATCCCTTCTCCCGTGAGCGGGTCAACCAGGCCGGCAGCGTCACCCACCAGCAGACAGCGCCGGGTAGTAATAGGCGCACGGGCCTGCCGGCGCAGCGAGTAGAGCGGGATGGGGTGCCCGTGGAAGGTCAGGCCGTCCAGGGTGATGCTGAAGCGCTGCATCACCTGGCGCAGGCGGGCCTGCAGCTCACCGGGGCGCGGGCCCAGGGCGCCGATCCCCACCGAGAGATGATCCCCCTTGGGAAAGATCCACAAATAACCGTTTTTGATCTCGCCGAAGATAAACAGGGCGTGGTCCTGAAACGCGGCCCGCACCGCTTCGGACGCAGGGGCTTCGATCTCGATGGCGGCCATCATCTTGTGGCGGCGCTGCAGGCCCAGGCTGCGGGCGACGATCGAGCTGGCGCCGTCGCTGCCGATCAGGTAGCACGCCTGATAGCGCCTGCCGTCGCGGGTGGTTACCGTCACCCGGTCGGTTAGCTCGCTGACCTCCTTCACCGCAGCGCCAAAGCGCACGTCGGCCCGGGAATGGGCCAGGATATGGGCGTCGAAATCAGCGCGCATCACCATGCCGATCTTCCCGGGGGGCAGGGGCATGCTCACGCGCTGGCCTCCCAGTTCGTACGAAGCTGTGCGCACGTGCGAGCAGAGCACAGGCTCGAAGGAAAAGGGGAATACCTGCGCCAGGAACGCGGGCGAGACGCCGCCGCCGCAGGTCTTGTAGCGCGGGAAAGTCTCTTTTTCCAGGACAAGCACGTCCAGCCCGGCCTGGGAGAGGAAGTAGGCGGCCGTGCCCCCTCCCGGTCCGGCGCCAGCGATGATCACGTCGTAGGACTCTGGGATGGCGGACATGGTTTTATTATAAAACCGGGTAGGGGGACGCGGATGTACGCTGAAGTTCGCGGATGGACACGGATGTTTTTCAATAAACTGGTGCCCACGGTCTCCGTGGGCACCTGCTGTCCCCAACCGATCAATTCCGGATATACTGGCTGGTATGCCGCCAGTCAGAAATCAAAACTTTGCCACCTGGTTCGCTCGCGGTGCGGTGGGGCTGGTGTTCGCCATCAACCTTTCCTGCGCGCTGGCCTTTATAACCTATCCGGAGAATTATGCCGCCGGGTTTGAGCTCAGCGGCGTCCCGGGAGTGGTGGTGGTGCGCGCCTTCGGCATCCTGTTCCTGATGTGGAATGCCACCTACCCGCCGGTGGTCCACCAGCCCGGCCGGCAGCTGACCCTGTTCCAGGTCATCCTGGCCCAGCAGGTGATCGGGCTGGCCGGCGAGAGCTGGATGCTGTTCGAACTTCCCCCGGGCCATCTCGCCCTGCAGCAGACCGGGCTGCGCTTCATCTTCTTCGACGGGCTGGGCCTGCTGTTGATGGCTGCCGCCTATGCCGTCCTGCGGCGAACCAGGTGATCAGGGGGCAGCGGCGGGCATGCGCCTCCCGCTTTCCTCCTGCAGGGCTTTGCCGCGGTAGAAGCAGGCCAGGTCGTGGCCGGCGTCGGGGAAGACTTCGACCGGGATGCCCGCCGGCAGGATACGGGTGTGGGGCTGCTCGGAGTGCAGCACTCTCCCGGAGGGGAGCTCCAGGCGGTAGAGGATGCTGGCGCCCTTGAACTGGCGGGCGACGATGCGGCTGGAAGCCGTCTCGCAGGGCTGGAAATTGATATCGTCGGCGCGCAGGGCCAGCTCCACCCACTCGCCGGGGGGCAGATCCACGCGCTGGGGCAGCATTCCGATCTCGGTCTGGATGCCGTGCGCGGTGACCCGGCCGGGGATGAAGTCTGCCTGGCCCATAAACTCGGCCACAAAGCGGGTCTGGGGCTGGTGGAACACGGTTTCGGGCGTGCCCATCTGCTCCAGGCGTCCGCAGTTAAGCACCGCCAGGCGGTCGCCCATGGCCAGGGCCTCCTCCTGGTCGTGCGTGACGAAGACGGCGGTGATCCCCAGGCGTTTGAGCAGCTCGCGCACTTCCTGGCGCATCTGGATGCGCAGGTCGGCGTCCAGACTGCTGAAAGGCTCGTCGAGCAGCAGCAGGCCCGGGCGGGGAGCCAGGGCGCGGGCCAGGGCCACGCGCTGGCGCTCGCCGCCGGAGAGTTCGTGCGGGTAGCGGGCCGTGTAATCGCCCAGCCCCACGAGCTGCAGCACTTCGGCTGTGCGCTGTGCTCTTTCGGCGGCCTGCAGGCGGTGCAGGCCGAAAGACACATTCTGCTGCACATTCAGATGGGGGAACAGGGCGTAATCCTGAAAGACCATACCCACGCCGCGCTGCTCGGGGGGGATGAAGGTGTGCGCTCCGGCTGCGCAGCGACCGAACAGCTCGATCTCACCGCTGTCGGGGCGTTCGAAGCCGGCGATCAGGCGCAGCAGGGTGGTTTTTCCGCAGCCGCTGGGGCCGACGATGGCCAGGATTTCCCCGGCGGCAAGCGACAGGCTCACGCGTTTGAGAGCCTGGACGTTTTCAAATTGTTTACTCAGGGCAGTGCATTCAAGTGCTTTTTCAGGCATTATTTTCTCTCAATGTAATCAGGGCCAGCGGCAGAGATGAGACCAGGATCAGAAGCAGGGCCGGCGCAGCAGCCTGGGCAAAATATGCCTCCGAGACGGAGGACCACACCGCCGCCGCCAGGGTTTTAAAACCGAGCGGGCTGAGCAGCAGCGTGGCCGGCAGCTCTTTCATGGCGGTGAGGAAAACCAGGGCCAGGGCGGAGAGGATGCCGGGGCGGATCATGGGCAGTGTGACTTTGAAGAACACCCGCAGGGGCGGGTGACCCAGGCCGCGGGCCGCCTCTTCCAGGTTAGGGTTGACCTGCAGCAGTGCGGAGCGCAGCGCCCCCAGCGCCAGCGAAAGGAACAGGATCACGTAGGCCAGGACGAGCATGGGTAAGCTCTGGTACAGCGGCAGGGCATAGTTGGCCCCGAAATAAACCAGCGCCAGGGCGATCACGATGCCGGGAAGGGCATAACCGGTGTAGGCGACGCGCTCGGCCAGCCGGCTTGCCCAGCCCGGCTGGCGCACGACCAGGGTGGCCAGCGGCAGGGCGGCCACCAGCGAGGCCAGCGCCGCCAGTCCGCCGGCCAGCAGCGAGCTGCGCACTGCCTCCAGCAGCGGCACCAGCACTTCGCCCGCCTGCAGGCCGCGCAGCAGCCAGTAGAGCAGCACGCCCGCCGGGAGCACCAGGGCGCTCCCCACGATCAGGACGCAGAATAGAAGCGCAGGCCAGCGCCAGGCGCCCAGGCGGACGATTTTCTGCGGCCGGGGGACCTGCCCCGGGGAGACCAGGCTGCCGCGGCCGCGTGTGCGGCTTTCCAGCCAAAGCACCAGCAGGGTGAGCGCCACCAGCACCAGCGATAAAGCTGCCGCCGTGCTGCGGTCGAATGAAGAGCGGTAATGGGTGTAGATGACGCGCGTGAAGGTGTCGTAGCGCAGCATGGCCACGGCGCCGAATTCACGCAGCACGTAGAGCGCCACCAGCAGCCCCCCGGCCACCAGCGCCGGGCGGACCTGCGGCAGGGTGACCCGCCAGAAGACCTGCGCCGGGGTGTGACCCAGGCTGAGAGCGGCTTCTTCCAGGGCTGGATTGAGGCGCTGGAACGCAGCGCGCAGGCTGAGCAGGATATACGGATAGGTGAGCAGGGTGAGCACCAGCCAGGATCCGGAGAACCCGTAGAGCGAGGGCAGGGCTTTCCCACCGGTAATGCCGTCCAGGGCCTGGGCCAGCAGGCCGCGCGGCCCCAGGAACGAAATAAAGAGATATGCACCCACGTAGCTGGGGATCACCAGCGGCAGCACGCTGAGGACCGTCCACATGCGCCGCAGGGGCAGGTCGCTGCGCGTGGTCAGCCAGGCCAGCGGCAGGGCGATCAGCACTGTGGAGAAGGTGACCGCCGCCGCCAGCCCGGCGGTGCGCGCCAGCGTGGCAGCCAGCGAGGGGTTCAGGAACACGTCCAGCAGCCCGGAGCCGGCGCCCAGCGCGCGCATCATCAGGTAGACGATGGGCAGGACGATCAGCAGGCAGACCAGCAGGGCCGCTGCCCACAGCCAGGGGGCCTGTAAAAATGGAGCCAGGGAAACCCGCCGCCGGCGGGTTTCCCGTATTTTGAGTGGAAGGGTGCTCAGCGCACGATCAGCCATGGTCAGGGCAGCGCTCCGACCTCCTGCAGCAGGCTCACCGTTCCCTGCAGGTCGCTCAGGCTGGCCAGATCGATGTCCGCTGCGTTCAGCGTCTCCAGTGGGGGCAGTTCGCGGTGGGTGACCACGCCTTCGATCACCGGGTACTCGAAGGTCTGGGTGGCGAAGTATTGCTGGGCCACCGGGGAGAGCATGAAGTCGATGAACTTCTGGGCGGCTGCCTGGTTATCTGAGGACTCCAGGATTCCGGCGCCGGCTACCATCACCAGCGAACTGGGGCCGCCGCCGGGCAGGAAGTAATTGCGGGCGGCGAAAGATTCGCCTTCCTCCTGCAGGAAGCGGAACAGGTAATAGTGGTTGACGAAGCCGGCGTCGATTTCACCTGCGCCGACGGCAGCGACGATGGGGCTGTTGCCGTCAAACACGGCCGGCTCGTTAGCGATAATCCCCTCCAGCCACTCGCGGGTCTTCTCTTCGCCCCAGGTCACGCGCATGGCGGTCACCATGGTCTGGAAACTGGCGTTGGTTGGGGCCCATCCCAGGCGGCCCTTCCACTGCGGGTCGGTGAAGCCCTCCAGGTCGGTGGGCAGGTCGGCCTCGCTGAGCTTATCCGTGTTGTAGACGATCACCCGCGCCCGGCCGGAGATCCCCACCCAGCGGCTTTCGGGATCGCGGAAGCGCTTGCTCACCGGCGAGAGCAGTTCTTCGGGCAGTGGGGCCAGCAGTTCTTCCACGGCGCCCAGGCCGCCCGGATCCTGGGCGAAGAAAACATCCGCCGGGCTGTTCTGGCCTTCTTCGAGCAGGGTGGCGGCCAGTTCCGGGGTGCTGCCGTAGCGCACTTCCACCGGGATGCCGGAAGTCTCTTCGAACTGTTCAATGATGGGAGCGACCAGGTTCTCGCTGCGCCCCGAGTAAATCACCAGGGGCTGGACTTCGGAGGCGCTGGCCGGCGAGCAGGCCGCCAGGACCAGAACACAGGCGAACGCAAACAGACTGATGAGGGTGGTTCTGAAACTCATTGAAATATAATACTCCTTATAGGATATAAATAATCTTGATTGTGAACCATAGTATAATGGATATTGATAATATTTATCAAGATATTCATGTTTAATCCGGGTTTCACCCTGGTTGAAACCTGCAAACCTGGCACAAGCGCCTGGAAAAGGGAGCAATGACGGACAAAATCACGCTGGCAATGCGGCGCTACGCGGCAGAAATTTACCGCCTGCAGGAGGACCGGCCCTATGTGGGGCTGACCGAACTGGCCGAGCATGTGGACGCCTCGCTGCAGGCGATCTCACGCATGCTGGGCCGTTTGAAAGAAGCCGGGTATGTGGAGCACGAGCCCTACCGCGGGGTACGGCTGACAGAAGACGGTGAACGGATCGCTATGCCGGCCATCCGGCGTCACCGCCTGGTGGAGAATTTCCTGGTGAACGTGATGGGATTCGGCTGGGAAGAAGCCCACGACATTACCGACCGCTTCGAGCTCGGTGTCGACGATCTGATCGAGGATCGCATCGATGAACTGACCGGTCATCCCACGCGCTGCCCGCACGGCGAGCCGATCCCGACCAGGGACGGAAGAATGCCGGTGCTGAACGACTGCAGCCTGGTGGAGTGCGCTGTGGGGCAGCGCGTTACACTCAGCCGGGTGCGCGTGCACGACCCGGACAAGCTGCGCTACCTGGGCGACCTGGGGCTGCGCCCGGGAGCGGAATTTGAGCTGCTGTCGTTTGCGCCGTTCAACGGCCCGGTGCGCCTGCGCTTCGGGCGCCAGGAGCTTGTGCTGAGCTACGAACTGGCTGCTGCACTGTTTGTGGAGAAGGGGGGACGGTGAAGGACGCGGACGAGGGCGTTGGCCAGGTTTTGTGATCTTCACAGCCCGCAGCTGAAGCTGCGGGCTGCCTCTGGCAAGCACCGGATTTCAGCGACGAGGCATCCGGAGCGGCATACAAGCATGTTCAGCAGGCGAGCGCCAGCGAGCCTGCGCAGTCGAAGGACGCCTCGTCGTTGGATTTGTGGCCC
>Ga0134095_1000527_pt1 | contig 36124 bp, 23 predicted proteins | sample 6_2taG_FD_94449 | JGI IMG/M metagenome (GOLD analysis project Ga0134095, IMG submission 94449) | Switchgrass degrading microbial communities from high solid loading bioreactors in New Hampshire, USA - 6_20_20_110_A2 metaG | ecosystem: Engineered > Bioreactor > Semi-continuous > Anaerobic >... | reverse complement strand
CTGCGCCACTTCGACGTGCAGTTGATCGGCGGAATTGTGCTGCACCAGGGCAAGATCGCCGAGATGAAGACGGGCGAAGGAAAGACGCTCGTCGCCACCCTGCCGCTCTATCTCAACGCGCTGACCGGTCGGGGCGTGCACCTCGTCACGCCGAACGACTACCTGTCGAAATTCGGCCTGCAGCAAATGGGCCCGATCTACCACTTCCTCGGCTTGACGGCGGCGGTGATCCAGAACCGGGGCGAGAGCGACAACATGCACTCGTTCCGCTTCAACCCGAAGTGGATCAGCGACGACGCGCGCTTCCAGTACCTTGAGGAAATCGACCGCAAGGAAGCGTACGCCTGCGACATCACCTACGGCACGAACAACGAGTTCGGCTTCGATTATCTGCGCGACAACATGGTGCATTCGGTCGACCGGATGGTCCAGCGCGGGCACTATTACGCGATCGTGGACGAGGTCGACAACATCCTGATCGACGAGGCGCGCACCCCGCTGATCATCAGCGGCCAGGCGGATCAGCCGTCGGAGCTTTACACACTGTTCGCCCGGCTGGTGCGCTCGCTGAAACCTAGCAGCCGCGAAAGCATCGATCGCGAGGAGCCGGACGGGGATTACGTCGAAGAACTCCAGCACCGCAGCGTCTACCTGACCGAGCGAGGCATCGAAAAGATCGAGCGCAAACTCGCTCAGGAAGGCCGCCTGCAGGGCGACAATCTCTACAGCCCCGAAAACTCCGAGATGCTGCCCTATCTCGACAACGCCTTGCGCGCGCAGGTGGTCTACCAGCGCGACAAGGACTACGTCGTGATGAACGGCCAGGTGATCATCGTGGACGAGTTCACCGGCCGCCTGATGCATGGCCGCCGCTTCTCGGAAGGGCTGCACCAGGCGATCGAAGCGAAGGAAGGCGTCGAGGTCCGCAAGGAAAACCTGACGCTGGCGACGATCACCTTCCAGAACTACTTCCGCATGTACGAGAAGCTGGCCGGTATGACCGGTACAGCCGCGACGGAAGCCAACGAGTTCGACGAGATCTACCGGCTCGAAGTGACGGTCATCCCGACTAACCTGCCCAACATCCGCATCGACCACCAGGATCAGGTCTACATGACGGAGAAGGGCAAGTGGAAGGCCGTGGTGGCGGACATCAAAGAGCGCCAGAAGCGCGGCCAGCCGGTGCTGGTCGGTACGACTGCGATCGAAACCAGCGAGCGGCTGAGCAAGATGCTTGAGCGCGAGGGCGTAGAGCATCAGGTGCTCAACGCCAAGCATCACGAGCGTGAAGCGTTGGTGATCGCGCAGGCAGGGCGTCCCGGCGCGGTAACGATTGCCACGAACATGGCCGGTCGCGGTGTGGACATCCTGCTCGGCGGCAACCCGGACGGGCTGGCGCGCGAGAAGCTCCGCAAGCGTTACGGGATCGACATCACCGAGGCGACCGAGGAACAGTGGCAGGAAGTGCTGGCCGAGGCGAAAGCCGAGTGCGCCCGCGACCGCGAGAAAGTGATCGCGGAGGGTGGGCTGTACGTGCTCGGCACCGAGCGTCATGAAGCGCGGCGCATCGACAACCAGCTTCGCGGTCGTGCGGGCCGCCAGGGCGACCCCGGCGAGAGCCGCTTCTACCTGTCGATGGAAGACGAGCTGATGCGGCGCTTCGGCGGCGACCGGGTCAAGGGCTTCATGCAGTGGGCCGACATGCCCGAAGACATGCCGATCGAGCACAGCATGATCACCAAGTCGATTCAGCAGGCGCAGATCCGCGTCGAGGGGCACAACTTCGACATCCGCAAGCGCGTGCTGGAATACGACGACGTGGTCAACAAGCAGCGCGAGACGACTTACGCGCAGCGCCGCAAGATCCTCACGTCCGAGCCGGGCGAGCTGCGCGAGCAGATTCAGCGCATGATCACCGAGGAGATCACCGAGCTGGTCGAGGAGCACACCCAGGGCGACCCGGTCGACTGGGATCTCGAGGAACTGCACCGCGCCGCACTGGCGATTTATCCAGTCCCGGCCGAGATCACACCCGACGTGCTGGCAGGCTACGACGATCCGGAAGAGATCACGCTGCTGCTGGTGAAGGGCGCGCTCCAGGCGTATGATCAGCGGGTCGAGCAGTTCGGCGAAGAGTGGATGACACAGGCCGAGCGGGAAGTGCTGCTCAACGCGGTTGATACCCTGTGGCAGCGCCACCTGACCGATCTCGACGTGCTGCGCGAAGGGATCGGCCTGGTCGGCTATGGCGGGCGCGACCCGCTGGTCGAGTACAAGCGCGAAAGCTTCCAGATGTGGACCGCGCTGCAGGAAGAGATCCAGGCGAAGGTCGTGCAGGACATCTACCGTGTCGTCCCGCGCGAGCGCGCGCCACAGGTGCTACGGCTCAGCAACATCCGCGCCGGGCGCGGCGCCATGCCGACCGTCACCAATGCGCCCGCTGCTCCACCGGAGCCTGTGCGCAATGTGGGCATGTTCGACAACGTCGGGCGAAACGACCCGTGCCCGTGCGGCAGCGGCAAGAAGTTCAAGCACTGCCACTATCCCGAAATCCAGAAGCAGCGCCAGACCGTCGCGCCGGAAGCCGTCCGGCATGTGCCACGGCGGCGTCGCTAACAAGGCAGCGGTTAGCCGTCGGCAGTTAGCGCGCAAAACCTCACCCTTGAAATGGGGCCGGGGGACAAGAGGTGAAGTTCCCCGGCGAGCAAGTGGCAAGGTCAAGTGTGCCAGTTCTGGCTCTTGCTACTCGCTAACCGCTAACAGCTAACCGCTTTTTTCACGAGGACCGCGCCCCATGAGCGCTTCAAATGACACAGCCGATTTCCCGGCCAAGCCCCCTCAATGCCCGCCTGAAGACCTGGTGGACGTGGATCCGCGCATGCGGGACCTGCTCACCACCCGGCTCACGTCCTTCATCAAGTGGGACGTGCTCCGCTTTTTCCACGAAAACCCGCAAACCACCGAAACCGCCGAGCGGATCGCGGACGAAATCGGCCGCCACGTGGACGTGGTCGAGCCCGAGCTCATCCAGCTTGCGCGCCATTCGCTGCTCGAAATGGAAACGCTCACCGGCCTGCGCGTCTACACTCTGAGCGACGATCCGGACACCCGCCAGCTTATTCATGAATTTTTCATGGCGTGTAATGACCGGCGTTTTCGGCTAAAAGCGGTTTACCACGTGATTCAGCAGCTCCACTGACCTTGCCGGATTTGGCAAAAAGGCTTCTAATTAAGAAAAGAGTGACCAGGCTCCCCGTGCATACCTACGGGGATGCAAGTTGCGGTTGGGAACCGCACGACGATGCGCGATTACAGTGGGGCTGCAATTGAGTTTGATGGCGGACACGCAGATGAAGCGTCCGGCGCCTACCCCGATCTTCCCGTGACCGATGGGATCATCATCGTCGTCGACAAGTGTGGGATTATCCAGTTTGCCACCCTTGCAGCCGAGCAATACCTCGATGATGGCGCCGGTCCGCTGGTTGGCCGCTCCGCATTGGAGTTCATCACGCCGCTTGAGCGTGAGGTCATCAAAATGCGCTGGCAGGCGCACTTCCGTAACCCGGAAAACCTTTCCGACGAGATGATCGTCACGCTCGACGAGCGTCTGAATCACGTCCATCCGCTTCGCGTGGGGATCTGGCGCCTGCCATACGAAGACGCCTTCCTACTGGTTTTCCACCTCTCCGACCACATCCGCGACCGGCTGGATACCCTGTACGCGATCCTGGCGTCGCTCTCTGGCGCGCTCAAGCTCGACCAGGTGATCGACGTAGTGCTGAACGAGGTGCTGCGCCTGATCCCCTGCGATCACTGCGCGCTGCTGGTCATCGAGCCGGATGGCACGCTGCAGGAAGCGCGCTCGATCGGCTCGGTGCTGCGCGTCCAGACGCCGGACGAGAACGAGGGCGTGCTGGAGCGCGCCACCATCCAGACCCTGCGGATAACCGGCAAGCCGATGTTCATCTCGGACTGCCACAACGATCCCCTGTGGGAGCGCCGCCCCTCGTCCGATGCGATCCGAAGCTGGCTGGGCGTCCCGCTCATTCATCGCGGCGAGTTCCTGGGCGCGCTCAACCTCGACAGCCGGCACGTCGGCTTTTTCACGCCCGAAGACGCCGCGCTGGCGCAGGCGTTAGGCACGCAGGTCGCCGCGGCGCTGTTCTCCGCCCGGCAGTACGAGTCCGAGCTTCGCCGCGCCGAGCGGTTCCGCGCCATCAGCGAGATCAGCGCTGCCATCAGCCAGCTTGACCTGACGAGCGTGCTGGAAATCGTCTACCGCAAGGTCAGCGGGCTGATGGACACCAGCGTATTCTTCATCGGCCTGTACGACGCCGAAGCGGAGCAACTTCTCATCACCGGCGCGTATGAGCACGGGGAGCGCGTCCCCGACAAGACGCAGAAGGCCAGCGAAGGGCTGACCGGGCTGGTGCTCCGCACGCGCAAGCGCTTGATCATCCACGACAGCGAGGTCGAGCCGTTCCCGGACCCGGTGATTGTAGACGGCGAGATGCCGCGCAGTGTGCTGATGTTCCCGCTGATGCGGCAAGAGCATCCGGTAGGCGTCATCAGCGTGCAAAGCTTCCGCCCCAACGCCTACACGAGCGGCGATATTGCCCTGCTCGAGACGATTGCGGGCGCTGTGGCAACCGCGATCGACAACGCGCAGCTTTACAACGAAACCGCCAGCCAGCTTGCCGCGCTTGAGACGCTGCACCAGATGTCGCTACGGCTGCAATCCGTCCAGTATCGAGAGCGTGTCGCGGAACTGGCGCTCAACGCGGTGATGGAATTGTTCGAGCCGTCGTTCGCATACCTCTTCCTCGCCAGCGATCCGCCACAATCTCCGCAGGTATGGTCAGGCTGCCTGGAGCAAGACGCGCGACGGCCAACCGTCCAGTTGTGCGAGGACGCGGACGACACGCTCGCGCGTCAGATTACCGCCACCGGGCGGCCGGTCATCCTGCACGATACCGGCGGGACGGAGCCGCTTCTCACCGTCAACCAGCGCCCGGTCCGCGCGGTCGCCGGATTCCCGCTGAATCGCGGCGAGTCTCGCCAGGGCGCGCTGATCCTGTTCTACGAACAGCCGCAGTTCTTCCGCGCCACGACGCTCCGCGCGTTGGAACTGCTGTGCATGCAGGCCGCGACCGCGCTCGAAAACGCGTCGTATTACCAGCGCCTGCGCCAGCAACTCGAAGAAGTCTCCGCGCTGCACGAACTTGCCCAGCAGGTCAGCAGCAGCGAATCGCTCGATGAGATGCTGAAGCTTGTGACCGAGCGCATGTGGGCAGTGTACCGCTGCCGCGCTGTGGCAGTCGCCCTGTACGATCCGAGCTGCAATCAGGTGGTGATGCGCGCCGCGGTAGGGCTGGATCCGCAGTATATCGCTGCGGCACGCTTCGAGATGGGCGAGTTTGTCGCGGGGCACGTCGTGGCGACCGGCGAAGTGGTCTACGTGCGGGACACGCGCGAACACCCGAACTTCCGCGTCATCGATCCGGAAGTGCGCTCGATCCTGGCCGTGCCGCTGACCGTTCACGACCAGGTGATCGGCACGCTCAGCGTAGACAGCGCCAGCCCGAACGCGTTCAGCGCGGAGCACGAGCGCCTGCTGACGATTGCGGGCGGCCAGCTTGCCGCCGCGATTGAAACGCTCCGCCTGCTCGACGAGACGCGCCAGCGCGCCGCGCAGTTGGCCGAGGCGAATAAAACGCTGCGCGCAGTGGATGCGCTCCGCGACGAGCTGGTGCAGAACGTCAGCCACGAGCTACGCAGTCCGCTCTCGCTGGTGCGCGGCTACGCCAGCCTGATGCGCGACGGTGAGCTTGGACCGGTCACGCCGGAGCAGGTCGAAGCGCTCGACATGATCGAGCACAAGGCCGAGTCGATCAGCCGGTTGATTAACGACATCCTCTCGCTAGAGACAATCCGGCGCGAAACGCTCAAGCTGGGGCTGGTGGACGTCACAGAACTGGCCGAGCAGATCGTCAACGGCGCGCGACTGGTGCATAGCGAGCGGGGCTACAACTTCGCGCTGGAAATCACGCCAGGCGACTACGTCGTCGAAGGCGATCGCGACCGTCTGACGCAGGTGATGGACAATCTGATCGGCAACGCGATCAAATTCTCGACGCCCGGTTCGACTGTTACAGTCCGCCTCGCGCCGGGCGCGGAACCTGGAACGATCACCATCGACGTGATCGACCAGGGCATCGGGATCCCCCCCGAGCAGCTCTCGCAGATTTTCGAGCGCTTCTACCAGGTGGAGTACGCCGGGTTTACTCACCGGGGCGGCGCAGGGCTGGGCCTGTCGATCGTGCAACGCATCCTCGAGGCGCACGGCGGCTCGATCAGCGTCAGCAGCGTCGTCGGCCAGGGCAGCACGTTCACCTGCACGCTGCCGCTCGCCTGCGCCGACGACCCCACCACCAGCTAGCCCATCCGGAAAAACAAGAGGGCGCAGCAAGCTGCGCCCCTACGAGTCGTTTGGTTCAGGCGGCCGGATTAACTCGCCATCTCAATTAGCGACGGGTCGTCGTTGGCGGGTGTGTTGACCCGCGTCGAAACCGGATACGCCCGCATCTGGTCGGCGGGATACGGCTTGAGCAGCTCCAGCACGCGTGCCGTGTTCATCTCCTGCGGGTCCAGCCACAGATCGTATGCGTCCGGCGGCAGGATGATCGGCATCCGCTCGTGAATGGACGCCATGAACTCGTTCGCCGGGCCGGTCACGATCGTGCATGTGACGAGGCTTTCCCCGCTCTCCGGCTCGGTCCACGTCTCGTACAGCCCCGCAAACCCGAACGGCTGCCGGTCCTTGAGCGTGATGAACATCGGGATTTTGCCGCCGCCGGGCTGCTTCTGCCATTCGTAGAATCCATCGGCCACGATCAGGCAGCGCCGCCGCTTAAGGGCGTTGCGATAGGAAGGCTTTTCGGCGAGGGTTTCGCTGCGCGCGTTGATCATGCGCGAGCCAATAGACGGGTCCTTCGCCCAGCTTGGGATCAGGCCCCAGCGCATTAAGCGCAACACGCGGCTGCCGTCGTTCTCGGTGACGACCGTTGCCACCGCCTGGGTCGGCGCGATATTATAGCGCGGCGGCAGCGGCTCGGGCGGTTGCGTCAGCGAGAAGGTTTCAAGCAGCACGCCCGCATCAGGTTCGGTGAGAGTGAATCTTCCGCACATACGTTCTATTATAGCGCCCTTCTGCCGCGTCTGCAACACCCTGTCTAATCATTCCACAAACAAGGATAGCCCGGATGATCACGATTGGCGAGATCGAAATCCACCTGGTCAGCGACGGCGTGGTGTGGGTCGATCGCGGCGGCCCGTTCGGGCTGGTGCCGCTGGCGCTGTGGCGCAACATCCAGCCGCCAGACGACCAGCAACGCCTGCCGATGATCCTGACCTGCCTGCTGGTGCGCGCCGCCGGGCAGACGATTGTGGTCGATACCGGGCTGGGGACGAAGCTCAACGACAAGGAGCGGCGCATCTGGGGGTTAGAGCGCCCCACCGGGACGCTGCTCGACGGGCTGGCGCGGCTCGGCGTGGCGCCGGATGATGTAGACATCGTGATCGACACGCACCTGCACGCCGATCACTGTTCGGGGAACACCGAGTTCGCGGACGAAGCGGGCGAGGACGTGCGCGCCACCTTCCCTCGCGCGCGCTACGTCGTGCAGCGCCGCGAATATGAGGACGCCACACACCCGAACGAGCGGACGCGCGGCACCTATTTCGCCAACAACTTCGCGCCGCTGGTCGAGAGCGGGCAAATGGACCTGCTGGACGGAGACACCGAGATCGCGCCGGGCGTGCGCGTCGTGGTGACGCCGGGGCACACGCCCGGCCACCAGTGCGTGCTGTTCGAGAGCGGCGGGGAATATGCGCTGTTCGTGGCGGACCTCGCCAGCTACGCGGTGCATTTCGAGCGCCTGGGCTGGATGACCGCCTACGACGTCGAGCCGCTGGTCACGCTCGAAACCAAGCGCCGCTGGCAGGAATGGGCGCTCGACACGAACGCCCTGCTGATCTTCCAGCACGACACGCGCGTTCCCGCCGGGCGGCTGGTGCAGGATGGCAAGGTCCGGCGGATCGAGCCGGTCCCTGTGACGCTGGCGTGAGCGGGCTTACTGCGACGCTTCCCACTCCCGCACCACGTCTTCGAGCAGCGCGCGCACGGCGGGCTCGTCGACGTCGCCGATCCCCTCGTACTGGCGGTTGTCTACCACGATGTTGACCCCACCCTGCAGCGAGGGCCGCACATGAATCGACCGGCCGTTGAACTCCGGCAGACGCGCCAGCCGTTCCTGCAGCAAATCCTCGATCTGTTCCGCAATGGAGCGCTCGCCGGTCGCGGGCGGCTCGACGACGGGCTGCCCCAGCGCGACCCGCCCGATCTGCCGCAGCGGGGAGCCGCTACGCGCAGCCGGGCGCTCGGCGGGCGGAGCGGGCGCGTCCGCACGCGGCAAGGCCGCGCCGAGGTCGCGCAATAAGGCGGCGAAACGGCGCTCCAGGTCACTGCCACGCGGCGGCTCGCTCGCCAAGAAGCGATACCCGTCGATCTCCACGATCAGCGCGCCAGTGTCGCGGTCCCGCCAGACGCGCAGCACTTCGTCCGCCTCAGGCGGCGCGGCCGAGGCGTCGGCGGGGGAATTGGGCGGACCAGGCTGGGATGCAGGCGTCGGGGCCATGTCTGTCTCCGGTTCAGGCTGTGCGGATGGGATGGGCGCGGGTGCGGGCGCAGCCTCAGTCAGCGGCACGTCGCCGGTCAGCAGCGCGAGGTCCGGCATGGGCGCGGGCGGGACGACCGGCCCAACGGCGGGCTGGCTTGCCGGGCGAGCGGGCCGCTTCCCGGTCAGCGTTTGCCACAGGCTGGTATAGATCGGCGGCAGCGGCTCTAACCCCTGCGCAGCACGGCGGCGGCGCTCCGCGCCGCGCTGAAAAATGAACGCCATCAGCGCGATCCAGATGAGCCCGGCGCCGCACGTCAGCGCCACCAGACCGGAAATCTGCCCGACGAAATCAGCAATGTTGGACGATTGAGCTTGCGCGACGAACAGGCGCAGCAGCGTAAGATCGAGAGCCATGCACACCTTCCCTCTGACCGGTGGAATGGAGCCGGTCAGGGATCAGTATCGTCGCGCTCACGGAATCTGGCAAGCCGGGCAGAGGTGCGTCCCGCGCTGGCCGACAACCGTCTTGAGAATCGGCGTGCCGCAACGAGGGCACGGCTCGCCCGCGTGGCCGTAAACCTGCAGGCCCGTTTGCGCGTTGCCCTTCGTGCCGTCCGGCTTGCGATACCAGTTGACGCTCGCCCCTTCGCGTGTGATGCCGTCCGCCAGCACCTGTCGCAGCGCCGTGTAAAGCGCCACTAATTCGTCGTCAGTGAGCGTGTCCGCGCGGCGTAGCGGGTGCAGCCGGGCGCGATACAGCGCCTCGTCCGCGTAGATGTTCCCGACGCCCGCCACGATCGCCTGATTGAGCAGCAGCGGCTTGAGCGCGCCCTTCCGCCGGGCAAAGCACGCACGGAACGCGTCGAGCGTGAAGTCGTCGGCCAGCGGCTCCGGCCCCAGCCTGCCGAGCACTTCCGCCGGGTCGTCCACCAGATACACGCGCCCGAATTTGCGCGAGTCCGAAAAACGAAGCTGGTGCGCGTTATCCAGTTGAAACAGGAAGTGCACCCAGCGGTCGGCGTGGTCCGTCGCGTCGTCCGGCACGACGTACAACCGCCCAGTCATTTTCAGGTGGATGATCAGCGTGTCCGGGTCGAGCTTGATCACGATGTACTTCCCGCGCCGGTCAACCGAGCGGATCGGCTGGTTCGCGATCCGCGCCGTGAAGATCGGCCCGTCAGGAACGACCAGGCCGCCAGGGTAATCGTACTGCACGCTGATGATCGTGCGCCCGGCGAGCGGTTCGCGCAGGCCGCGCACGACCGTTTCGACTTCGGGGAGTTCAGGCATAGCGGTGTCCCATTCATTGGCCGGGCGAGCCTGCACCCGGCGTTCTCAATACAACCTCGCGCTAGAGTTTATCCCGTTTGGGTACGCAGTTCGAACATCCATGCAATTTTGACAGAAGTTTTGCCGCACCGCGAAACGAAATCGTGCTATAGTAAACGGCAAGCTGACCGCACCCCGGCCCACGTCGCCGGGAGCCGCAGCAGACCACTCTATGGAGACAGCGTCGCGAAAGGAGAAGGTATGCCTAAAACGTTGACGGTCGAGGCGAATGGGAACACCGTCGCCCGCTATTACGTCATCCTCAGCGACCGGCTCAGCGTTGCGGCGCTGGCGTTTACCTGGGTGATCCTGCTGGTCGCGTACGTGCGCGCGGCCCGCCGCACCCGCCAGCTAGAGCGCCGGCTTGCTGCCGTCGGGTAGCGAAGCGCAGTTATCGACAGCAAAGAACAGCATAAAGAGCAGCGGTTTCAGCTTACCCGCTGCTCTTCGCTGTTTTATCGCTGCTTTCGCCGTGCTTAAAACTCGCTCGATCCATCCAGCGGATACGGTTCGAAGCTGCGGCCCCACTCGATCAGCCCGTCCAGCGGATAGACGCCCTCGGGCCACGGCTCAGAGCGCGTCACCTGATGGTTCCACACGATCGTATCCGGCTCAAACGAGAACGCGCCCAGGCTGAAGAAGCCGAGCCGCCCGAACGGCTGCCCATCGGACGGATACGCCGGGCCGTTGTGCTGCGTCGCCAGACGCGCCTGCCACGCGACCAGTCGCGGCGTGAAGAGCATCAGCGGATTAACCGGCGTACTCGCATCCAGCCGCGAGGTGCCATCCGTCACGAAATGCACCTCTAGGTGCAGGTGCGCGTTGTTCCGCTGTTCGAAAACCGTGCCGTCCTCTAGCGTAACGCGCGGCCAGGCAGAGCTGCCGATGATCTCCCCGGCGCGCACTTCCTGCCCAACCTGCACAATCGGCGCGCCGTCCGACACGTGCCCATAGCCGATCACGATGTTCGACAGCACGCGCGAACCGTCTGCCCGGACATACTTCTCAGGCAAAAACGGCCGCAGCGCAATCGAGCGCGCCGCCGGATCCGGCAGGAACGGGAAGTCGATGATCACCCCATCGGCGACCGCGATCAGCGGCGTGCCTTCGGGCACCAGGTAATCGACACCGGGATGCAGGCCGCGCGTTTGCTCGAACTCGACCATCCAGTTGTCGAGGGCGTAGGTCGTCGGGCCGAAGCCATGGAATCCGATCGCCTCGATCCCGGCGGGCGGTGAGGTCTGCACCGGCAGATAGGCGAGGGGATCCGGCAGACCGAGGTGAAGCTGCATCGCCCAGAAATCGTGGTATAGCGGCGGGATCGTCTCGCGGGTGAGCGACACTTCCAGATCTTCGAGCGCCTCTCCGCTAAGCGTATCGACCTCAGCCAGACGCTCGCGGTTGGCACCGCGCACGCGCAGCAGATCGCGCACCAGCGACCGCCGGAACGCGACGACCGCCGCGCTCTCATACCATGCGCCGCTCACTTCGTTGTACGCCGCCGAGCGCGGGAAATCCGTTTCCTCGCCGGGGATCCACGCGTCGTCGGCTTCCGGACCTTCCCACGGCGTCCGCAGCCACGTGAACTCCCCGAAGACCAGCCCATCCGTCTCGCGGCGCGTGCCTTCCGGCAGCGTGGCGAGGGTGTCTGCCTCAAGCGACGGCTCAGCCCGGGCGGACGTACCGCCTTCCCCGACCGTCACGCTGATGCCGCCCAGCGGCAGGAAGCCTTCCGGCGTCGCGGCCTCGCGCTCCGGCGCAACGGTTTCCGGCGTGGCGGGCGCGGCCGGGCGCGCCGTCGCCATCCCGCCCACGACGCCCATATTTGCCAGGTTGATCCCGCTCGCGGCAGCCGGACCGAACGGCACATCCGGCGCATCTGACGCGAGCGCTTCCCCGGCGGGAGTTGTTTCGGGCGCGGGCTCGGTGGGCGCAGGCTCCGTGATCGTCTCGATGCGGCGGACGGTGCGCGTCCCTGCGGCGACCACATCGCCAGTCACGCCAAGCACCTGCGAGCGCAGGTTATCCAACTGCTGCCCGAGGTTCTCCTGCACGGCTACCGAGGCGAGCGTCGCGACCTGCTCCGGGTCCATCGTGGAACCCGTCGCCGCGCGGCCGAGCAGCCCCTTGCCGTTGACCAGCAACCCGATCACCTGATGCACCCAGTCCGTGCCCAGGCCCATCAGCACCCCGGCCAGCACCATGTCGAAGATGCGGAAGGGCGCATCGATCCAGCTTGCCACGTTGACGCCGAGCGGTTGGAACAGGCGAATGCTGCCGATCAGCGACAGCGTAATACCGAACGCCATGCTCAGCACCATCGCGGCGACCTTCTTGCGCGCCACATACAGCGGCGACGACAGCGCCGATTCGATCGTCTGCTGCGCCTTCTCGAACAGATCGCGCGCTTCTTCGAGCCGTTCTTCGAGCAGCGCGAGCGGCCAGTCTTCCGGGTTTGGGCTGTCCGGGTCGTTGAGCGCCAGCATCGGATTCGCGGCGCGCGCGCTCAACGCGGAAGAAAGCTGTGTGACGCTCTGCCATGCGTTCCGCACGTCGATCTCGACCAGCCCGGCGACCCGCGCCAGCAGGGAGTGCATCGTGTGGCTGGCGTCGAGAATCGCGCGCTCCACCCAGTTGAACAGAAACTCCAGCGTGCGCTCGATCAGCGCCGCGCCGACCAGCAGCGGCGTCAGCTTGACCGCAATGTCGTCGAGGTCCTGCGGGGCCTGGTTGGCGGCCTGTGTCTCTTGCTGCGGCGTGCCGTTGCCGTCCTGAGCCAGCGCTGACCCTACGACGAGCAACGCCATAAGCACCCACACCGCAATCATCAGCATCCGTAGTCGCTTGATCGCCCGCATAAGCCCGCGTCTCCTTCAAACCATCTGCCAACCATCATCAGTATAGACCGGATGCGCCGGTGTGGGAAATAGCCCGGCAGCACACCCAGCGGGCAGCTATAATCGACAGAGGCATACCGGCGCGAGAGGAGCAGCACATGGATCGAGTACGCTGGGGGATGATCGGCTGCGGCGACGTGACCGAGGTCAAGAGCGGCCCGGCGCTGCAAAAAGCGGACGGATCGGCGCTGGTCGCGGTGATGGGCCGCAACCCGACCAAAGCCGAAGACTACGCGCGGCGGCATGGCGTCCCCAAATGGACCAGCGACGCCGACGCCCTGATCCACGACCCGGACGTGGACGCCATCTACATTGCCACCCCGCCCGACTCTCATTGCGAGTACACGCTCCGCGCCGCTGACGCCGGAAAACCTGTTTACGTCGAGAAGCCGATGGCGCGCACCTACGCCGAGTGCCAGGCGATGCTGGATGCCTGCCGCGCGGCGAGCGTGCCGCTGTTCGTGGCGTACTATCGCCGCACCCTGCCCCGCTTCGTAAAGATCAAGGAGTTGATCGACTCCGGCGCAATCGGCGAGGTGCGCGCCGTGTCGATGCGCCTGTTCATGGACGCACCGCCCGGCCCCGGCGCGCTGCCGTGGCGCTGGCAGCCCGAGATCGCGGGCGGCGGGCTGTTTGTGGACCTCGGTTCGCACATGATCGACTACCTGCTTTACGTCCTCGGCCCGATCGCCAGCGTGCGCGGCGACGCAGGCAACCAGACCGGCTGGTCGCCGGCTGAAGACATCGTCAGCGCGAGCTTCACGTTCGCCAGTGGCGCGCACGCGACTGGCCTGTGGTGGTTCAGCAGCCCGGAACGGCTCGACCGCACCGAGATCTACGGCACCGAAGGGACGATCGCGTTCTCCTTTTTCGGCGTGCATCCGGTCACCCTGCGCCGGGGCGCCGAGACGCAAACGTTCGAGATCGACGACCCGCCGCACGTCCAGCAGCCGCTGATCCAGACCATCGTGGGCACGCTGCGCGGCTACGGATCGTGCCCCAGCACGGGCGACACCGCCGCCGAAACCAGCCGGATCATTGATGCAATTCTGGACGGCTATCGCAAGCAATCAGCAAATAGCGGTTAGCGATTAGCCATTAGCAAAAGCAAAGCAGATTTGGCAGAACCTCATCCCTGGCTGCTCGCCATGAACGAAGCGGGGAAAAGCGCTAAGGCGTGGGGCTCCCGCCGAGCACCATAGTTGCCGCATCGCGTTGATAGCTGGCTCACCCGCTAACTGCTAACCGCTAATCGCTAACGGCTAACAACTCAAAATTCATGCCACCTTTGGGCGATCTCACAACTACGATCGCGGCACCATGTTATAATGCGAGTCGGCCGCTCCCACCGACGCGCCATCACGGGGAGCGGCTCACTCTGGAACCACTCTTAACGCCTTCAACGCGGGACTGCGGGTGATAACAGTTCATGTCGGATCAAGCTATGTCTCCTGAAAAAGACTTCGTCCACCTGCATGTACACACCGAGTTCAGCTTGCTCGACGGGATGAGCCGGATCAAGAAGCTGGTCAGCCGCGCCTCTGAAACGGGTATGGACGCGCTGGCGATCACCGATCACGGGACAATGTACGGCGTGATCGACTTCTATCGTGCGTGCAAGAGCGCCGGGATCAAGCCGATCATCGGCATGGAAGCGTACCTCGCGCGGCGTAGCATGTACGACCGCGACCCGCAAATGGACGCCCGCCCGTATCACCTGCTGTTGCTCGCCCGCAACGAAACCGGCTACAAAAACCTGCTCAAGATCGCCTCGGTGTCGCAGCTTGAAGGCTACTACTATCGCCCGCGCATCGACCGCGACTTTCTGGCGGAGCACGCCGAAGGGCTGATCGCCACGTCCGGCTGCCTCGCAGCGGAGATCCCGCGCATGGTCGAGGAAGGCCGCGAAACCGAGGCGCTGCGGCAGATCGGCTGGTACCGGGACGTGTTCGGGCCGGAGAATTTCTTTCTGGAGCTTCAGCACCACAACATCGAGGAACTTCACCGGCTCAACAAGTGGCTGCTCGCCAATCAGGATTACGCGCGCGTGCCGCTGGTCGCCACCAACGACGTGCATTACGTGCTCGACGAGGACTACAACGCGCACGACACGCTGCTTTGCATCCAGACCGGCAGCCTGAAAAGCGATCCGAACCGGATGCGCTTCAGCAGCCGCAGCTTCCACCTGCGCACGCCCGAAGAGATGTGGCGGCTGTTTGCGGACGTGCCCGAAGCGCTGACCAACACGCGCCTGATCGCTGAGATGTGCGACGTCAGCCTGGAGTCGGACGGCTATCATCTGCCGCTTTTCCCGGTGCCGGATGGCTTCACGCCCGAGACGTACCTGCGCCACCTCTGCGAGCGCGGGCTGCGCTGGCGCTATGGCAGCCGCGCGGACGACCCGGAGATCCGCAAGCGGCTCGACTTCGAGCTCGCCACGATCCACAACATGGGTTTCGACACGTATTTCCTGATCGTGTGGGACCTATGCGAGTTCGCCCGGCATGCGGACATCTGGTGGAACGTGCGCGGCTCCGGCGCGGGCAGCGTCGCGGCCTACTCGCTCGGCATCACGAACATCGACCCGCTGAGTAACAGCCTGCTGTTCGAGCGGTTCCTCAACCCCGGCCGCCAGACCATGCCGGACATCGACCTCGACTTCCCCGAAGATCGCCGCGCCGAGATGATCGAGTATTGCGCGCGCAAATACGGCGAAGACAAGGTCGCTGCGATCATCACCTTCGGAACGATGGGCAGCAAGGCCGCGATCCGCGACGTAGGGCGCGTGCTGAACTATCCGCAGTCTGAGGTCAACCGCATCGCCGCGCTGATCCCGAGCGGCGCCAAGCCGGTCAAGTTTGACGACGCGCTGAGCGACGACCCCGAGCGCGCTCTGCCCGAACTCAAAGCGCTGTACGAAAGCGACCCGGCTGTACGCAAGCTGATCGACGAGGCGCGCCCGCTGGAAGGCATCACGCGCCACGCCAGCACCCACGCCGCCGGGGTGATCGTCGCGGATAAGCCGCTGTGGGAATACATCCCGCTTCACCGCCCGACCAAAGGCTCCGCCGAAGACACGCCGGTCAAGATGGTGACGCAGTTCCCGATGGAAACCTGCGAGTCGATCGGGCTGCTGAAGGTGGACTTCCTCGGCCTGTCCACGCTGACGATCATGCGGATCGCGTGCGAGCTCATCGAGCGCTATCACGGCGTGCACTACGACCTCTCGAACATCCCCTATCGCGCCGATCCGGACGATCCCGAGCAGGCGCGCATGGTCCAGGAAACATTCGAGATGATGGGGCGCGGTGAGACGATCGGCGTGTTCCAGCTTGAATCGCAGGGTATGCGGCGGATGCTGACCGACATGCGCCCACAGCGTTTCGAGCACATCGTCGCGGGCATTTCGCTCTACCGCCCCGGCCCGATGGATTACATCCCCACCTATAACCGCCGCCTGCACGGGCTGGAGCCGGTCGAATACAAGCACCCCAAGCTCAAGCCGATCCTGGAAGAGACGTACGGCATCATCGTCTACCAGGAGCAGATCATGCAGATCGGCGCGGAGTTGTTCGGCTATTCGCTCGGCGAGGCGGACCTGATGCGCCGCGCCGTGTCGAAGAAGAAGAAAGAGGCGCTGCTAGAGCACCGCGCAATCTTCGTAGAGCGCGGTCCGCAGTACGGCGTCGATCCCGACACCGCCAACCGCATCTTTGACGACATCGAGTTCTTCGCGCGGTATGGTTTTAACAAAAGTCACAGTGCTGACTATGCTGTATTAACATGCCAGACAGCGTTCCTTAAATGCCACTATCCGCACGAGTACATGGCGGCGCTGATGTCCGTCCACCGCGACGACTCGGCCAAGGTCAGCCTGTTCGCCGCCGACTGCGAGCGCATGGGCATCAAGGTTCTGCCGCCAGATATCAACACCAGCCAGCTTGACTTCAGCATCGAGGAACAGCCGGACGGATCGCGCGCGATCCGCTTCGGCCTCGGCGCGATCAAGAACGTCGGCGTTGGCCCGCTGGAGCACATCCTCGCCGTGCGCGAGGAAGGCGGCCCGTTCACCGATATCGACGAGTTCTGCCGCCGGGTGGACCTGCGCATCGTGCAAAAGCGCGCGCTAGAGTCGATGATCAAGGTCGGCGCGTTCGACCGCTTCGCCGAGCGCCCCGTGTTGTTGGCTGCGATCGAACGCATGCTGACCATCTCGGCGGAGCACCACAAAGCGGCGGATACCGGGCAGATCAGCCTGTTCGGCGACGCGACCGGCGTGGACTATTCCGTGACCGACAGCGTGCTCAACAACCTCACGAACGTCGAACCGACGGACAAGCGCGATATGCTGCGCTGGGAAAAGGAGCTCGTCGGCCTGTACGTGACCGATCATCCACTGCGCGCCGTGATGAGCCAGCTTCAGCACGTCATCACGCACACCAGCATGGAGCTTGCCGAAGCAGGCGAGCAGGTGAACGGTCACCCCGTCACGATCGCCGGGCTGGTGTCCGACGTGCGTCACCTGATCACCAAGAAGGGTGACGCGATGGCGATCCTGACCATCGAGGACATCACCGGCATGATCAACGCGGTCATGTTCCCGCGCACATGGACGCAGTTCCGTGAGATGATCGCCGTCGACAAAGTGCTGATCGTGCGCGGCAAAGCGGACACCTCACGCGGGGACGTGCAGATCATCGTCGACACAGTGACGCAGAACTTTGAGGTCGTCACGCCCGCCGACAGCGGCCCGGTGCTGCCCGCTTTCGCGCCCACATGGATCGACTCCGACGAGGATGCCGATCCGGAAGCCGAGGAACAGGAACGCGCCGGGGAAGTGGTCGCCCGATCGGCCCCGCCGCCCGCTCCCGCGCCGAGAGCGCCGGAGCCAGCCGTAAACGACAACGGGACAAAGGTTCCGCGCAATGGCAGCCTGGTGACCGACCGCGAGGAACCGGTGTGGCTCTACGCTGACGAAGACTACGGCGCCAGCTTCAGCGCCCCGCCCGCGTACGAGTATGACGAAGATACGGGCTATCTCGTTACACCACCTGAGGACGAGCGGAACCACGCCGAGCCGCCGCGCATCGACGCGTCCGGTCGATTGGCTCCGCCGCCTGCGCCCGCCGCCCGCGCATGGGACGGTCCGGCGTCAGGTGAGACGTTCGCCCCGCACGAGCGCCGCCCGCGACGGACCCCACCGCGCCGCGAGGAGCCGTCCAACGGCCCGCTGCCACCCGAGCAGTTGCTGGTGCTGACCTTCCATCGCGGCCCGGATCCGGTGCGCGATCGCGAGCGGCTCAAGAAGCTGCACGCTTACCTGATCCAGTACCCCGGCCACGACCGCTTCTGCTTCATTGTCGAGGGGGGCAACGCACCGGCCGCGCGGCTCGACTATCCGAAGTTTCCGATCGAGATTACCGAGGATAGCCTGGAGTTCGCGCGCAAGATGTTGGGCGCGGACAACGTGCGAATCGAGCCGTTCCCGCAGGGCGAGTGAGGTGGAGCGCTTGCTGAGGAAACCTCACCCCTTAACCCCCGCCCCCTTTTCCCCTCTCCACGCGTGGAGAGGGGCCAGGGGTGAGGTTCCGCGAGCCAACGCAAGACGCGTATTAGGTTCGATAGAGCGCTTAGCTTTGGCTAATCGCTAACCGCTAGCTGCTAACCGCTGACCAACAACACGCCATTGCCGTCCGGATCGTGGACGAGCGATGCGACCGCGCTATCGTCCGCGCGTTGGGGCTGCGGGCGATAACCTGCCTCGGTCAGCCGGTCGATGAGCGTCTGCCACACCTCGCGATCAGGCACGCGCAGCGAGAACGCGATCAGCCCGGCCGCGTCCGAGGGAGGTGGCGGCGCGCCCCGCCCCGCCCAGATATTCAGCCCGATATGGTGGTGATAGCCGCCCGCAGACATGAACAGCGCGCCCGGATAGCCGCGCAGCGTCACGTCGAAGCCGAGCAGGTCGCCGTAGAACGTCTCCGCCTGCGCCAGATCGCTGACGTGCAGGTGTACGTGGCCGATGTCGGCGCCGGGGTCGATCGTCGCCGGAACGTCCTCTTCTTCGTGGATCGTGTCGAGCAGCGCGGCGACGTCCAGCGGCTCGGTCGTCATGGCGACCTGCCCGTTGGCCCACGTCCACTCCTCACGCGGGCGATCGCAGTAGATCTCAATGCCGCTACCATCCGGATCTGCAAAGTAGATCGCCTCGCTGACCTTGTGATCGGCGGCGCCTTGCAAGGGCCAGCGTGCCACCATCAGCCGCTTAAGCGTGCGCGCCAGCGCCGGACGGTCTGGTAGGCGGATCGCGATGTGGTACAGGCCGGTCGTGCGCGGCGGTTTGGGGCGTGCGCCGACTACCTCGGTCAGGATGATATGATAGGGGCGATCCTGGCGCGCCGAAAGATAGACCGTGTTGTTGCGGCGCACGATCTGGTTAAAGCCAAGCGTCCGCCCGTAGAACTCGAGCGCGGTCGTCAGGTCCGAGACGCGCATATGCACGGCGCCAATACTGGCATCATCGGGCAGGCGAAACCCCGACATACTATGAATGCCTCCTCATAAGCGGGCGCAGCCGCCGGAAGAATGGAACTGCAAGTGTGATTGTCGCACAAGTGCGTGTGCGGTGCCGGGCGGAAGCCGGCGAGAGATGGGCCTGGGAGCTTACACGGGCGCGATGCATGCTACGCCACCGGGAACCGGCAGCCGGTTCCCTACGACCCAAGCCCGCAGGACCCTAGCAGCCCTTAGCCGAGCGGTCGCTGCTCCGGCGTTTCACGCAGCCACGCCAGCGCCTGCTCGCGGTCGAAGAACAGGCTGCGCTCGCGATAGTGGTACAGCTCGGACCGCAGCACTCGGTCGATGCGGTGCGCGATCGACGTGCCGGGCTGCACCAGCAGCGCGACCCGGCCGCGCAGCCGTGGCCGCATACGGGTGAACGATGCAGCCTGCTCGCGAGCGTAGGGCGTCAGGACCAGATCCGGCTGGCGCAGGTCGAGCAGCACGCGCAGCGGACGGCCCGCCTCATCCCGGCGGCGCATGAGATCGCCCAGCGCTTCGATCGCGTGGTCTACCGTCGTCACATCCAGGTTGGTGAACGTGAACGTCACCAGCTCGCCGCCGTCCAGCGTTTCAATGACGACGCCATCGGCCAGGTGCGTGCTACCCCGCTGCGGGACACGTGGCTTGAGCCGAACGTGTGTCATCGCGCGCTCCCCTTTCCGCAGACACCGCACGGTATAGCCCTATTTTAACCCATGTTTGGCCGAAAATGGTCTACGATTGGCGGTCCGATCCCTCAATCGTAGATGCGGCGCAGGATGCGATCCATCAGCGCGGGGAAGCGCTGCCCCAGCCAGATGAACGCGCTGTCGATCCAGCGCACCGACAGCACGCGCGGATTCCGCTCCAGCGCGCGACCGATTGCGCCCGCGACCTGCTCCGGGCTCATCGTGGGCCAGCGGGTCGCCACGCGGCCGGGCTGGCCGAGCCGCTTCTCCGCAAATTCGGTGTCCGTCTGCCCGATCCGCAACACCGTCACATGGATCCTGTCGGCGTGCAGCTCCCCGCGCAAAGATCGCGCCAGCGCCTCAAGCGCGGCCTTGCTGGCACTGTACGCGGCGGCGTAGGGCGCGGGGACCGGGCCAAGAACGGACGACAGCAGGACGATCTGCCCACCGCCGCTGGCGCGCATCGCCGGGACCGCCGCGCGGATGCTGTGCAGCACGCCGTCCACGTTCGTGCGCAAGACAGTTTCGAGGTCGCGCCACGCCGCATCTGCCAGCGCCCCGCGATGCCCCACGCCCGCTCCGGCGACCAGCACATCCAGCCGGTTGAACTCGGCCAGCGCCAGCGCGACGGCTCGCTGCATGGCGGCGGGATCGGTCACGTCAGCCGTGAGCGGCAGGATCCGCCCCGGCAGCTTCTCGCGCTCAGCTTCCTGGGCCAGCGCTTCGAGCAGGTCTGTGCGCCGCGCGACGACCGCAACGTGATCGCCCATCGCGGCAAACATCAGCGCCGCCGCCCGCCCGATCCCCGCGCTGCCGCCGGTGATCAGGATGGCGCGCGGCGTGCGCTCTGCCAGCATGGTGCGCCGGTACCAGTTAACCATGCGTCTCCCTTAGCCCATCTCTATCCCCGCAGCGGGCGCGCCGCCAGGCCCCAGACGTCTTCCCGCAAATCGACCGGCGAGCCGCTTTCGATGTCTACGCGCCACAGCACAGTCGAGGGCATGTATTGCGCCAGCGACGGATCGGTCGGCATCGTCCCGGCGGGAACCTGCCCGGCGTTGATCGCGTCGACCAGCACGCGGTTTGGCTCAACGACCGTCGCGAAGACGTAGCGATCGGTCACCGCCATCGAGCTTACGCCGTACACGTCGGCGCGCCACGCCAGCTCGCGGATCGTGCCGGTCACCAGATTCAGCCGGTAAAGCTGGATGTTGGCGCTGCGCGTGTCGACCTCAAAGGGCGGCTCGACCGTCAGCGTCAGCGGATTCGACGCGGTATAGCGCGAAATGAAATACAGCGCCGCGTCGTCTGGCGACCACGCCATCCGCTCGATGACGCCCAGCCCACCTGCGATCTGGACCGAATAGTCGCGCGTGCCACCGGTGATCAGGTCGATCACGCGGATGCGCCCGTCGGTCGTCGGTCCCGCGAGGTGCGTGCCGGTCAGGTTGAGCGCCGCCGCGCCGGGCATGAACATCTCGTCCTCGAGAGTGAAGGCTTCGGCGTGAATGTCGAAGCGCCCCAGGCCCGGGTTCGGGAAGCAGCACGTCCCCAGCACGACCGCGCCATACGAGGTCCACAGGTTCGGGCGGCCCGGCCCGAGCAGGCCGCCATCGCGCACATACAGCGCCCCGGCGAAGTTCAGTGCAGCGCGGGATGCTCCTTGCTGGAAGCGCCCAAAGTACCCCGCCAGCCGCCCCTGCCCGCCGGTCAGCATCCGCATCGACGCTTCGCGCAGGGGGAACGCTTCGACGCCGGGCATATCTTCGACGGCTTGCGGCGCGGCCGTCTCCAGGTAGTACATCGTCTCCTGGTCTTGCGAGATGGCGATGGTGCGACCATAGCGCCCCGGCACCTGCACCGGCGCCGCTCCGCCCGGCCCGGTGGCGTACAGCCCATCATCGCGGGCGACGTAGAGGGTGCGCGCATCCGCCGTCCAGAACAGCCGCGCGCCCTCGCCATAGCCGAACTCCGGCCCCGGCTGCGCGAGCGGTTCCCCATCGACATCTGCCAGCGTCACCGTGTTCTGCCAGACATACGCGAGCGCTACCTGGCGCGGATCGACCTGCGCCTGGCTCGTATGTGGGGCGGCGAACACCGCGACGACCGCCACCGCGATCAGCCACCGCGCCCCGTCGCGCAACCACTTCATATTGCGTGCTCCCTACAAAAATAATCTGCAAAGGTCCAGTCTACCCGCAAGTGTACCGCGCCCTGCAACCGGCGGGAAATAGGACGGAAGGGAGAGAGTCACCCGAAGCGCCCCTATTGACGCCCGGGCAAGACGCTTTAAAATCCGCGCACGCCTTCATGACCAGGAGAGAATCCCATGGAAACCACCGCTGCCGGGCTGGATCACATCATTCTGACCGTGTCGGACTACGAGCGCTCCGAGGCGTTCTATGGCGGCGTGCTCGGCTTCGAGGTCCGCGCGCTGGAGAATGGGCAACGCTTCTTCCGCGCGGGGAACGTGTACATCTTCCTCATCCGTCACGACGCGACACCGCCGGGCGACCGCTTCAGCGAGTTCCGCATCGGGCTGGATCACCTGTCGTTTGCCGCGCCGAGCGAGCAGGCCCTGCACGACCTGGCGGAGAAGCTCATCGCCGCCGGGGTGGAGACGAACGGCGTGGAGCTATTCGAGGGCCATTTCCCCTACGTCGCGTTCCGCGATCCCGATAACATCCAGCTCGAATACTGGTACACGCCGCCGCGCGAGTAACCCCGTTCCACACGCTCCGCCAGACGCCCGAAAACGGGCGTTTTTTCTCTCAAAAAGCTCCATTTCGTGATTGCATGAAACGAACTTTTGTTCTATAATAGAAGCACGTAGGAACGGTTATTTTTGCTCGTTTGGAGGCAGGCTCATGACTGTAATCAGTGCAAGCCGGCGCACCGACGTCCCCGCCTTCTACGCCGAGTGGTTTGTTAACCGGGTGCGCGCCGGATTCTGCCACTGGAGCAACCCGTTTTCCGGCCAGATCTACCGCACTTCGCTGACGCCGGAAGATGTGACCGCCTTCGTCTTCTGGACGCGCAACCCGCGCCCGCTGATGCGTCACCTGCCTGAGCTCGACGCGCGCGGCTATCGCTACTACTTCCACGTGACCGTTACGGGCTATGGCCGCCCGCTCGAAACGCACAACCCCGATCCGGACGCGGCGATCGCGGCGATCCGCTCGCTGGCGCTGCATGTCGGCCCGCAGTACGTCGTCTGGCGCTACGACCCGATCGTGATCAGCAGCCGCACGCCGCTCGCCTACCACCGCCAGCGTTTCGCGGAACTGGCCGCGCAGCTTGAGGGTAGCGTGGAGCGCTGCACCTACTCGTTCCTCGACTACTATGGCAAAACGCGCCGCAATCTGGCGACGATCACCGCGCAGCACGGCTACCAGTTCCGCGAGCCGACCGTGCTGGAACGCCAAGACCTGCTCGAAGACCTGACCGCCATCGCAGAACGGCACGGCATCACGCTGGTAAGCTGCTGCGAGGACGATCACACGCATATCCCGCGCGTCTACCGGGGAAGCTGCGTCGATCTCGATCTGCTGAGCCGCCTCACCGGGCAGCCCGCGCTGGCGCTGAAGCCACACCCCACACGGGAGCATTGCGGCTGCGTGCACTCGGTAGATATCGGCAGCTACGACACGTGCCTATTCGGCTGCACGTACTGCTACGCGACCAACAACCGCCGCATCGCCCAGCGCCAGCACGACGCGCACGATCCCTACGACACGATCCTCAACCGGCCGGAGCGTCTGCGCGGCCAGGATCTCGACGAATTGGTGCTGGAAACGCAGCGGTTAGCAGTTAGCTAGCGGTTAGCGAAAAACCAAAAGGCACATCGTCCAGGGCAGTGTGTGCACTGCTCGTTTTGATCGGCCTCACATATGCAAATGAAACGGGCGCAGCAAGCTGCGCCCCTACAAGATTTGCTAACGGCTAATCGCTAACCGCTCAAATCACATGCTTCTCCTGGTAGATGCCGAACTCCCCGCGCAGTACGTCCATGATCTCCTGCAGCGTTGCGTCGGCGCGGGCGGCATCGAGGATGTAAGGCATCAGGTTCTCGGTGCCGCGCGCCGCCTGGCAAAGCGCATCGAGCGACCGCGCGACCGTGCCCGCGTCACGCGTTGCGCGCAGTTCTTCCAGCCGGGCAACCTGCCGCTCGTAGCCCTGCGGATCCATCTCCAGGATCGGGATGCGGAGCGGCTCGTCCGCCGCGTAGGCGTTCACGCCGACGATCTGCCGCTCGCCCGCCTCGACCTCGGCCTGGAAGCGCGCCGCCGAATCCGCGATCTCCTGCTGGAAGAAGCCCGCCTCGATCGCCGGGATCACGCCGCCGAAGTCGTTAATGCGTTCGAAATAGGCGTATACCTCTTCCTCGATCTCGTCCGTCAGCCGCTCGACGAAGTAGCTGCCGCCGAGCGGATCGAGCGTGTTGGCGACGCCGGTTTCGTGCGCGATCACCTGCTGCGTCCGCAGCGCCAGCGTGACGGCGTGCTCCGACGGCAAGGCGAGCGCTTCGTCCATGCTGTTCGTGTGGAGCGATTGCGCGCCGCCCAGCACAGCGGCGAGCGCCTGGATCGCGACGCGAATCAGGTTCACCTCGGGCTGCTGCGCGGTCAGGCTGACGCCTGCGGTCTGCGTGTGGAAGCGCATCAGCCACGAGCGCGGATCGCGCGCACCGAACGTCTCGCGCATCTCGCGCGCCCAGATGCGCCGGGCCGCGCGCAGCTTCGCGATCTCCTCGAAGAAGTCATTATGCACGTTGAAGAAGAAGCTCAGCCGGGGCGCGAACGCGTCGATGTCCAACCCGCGACGCAGCGCCCAGCGGACGTACTCCATCCCGTTCGCCAGGGTGAACGCCAGCTCCTGCGCGGCGGTGGCGCCTGCCTCGCGGATGTGGTAGCCGCTGATGCTGATCGTGTTCCACTGCGGCAGATACTTCGCGCCGTACTCAATCGTGTCGGTGACAAGGCGCATCGACGGCTCCGGCGGGAAGATGTACTCCTTCTGCGCCTGATACTCCTTCAGAATGTCGTTTTGCAGCGTGCCGCGCAGCGACGCCGCCGGGACGCCCTGATGCTCCGCCGTCGCGATGTAAAACGCCCACAGCACCGCCGCCGGACTGTTGATCGTCATGGACGTGCTGACCTCGCCCAGCGGGATGCCGTCGAACAGAATGCGCATATCGCGCAAGCTGCTGACCGCCACGCCGCACTTGCCGAACTCGCCCAACGCTTGCGGCGCGTCGGTGTCGTAGCCCATCAGCGTCGGCAGGTCAAATGCAACCGACAGCCCCATGTTGCCCTGTTCGAGCAGGTAGCGATAGCGCGCGTTCGTCTCTTCCGCCGTGCCGAATCCGGCGAACATGCGCATGGTCCACGGGCGGGCGCGGTAGCCGGTCGCGTGGATGCCGCGCGTGAACGGGTACTCGCCCGGCAGCCCGAGATCGCGCGCGTAGTCCTGCTCGGCGATATCGAGCGGCGTGTAAACGCGCGCCACCGGCCGCCCGCTGACGGTAGTGAAGCGCTCGGCGCGCTCCGGCAGGCGTGACAGCGAGCGGTGGAGCGTCGTCTCTTCCCAGCGATCCTTCTCGGCGCGTAACTGTTCCAGCTTTCTGGCGTCAAACATCGGTGCAAAATCCTCTCTTGGGTGGGGAGTTTACTGTCGATTCTACGAAACTCGGCGCCACGTGGCCTAATCTTTTGAATTCCGTTAGAATAATTGAAGCCTCACGTTTTTCTTATGCAATCCTTCATGAAACGTTATGCATCAGGCGCGCGATTTTGGCATACACTAGAGACAAAGACTTCTTGTTCCTTAGTAACTGGCCCGGACGGCGTGACACGTCCGGCCGCAAAATAGATTTTTTTCATGACGCACAACCGGCCCAGGCGCCGCTTCAGGCGGACGGGGACCGGTGCAAGTGACAATCACATATGCACCACTGGGCAGGGTAGGCGTATGTGCCTACCCTGCTCCTTTTGTCGGATGACAGCCACGGGGATCACGTAATAAAGGCAAGGCACCGGCAAATAGCCGATATTTTTTCATTTTATTTACAATAATGCTAATAGGATTAAGGTACTACTCGCGTCTTCCATTTTCTTTTGGAATCCTCGTTTCTTGTTTCCTGATATCCTCCATATAATGGTTATAAAGCACTTATCTGTGCGCCTAACGCATCATAGGTGAGTGCTGTACCAAAGCTCAGCATCATAAAAGTGTCTGCGGCCTAAACGTAGAAAGGGGGATCCACTAGGCCGCCTGCAACATACCTCACAGTATTCTTTATATAAGCGGGTAGGGGAGAACAACCCAATATGCACACCAACATCTCGCGATTCATCGTCGTTTTCGCGTTCCTCTTGACTCTCGCGCTGGCGTTTGGCGTGGGCGGATCGCCTGTGACCGAAGCGGCCAGCGTGCCGCCGCAACTTTACGGCGAAAACGTAAGCTGTAAAGATCTCGGCTATCAATTCGAGGTCAAATTCGACAGCCCACCCACGCCTGGGACAATGCCACTTGGCACCGGAACCGTTTCGTGGAACTTTTCCGCCGGGGATTACCAGATCGACTGGTCCTCAGTTGGCTTCAACGTCGATGCAGTGATCGTGAAAGGCGGCCCGGTCGCCAACGTTTACCGCTACAGCCCACCGTCAACCGGAGACACGGCGCTCGTAACGCCGACGAACCCGAATAACAATCAGCCTTACGGGCTTAGCCACGTCAGCTTCTGCTACAACGTATATCAGCTCACCGCTACCAAGACCGCCAGCGGCAGCTACACGCGAACCTATAGCTGGTCGATCACCAAGGAAGCCGACGCGAACTACACGAAGTTCATCGGCGATCCGGCGACCACGCATCCCTACACGGTTTCGGTAGACCAGACAATCACGGATAGCCCGTACGTGGTCAGCGGCACTATCACGGTGACCAATCCCGCGCCCTATGTAGTGTCCGTAACCGTCAGCGATGTCGTCAACGGGACGCCCGCGATAGTGACCTGTCCGGACGCATCGGTACCGGCTGGCGGGCAGCTTGTCTGTAACTACTCAGCCACGCTTGGCGCGCCGGACAACGGGACGAATGTCGCCACAATCACAAGCGGCATCCCCAATGTCAGCGGGACGACCGCTCAGGCCGACTTCACGTTCACACAAAATGTCGTTGGGTACAGCACCATCAACGTGATAGATGATCAGTTCGGACCACTCGGCCCGGCCAGCGGCGATACGATCTTTCCGTCGTATAACGGGACCTTCACTTGCCCGACCGATCCGGCCCAGTATACGAACGGGGTGTACGTCGCGCCGCCATTCGTGAACACGGCGACTATCGTGGAAACCGGTCAGTCCGACACTGCGACCGTCAACGTAACCTGTTACGCGCCGGTCGTCAGCAAGAACGCGACCGCCGAATGGCGCAGAAAGTATGACTGGACGATCACCAAGACGGTCGATCCGGAAACGCACATCGGCTTCGCAGGAGATTCGTTCACATCGGACTACGAGGTGACTGTCGACCAGACCATCACCGACTACGGATTCAAGGCCTCTGGCACGATCATGGTGACCAACCCGCACCCGACCCAGTCGATGAACGTCAGCCTTGTCGACGTCGTGAATGGAGCGACAGCCGATTTGGACTGTGGCGGAAACCTGATCATCGGGCCTGGTCAGACGGAAGACTGCATCTACACCGTTAACCTGCCGGACAACACCGACCTCACGAACACCGCCACGGTCACATTCAACGGTATCAACTTCCTCGCTACCGCGTTGGTGGACTTCGGCGACCCGATCATCGAGGGCTACCCGACGATCAACGTAACGGATAGCGTGCAAGGCCCGCTCGGCTCGGCGAGTAAGGACGAGACCTTCACGTACAGCGATACCTTTGCATGCTCGACCGACCAGGCGGACTACACCAACGGTGTGGATACCGACACGTATCCCAACACGGCGAAGATCGTCGAAACCAACCAGGAAGCATCCGAGAACGTCACGGTGACGTGCTACGCGCCCGTCGTGACGAAGACTGCGGACGAATCATTCACCCGCACGTACACGTGGAACATCGAAAAGGTCGGCGACCAGACCGAGCTTACCCTCTCGACGGGCCAGACGTTCACCGTGAATTACGACGTCACGGTCAGCGCGACCTTCGCGGACAGTGATTGGGCGGTTTCGGGCACGATCTCTGTTGCCAACCCGCACCCATCCGAGCCGATGACGGTCGAAGTATCGGATGTGGTGTCGCCCGGCATCGCGGCAACCGTGGACTGCGACGGACTCGGCGGCACTTCGCTGACCGTGCCAGCCGCAACCGCGGCCTTCTGTAGCTACAGCGCCGATCTTCCCGATGCGAGCGATCGCACCAACACCGCGACCGCAACGCTGAACGGCGGCAGCTTCACCGGCAACGAGGACGTGATCTTCGGCGGCCCGACCACCGAAGTGGACGAGTGCATCGACGTCACGGACGATCAGGGCGGACCGCTCGGCACCATGTGCTACAGTGACCTGCCTAAGACGTTCGAGTACACGCTCGAAATCGGTCCGTATGACGTGTGCGGCGAGTACACCTTCGTGAACGTCGCCTCGTTCGTGACGAACGACACGGGCGCAACCGGCAACGATGATCACACGGTTACCGTCGACGTGCCGTGCGAAGTCGGCTGCACGCTCACCCAGGGCTACTGGAAGACGCACTCCGAGTACGGCCCGGCTCGCTGGCCCAATGATACGTGGCTCTTGATCCTGCCCGATGGTCCAGACACGACCTTCTACCTGAGTGGGCAGACGTATCTTGAGGTCATGCGGACGCCGCCAGCGGGTAACGCGTACTATAACCTGGCGTCGCAGTACATCGCCGCGAAGTTGAACGTCCTGAGCGGCGCCAGCACGACGGCGGAAGTCGATACCGCGCTGGCCTCGGCGGATGCGCTGTTCCAGCAGTACACGCCAACGCAGATCGCGGCGCTCAAGGGGAATAATGCCGTCCGCAAGGAGTTCATCTCGCTGGCGAGCACTCTTGACCGGTACAACAACGGGCTGATCGGCCCCGGCCACTGCGACGAAGATAGCTCGTCGGGGTAATCACACCTGGAACGCTCATCGTACCTTGATGGCGCCAGGGCAAACAATCGAATAAACAACATCGCGGGAGCGTCCAGTTGGACGCTCCCGCTGTCATACATACAGAAAAGTCAGCGCGATCAGGCGCGGGGCAGCTCGTAGAGCTCCACCAGCACGCCGGACGCGCTGCGCGGGTGCACGAACGCATAGCGCGTGCCTTCGGGGCGGATGCGCGGCGCGTCGTTGATCATCTCGACGCCATGCTCCACCAGACGCGCGATCGTCGCGTCGATATCGTCCACCTCGACGCAGACGTGATGCATCCCCTGGCCGCGCTTCGCCAGATAGCGCCCGATCCCGCTCTCCGGATCGGTCGGCTGCAGAAGCTCGATCTCGCTTTCGCCGAGCGGCAGAAACGCGATCTCGACCGCTTCGCCGGGGTTGTCTTCGGTCTTGCTGAGTGGCAGCCCCAGGGCGTCGCGCCAGAAGGTCAGCGCGCTGTCCAGGTCTTCCACCACAATCGCCACGTGATTGATTCGATGTGCCATAAGAGCCTCATTTATATTAAGAAAGCGATTAGCAATTAGCAGTCAGCGGTTAGCATTGGCAGAGCCAGAACAGAACGGCCGGACACTGTGACACACTCACGGCAAGCCCGGGCGCCGCGTCCAGCGTGCTGCTTGGGCTAACTGCTGGCGGCTAACCGCTTACCGCTGCTTACGACGGCGCCCACTCCGCGATCAGGCGCTGCCACGTCTCCCAGACCTCGGTGCGCCCGTTCTCGTCAACCTCGGCGGCGAACAGCGTCCCGCCGGGCTGCAGGAAGCACCCAAAGTCGTTCGGCAACACCGCGCTGCCGCCATAGCGTGCTGCGAACGCGACGGCGGTCTCGAGCCATTCCGCGTCCAGTTGCATGCTGCGCTGCGGCGCGAGGCAATAGCCGTACCACGTCTCCGCCAGCCAAAGCTCCGCGCCCTGATCCTGCGGATGGCCGCGCTCCTCCAGCGTCTCCTCGATCAAATCGTACTGCGCGGGCTGGTACACGCGGAACGCGACAAAGTCGATGCCCAGTTCCAGCACGCGCTCGTAATAGTCCACATCAAACTCGTTCTGCGGCGCGATGCTGACGCCAACCAACGTCTCCGGGCTGACTTCGCGCACCAGATCGATCAGCTCTTGCGTGTGCTCAAGCCACAGCTCAAGCTGCTGCGCAGTGCTTTCAAAGTCCGCCAGATCGCTGTATTCGGTATAGGCCGCCGGCTCATTGACGATCTCGTAAGCGTAGGGCTGGTACGTCTCGGCGTAATACCGGACTCGCTGGCGGTGATACGCACGGAAATCGTCCCACGAGATATCCTCGTCCTCGCCACCCTTCACCAGCAGATAGGGCGTGTACTGCGAGTCCGCAATCACGAGTTTAATCCCGGACTCCTGCACGCGCGCCATGAACTGCGCTTCGTAATCTTGCTGCTCGGCGATCCGCTCCGCCGCATCGACTGCGGGCTGCGCTTCAGACGAGTCTTCGCCCTCGGCGGGTGCGGCGACGAACAACACCGGCTCGTCCTGCTCAAAGAGCATGTCGCCGCTGGCGCCCAGGCGCAGCAGCTTCGCGCCAGAATCGACGATCGCGGCCAGTTCGGCAACACGCTCGTCAAACGGAACTTCCGGCGCCTCTTCGCCCTCGGCCGCGCCCGCGCTCACAAAGCTGTACCCGAGCGTCACATTGGAGTTCGCGCCAAGCTGAAGCGTATTGGTCGCCGCCTGCGCGGACCAGTTATCCTTATGCTCGGCCATCCACGCTTCGCGCTGGTTCTGCTGCACGAAATGGAAGCCCACGGCCAGCACCACCAGGAAGCCCAGCACCGCGCCCCACAAGATCAGCCCGCGCTGCGAGAACGGCTTGAGCCGGTTCCAGTAGAACAGCGAGATGACGTGGACGATCAGCGTCAGCAGCAGGATAAACACCGCGCCGATCACGATCAGCGGCAGTATCACGTTGAAATTGCCGAGCGGCGCCAGCGCGGACGCTGCGGGCAGATACGAGCCCCATAGCGCCGCGAGGATCGCCAGTCCGATCAGCACCGGGATCGCAATGGCGACGGCCGTCCGCGCGCCCCGCCAGATCCCCGCCGTGCCGAACAGCAGCGCCAGCCCACCAATCAGCATCAGCGACGGGCCCCACACGTAAAACCCATACAGCATGGCGGTCAGCAACATCACCACGCCGATCAGCGTCAGCGCGACGCCGCCGCAGCCCTGTGTGACCGCGCCAATGCGACTGACCGTCGGTGGCGGTGGATCGAAGCGCTTCCCGTCGTCGATCGAGCTCATCTTGGGAAGGTCGCGGATCGCTTCGAGAAAGCGATCGCTCTCTTGCGGACGGTCGTCGAGTGGATCGTCCGGCGGGCGGCGTTGAATGTCCTCACTCATGCGGATTGTGCTCCTCAAAGCGTGTTATACAGGTTGCCGCCGGCCGCATTCCCCGCAGGTCGCGCTAGCGCAATCCTAGCTCGTTGCGCGCGATCACGACCCGCTGAATTTCGCTAGTGCCTTCATAAATTTCGGTAATTTTGGCATCTCGGAAATAGCGTTCGACCGGCAACTCCTTACTATACCCTATTCCGCCATGAATCTGCACTGCCTGATGGGTAATCCACATCGCCGCCTCGGACGCAAACAGCTTCGCCATGCTCGCCTCGGTCGTAAAGCGCTCGCCGGTGACCGCGCTGCGCATCTTCGCCAGCGCAGCGTTGAAGGTCAGCAGGCGCGCCGCTTCGAGCTTCGTCTTCATGTCGGCGATCTTGCCCTGAATAAGTTGGAACTCCCCAATCCGGCGGTTGAACGCTTCGCGCTCGCGGGCGTAGTTCAGCGCCGCTTCATACGCCGCCTCGGCGATGCCGACCGCCTGCGCCGCGATCCCGATCCGCCCGGCGTCGAGCGCCGTCATGGCGATCTTGAAGCCCTGCCCCGGCTCGCCGAGCACATTCTCCACCGGGCAGCGGTAATCCTCGAACACCAGCTCGCTGGTCGCGCTGGCGCGGATGCCGAGCTTCGGCTCCACCTTGCCGCGCACGAATCCGGGCCGGTCCGTGTCGATCAGGAAGGCGGTGATCCCGCGATGCCCCTGTTCCGGCTCGGTCATGGTAAACAGCAACACGATCTCGGCGACCGGCCCGCTGGTCACCCAGCTTTTGCGCCCGTTGATGATGTAATGCGTGCCGTCGTCGCTGAGGACGGCGCGGCTGCGCATGGTCGCCGCGTCGCTGCCGCTCATCGGCTCGGTGAGCGAATACGCGCCGATCTTCTCACCGCGAGCGATCGGGGCCAGATACTTCTGCTTCTGTTCCTCGGTGCCAAACTTCATGAGCGCGTAATTGACGAGGCTGTTGTTGACGCTGACGACCGTGCTGTGCGAGGCGTCCGCCTTGGCGATTTCGATCATCGCCAGCACATACGCGATCGTATCCATCCCCGCGCCGCCGTACTCTTCCGGCACTTCGATCCCCATCAGGCCCATCTCGCCCATCTTGCGGATCGTCTCCAGCGGGAACTCGCCTGTCTCGTCGTGGTGTGCGGCGATCGGGACGATCTCGCGCTGCGCGAAATCACGCACGGCGTCACGCAGCATTTCGTGTTCGTCGCTGAGTTCAAAGATGAGATTCGCCAGGGTTGCCATCCGTGCTGCCGCTCCTTGTCTCGGCGGGCCGCGCCCGTCCCTTCCACGCTACTGCCGATTATAGCTTGTCGCCTGCCCCGCCGAGTTACACGCACCCGCGCCGTCGCCCACCGCCCTGCCCAACTTCATCGAGGTGTATTGAGTTGGCGCGCAGAACCTCACCCCTTAACCCCCAGCCCTTTTCCCCTCACCGTAAACGGAGAGGGGCCAGGGGTGAGGTTTCCTGGCGCATTTTTCGGTCAAGAAACGGCCTATTGGCAAACGCTGTATCATGATCTATAATCGGCGCAACGTTGAGAAGATAAGTCAGCAATCAATCGGAAAAAGCATCGTGATTATCCACCACACCTGGGCCTGCGCTTGCTCCTGTCTGTGCGAGAACCTACCATCGCAGCGCTTGTGGTGTGGTGCTGACGTTTGAGCCTGTTTGCGTATTGACAGCAGGGTAAAACGAATCGGCTGCGCGACACAAGCGCAGCCGATTTTTTGTTTCCGATGCGTCTGGTTCCATCCATCTCAACCCTATTGAGAAGCTCAGGAGAGAGCGACACATGTCTATCGAAACGCAGACCCGCATTTTCAATAACGTGACCGAGATGGTCGGCAACACGCCGCTCGTCCGCCTCAACCGCATCGTCGGGGATGCCCAGGCGACCGTCGTCGCCAAGCTGGAATATCAGAACCCCGCGCACAGCGTGAAGGATCGTATCGGCCTGTCGATGATCGAGGCGGCAGAGCGCGAAGGCAAGATCGGCCCCGATACGGTCATCATCGAGCCGACCAGCGGCAACACGGGGATCGCCCTGGCGATGGTCTGCGCCCAACGTGGCTATAAGCTGATCCTGACCATGCCCGAAACCGCCAGCCGCGAGCGCCGCAAGCTGCTGCGCGCGTACGGCGCGGACCTGGTCCTGACGCCCGGCCCCGAAGGCATGAGCGGCGCCATCGCCCGCGCCAAGCAGATCGCCGCCGAGACTCCGAACTCCTTCATCCCGCAGCAGTTCGAGAACCCGGCTAACCCCGAAGTGCACCGCCGCACCACCGCCGAGGAAATCTGGCGTGACACCGGCGGCCAGGTGGATATCGTCGTTTCGGGGATCGGCACGGGCGGCACGATCACCGGCGTGGGCGAGGTGCTCAAGGAGCGCAAGCCGTCAGTGAAGATAGTGGCGGTCGAACCGGCGGCGTCGCCAGTACTCTCCGGCGGACAGAAGGGGCCGCATCCGATCCAGGGGATCGGCGCGGGCTTCGTGCCGCAGGTGCTCAACACCGCGATCTACGACGAAATCATCACCGTCGAGGGCGACGACGCGATGGAAACCGCCCGGCGTATGGCCCGTGAAGAGGGTTTGTTGGTCGGCATCTCATCCGGCGCGGCGACCTGGGCGGCGCTTCAGGTGGCTCATCGCCCGGAAAACGCCGGGAAGATGATCGTCGTGATTATCCCGTCGTTCGGCGAGCGCTATCTTTCGACCGCGCTCTACGCCGACCTGGAAGACTAAGCGCCCGCAACACTGACACGGCGGGCGAAAAGGAGACGCGATGTTTAACACGATTCGTGCAGACGTGCAGTGCGTTCTGGAGCGCGACCCGGCGGCACGCAGCACGATCGAGGTGCTGACCGCGTATCCGGGGCTGCATGCCGTCTGGCTGTACCGGATCGCGCACCGGCTTTGGGGCTGGCGCCTGCGGCTGCTGGCACGCTGGCTGTCGCAATTCGCGCGGTTTCTGACCGGCATCGAAATCCACCCCGCCGCGAAAATCGGCCCGCGCCTGTTCATCGACCACGGGATGGGCGTGGTCATCGGCGAGACAGCCGAGATCGGCGCGAACGTCACCATCTACCATAACGTGACGCTTGGCGGAGTCAGTCTGGAGCGTGGCAAGCGCCACCCCACCATCGAGGATAACGTCGTGATCGGGGCCGGGGCGAAGGTTCTGGGCGCGATCACGATCGGACGGAACACACGAATAGGAGCAAACTCAGTCGTGGTGAAAGATGTAGGCCCCGATATGGTTGTCGTGGGCGTTCCCGGCAAGCCAATCCAGCGGCGGCATCCGCGCGCCGAAGACACTCGTCCCGACCTGGATCACAACGTCCTGCCGGACGTGGTTGCGGTACGGCTGGATCAGATCCTGCAGCGGCTGGACGAGATGGAAAGTGTGCTCGCCGGCGGAAGCAACGGCCGGTCCCTTCCCCAGCGCGAGGAGCGCGAGCCGCTGGCCGATCCAGACTTCGTGATCTGACCGGGGCCAAGGGAGAGACATCACACGCGGGCGAGCCCATCCGGACTCGCCCGCGCTGTTTTTGACGCGCTAGGCGTTCGGCTTGCGCGCCTCGATCACGACCCAGTCGCCCTGCGTCCGCCGCCCGACAGGCTCGAGACCGGTGCTGCGCAGCGCGGCTTCCACGTCATCCGCCTGATCCTCGATGATCCCGCTGAACAGCCCGGTTCCGCCCGGTCGCACCACCTGGCCCAGTCCCTGCTCACACAGCTCGATGATCACCTTCGCCAGAATGTTGACCACCGCCAGGTCAAAACGCCGCGCCGTGGACTGCACGATCTCCAGACTGCCGACCTGCGCGGTGAGGCGATCGCTCACTTCGTTGCGATTCGCGTTTTCGACCGTGGCGCTGACGGCGATCGGGTCAGTGTCCAGCGCCAGAACGTGCCGCGCGCCGAGCTTCAGCGCCGCAATCCCCAGGATGCCGGAGCCGCAGCCCAGGTCCAGCACGTCCAGCGCCGGGCGGCCTTCGAGCGCCTCTTCCAGCGCGATCAGGCAGAGCTGCGTCGTGGGGTGCGTGCCGGTCCCGAACGCCATGCCGGGATCCATCACTAGCACGATATCATCCGGCAGCGCGTCGGGCAGATCGATCCACGCCGGACGGATGTACAGCCGCCGCCCCAGCCGCAACGGGTGATAGTGCGCCTTCCACGCCGTCGCCCAGTCTTCCTCGCTCACCACGCGGAACTGCGGCTCTGGCAGGGGATACAGGCGGCCCATCTGGTAAAACGCCTCGCGCAACGTCGCGGTCGCCTCTTCAGCGCGCTCGTCGTCGGGATAGTACGCACGGACGATCAGGTTGTCCGCCGGGGGGATTTCATCCGGCCAGACTTCTATCGGGAACCCGGCCTGCTCGATCACGACGCCCTGATGCCCATACCGCGAGAGCAAATCCGCAACCGCCTCGGCAGCCTCGCCGTCCACCTCGACTGACACTTCG
>Ga0134095_1000525_pt1 | contig 36129 bp, 29 predicted proteins | sample 6_2taG_FD_94449 | JGI IMG/M metagenome (GOLD analysis project Ga0134095, IMG submission 94449) | Switchgrass degrading microbial communities from high solid loading bioreactors in New Hampshire, USA - 6_20_20_110_A2 metaG | ecosystem: Engineered > Bioreactor > Semi-continuous > Anaerobic >... | reverse complement strand
CTGGTCGATTTTCCGCAACGTGATCCGGGCAGCGCTCAACCGGCAGGTCATCTCGCACACGCTCATGACGCTGGGCGTGATTGCCGCTCTGGCGGTCGGAGAGTGGGCCACCGCGCTGGTGGTGGTATTCTTCATGCGCGTGGGCGAATATGTCGAGAATTTCACCACCGAGGGAGCGCGCCGGGCGGTGAAAGATTTAACCGCCATGATCCCGCAAACCGCCCGGGTTGAGCGGGATGGATCCGAACAGGAAATCCCGGTTTCCGAAGTGCGGAACGGGGACACCGTGATCGTGCGTCCCGGCGAAAAAGTGCCCGTGGATGGCGAAGTGATCTCCGGCCAGGCGACTATGGACCAGTCTGTCCTCACCGGAGAGTCAATGCCTGTCGAGGTCGCTGCCGGTGCGCAGGTCTTTGCCGCCACCATTGCCAGACTCGGCAGTGTCCGCATCCGCGCCGCCCGCGTCGGTCCGGATACGACCTTTGGGCGCGTGGTCAAAATGGTGGAGGAAGCCGAAGCCAACCGGGCGGAGGTGCAGCGCTTTGCCGATCGATTTTCCACGTTCTTCCTGCCTGTCGTCGCCGGGATCGCGGCGCTGACCTTCATCATCCGCCGCGACCCGCTTGCTGCGGCGGCAGTGCTGGTGGTGGCCTGCTCGTGTTCCGTCGCGCTGGCCACGCCGGTCGCCGTCCTGGCCTCCATCGGCGCCAGCGCGAAGCGCGGGCTGCTGATCAAGGGAGGCAAATACCTGGAAAGCCTGGCACGCGCCGACGTCCTCCTGCTCGACAAGACCGGCACCCTGACGCTGGGCAAACCGCAGGTGACCGATGTCATCTCCCTCAACGGGCTGGATCCAGCGGAGATCCTCGCCCTGGCCGCTTCTGCGGAACGCTATTCAGAACATCCCCTGGCCGAAGCCGTGCGCGCCGCCACTCGCGAGCGGAATCTCCCCCTTGTAGAACCGCAGGAGTTTGAAGCGCTGCCCGGGTTGGGGATCCGCGCCCGGATCGCCGGCCGCCGGGTCGTGATCGGTAACCGCCAGTTGGTCCCTGGTGCGGCTGAACTTGCCGCAGCTGCAGAACTGGAGCAGCAGGGGAAGACGCTGCTGTACCTGGCCCGGGACGGGGAATTAACCGCTGTGATTGCAGCCGCCGACACGCTGCGCCCGGAAGTCCCCGCAGCCCTGGCGGCGCTGCGTGACCTCGGCATCCGGCGCATCGAACTGCTCACCGGTGACAATGAACGTACAGCCCGGGCACTGGCGGAGAAACTCGGGGTGGACTTTCGCGCCAGCCTGCTGCCTGAAGACAAGATTTCCATTGTTAAGGCCTACCAGGCTCAGGGCCACACCGTGGTCATGGTGGGCGACGGCGTCAACGACGCCCCCGCCCTGGCCCAGGCGGATGTTGGCATCGCCATGGGTGCGGCAGGCTCGGACATCGCCGTCGAGGCTGCCCACATTGCCCTGATGCGCGATGACTGGAGTCTTGTCCCCGAGGTGCTGCGAATCGCCCGCCGTACCCTGCGGGTGGTGGAGATGAACCTGGGGTTCACCGCCGTCTACAATTTGATTGGGATCACTCTGGCCACACTCGGCTTCCTGCCGCCCATCTTCGCCGCCGCAGCCCAGTCCCTCCCCGATTTGGGCATCCTCGCCAACTCAGCTCGTCTGCTGCGCCAGAAATAGTCTCGAGATTGATTACGGAAGTCCTGTTACCCACCCGGCAGGTGCGCAGGCGCCAGCTTTGGATGCTCAGTCAAAGCGTCCCGTGATTTCCCATCATCCCATTTAAAGCTGCAATCTCTCACCTGCTGCGTGGGCATAAATAAACGTAAGCAGACACAGCCCGCCGCGCCGGAGTTACTTTTTCCCTTTACCCCCTTCTTTTTCCCTGCGCCAGTCTCACACCCAAGATTGATTGTGGACTGAGTACACACAACCAGTTCAACACCTTGACAAAAATAATAAGGCGCCTTACAATCGCTACATGCAAGATAATATAGATCTAATTTCTCTGCATAAAACCTGCGAGCTCGACCCCCGCTACCAGAACCTTATGGCCGCCTTTCGCCAGGCCACCGGCCGGGAAAACCTCGAGCAGGTGCAGACCTATCTGCTCTTCCTGCTGGTCGCCCGGCGCATGCTGGCCGAAGAACAGGCCATCTTCGACCGCTACAACCTTTCCGAAGGCAAGCTCTCAGTGCTGCTCCTGCTGAAGAACCACCCGCAGGGCCAGATCACCCCCTCGGAGATCGCCGCCGCCACGGGAGTATCCCGTGCAACGGTGACCGGTCTGCTCGCCGGGCTGGAGCGCGACGGTTACATCCTCCGCAGTGACGATCCCAGCGATAAGCGCCGCTGTACGATCCAGCTCACCGGCCGTTCCTGTGAGGTGGTCGAAAGCCTTCTGCAGGAGCGCTTCCAGCACATCGAAGAACTGCTGGCGGAATTTACCCCAGCAGAACAAAACGCGCTGCGCGCCGCTATCGAAAAGCTCAACAGCCATCTTTCCCCGGCGGTCCAGCCTTAATTTTTTTGACGGGATAATAAGCCGCCTAATCAAAAGGGCATTGATTAATGAACTACGGTCACCCACTCCAGTTTGGAACATTTATCACACCGCGCAGCGCCAGCCCTGAAGCAGTCACCGCACTGACTGTCCGCAGCGAAGAGCTGGGATACGACCTGGTCACTTTCCAGGACCACCCCTACCAGCCGGCCCATCTTGATACCTGGACGCTGCTGTCCTGGGTCGCCGGCCAGACCAGTCGTATTCACCTGGCAGCCAACGTCCTGAATCTGCCCCTGCGCCAGCCCGCTGTCCTGGCCCGCAGTGCGGCCAGCCTGGACCAGCTTTCCGGCGGCCGGCTGGAGCTCTCCCTGGGGGCAGGAGCCTTCTGGGAGGGGATCACTGCCATGGGTGGTCCGCGGCGTTCGCCGGGCGAAGCGGTCGCAGCGCTTGAAGAAGCCATCCAGGTGATGCGCGGGATCCTCGACGCCGCCAGCAGTACTCCATTCAGCTTCACGGGCAGGCATTACCGCCTGGAGAGTGCGCTGCGCGGTCCCGCCCCGGCCCACAACATCCCCATATGGATCGGTGCCCGCAAAGAACGCATGCTGCGTCTGATCGGCCGCCAGGCGGACGGCTGGCTGGTCACCCTGGGATACCTGCAGCCGGGTGAGTTCCAGGCCGGCAATCAGATCATCGATCAGGCGGCCCGCCAGGCCGGCAGAGACCCACGTGAGATTCGCCGCCTGGTCAACATTTCTGGAACGTTCTCTTCGGTTTCCGAGGGTTTTCTCCAGGGGCCGCCCCAGAAGTGGGTGGATGATCTGCTGCCAATCGTCGTCGAACAGGGGGCCGGGACACTGATCCTGATGACCGACGACGCCGAAACGATGGAGCAGTTCGCCCGCGAGGTAATCCCGGCGCTGCGCGCGGCTGTGCACGCGGTCATCCCCGGATTGTCTACAGCCCGCCTGCCGCGCAGCTCGTTCGCCCTCTCCAGGCGCAGCCCCGGGATTGATTACGATGCGGTCCCCGAATCGTTGATCGACAGCGTGATCGAACCGGGGGATGCCGCTTACGCCCTGGTCAAATCGACGTATCTGCGCGGCGGAGCACCAGGGATCGTCTTCCAGGTCAAAAATGTCCGGCAGGTGATCGATGCTCTCGCCTTTGCCCGCCAGCACACGCACCTGCCCCTCTCGATCCGCAGCGGCGGGCACGGCATCAGCGGCCGTTCCACCAACCGGGGTGGAATTGTCATCGATCTCTCGCACCTGGACACCATCGAGGTGCTGGACCGGGCCACCCGCAGGGTGCGCATCGGGCCCGGGGCACGCTGGATGGAGGTGGCCCAGACTCTGGCTCCCTACGGCTGGGCGCTGACTTCCGGAGATTACGGCGGCGTAGGGGTCGGCGGCCTGGCAACCGCCGGGGGCATCGGTTTTCTGGCCCGTGCCCACGGTCTGACGATCGACCATCTGCGCGCCGTTGAAATGGTGCTGGCTGACGGATCCGTGGTGCGCGCCAGCGATGACGAAAACCCCGACCTGTTCTGGGCGGTGCGCGGCGCCGGCGCCAATTTCGGCATCGTGACCTCCTTCGAGTTCGAAGCCGATCCGGTAGGAAATGTCGGCTGGGCGACTTTCCTCTATGACGCCGGCGATACGGCTGGCCTGCTGGAGAGATGGGGCCGTGCAGTTGAATCTTCTCCTCGTGATCTCACCAGCTTCCTGGTGATGGGCCCACCGCGCCGCGGACAGCCGGCGGTCGCCCAGGCCATGACCATGGTGAACTCATCCGACCCTGACCTGATCCTCAACCGCCTTCAGCCCCTGGCCCAGGCCGCCCCGCTCTACGATTACACTGCCGTGATCACCTCCTATGCCAGCGTCATCACCAACGCTCAGGATGTGCCGCACAGCGGGGTGGGAGAACCGGCCGCCCGCTCAGGGCTGGTCGAACACATCACCCCGGGGTTCGCCGCTGCCGCCGCGGAACTGCTTCGCAGCGGTGCCGTGTATTTCTTCCAGATCCGCTCAGTCGGCGGAGCCGTTTCCGACATAGCCCCCGACGCCACGGCTTACGCTCACCGCTCGGCCAACTTTCACGTAACTGCCTTCGGAGCCAACCGCGAGCGTCTCAACGCTGCCTGGGATCAGCTGCGGGCTCACTTCAACGGTCTCTATCTGGCGTTTGAAACCGACCAGCGGCCCGAACGCCTGCTGGACGCCTTTCCGCCCGCCACGCTGACCCGCCTGCGCCTGCTCAAACAGCGCTACGATCCCGACAACCTGTTTCGCGACAACTTCAACCTTCAGCCGCAGGAGAGTGTGCAGGTTCTGCGTGCACAGTCAAAATAATGCGCATTAAACAAGGATCAAATTACCCATGACAGATTACGGACACGATCTGCTTTTCGGCACGTTTACCACTCCGCTGGTCCAGCCGCCCATGCACGCCGTCGATATAGCCGTGGCGGCCGACCGGGCGGGTCTCGACGTAGTTACCTTCCAGGACCATCCTTACCAGCCGGCTTTTCACGATACCTGGACGCTGCTGTCTTTTGCCGCCGCGCGCACGCGGCGCGTGCACCTCAGTCCCAACGTGCTTAACCTGCCCCTGCGCCAGCCCGCGGTGATGGCCCGAGCCGCGGCCAGTCTGGACCGGTTGAGCGGCGGCCGCGTTGAACTCGGCATCGGTGCCGGCGCGTTCTGGGATGCCATTGCCGCCATGGGCGGGCGCCGCCTGACGCCAGGGCAGTCCATCACAGCGCTGGAGGAGGCGATCCGCATCATGCGTGCGATCTGGGCAGTCGACGAGAAGGGCGGGGTGCGTGTGGAGGGTGAGTTCTACCGGGTCAAAGGCGCCAAACGTGGCCCTGCTCCCCTGCACAATATCGGTATCTGGATCGGAGCTTACAAGCCCCGCATCCTGAAGCTCACCGGGCGGGTCGCCGACGGGTGGCTTCCTTCCCTGAATTATCTCCAGGGCGGCCCCGCGGATCTGGCGAGCATGAACCGCCACATCGACGAGGGCGCCGCAGAGGCCGGCCGCTCTCCTGCGGAGATCCGCCGTCTGCTGAACGTCGCCGGCCAGTTCACCCCATCCGGACGGGGCTTCCTCAACGGGCCGCCCAGCCAGTGGGCGGAAGACCTGGCCGGCCTTGCCCTGGAATACGGCATCAGCGGCTTTTTCATCGCCGCAGACGACGAACAGACGATTGAACTTTTCGCTCACGAGGTTGCACCAGCGGTGCGCGAACAGGTCGCTGCCGAGCGCGCGCACGTGTAAACCAATCAACCACCAATCCGGCCGCCGGTGTTTTTAACTGCAGCCGGTGCGAATTCCAATTCACATGAACAAGGGAGAACATTTCGTTATGAAGGTAGAAATCTGGTCGGACATTGGCTGCCCGTGGTGCTACATCGGCCGGCGTCGTTTTGAAAAAGCGCTGGCGCAGTTCCCCCACGGCGGTCAGGTCGAGGTGATCTGGCGCAGCTTCCAGCTGGACCCCAACGCGCCCGCGGAGTATCCGGGCAGCGTCAACGATATGCTGGTGGAAACCCGCGGCTACGACCGCAGAGATGTAGAATCGATGCAGGTTCAGATCACCGCGCTGGCAGCCCAGGAGGGCCTGGAGTTCCATATGGACCGCGTCCGGCCGGCCAACACACTGGACGCTCACCGGCTGCTGCACCTGGCTGCCCGGCATGGTCTGCAGGGCCAGTTGAAAGAGCGCCTGCAAAAAGCTTATTTCACCGAAGGGCTGCTGGTCAGCGATCACGAAACCCTGCTGCAGCTTGCCGTAGAGACCGGCCTCGACGCCGGCGAGGTTCAGCAGGTGCTGCAGAGCGACGCATTCAAAGCCGAAGTTCAGGCCGATGTTTCCCAGGCGCAGATGCTTGGCATTCACGGCGTGCCCTTTTTCGTACTCGCCGGGAAATATGGCATCTCGGGCGCTCAAAAGACGGAGTTGTTCATCTCAGCCCTCGATCGCGTCTGGGCTGAAACCCAGCCCCTCGTCACTCTGACGGGCGATGAGCGGGATGCAGATGTCTGCGGCGACGAGGGTTGTGCAGTTTAACGAATTCAAAGGAGAGTTACGATGCCTCGAATCACTGTTACAGGAGCTACCGGTCATCTTGGAACGCTGGTGATTGAAGAACTGCTCAGGAGGCGTGTGCCCCCTCAGGATCTGCGCGCCACCGTGCGCCGTGTCGAAAAAGCGGCTCACTGGCAGGAGAAAGGGATTGACGTCCGGCCGGGAGATTTCAACGATCCGGATGCGCTGAAGCATGCTTTTGCCGGAACGGAGCGCCTGCTCGTCATCTCGACCGACGCTGTCGGGCAGCGCATCGATCAGCACCGCAACGCTGTGATGGCGGCCCGTGAGGCGGGTGTAAAGCACATCGCTTACACCAGCCTGGTCGACCAGGGGGCCGGCGAGTCCGACAGTATTCTTGCTAAGGAGCACCGCGCCACGGAAGTCATCGTCCGGGAATCGGGGATCCCCTACACCATCCTGCGCAACACCTTCTACGCTGAATACCTGCTCGCTCCGGTCGTGCAGGCGCTGGACTGGGGTGTTTGTGCGTCATCGGTCGGGGATGCAAAGATGGGCGGTGCAGCCCGCCTCGACATGGCCGCCGCTGCCGCCGCCGTACTCATCGAGCCCGGTCATGAAAATAAAATCTACGAAATCACCTATCCGCGCGCCTGGGATTACCGTGAAGCCGTGGAGATCGTCAGCCGGGTGAGCGGCCGGCATCTGGAATACAAGCCGGTATCCCCTGAAGAACTCACCCAAATCCTGCAGGGGGCCGGCGTGCCTGCAGAAACCGCTCGTATGATCGTTGGTATGGAAGCGCCGCTGCGTGCCGGCCACCTTTCTAAGGTCACCCCGGATCTCGAACGTATGCTCGACCGCCCGGTCACGTCTCTGGAACAAATCGCCCGTCAGATGCTGGCGGAGACACAGGTCCAAACGCCGGAACCATGAGCCTGCGAAAACCAGAACCCGTCCTGGTCGCGGATCGCTTCCCGGCGCTGCTGGAGGCTCTGCTGGACCTGCTCGAAAGCCTCTCTCCAGAAGACTGGCAGCGTCCGGTGCACGACGGCGCCTGGACGGTGAAAGATCTGGCCCAGCACCTGCTGGGGGATGAGATCAACATCCTGTCCGGCAAACGCGACCAGTACCACGAAAGTCTGGGGCCCATCGAGTCATGGGACGATCTGGTGGACTTTATCAACCGGCGTAATGCGCTCTGGGTTGAGGCCACCCGCCGCATGAGCCCGCCCCTGATCTACGAGCTGCTGCGCATCACCGGAGAACAGGCAAGCGCTTTCTTCCAGTCCCTGGATATGTTCGCTGCCGGCGGCCCCGTGGACTGGGCGGGACCCGGCCCCGCGCCGGTCTGGCTGGACGTTGCCCGCGAGTTCACCGAGCGCTGGCATCACCAGCAGCACATCCGCCAGGCGGTAGGGAAACCAGGGGCGATGGAACCGTACTTCCTGGCTCCAGTCCTGGCTGCCTTCGTACGCGCGCTGCCGGTCGCCGTCAGTGACTTCTCTGCCCCTGTAGGCGCTGCCCTCACCCTGCACATCAGCGGTGACTCCGGCGGCGACTGGACCGTTGTGCACGAGCAGCATGGCTGGGAACTGTACGCCGGCCGGCCCGATCATCCCCATGCGCAGGTGGAACTGCCCCAGGAGATCGCCTGGCAGCTGTTCACGCGCGGCATATCACCAGAGCTTGCCCGCGGACATGCCCGCTTATCCGGTGATCTCTCCCTGGCCGGGAAAGTGCTGGAAACGGTATCGATCATCGCCTGAGCGAGATCCGTAATAAAAAGATGCCGGCATACAGGCTGATCCGCATGCCGGCATCTGCTGTTTTATCGCTGCTCAATCATTAGCTGCTTCAGCGCGCCAGTGCTGCACCCTGGCGCCGTTCTCCGTGTAGACCTTCATATAAGCAAACTCCACCGACAGCACGAACAGGATATATTGCTCCTGGGGTTCATAGGGGGCAGCACGCTCAGCCTGCTTCCTCAGCGCAGGGTCCAGTACCCGGCGGGCGCGCCCGCGCAGGTAGAACTCGCCTTCCCCGCCGTCCATGTTCGCCACCGCGCAGTGCAGGCTGTAGCGCCCGTCGCGCTCCAGATCCCTGCCCTTGGGCGAGGTCGGTTCCATAAACAAAAACAGATTTTCACCGATGATCGGTGTCACCGGGTGCACGCGTGGGCTGCCGTCTGGCCGCACGGTACCCAGGTAGGCGACACCGCTGCTGAAGCGCTCTCTCCCAAAAGCGGCCAGCTCCGGTGCCAGACGGGCAAATGCTGCCCAGCTCAAACCCGGACCGGTTATTTCTGTGGTATTGGGGCTGCCGGTTTCGACAGTACTCATCCGTTTCACCTCCGCATTAATTTTCGTTATCCTGATCTCCTTCGGTAACCTCGATAATTTCATCCGCCACATTTCCGTGTGCCTCCCGGTGTACGGCTTCGGCAGCTTCCTTGTTCGGTGCCTCCACCAGGCAGAACACGCGCTCGCTGCTCAGGTCATACCAGTATTTGAGATAGCGCACCCCGTAGCGGTCCTGTATCTCCAGATCTTTGAGATGCAGTTCATGCAGCTTCTCGGCGGTTATTCCCTTTATTTTCGAATGGATATCCAGGTAGAGCGGCATCTGGCGCCTCCTTTTTCACTAAACAGCCCGCTGTCCACACCAGCATCTCAGGTCCGGGCAAGCCCCTCCCCCCGGCTGCGTCCAAAACCGATAAAGCTCCTGCCCCCCAGCATGCGATCACTGACCTGCAGCGCTCTGCGCCAGTACTTTCCGGCCTCCGCATAGTCTTCTTCCAGAGCCGCCACAAAACCAAGCTGCCAGTACGCGGTCTGGATCGAGTAGCGAAAGTCAATTTCCTCCGCCGCCCGCAGGCCGCGCCGGATCCAGCTTCGGGCGGCATCATAGTCCTGCCGGGCAATCGTCAGATATCCGAATACTTCGATGCAGACCACGCTCGCCGACCAGTGATCGCCGTTCTCCTCGAATGCCGCCAGCGCCTGGCCGGCCAACCGCTCGGCTTCTGCATACTGCCCTGCTTCAACCGCCTGAACGGCCAGGAACTGCCGGGCCTTCGCAATCGCCCACTGATCCCCGATCTCCAGCGCAGTCTGCAGGCATTCCCCGGCAGCCTGATGGGATACCGTCTCTTCTTCGGCCAGGTGACTGGCGGTCAAAAACAGGCTGATCAGGGGGATCAACAGCATCTCCCCCGTTTGCCCGAGGTCTTTCAGGCGCTGTACCCCTTCTCTGGCGAGCGCAAAACCTCGCTGCGGACCGGCGCCAATGGTGTTGTACATGCCGTGGGCTTCCCACCATTTCGGCAGGTGATGATTCTCTCGCTTACCTTCATAATCTTCGACCGGCATGATAAACATACCCTGCGCGGCCTGCAGCCATCCCAGCCAGGCCTGCGCTTCAGCCCCTTCCGCGCTGCGCATTACCCGGGCGGCCTGACCGAACAGTTCCATTCCCGCCGGATACCAGCCGCGAATATCATACAGCACCCAGAAGCTGTGTAAAAACCGCCTGATCTGGCCTACATCGCCTGCGGCGATCCAGTAGCGCCAGGCAGCGCGCACGTTTTCCAGGTCGGCTTCCATCTCCTGCAGGGCCTGCTTCTGACGCCGGTCCTTCACCCACGGCCAGCGCTCTTCCATGAAAGCCGCGAAATACAGCGCGTGCCGGCGAAGGGCATCGGACGCCCGTCCGGACTGTTCCAGCTTTTCTGCGGCATAAGAGCGCAGCAGCCCGTGCATGACATACCGCCCGCTGTGCGGGTTATGCCTCACCAGCGATTTATAGACCAGTGCCTGCAGGGTGCGCAGGTCGACCCCGGCAGCGGCTGCGGCGGCCTCACGGCTGAACCCGTCGTGAAAGACCGAAAGCTGCTGGAAGGCTGTTTTCTGTCCTTCTTCCAGCCGTTCCCAGGAACGGTCGAACGCCGCCCGGATGCTGCGCTGGCTGGCCGGCACATCTTTGCGCTCTGCTGCCAGGAAATCGATGTTCGCTTCAATCTCAGCCGCGATCTCATCCAGCCTCAACGTGTCCACCCAGGTGGCAGCAAGCTCGATCCCCAGGGGCAGCCCGTCAACCAGCTGGCAGATGCGCTGCACATGCTGCAGGTCATCCTCCGTAAAGGCAGCGTCGGGGATCACGGACTGCGCCCGTTCGATGAACAGCTCGGCCGCATCAGATCTGGGACCCTGATCTTCGAAACCCAGGCCGCCCAGCGTATAGCTCACCTCACCGTACAGGTTCAGGCGCTCGCGCGAGGTCACCAGGATCTTCACCCGGGGAGCAGCCCTGAGGATTTCCGTCAGCACGCTGGCTCCGGCGATCAGGTGATCGAAGTTATCCAGCACGAGCAGGTAGGACTTCTGGCGCAAATATCCGAGCAGCTGGTCCACCGGTTCGGCCTGGGCATCAAATGGAAAACCCAGGTGTTCGGCCGTGGCCCACAGGATCTGGTCCACATCTTCTACTGCCGCCAGCGGAATGAAGTAAACGCCATCGCGAAAAGCGGCTGCTTCCTGGCGCGCGATCTGCAGTGCAAGGCGCGTTTTCCCGGCGCCTGGCGGGCCTGCCAGGGTCACCAGGCGGTTTTTCCGCAGCTGTAGCCCGACTTCTTCTTTTTCCCTGCTGCGCCCCACAAAGCGATTAATTTCCAGAGGAAGGTTCCGGGTAGCTGCCGCATCGCTGTGTTCAGGAGGCTGTTTGTGGTGAAGGTCGCGGGAGCGCGCGATGGCCTGCGAACGGCTGCTGACCCCCAGCTTGCTGTAGATCTGGCGGTTGTACCATTTGACAGTATTCAGGCTGAGATAAAGCTCATCGGCGATCTGCCGGTCTGTCAGTCCGTTGGCCAGGCGCTCCAGTATTTCTAGTTCCCGTCCGGTCAGTTCATCGACCACGATCCCCCTGCCTGTCCATACCCATCTCCCCCGCTGACAGCCATGTAATCAAGGGTAAGATCCATTCCTGCCACCATTCTTTTGAGTGGAGACAACTGCCTGAGCGCATTATACACTAACTATATCGGATCAGTCGCGGGTACTCAAATGACAGGTGGAGGAAGCACAATGTTAACCGTAAATCAGCAGTCGATTGATGCGCTCAGAATGCAGGTTAAAGGGCCCATCATCGGGCCGCAGGACGCTGAGTATGAACAGGCGCGCCGGGTCTACAACGCCATGATCGACCGCCGGCCCGCCCTGATCGCCCGCGCCCTGGACGACCAGGACGTGGCTGCACTGGTGAACTTTGCCCGGGAAAATAAAATAGAGCTGGCAGTGCGCGGCGGAGGTCACCACGGCGCCGGGCTGGGTGTTTGGGACGACGCCCTGGTCATTGACCTGTCGCTGATGCGCCGCATCGATGTCGACCCACGGGCGCGCACCGTCTGGGTACAGGGAGGCTGCACGCTGGGGGATATCGACCAGGCTACCCATCCGTACGGCCTGGCAGTTCCCACCGGGATCAATTCCACAACCGGCATCGGCGGCCTCGCACTCGGCGGCGGCTTCGGCCACCTGACGCGCAAATACGGTCTCACCATCGACAATGTGCTCGCCGTTGAGATGGTGCTCGCCGACGGCACCCGGGTCAAGGCCAGCGAGGCCCAGAACCGCGACCTGTACTGGGCCGTGCGCGGCGGGGGCGGTAATTTCGGGGTTGTCACGCGCTTTCAGTTCCGCCTCCACCCGGCCGGCACCGTGATCGCCGGGCCGACCATCTGGCCGCTGGAGAAAACCTCACAGGTCATGCATTTTTACCGCCAGATGATGGATCAGGCCCCCGAAGATCTGAACGGGATCCTGATCATGCACACCATTCCGCCCGCACCTCCCTTCCCCGAACATCTGCACCTGCAGAAGGTCTGTGGGATCGTCTGGTGCTACACCGGACCGGCGAAACAGGCGGATCAGGTATTGGATCCCATCCGCAGTTACGAATCTCCTGCATTCGTCGGGGTTACATCCATGCCCTTCCCTGTTTTACAGGCTGCTACGGATGCCCTGTATCCGCCCGGCCTGCAGTGGTACTGGCGCTCCGACTTCTTCGATGAACTGAGCGACGCGGCGGTTGAGCAGTTCGCGCAGCTCGCTCCCACCCTGCCCACGCCGCATTCCCGCATCCTGCTTTTCCCTATCAACGGGGCTGCCGCTCGCGTGGGCAGCGCAGATACCCCCTTCGCCTACCGCCATGCCCGGTTTTCTCAGGTCATTGTGGGTGTGGATCCCGACCCCCTGCAGGCGGAACGGATTTCCTCCTGGGCAGCTCAGACCTGGGAAGCCCTGCATCCTCACTCCTCCGGTGGTGCTTACGTGAACTTCATGATGAGCGAAGGGGAGGCGCGCATTCGTGCCAGCTACGGAGCCAATTATGCCCGCCTGTCCCAAATAAAAGCCCGCTATGATCCCGACAACCTGTTTCATTTGAACCAGAACATCCCCCCTGCCCGCTGACACTTACCGCCTGTCGTTCACCACCTTCATGAGTAGTTCGTTATCAAATTGGGGTTGAAACCCACCTTTCTACCAGCTGCCTCCCGAATCGATTTCCAGGCATCCGGAGCGGTATACAGCATACTCAGCCTGCGAGCGCCAGCGAGCAGGCGCAGTCGAAGCACGCCTGGTTGTGGGTCAGGCTGCCCGCAGGCATGCGAAGCGGCCTGCGGGTGTAACCCCGTGTCGTCATTCTCCATGGCGCACCGCTAAAAACTGGAATGGAATCCATTATCCCAATTTAAAAACCTGCCCCTGTAAGAACTGTACCAACCCACTGCCGGCAATATCGCTTTGAATAATCACAACGGCGCAGAAAAACTCTGCGCCGATTCTGGCTGTCTGTACAGCCAGCGGAATCCCTCCAAACGCAGCCGCCTTCCGGTGCAACCAGATGGCTTTATGTACGTAGATCAAATTGGATTTTATCTCTCCGAATACCTGCTTTCGTATCAGGGGAATGATGATGAAGGCGAACCTGCAGAAGCAAAACAAAGCCGGGATAATCTGTACAAAGCTGGCAGTACCCCAGCTCCCCAAACCGCGCCTTTCCCGCACGGCCCTGCTTGAGCGCCTCAATGCCGGTCTGCAGCACCGCATGACCCTGATCTCCGCAGCAGCCGGTTCTGGTAAGACTACGCTGGCGGTGGAATGGGTGCTCTCGCTGCAGCAGTCGGATGGACTGGATGCGGCCTGGGTCTCATTCGATTCCGGCGACAATGACCCGCTGCGCTTCTGGCGGTATGTTTTCACCGCCCTTCAATCGCTGGAACCTGAAGCCGGCCGCATCGCCCTCGGTCTGCTGGAGGCCTCCCAGAGCCCCTCCTTTGAATCTGCGCTGACCGCCGTAATCAACCAGCTCGCCAGCCGGGAAGATCGCTGTCTGCTGGTGTTCGAGGATTACCAGGCGATCACCAACCCCGAGATACACAGCGCGGTGTCCTTCCTCATAGACCACCTGCCGGCCGCCCTCCACCTGCTGGTGCTCACGCGCAGCGATCCGCCGCTGCCCCTGGCCCGCCTGCGCGCCCGCAGTGAGATCAATGAGCTGCGCGCCATTGACCTGCGCTTCTCAGCCGGCGAATCCGAAGAATTCTTACGCCAGGCGGTAAACGTGCCCCTGCAGCCGGATACCATTGCCCGCCTGGCCGCCCGAACCGAAGGATGGCCGGCAGGGCTGCGCCTGGCGGCGCTGGCCCTGCAGAGCCGGCCGGAACCGCAGGCTCAGGAGCAGTTCCTGGAGACTTTTACCGGCAGCCACCGCCCCATCCTGGACTACCTGGCCGAGGATGTGCTCGCGGCGCAGCCCGAACACATCCAGCGCTTCCTGCTGCAGACCAGCTTTCTCATCCGCCTGAGCGGCTCGCTGTGCGATGCCGTCACCGGACGCAGCGATGGTGCGGAAACACTTGATACGCTGGAACGCCTGAACCTCTTCCTGGAACCGCTCGATGGAGCCGGCGAGTGGTATCGTTTCCACCCCCTGTTTTCAGAGGCTATGCAGCATATCGCCCTTCAGCGGCTGGGAGCAGAGCATCTCTGCCAGGCAGCCGAGGCGGCCAGCCGCTGGTACGAACTGCACGCGCTGGAGAACCCCGCCCTGCTTTACGATGCCGTGGAATCGGCCCTGCAGGCGCGAGCCGCTGAGCGCGCCGCCGGCCTGATCGAGCGTTACATCCGGCCCCGGCTTTCCAGCAACGAGTTTCACACCCTGCTGCGCTGGATCCAGAGTTTACCCCCCTCCGTGCTCTCCGGCCGTCCAAAGCTGGCGTTCGCCTACGCTCAGGCCCTCATGTTCACCAGAGATCCCGGCACCCCCGGGCTCACCGGAATGGTTGCCGGACCGCTGGAAATGGCTGAAGAGGTCTGGAGAGTAGAAGGGGATGCAGTCAGCCTCGGCGAGGCGCTGGCGTTTCGCTCTCTTCTGGCCGCACGCCAGGGTGATTACCCTGCTGCCTTCTCGCTCGCCCGAAGGGCACTGGAGCACATCCCTGGGGACATCACTCCCACCTCAGGCAGTCACCCCACCGGCGCAGAATGGCGCGCCATCAGCCTGAACTTCACTGCCTGGGAAGACCTGTTTACCGGGAATCTCCATGCTGCTCTGCAGGCTTTCTCGGCCGCCCGCAGCCTGTTTCAGGCTGTTCGTAATGATTATGGTCTGCTCGATTCCACCGCCGCTCTCGGTGATGTCCACGCCGGGATGGCGGATGTGCGCCAGGCGGCTGAGTATTACCAGCAGGCTCTGGCAGCGAGTGAAACCGCCCCGATCAACCATAAAGACAGGCTGCGGCGACGCGGCCGGTCGCTCGCTGGTCTGGCCCGCCTGGCTCTCGAACAGAATGACCTGCAGACTGTAGAGGAAATGGCGGTTCAGGCGCAGCAGATCGCCAGAGAGATCGGCTCGGACGAGCTGCTGGTCCGCAGCGCCGTGATCCTGGCTCAGGTTGACCGGGCGCACGGTGACCAGCCGGCTGCAGCCGCCCGGCTTAGAACGCTCAGCCCGCAAATCCGCCAGCCGCAGTTCACCCGCGAAATCCAGGCCTGGCTGGCCTGGCTGGCGCTCTCCGCCGGAGATCTCACAACCGTCCGGCGCTGGGCTGCATCTCTGCAGCAGTTTAACGGCCACCCTGCCGGCGTTCCCTATTGGGTTATTGAGCGCGAAAAGCTGACCCTGGCGCGCTTCCAGATTACCAGCGGAAATGCGGAAAGCGCTCTTCACAAGCTCGATGGCTTGCTGGAATCTGCCCATGCGCAGGGACGTGTGCGCAGTGAAATCGAGATGCAGATCATCAGGGCCCGCGCGCTGGTAGCGCTGGAGCGTCCGCAGCAGGCACGAGAAGCCCTGAGCCGGGCGCTGGAACTGACCGGCTCCCGGGGTTACCAGCGGCTGTTCCTGGACGAAGGTGACGCCCTTGCCGGGCTGCTGCCGTCTGCTACTGCTGCCCAGCCCGAACGGCTGCTGCAAACCTCCGGTGCTGGCCGTTCAACGGATAACATACCCTCCCCGCCGGTCCCGGCTGTCGAAGGCTGGGAGCTGCTCAGCAGCCAGGAAGAGCGTGTGCTGCGCCTGCTTGCAGCCGGCTATACCAACCCCGAGATTGCCCAGGAGCTGTATATCTCGGTCAACACCGTGAAAACGCATGTGAAGAGTGTTTACCGGAAGCTCAACATCGACAACCGCCGGGCGGCGCGGCGGGCCGTTCGCCGTCTCCAGTTAATGCCCCACTCTTTGTATCGCTGACTTCCCGGCTTTCTCCCAAAAAATACCGGAATTACCCTTCCGGGCTGCCCTGCCCACCCTGATGGTCTACTTTTTCCGGGGCAGAACGGATTCCTTTGCATGGTTTGCCCTCAGCCTTAGATCGGGCTGGGGCTCAACACAACATAATAGATCCATATGGTTATAATTGTCCCAGCGGGGACACATCACATCTGCATCTACCCCAATTACAGGTCATACCGGTCAGGAAGATGGACAGAAAGGATAGTCCCATTTTGCACGGCGCTCAGAATGAGCAGCTGGAAATCCTCCGCACGAAAATCACACCCCCGGGCCTGCACCCGCCGTATGTCGTCCGGGAGGCGCTTCTGGCTCGCCTGGATCAGGCGGTCGCACGTCCGCTTACGCTGATCTCCGCGCCCGCCGGCTTTGGCAAAACCACCCTGGTCAGCGAATGGATCACCACCCGCCGCGAGCAGCGTACGCTGCCCCTAACAGCCTGGGTTTCGCTCGATCCGGAGGACAACGACCCGGTGCGGTTCTGGCGCTATGTGCTCACCGCATCCAGAGAGTTCGATCCCGAGGTCAGCGCAGGGGCGCTTGGGGTGCTTGCCAATGCCCCCCAGCCGCCCTTCGAGACTCTGCTTACCATGTTCATCAACCAGGCTGCCCAGCTCGAAAAGGATGCGGTGCTCATCCTGGACGATTTCCATCTCATCAATTCGCCCGTCGTCCTGGAGACCTTCACCTTCCTGATCGACCATCTCCCGGAAGCGCTTCACCTGATCCTGCTTACGCGCAGCGATCCTGCCCTGCCTCTGGCACGCCTGCGCGCTCACAACCGTCTCAACGAGCTGCGCCTCGCTGACCTGCGCTTTACGGATGAGGAGGTCCAGGCATTCTTCAACCAGACTCTCCCGTACAGGCTCGATCCCGGGCTGGTTTCACTCCTATCCAGCCGCACCGAAGGCTGGGGCGCCGGCTTGCGCCTGGTCCTGTTCTCCCTGCAGGGGCGCAGCAAAGACGGGAGCCTGGAGCAGTTCATCCACACCTTCACCGGCAGCCACCGCTCGGTGATGGATTACCTGATCGAGGACGTCTTCGCCTCACAGCCGCAGCCAGTGCAGGATTTTCTCCTCAAAACCAGCGTGCTGCGCATTCTGAACGGTTCACTCTGTAATGCGGTCACTGGCCGCGAAGACAGCGATCAGATTCTGGAGCAGCTCGAGCGCGCCAACCTGTTTCTCATGCCGCTGGATCGTGCCGGCCGGTGGTATCGTTTCCACGCCCTGTTTTCTGAAGCCATGAAGTCTTATGCCCGGCAGAGGATGGGTGAGGCCGCTCTTCTCGAACTGGCGGTGAAAGCCAGCCGCTGGTTCGAAGAGCACGGCATGCTGGCGGAGGCAATCGAAGCCGCCCTCTACGGGCGCGATTTCTCGCACGCGGCCGGTCTGATCGAACGCTTCATCACGCCGCGCCTGGTGCAGAACGAGTTTCATACCCTGCGGCGCTGGATGGAACAGCTTCCCGAAGAAGTGCTCCACGAGCATCCGGCCATCTGCATGACCTTTGCCACGGCAATCCTGTTCACCTCCGACCGTCATGCCCCCGAGACCCGGGCGCGTCTGCAGCTTCCCGTGCAGATCGCCGGGGAGTACTGGCAGCGCCAGAACGACCAGCACCGGCTGGGTGAAGTGCTCGCCTTCCGCTCACTGGTCGAGTGGCTGCAGCGTGATTACAGTGCCTGTTTTCGCTATGCCAGGCAGGCGCTGTCCCTGCTTCCGCAGACCGACCTGCAGTGGGGCGGCATCAGTCTGATCATGACCGGTGTGGAAGAAATGCTGTCCGGCCGCCTGCATACGGCCCGGCAGCAAACCGAAGAAGCACTCAAACGCAACCAGGCTGCCGAAAACAGCTACGGCAGTCTCGATTCCATGCTGCTGCTCGGGGAGATCAGCTACCAGCAGGGCGAGCTGTACCAGGCGCAGGAAATATACCGCCAGGTGCTGGCCGGGGTAGAAGACGCTCCCATGGACCGTATGCAGGCTTCGATCCGCCGCGCCCGGGCGCTCCTCGGCCTGGGCATGCTCGCGCTGGAATGGAACAATCTGGAAGAAGCCGAAGACCATCTCACCCAGGCGTATAACTACAGCCGGCAGTTCGCCGATGAGGACCTGCTGCTCGATGCCCCGGTCTTCCTCGCACGTGTGAAGTTCGCCCGTGGAGAGGTAGAGCAGGCCCAGCAGCTCCTCGAAGCCCTCATCGTCCATATTACCCGGCCGTTCCTGTTCCGCTTCCCCCGCCTGGAGTTAGCCCGCATGGCCCTGGCCAGCGGCGACGCTTCCACAGCCGTTCGCCGGCTGGCTGCAGGGCTCCCTTCCGGTGAAATGGACAGCGCCATCCAGCGTGAGCAGCAGGCACTCCTGGCTGCCCGCCTGCAGATCGCACAGGGTGCAGCCGGAGATGCGCTGCCCCAGCTTACGGAATGGCTGGAGGATGCCCAATCGAACGGCCGCACCCGCAGTGAAATCGAGGTCCTCAACCTGCTGGCCCTGGCGCATGCCAATCTGGGCGCACAGCACGAGGCGGTGCAGGCGCTGATTCAGGCGCTGGCTGTGGGCCAGCCCGCCCGCTTTCAGCGCATCTTCATCGACGAAGGCGACCGGCTGGCTTTGATCCTGCGCCAGGCGCTGCCCGAAATTCGCAGCGAACCGGTCGCGGTGTTTGCTCGCGGCCTGCTGTACGCCATTTCTCAGGAGCGCAGTAAGAAGGAACCACCGCTCCCCCAGACTACGCCGTCAGACCTGCTGATCGAACCCCTCAGCGAACAGGAGCAGCGTGTTTTGCGCCTGCTCGCGGCCGGCCTCTCCAACCCGGAGATCGCCGGTGAACTGGTCATCTCTATCAACACCGTCAAGACCCATGTCAAGAATATCTATGCGAAGCTCGGCGTCAGCAGCCGTAAAGAGGCTCGCCAGGCCGCAAACCAGCTAAACCTGCTCTGATTCGCCCTTTCCCCAGAGTCTTACACAATTAATTTCTCCCGTAGATCACGATCACCCGGTATCTTCACCCCGGACTTCACCCCCGGTGGGTGATCTGTAATCACTCCCTTGTTCGCTATACTCCAATCCTGAAAATACAGTTCGATTTTGACGCTCAAGACCGGAAACCGCCGCTTTTAAATGACCGGTCTGGATGTCAAATCTCAACAGGATCCTGGCGGCATTCTCGATCCGGAAAACAGGGATCGGCCAGGAACCTGAAGATCAGGAAAGGAGGAAAACCATGATCATCAACAACATGCGCTTTCAGTTGAACCGGCTGGAACAGTATCCGGCAAACTGGATGGGCCGCATTATCCGCCGTTTTTGCGCATTGGGATGGGGATCGTTTTCCTCTGCTCTGGTATATCCTGATTATTCCCGGGCCTGAGCCCGGCCTCCAGCCTGACCGTGCGCACACTTTACGAAAGTACCTGCGGATGGATTACTGCAGCCGCCGGTTGCCTCTTCTGGGAGTTCTGGAAACGCACACGGGGCTGGGTCCCCTTTCCAGCCGGCATCTGCTTGTAACTTTTCAAGACAGCCAATGCTGGTTTTGAATCACCCTGTCAATCACCCGGTTCGGGTGATGCCCTTCCCACACAGAACGCTTATAGTTACAGCGAACTCAACCCGACCAGAAGGGTAGACATAATGGATCGAAAGGAGGAAAGACAATGGATTTTGAGTGATTATATTCACATTAATCTTAAAATTTACCCGGTACCCTTGACTATCACAGTCACCTCCGGTATATAATCCGAACAATTGTACTAAGTTCACCTATTTTAGCCTTTCAGGGGGTAACCGTGTCCAGAGAAAGGCGTTCCAGGGATCGCTAACATGATTGCTGCCTCTCGAACACGGGTAGGATCACTTTTTGTGCATTCCACGGTTTTCCAGCCTTACCCGCCTGAAAAAAAGGGAATTGCCGGAAACGGTGATAAAGGAGAAAAAAAATGGCAGCAGATAAATTCAAATCCGGTACGAATGGAGAGGGGATCTCAATCGAACGGCTGCGGGCAGACCTGAAAGGCCGGGTGATTGCTCCCAGTGATCCCGATTACGACCAGGCCCGCGTGATTTTCTACGGCGGCTTTGACCGCCGTCCGGCGGTCATCATCCGCCCTGCAGATGCTGCAGACGTCGCTTACGTGGTCAGGCTGGCCCGCGAAACCGGGATGGAACTGGCCGTGCGCAGCGGTGGGCACAGCACCGCAGGTCACAGTGTCTCCGAGGGAGGCATCGTCCTCGACCTGCGGGACATGAAAAAGCTGGATATCGATGTGGAAAACCGCACCGCATGGGCCGAGGCTGGCCTGACAGCTGGTGAGTACACCGCAGCCGCTGCCGAACACGGTCTGGCGACAGGCTTTGGCGACACCGGCTCTGTGGGCATTGGCGGGATCACCTTAGGCGGCGGCATCGGCTTTTTATCGCGCAAGTATGGTCTCACGATCGACGATTTACTGGCCGCCGAAATTGTCACTGCGGATGGTGAGCTGTTGCGCGTGGACGCCGAGAATCACCCCGACCTGTTCTGGGCGCTGCGCGGCGGAGGCGGTAACTTCGGCGTCGTGACGCGGTTTAAGTTCCGTCTTCACGAGGTAGACCATGTTTACGGCGGCATGCTCATCCTGCCGGCCACGCCTGAAGTCATCGTCGGTTTTATCGAAGCAGCCCAGGCCGCACCAGACGAACTCACCACGATCGCCAATATCATGGTCGCCCCACCGGCGCCTTTCGTGCCCCCTCCGGCGGTTGGGAAGCTGGTGCTCTTCCTGCTGGCTGTTTACGCCGGCGACGCACAGGCTGGAGAAAAGGCCTTCGCACCCTTCCGGGCTCTGGCCGAGCCCATCTTCGACATGCTCAAGCCCATGCGCTATCACGAGATGTACGTAGAAGAGGGCGAGGAGGGCGGCTTTCACCCGACAGCCGTCGGTCACAACATGTATCTCAAGCAGGTCGACCGGGATACGGCTGCGACCATGATTGAATACATCCAGAACTCCGATGCACCCATGCGGGTGATCCAGCTGCGGGTGCTCGGGGGCGCCATTGCACGCGTTCCCGTTGAGGCCACAGCCTACGCGCACCGCCAGGCCCCCATCATGGCAAATCTGGCCGCCTTTTACACCAGTCCGGAGGAAAAACAGGTGCGTGAGAAATGGCTGGCGGATTTCGCAGCCGCCCTGGATCAGGGACTTCCGGGCGCCTATGTGAATTTCCTCAATGATGAAGGGGAAGAGCGTGTCCGTGCTGCCTATCCGGCCGCAACCTGGGAGCGGCTGGCAGCCGTCAAGGCCCGTTACGACCCGACCAATCTCTTCCGGCTCAACCAGAATATCCCTCCGGTAGTCGGTGAGCCTCGCAGCGAAGTGGGCGTCACGCATTAAGATTAAAAACTCGACCGGGCGGGGTGTGCTGAACGCACACCCCGCCCGCATGAGGGTTTATTCCTGCACTGGTCTCTGATATCATATTAATCTGCGCTTTACAGGTTCGTGGCTTATGATCAGGCACCTGTTTTACATTGGACCATCGTACGATATCCTGTTTGAAGAGTATGCCCGGCAGGGCCGGATTGACGAGCAGGCTCCCGTAAAGACCTCGGGCGGAATTTTGATCGCTGCTCCCCCGGAACGGGTCTGGGATCTCCTGATCGACCTGGCCCGCTGGCCCGTCATCAATCCGGCTTTCAGCGATGTTCGCCTGCAGTCACTGCCTGCTGAGCGGACTACTTTCAGTTTCAAGCTGAACAATTTCCCCATAAAGGCTGAGCTGGCCGCGGTGGATCCCTGCCGCCTGCTGACCTGGGTGGGCACATCGTTGTGGTTCAGAGCGATCGACGTGCTGCGTCTTGAGCCCGTTCCCAGCGGCTCGCGGCTGTATATGGCCGAATCCTTCTCCGGTTTCCTTGCCCCGCTTTTTGTGAGCAGCGAGCAGCTTCGCAGGCAGCATGACCAGACCCTGAATGCCTTTAAACGCGCCGCCGAAAATCAGCATTGATGTACATCGCCTTCTTCCGCAACGTCAACCTTGGCCATCCGAAGAGCCCCAATCGCAGTCAGCTAGAAGAAGCCTTTCTGGAAGCCGGGGCAGAGTCTGCCCATTCCTTCCAGACCAACGGCACGCTCGTTTTTTCGGTCACTGCTCCGGATAATCTTGAGACCGTCGTCGCAGATGCCTGGAACACCCTGCATTCGGTCTGTGGTCTGCAGGAGCCGGTTTTCGTCTCTACGCTGGAGCACCTGGCCGGTCTGGTGGCCGCAGATCCATTTGCCGGTCACGCTTCCGAAACCGTTTACGAATTCTGCGCCTCCTTCATGCCCGCAGAGGCTTATACCCGTGTTCCAGTCCCCCACTGGTCGCCGCGCCGCAATGTGGAAGTGATTCAGGTCACCCCTCAGGCCGTTCTCTGCGCCTCGCATATTGTTAACGGCCGGCCCGGGGGTGTGACGCCCTACCTGGAAAAGCTGGTGCAGGCTCCGGTCACCACTCGCAGCTGGGGGACCATCGTTCGTCTGGTACGCAAATTTTCGTCCTGACCTTTTATAAAATATTCCATTCTAGAGGAGGCAGCATGAATCCATTTGGACACATCGATCTGCGGGTACCCAGTTTTGCAGAGTACCTTCCGTTTTATGAAAAACTGCTGCCAGCTCTGGGTTTCACCCGCACCTTCCACAGCACAGAATGGCGCGTCTTCGCTGCTGATGGCGAGCTGCCGCAGGCTGCATATTTTGCCATCACCGAAGACCCCGATCACCGTCCCAACAAGAATATGATCGGCTTCTGGGCAGCGAGTCCCCAGGAAGTCGACCGCATCACCGCCGTGGTGCGCGAAAGCGGGGGTAAAATAACCAGCGGTCCGCAGCATTTTCCCATCAGCCCCAGTTATTACGCCGTGTTTTTTGAAGATCCCTGCGGCAACGCATACGAAGTAACCTACCGGATCGATTAATCAATACGCTGATCCGGATGGCATTTTCTCAGACCCGGTCAAACCAGGATATCCCGCATGTCCCCATCCAGCAGCCCTCACCACACCCTGACCCAGCCTGTTCGCCTGAAGACCGGTGATGCTGACCGCTTCCTGCAGCTCCGCCGCAAACAGCTCGTCACTGATCCCTGGGCGTTCGATGCTGATCCGGAGGATGGAGAAGCCGGTGACCTGGATTGGGCGGCGGGCCTTCTCACCCGGGAAGATACGGTTGCGATTTTCGCCGTAGAACACCCGCAGGACTCCCGGCAGTTAATTGCCTCTGCCGCTGTAACGCGCGCCCGGCAGCCGCGTTATGCCCACCGGGCACGCGTCTGGGGCGTCTACGTCGATCCGGCTTTCCGCGGTCATGGCCTCGGCCGGTCCGTAATGCAGGCGGTGATCCGGCATGCTCGCACCTGGCAGGGCGTGGATTACCTCGACCTCAGCGTCAGCGCCAACTCCCCTGCCGCGCTGAATCTGTATACCCGTTTGGGTTTTATCCAGTGGGGACGTGAGCCCGAAACGACTGCCTGCGGGGAGCAGCGCTTTGACGAAATCTATATGACCCTGCGGCTGTAAACCCCTCACTTCACCCCAAGATCACCCGGTCCGGGTGGTCTCGATCCCCTCTCCCGTCTGTATACTCCGGATAAGAATTTCAAATACTCCGTGACAAAGGAGAGGGTTATGTTTTCACGTTATGCTTTTGTCGTTCTGGCAGCTCTGTTTGTCATCTGCGTGCTGGTGCAGATATTTCTAGCCGGTATGGCAATATTTTCCCACGCCGTTTACTGGTCTTGGCACCGGGCCTTCATCCACTTCTTCGAATTGATTCCCCTGCTCATGCTGCTGTTCGGGTGGATTGGCAGGGTGCCGGTTCGGCTTCGCTGGCAGACTCTCGGGCTGTTTGGGATGATTCTCTTACAGTATCTGACCGCCAATATCCGCGGCCTGCTGCCCGCTGCTGCCGCCGTCCATCCCGTCACTGCTGTTTTCATCGCAGGTCTGGGCTTTTCCCTGCTAAGCCGGTCCTGGAAATTTATCCGCACGCAGCAGGCGGCTGCGCCTGCCGCCTGATAAGCCGGCCCATCATCTTCTGCGGGACCCGGTCCCATCGCCTTTCTGCCCGCACTTTTTCAGAGTCACCCGCGCTTCTGGATCCGGCTCCCTTTTCGCGGACCAACCGGGTATCCTGATCGGTATTGCGCCATCCAGTTCTCTGATGCAGTTCATCTAATTCACCATCGGGTCCCAGCAGTAATAAGGCGCCGTAAACACTGCCCGGGACAGGGCCGCAGCTCTGTCCCGGGCAGTGTTTTGTTGGCGTGCAGCACATTATTTCTGCAGCCACAGGGTAAAGCTGATCTCGTCCTTTTCCACCCGGCAGTCCCGGAATGGCGTCTGAGCCACGAAGGACTCCACCTCTGCGATTGTGTAAGCATTCTTGAGAAGCATGTTTTTAAACGTCCAGCGTGTGACCAGGCGGTTGATCGCGCTGGTGTTCATGCTGGCGATGTAGCGCTCGATCTCATCCAGCGTCGCATCGCTGCGCAGGTCGATGATCACCGCCTGGCCTCCCGGCAGCAGCACGCGGTGCATTTCTTTGAGCGCCTGCACCGGCTGGGAAAAGTTCTTGAAAGCCGACTGGCAGATGCTGAAGTTGAAGGTCTCGTCTGCAAACGGCATATCTGCCGCATTTCCCTGCCGGAAATCGATATCCACCCCGGCCCGTGCTGCGTTCTCCTGCGCCATTTTCACAAAGGATTGGCTGATATCCAGGCCAGTGATCTGATAGTTACCTAACCGCGCCAGCTCAATCGAAAAATAGCCGGGACCTGGCGCGATCTCCAGCACGCGGCTGCCTGCCGGGATGAGGGCAGCCATCCGCTCTGCCATCTCCCGGTGCCTGCTTTCACGGCGGGTATTGCGTGCATACCAGGAGGCGATGATGCCCTCCATTCCGACACCTTTATAAGCTTTTACAGCGTTCATCTCGTTCATACCGCTAATCTCCCTTTATAGATTTTTACCTGATAAGCAGAGTCTATCTCCTTCAGGAAGAAAAGCATTCACCCACTCCGGGTGATTGAGTGGGTGAAAGATGAATAACACCGCAGACTTCAGGCACAGGCCGATTTCCTCCGCCTGCGGTGTGTTGAGTTGACTGCCAGCTGTTTACGCCGCCCCGTACATCTCCTCGGCGTAGTGCAGCAGGCCTTTCCGTTCCAGCCGGTCGACCGGAGCACGGAAGGTAATCTGTACCACACCTGGATGGCGTCCGATCTCAATCGCTCCGGTGATCGTGGCCCGGTTTTTCACCTCCGGGACGCTCATATCCAGCAGCCGGGCCGCGCGGGCCAGGCCGTTGTCGGTAGCTGCGTTCAGATCCGGCCCCGTGCCGATCACCGAAATGGGGAGCGACTTTTCAAGATCGAGCAGCCCGTAAGAAAGGGCCACTTTCATTGCCCGCTCCTTCTCTTCGGCAGTCAGCGGTCGGGCCAGGAAGGGCAGATCCTCTAAAACCGGGAACAGAACCGGTCCATCCAGCTCCAGCCCTTTGAGCACTTCGACCTGCAGGGTAACCATGCCGGCGACATCGGCGGTATGCCCTGCGATTTCGCCGTCGCCCTGCAGCGCGTGCATATCGCCCAGGTAGATCCCGCCTCCCGGCGCCTTCACCGGGCAGATGAGGATCGCCCCGGCTCGCACCGCGTCGATATCCATATGCCCGTCGGTGCGCTGCTCCAATTCCTCCGCCGAGAGCGCATATTCGTGCTTTGCACCGATCAGGAAAGAGCCAAAATCGCCGGCATTATGCGAATCCGGGAAGGTGCGCCCAGGGGTGGTGCCAAGCTGCCCCAGGAAAGGCCGCAGCCGCCCGACCAGCCCCACCAGGTCGTGAGGCGCAAAAGTCAGGATCGAGTTCTGGATGGAGTTCTCCGGCATGGCCGCAAAGCGCCGGGCATCACGGGCGATCTCCTCTGCGGCCTCCTGATGCACAGTCACCCCGACACTTCTTCCATTGTCGAAGACAATAGTATAGCCATTGGTGAACGTAAAGGGTGTCGCATCCGCGCCGCAGTTCGCGCAGCGCACCGAGGTCTGTCCGATGCCTTCGATGCGCGTTCTGGGATACATCGTCCCGCATTCCGGACAGCGGCCGGCGACATATGGGTCTCCCACAAAGCGTCCGGTCATCCACTGGTCGTTGCCCGAGGCTGTCGCGATCGATGCCACGGTGATATCTCTGATGCGGATGGCGATCGCATCTCCCACCTCAGCTCCTTCCACCGCCACCGGCCGGGTAACCTCGTGCCCACCGCGAATTTCCGGCGTGATCATCGGCCCCCAGCAGCCGGGAGCAGTGTTGGCAACAATATGTCCTCCACTGCGCACCGGCCCCAGCATCGGGCGGGAGGGATCGAGCAAACCGTCAGTGAACTGGTCCACGTATACCGTCTCGTGGGCCACCTGCGTTTGTTCGGCAGCGCCCTTCATCTCCTGTTCTCCGAACGGGGTTTTTGCGACCATTACAGACCTCCTTCTTTCTGGTCAACGGATGGGAATAAATAAACCTCGCCGGTCAGGTCCCGGGTCCTATCAACCCCCAGCTACCGGCAGCAGAAAAGATACCTCCTGGCCGGGGAGCAGCCGCTCTGTCCGGGCGGCATGCCGGCCAGAGATCACCGGCAGTGCGCTGTCCAGCCGGCCGGTTAGCTCCGGGTGCTGGCGCGCAAGCGCTGAAATGAGTTCACCAACGGTGGCATTTTCGGGCACTGTGATGGAAAGGCGCGCAATCCCGCCCTGAAGGGTAATGCCTGAGCCAAATCGAACTGTCACATCCATGCTTTCCCTCCTGTTATGGACTGCGGCAGCGGTGTGTAACCAGTGGAGCTGTATTGAGGACTTTTTAGATCTTCTTTATTCTACCATCGAAACCCTGAGCGGCTCTCGTCCAATAATTATTAACCACGAATTAGAGTTAGCAGATATAATTTGATGTATTTTGTGCCCTTCACCGGCGCTTCAAACGAAAATCGGCTACCGGGTGGGAGATCTAGTATGGCCGGTAAAATCACCCTCACTTTTCTCTGCACCGACATCGTCGGCAGCACCCGACACTGGGAGCAGCAGCCTGAGGCAATGCGCTCAGCCCTCATGCGCCAGGATGCCATCCTGCGCGCGGCTGTAGAAACTCATCATGGCTGGGTTTTCCGCACCGTGGGAGATGCCCTGTGCGCAGCCTTCAACACCGCTCCAGAAGCGTTGAACGCCGCAGTGAATGCCCAGCGGGCCCTGTTCGGCGAGCCCTGGGAGCTGGACGAACCTCTGCGCGTGCGCATGGTGCTGCACACCGGAGAGGCTGAAGCCAGCGGGGGAGATTATATCGGCGCCAGCCTCAACCGCCTGGGACGCATGCTCAACGTTTGCAACGGCGGGCAAACCCTGCTCACCAATGCTACTGAACAGCTCGTCAGAGACCACCTCCCGCCAGAGGTTTCCCTACTCGACCTGGGCCTGCACCGCTTTCGAGACCTGAACCACCCGGATCGCATCTTTCAGGTGCTGATTCCGGGCCTTCCTGGCGAGTTCCCGCCCCTTGCTTCCGCGGAGAGCTACCGCACCAACCTGCCCCTTCAACTCACCCCGCTGGTGGGCCGGCAGGACGAACTGGCCGAAATCTTGAATTTGCTCACCGGCTCAAGGCTCCTTACCCTCACTGGCCCTGGCGGCACCGGCAAGACCCGCCTGGCCCTGGCAGCCGCACACCAGGTGCGCAGTCAATACCCAGATGGGGTGTTCTTTATCTCTCTATCGCCGCTGCAGGATGCGCGTCTGGTACCTGCGGCAATCGCCGCCGAATTGGAGGTGCTGGAGGGCAGCGAACCGATCCTGGAGCGCCTGAAAGATGCGCTTTCTAACCGCACACTGCTGCTGGTGCTGGACAACTTTGAACACCTGTTAGATGCTGCCCCGGTGGTCTCCACGCTGCTCTCCGCAGCGCCGGGGCTGAAGGTTCTGGTCACCAGCCGGGCCCGCCTGCGGCTGCAGGGAGAGCGCCTCTACACCGTCAGCCCGCTGGCTGCGCCGCCAGTCAGCCAGCTTGAAGGATTGTCCCCCCAGAATGCAGCCCGCTATCCGGCTGTGGAGCTGTTCTGCCAGCGAGCCGCAGCGATGCAGCCATCTTTTGAACTGACCCAATCCAATGTCGTGGCAGTGAGTGAAATCTGTAACCGTCTGGACGGGCTGCCGCTGGCGCTTGAACTGGCGGCTGCACGCCTGCCGCTTTTCGATACCCCCCAGGCGCTGTTGAATCGCCTCGAGGGTGGGCTGCACCTGCTCCGGGCCGGAAACCGCGATCTGCCCACTCGCCAGCACACCCTGTATTCTGCGATCGAGTGGAGCTACCGCCTGCTGTCGCCGCAGGAACAGCAGCTCTTTTGCCGGCTCTCTGTTTTCGCCGGCGGCTGCACCATCGAAACTGCGGCTGCCATCTGGGAGTGGGATGGTCCCCATGAGCTCGACATTCTGGACGGGTTGGAAGCGCTGCTGGATAAAAGTTTGCTGCGCAAAGACAGCCGCCTGGAATCCGGCCCGCGTTTCTTGATGCTGCGCACTATCCAGGAGTACGCGCGCGAACGTCTGGACGAAAGCGCCGAAGCAGATCGGGTGCGGCAGGCCCATGCGGAAATCTTTATGCACCTGGCTGAAACGGCTGAGCCTCTGCTGTCCGGTCCCGATCAGGCCCTCTGGCTGGAACGACTGGAGCAGGAGCACAATAATCTGCGCCTTGCTCTGCTCTGGAGCCACAGGTCAAAACGCTACCACCTGGCCATGCAGATCGCCGCTGCCCTGGCCTGGTTCTGGTATATACATGGTTATTACAGTGAAGGCCGCCAGAAGCTGCAGCTGGTTCTATCCCAGCCGGTTGAGGATCTCGAACCGGGTTTACGCTCGCGTGCGCTTTACGGGTTGGGTTCCCTCACCTTTGCCCAGGGGGATTACACAGCCGCTCGCCGGAACTTCGAAGAAGGGCTGCAGATCGCTTACGAGGCTGGAGATCTATATGGCCAGATGATCTGCCTGTCCGGGCTCGGAGATGTCACGACCTATAACGGCGAATTTGAAGCAGCCACGGATTTCTACCAGCAGAGTCTGGATCTCGCCGAACGCCTGGAACATCCACTGGGGAAGGTGCGCGCCCTCATCGGGCTGGGTCACACCTCAGTCGATCACGGCCGCTATAACCGGGCGAGAGAATTTTTCGAACGCAGCCTTACAGCGGCCGAGAATTCCGGCGATTTACGCCACATCTCGCGCGCCCTGAACGGGCTCGGGTACATCGCTTCGGACCAGGGTGATTTTCTCACTGCACAATCTCACTTTCAGCGCAGCCTCGATATCGCCATCGAAATTGGTGACCGGGGCCGTATGGGGGTCACCCTGGGCAACCTCGGCGCTGTTGCCTCCGATCTCAGCGATTACACCACCGCCCGCTCGTATTATGAGCGCAGTCTGGCGATCTCCGAAGAGATCGGAGACACCAGTGTGGCCGGCATTGCCCTGGCCAATCTCAGCGAGACCGAAATCTGCCTGGGAAATTTCGCTGCCGCAAAGGCGTATAACGAACGCGCCCGTGCCCTTGCTGAGAAAACCGGCGAGCGTCGTCTGTATGCCATTACGACCTATGTCACAGGTGAAATTGACTATTATCTGGGCAGCTACGATTCAGCCCGCCGCTGCATTGAACAAAGCGTGGAAAATGCGACCGAATTCAGGGATATGCGGGTGCTCTGCATCGCGTTAAGCGGGTTGGGGCAGGTGGTCCTGTGTCAGGGTGATCCTGCTGGTGCACGCGACCTGCAGCTGCGCAGCCTGGCCATCGCACATGAAATCGGTGAATCGCGCATGTCAGCCATTGCCCAGGCCGGGCTGGGTGAAGCTGCCCTGCAGGCAGGCGATTTTGATTCTGCACGCACCTATTTACAGAGCAGCCTTAAAGAGGCGCGAGCGATCAGTGAAAAAAGGCAGGTTGGGATTGTCCTCAACCTGCTCGCCGTGGTCGATATGCTGCAGGGGGATTACGCCGCAGCACGCACAAATCTGGTAGAAAGCCTGAACACCAGCAGCCAGGTAGGAGACCGGCCGACAGGCGCCAGTGCCCTGAGCAACATGGCTGCCCTGGAGGTGGAAGTCGGCGCCGCCCGCCGTGCAGCGCGCTTATGGGGGGCAGCACAGGCGCAGCGCGCAGAAATGGGCTGTGCCGTCGCTCCGGCAGACCGTGAACGGTTTGAAAGCAGCATGGAGCGCGCCCGCCAGCAGCTCGGCGAGGAAGTCTATCTATCTGAGGTAGAGACAGGAGGCAAGCTGAGCCTGGCGGAGGCCTTAGAGCTTGCCATCCGCCAGTAGCCTGTCAGGGCTTCATAGTCACCCGCCGCACGCCTTCTACCTGCTGGAAGGTGGCTCCCTGAGAAATCGTGCGAAATACCGCCGCATCATCGACAACGATAGAACCGGATAACAATGTGGCGCCGTGCCTGAACAGCACCTCAGACAGCGGTGTGCTGGGGCCAAGGACCATAACCTGCGCGCCCGGGCGGCAGAACGAAAGCAGCCGGTCCAGGGTGTGGTTGATCAGCGCGCTGCCGGTCAGGGCAACGACATCCGCCTGGGGGATCAGGTCGCCGGCTGCTTCTTCAGGATATTCTCCCTCCACCGGGTTTTTCTCGATCACCCACAGCTCACCTGCCGTCTTGCGCAGTTCTGGTATGAAAGGAAAATGCCCTACCAGGGCGATATTCCGGCCAGCGCCCTGCTCGCGCAGCACATCGAATGCATTGATTTCGGTTAACTCATCCTGGTCGACGTCCAGCAGGGAGTTGATCGCAGCCACACCAATGCTGGCTTCCAGCAGGTTATCCGAGCGGGCATATTCGGCCAGTTCGCGCGCACTCTTCTCCATCAAATACCCGGCATCGCGCACCTTCTCATGCGCGTGCGGCTGATCTCCCAGGATCGTGGATGCCAGACCGCAGTGCCGGCTGCACACCGCCGTCCAGTGTGCCCCCACCAGCACCGCCCGCACCTCTTCGTCCGGCAAGTCTAAAAGCAGCTCGCTGAGAATATCCATACGTTGCTCCACATATGGTCTCCCGTACTCTATTCTATACCGCTTTATCCATCCCCATCATCCTGGCATCCCCCTCTGCTCGTACAGGAACCGCTCAGTGCAGTTTTTCGACCCGGTCAACAATACTGCCGTTCACATAAGCCAGCACCGCCTCATCGATGTCCTGCAGTTCGGTAACGACAGGACGAATGCCGCGCGCCTGCATGCTCCGGTATGCGCCTGTTCCCATACCTCCGCATAACAGCGCTTCGCAGTCAGTGATTGCATCTGACATTTGCAGGTGTTTGTCGTGCGACCCTGCGCCCATTCCATGCGGCCCGCAGTGATGCTCCTCTTCATGCGGCTGGCTGGCAAAGTGACGGTGCCCCAACTTCTCCCTCAGCTCGCGCCCGGTGATCTTTCCGCCCTCAACTGTGACCACCAAATAATAAGGGGCCCGCCCAAAGTGCTGGCTGATTGTTTTTCCATCGTCGGTGATGACTGCAACTTTCATGGTTTTTCTCCTGTTGTATACACGGTTTTTCGCTGCCAGATTAACAATCACTGGTTGATCCACGAACGGCAGATTGTCGATCAGTAATGATGACAATCGCTTTCCGGCAGCAGGGCCAAAAACATTGGTACATTTCCTGCTGCAACAAACAAAATTATAGCACATATCACTATTAATAGTAACAGCTAGTGCTATTTATTACTGTTTAATGTGACAATTGACAGGGGGAAAAAGTTAACCGCAGTCAGAGACTGCCGGTTGCGGGACAGTCGCACTGAACGACTGGTTTCAATTTGCTTGTTTAAAGTTCCCTGGCACTGCCGGCCGCAGATGGTAGCGAAACTGCTGGTCGGTTTCGGTGGTGATCAGCACCAGAAAATGAACTTCCTGCCGGCTGCGGTTTGCAAAAGCGTGCGGGTAAGAAGCGTCAAAAGCCAGGCTGTCCTGCTCTTTCAGGTTGTAAATCTGGTCTTTGACGCGATATTCCAGCTCGCCCTGCAAGCAGATCACCAGCTCTTCTCCCGGGTGGGTCATGGGGTCCAGCCCGCTGTCCTTCCCCGGCTCGACGACAAAGTGCAGAATATGCACGCGCCGGTCGAGAACATCGTCCGGGAGTACACTCACCTTCACACCCGAGATGTCCGTGATCTCCCGGTCCGAGGCATGCACCAGACGCACATCTTCATCGCTCTCGTTCTCGATAAAAAATGCCGAAAGGGGGATATCCAGAACATTGGCGATTGTATGCAGCGTGGTTACCGTTGGCGAAGCTGAGTTGTTCTCGATCAGGCTGATCGTGTTCGGAGAAAGCCCGGCCCTATCCGCCAGCACACGGATCGATAAGCCCTTCTTTTTTCTAAAAATTCTCAACTTTGCGCCGATTCCCGGTGGGTTTTGGCTTTTCTCTTTACGCTCTTCCATGAGGTGGATTATAACACCGCAGGCCTGGAATACACAGAAAACTATTTGAGATCAATATCAATTCACTAGAAAAATATTACTTAATTATTTACACCCGCCGCATGACCAGAAACCCGCCCAGGGGTAAAAACTGCTTCAATAGAGAATATATGCGCCACACGCGCCTGAAATACGGAGGGTGTTCGTGAGGGGGAACGACATCGAAGCCAAAGCGTGCATAGAACAAGCCCAGTTCTTCCCGGCAGGCCAGGTACAGCGGCTCTGTCGACTGGTCAATCAGATGACGGATGATGGCACTGGCAGTGCCGCGTTTTTGATACGCTGGCCGCACCACAATCGACGCCAGTTCGTGCGTCCCATCCCGGTGTGTCTTCACCTGTCCGCAGCCTTCCAAGCTGCTGTTAAAAAGCACCCCCCATATATGGGTTGATTTCTCTTATTGGAGAGATTATCCCCGTATATGGGGGGTATTTCATTAACCACGAACGGTAGCTTTCCGCGATGAAAAAAGGCGAACGCTTTAAGATTGTGGGTGACTACCTTGGGGAGATAGCTGGCGAGTCGGCGTCGGAGGTTCTTCGAACGGACGGTGGATTGCCTGGGCGGCTTTTCCCGGGCGGCCCTCGCCGGGGCGGCTTCCGCCGGCAGCTGGCGGCTATATCGGGGAAGCAGCGGTAACCAGGCAACATCACCGCTGACTCTGCACCGAGAGGCAACCATGCTCGCATCAATCACCACCTCCTCCTCCGCCACACCCCTCCCCCGCTTTTGGGAAGACAAATCCAAGGAGACCATCTATATGGACATCCAGGAGGCGGTCGAAAGATTCATGAAAAGCCGCAATAATTGCAAACCGAAAACCCTGCGGGTTTACCGGATTGCCATTGAGAAGCTGGTTGCATTTATGCGCGCATATGCGGCAAACAACCTGCAGGATATCAATGGTGATTTGCTGGAAGGTTTCTTCTATTCGCTGCGTACTCCGTTTAAAGGTGGAAACGGGGAAAACTGCCGGGCCTGGATGGAGGAGCAGGATTGGGCGAAGTCATATGAACCCGAGTACCTCCATGACATTTACCGACCGATCAATACGATGATCAGGTATTACCAGCGCCGCAGCTTGCTGCCTCAGCTCGCCTACGAACACCCGAAAGCGGATTCCCAGTCGCGCCTCCAAGCGCCGAGCGACGATGAATTCGACCTGATTCTTTCCCATGTTCTGAACCCGCGCCACCACCTGATCCTGCTGTTCTTAGGGGATACGGGTCTCCGCCGGGAGGAAGTCACTAAGGTCAATTGGGGAGATATCGATTGGGACAAGGGGATGATCACCCTTGAGGGTAAGTGGAAGAAGACGCGTGCAGTCCCGCTCTCCTCTTCCATGCTGGATATGCTCTATAAGTTCTACTCGGAGCTTCCGGAGCAGGATGCCATGCCCTTCCGGCCAATTTTCCTCACCGAAGACGGGACGCGGTACACAGGCGATGGCCTGGGTAGTGTTATTTATCGGATCAAACAGCGGTCGAATGTGGATTTCTCCGCCCATGATCTCCGTAGGTACGCCCTGCGGACCTGGAAGCGTGCGGGCAGGACGATCGAGGATATTATGTTAGCGGGAGGGCACAGTGAGCCGCGGACCAGCTATCGCTATATAGGCCGGTTAGAGCCGGGCATCACCCCGACTCAAAAAGCGACCAATGGTTTGGATTACCTGCTGCGGAACGGTAAGCTCAAAAACAAACGGTTTTCGCAGAAGAAGGCGGATGCCATCCGCAAGAAGGGCGGCCGGCCGCGGAAGGTGCGGTAAAGCCCTTACTACCGCCCCCTTACGAAACTGCAAGGAGACAGCGGGCGTTACTGGGCGGGTTCGGTCGAGCAAGATATCAGCATCGAGGCTGGGCAGATGCGCGTTATGCCGGCCTTCTGGCGATGGGCGCACCTTTGCCCCGGAAACTGAACGGCGGCCTGGATTTCCTTGTCCGGCGGGGTGACCTTAAAAACGTCCCGCTCTGCCAGTAGCAGTCAAGGGCTGCCTCGGATAAAAAGGATAACAGCAGCACCCCTCCGGGCTGACGAAGTGGTGCTGCTGTTATCCGTTCCTTATCCGGCCCACGATCTGCAGCCAGACTGCCTGGTAATCTCCGCTCAAGTTCTGCCCCAGGGTGTCCAGGTCGTCGCCCAAAAGCGCAAGCTGGACGGTTTTGATCAGCTCGACCAATTCCGGGTCTGGTGCGGGCAGCTTGACCAGGTAGTTGAACAGCTCCTGCTTCTCCTGCGGCGGCCCTATCAGCCCCGCCGCACACCGCTCCACAAAGTCCGCCGGTACACTCTCTGGCAGCTTCCGGGCGTTTGCCGCTGTTCGCAGCGCCGCTTCGATCCGCTCGTAAGCGGCCGCGATCCCATTCGATTTACTGTCTCGAAGCAGGTTCAGATGAACCGCAAGCATCTGGGTAAACTCCTGCTGGCCTTGCTTTTCTGCCTGCTCGATATTGGCCTCGAAAATCGCTTCTACTTCTGGCCGGAACAGCAGCTCCCGGCGCTGCTCCAGCACCTGCCGGCTGGCTGCCCAGGTTTCCGTGCTGAGCCATTCTTGAATGGCCTGCATGACTTCTCTGCCTGCTTCCGTTTGGGTGTCCTCGCTGGCTGCAGCTCCGCTGGCGATCATTGCTAACGTCTCCCGGTGCTGTGCCAGGCTGACCCCAGCCGCGTCCTGAGAAAGGGTGTGGGTTTCCAGCAGACGGATGGACCGGGTAACCAGTGCGGTCGCTCCCGTTGGATTTCTCAGCGCCTGCCATTCTACAGCCGCGAGATTGTGCAGAAAAGCTGCTTCCTTGGCAACATCACCAATTTCCCGGCTGATTTCAATAATCTGCCGGAGAATGTCTGCGGTGCGCTCCGGCTGGCCATCTTGATAGTAAAGTGCCGCCAGGTTGTTGAGAGTCGTTGCTTCCCCTGCCCGGTCGCCCACTTCCCGCAGGATGGGCAGGGCCTGCTCGTAGAGTTCCCGGGCTTTCCCCATCTGCCCGGTGGCCTGGTAGACCCCCGCCAAGTTGTTGAGAGTCGCGGCTTCCCCTGCCCGATCGCCCACTTCCTGCCGGATGGGCAGGGCCTGCTCGTAGAGTTCCCGGGCTTTCCCCGGCTGCCCGGTGGCCTGGTAGACCAGCGCCAGGTTACTGAGCGTGGCGGCTTCCCCTGCCCGGTCGCCCACTTCCCGCAGGATGGGCAGGGCCTGCTCGTAGAGTTCCCGGGCTTT
>Ga0134095_1000511_pt1 | contig 36770 bp, 36 predicted proteins | sample 6_2taG_FD_94449 | JGI IMG/M metagenome (GOLD analysis project Ga0134095, IMG submission 94449) | Switchgrass degrading microbial communities from high solid loading bioreactors in New Hampshire, USA - 6_20_20_110_A2 metaG | ecosystem: Engineered > Bioreactor > Semi-continuous > Anaerobic >... | reverse complement strand
CTTGAGCACCCGCAAAGCCGAGTTCCGGGGGGGTTTTGTCAATATGAACCGTGCCACAGAAGCCGGAGTTTTCATTCCCTGCTTTATCTTTAGCGTAGCAGTAAATGTCTGTTGTCGCAGAGATGCTTAAACTGCTTTTCCAATTACCGTTGGTTGTGGTGGATACATACTGAACATCGATCCCTGATCCGCTGTCGGAGGAATTCGGGGTGATCGTGCGATTGCTGTTGTACCAGGTGGTTGTGTTCGCGCCCGCAAAGCCGAGTGTCGGAGCTGTCCGGTCAATATTCGTGATGCTGACGGTTTTTGTTGACGACTGATTACCAACCTTGTCAACAGCGTAGTAATAAAATGTTGTATTCGCTGTTGCGGTTCGTGAACAAGAACCGCCTCCTGCACTCCCACGGGTCCAGCTACCTTCACCCTCCAGTCGGCAGTAAACGTACTGGACACCCGAACCGCTGTCAGAAGCGGTGGCAGTGGCTGTTTTTGATTGTGCCCATCCAGATGACGGGCTGACTGATGCCGAGGTCGATGGGGCGGTATCATCACGGACGACATAAATATAGTCGTTTGGGCCGCAATCTTTTACGTATCCGTTGCCCTCACCAGGGTGAGCGGTTGTCCCCCATAGAGTCGTAAATTCATACGAATTAGGCCACCCTCCGCTGGCAAGCGCCCCGTTACAACCTCTCGGTTCTGTGGTCGTGTTCAAAGAATTAGCGGTCATTGTCAGCAAGAATTGATTGTAACCACTCGGAGGAGTCCAACTGTAGGTTCTTGTAAGGGTTCCGGTGGTGGGTTCAGGCCATTGAACAAGAAGTTGTCTGACGGTTACATTCGGCCAGTTCCCCCACCAAATTGAAGCAAAACTTATTCCATGTCCCGGATCAGACGCTTGAATGGTCAAATCAATGGACTGACCCGTTTTAAAGTAGACCGTTGACGGGTTCGTAAAATTGCCATTGAGACCGGGGGTCGCGGCGGCTTCAGTGACTGAAATGAAGGCGCTTAACACGATTGCCGCGATCAGCGCCAGCGACCAAAACACCTTAATTCCTTTACCAGCATGGTTCATTTTCCAAAACTTCAACTTCCTCATGATGGAGATGCCCTCTAAATAAATAATTTTTTATGACCAAAAAATGGATCGAATCATAATACACGTAAATATGACGATTTTGCGACGGAAATTCATTCTTTGTCCATAAATTGGAGGCCATTACAATTGCGCCCCACTATACATCTTCGTCTAATATATATAAAGAAAAATAGATATAAGTTGTACAAATGGAGGCTTATACTTGATGAAGCAACTGGTAGATTTTCTGGATCGCACTTTTTGCAGTTACCCCCAAGCAAAGACACTATTAAAAAATAGAAAATTCTGGATGGCGGCTGGCGGGCTGATTCTGTTTTTGATCGTTCTGATAATCGGAAGAAATGCCGTTCAGCGCCAGCGAGAGCTTGCCGATCTCGAAAAAACGATGATTGTTGCCTTTGTCCAGCCCGATCAGAAGACCAATCACACCCTGGAAACGCTATTTGACGATCTGGAAGAGAATACAGTGGCCGGAAATCTGGAATTCTGGTTGGTTTCTCCCGATTTACGCTATGGCATTGCCCGGATAAACATGAAAACCCAACGGGAACTGACAGAAAACGGCTATTGGGTCGCCCCCCTTGCAGATGAAGGAATTGAAAAGGACGAGCTCCTGAAAACAATACAGGAAGAAATGTGGGTTGTTCGAATTGAATGTCCTGGCGGGAACTGCGAAAAATATTTAGCAAATCATTCCGATCTATTTGCGAAATTCCTCTATTTTGACCGTGCAGATGCTGTCGTGGTGGCGGTTATTGAGCGGCAGTTTGTCCAGCTACTGGACAAAGGAATGAGAACTTTTCTTCTTGGATTTGGACTATAAATATTGTACTAATTGCCGTATAGCAAAATCGACGGCGCGGGTTGCTATTATAAAAATGACTATTATTACTGTTCGATTTTGAGGTCTGACTGATGACTTATAAAATTTGCATTGAAGGAATTGATGGTAGTGGAAAAAAAACTCAAATTGGATTATTGAAAAGTTTTTTAGAGTCGGAAGGATTCTCGGTCGGACTGGCTGATTTCCCCTGTTACGATTCTTTCGTTGGGAGTGAAATCGGCCAATTCCTGAATCCTCAATCCCCCCACAATGCCGCAACGATGGATGTCAAATCTCTGTGTTTATGGTATGCAGTCGACCGCTTGATGCACTACCGTAACCATACCGAGCTGTATTCACTAAACGATTTTCTTCTCATTAATCGCTACACGCTGACAAACATGGCATTTCAATCTGCCCGAATTTCCGATCCAGTCAAGCGCGAAGAAATCGTACAGTGGATTTACAACCTCGAACACAAAGTTTTTCAGTTGCCGGAACCGGATATTTACATTATTCTCGATATAGACCCAAAGATTTCAATGGCATGGAAATCCCGTCAACTCCACAACGAAGTGCGCAATTACTCTAATGAAATGGATGTCAACGAGATTGATGTCCGTTTACAGGTCAATACAGCAATGCGGTACCGCGCCTTCGCCCAATCCATGCCGAACGTTTCTTTAGTTTGTTGCTATGACGATGAAGGTAAACCATACAGTAAGGAAGAAATCTTTGAATCCATCGTCAATCTGATTCAATCAAAAAGAGCGATTTGATTTATTTAAAAATAATACAGCTCCCTCGAAACCGGGAGCTGTATTATTTTTGGAACTCACCATTTTTACGGCTGTCCTGGAACGATGGTCAGGGTCACCTCACTTACATAGTCTCCCGCATATATGCTGGCAGGAATGAACAACCTGAACAACGGGCTAAATTCAAACACACCCATACCCTCGCCTGGATTGGCGATCAACACGACCCGGGCATCAGGGCCGAGATCAATGTAATCCAGCACATTACTATGCGGCAGGTTGTTGCCATCAATGCGGGATAGGGCATCCTCGGGCAGTACCATCGAAAGGTTTTCAACAGCGATAGTCCCTTTTTCTGCTACGAAATCATCAGCCTGAATATTGACGTACCAACCCTGCCCTGTTCCGGTGGCATCTGTAGCTGTAACGGTTGTCGATGCCGATACTGTTTGCCCATACCCGGTAAGTAACGTGTCGGGGAACTGGACGATTGCTTCACTGACCGTAATGCTACCCTCATGGATGACAAGTTGACCGCTGGCAATTTCTGCCACTTCAATCTGAACCGAGAAGTCAGTAAAATGATCGGCTTTCACCGTAAGTGTGTTTTGATTTAAATCTACGCCACAACTCTGGCACGATGACATGCTTTGCCACGATCCGGTCTCATCATCCCAGAAGTACAATCTGATTGATTCTTCATTCAACCCAACGAGCTGGTTGTCTGTGTACACAAATCTGATTTCATACTCTCCGTTGAATTGGCGCACATCACCTTGCGAATTTCGGGCGTCCAGAGAGAAGTTCAGCAGACTTCGCCGCCCTGCCGGGATTTCGTGGACAGGATCGCTTTGCTCGCTGTAGTAAATCCTAGTAGGTTCGTCAACCAGTCTGGTTGGGAAGTACACCTGAATGGCATTGTGTACAGGACGAAGTAGACAGTCCTGATCATAATCAATGATGCAGGACAGCGACTCGGCGCTTGTGTATTTGAAGATAAACGCAGTCTTCCAGGGGGATTGATTTCCAGTATTGTTTACCGCTCTGATGCGCAGGTAGTATATACCGCTTTCCTGAACAGGTTCTGGTGCGAAAACATTTTCGGCCTGGTAACTGCCCGATTCACCCAGGGGGTCTGTCCCGAAGTATACAAAGTATCCGGCGATTACACTGGTTTTGTCTACAGCGCCCGTCCACTCAAAAACAGGGCTTGTAATAGAGTTCTGCCATATGTCATTGAGAACGCCTGATCGTTCGATGGTTGTCAGGTTGTCCAGATTGACTGTATTGGCATCATAACGGAAAATGAACGCGGTTTTCCACTCGGAAGCATTGTCCAGATTATCTACTGCCTGAATCCGCAGGTAATAGACTCCTGTCTCAGATACAGGTTCAGGGGCAAATTGATTCTCTGCAGTGAAGAATTCAGCTTCACCGTTCGGGTCTGAACCCCAGTAAACGTAGAACCCTCTTATGCCGCTTCCAAAATCAACCAGATGATCCCAGGTGAACACCGGCGCTGTAACCTCATTCTGCCATTCATCGCTGACCGTACCGTGAATTTCTACCGCCGCCTGAACCGGTTCTGGGGGCGTAATGTCGTATTTCAAAGTAAAGAAGGTTTCACAATCCGAGGTTATACCCGCCCCGTCTACTGTGCTAATCCGCAGATGGTAAATACCGGTAGACTGGATTTCACCTGGTTGAATTTCAGCATTCAGGGTTTCCGTATCACATGAAGCATCCACATCTGTTCCAAAGTAATACCGATATGAATAAACACCTGATCCCTCATCCTCTGCACCTGCAACGGTAAACACCGGGTTGGAAATGGTGTTTTCCCATGTATCGTTGGCTAACGCATGGCTTTCCACCACAGATTTCACATTAGTGGGCGGTGTCAGGTCGACTTTGTACTCTACACTGGTCATGCTTTCGTTGCCAACCCGGTCAACTGCCCACACGTAGACCCTTTGTCCATTGGTCTCATCAATCACCAGCGTCTCACGCCAATCCTCTCCATCCAGACTGACCCTGGCAAAATCCACACCAGACTGATCGTCCTCACCGCGAGCCGTAACAGTAACCGGGCTGATATACCATCCATTGTTGCCCAATGTTCCAGCTTCCATTGGCATTACTGCAGGCGGGTTTTTGTCGATCCAGATAGAACCGCATTTTTTAGTTACCGTATTGCCAGCATTGTCAGTTGTATGGCAGTAAACATCGCTGGTTTTAGCGGCGATGATGCTCTCCTGCCAGTCACCATCACCTAACGAAATCCCTTGGAAAGCAATACCAGACTGGTCATCGGTAGAGCTGGTGAAGATGGTTTGATCTGATCCATACCATGTTTCTGAAAGCGCACCAGCGAAACTCACGTTTGGACTGTTTTTATCAATAAATACTGTTCCACAGTAACCAGTTATTTCATTGTGGGCTTTGTCTCTAGCAAAACAGTAGATATCACTGGTTTCGGTAATGAGAATACTGTCATACCATTCCTGCATATCCAGCGATATTTGATGGTCTAAAAGCTCCGATCCATCTGTATCATACGAATCTGAGAAAAGCGTAACGTTGGTGTTGTACCATACCCCTAGCTCAACCGAGCGGCCATCATCGGTGATGCCCTTTATCTTCAAAACAGGAGCTACCTTATCAATATTTACAACACCACATACATCGCTGATTGAATTACCAGCAATATCAGTCGCTTTGCAGTAGATCGTACTGCTTTCTTCTACTGTGATTTCTGTGTGCCAGTTCTCGCCGTCAAGGGAAACGAAAGCAGATTCGATCCCTGATCCATCTATATTATCCATTGACGCGGGAACAACCTTGATATCAGCGTTATACCATCCGCCACTCTCAGCGCCCCTAAATGCCAGGACAGGAGGAATTTTGTCGATATTTATACGACCACACTTACTTTGGGTAGTATTCCCCGCTCCATCGGTTGCCTGACAGAAAATATCGGATGATGAAGTGATTACCAGATTTTCGCGCCAGTTGCCATTCTCATCGGAGACAAACTGACTGACAAGCCCTGATCCTCCTTCATCCGAAGAGTTTGGGGTAATGGTGATGTCTGTGTTGTACCAACCGTTGTCTTCCGTGGGCTGGCCGGTTTCTGTTTCACCGGTATATCCAACCACAGGGGCAACCTCGTCAATGTGAACCGTACCACAGAGACCACTGACCTCATTCCCCGCCTTGTCTTTTGCGTAGCAGTAAATATCACTGGTTTCAGTTACAGTGAGGCTGTCCTGCCAGTTGCCATTCGTGAAGGATACTTTTTGTATTTCAATGCCAGAAGCAGAGTCAACACTGAATGGGGTAATTACGGCACCGGGTTTGAACCAGCTCGTAGAATCAGCGCCAGTGAACCCAAGCGTAGGGGCATTTTTGTCAATTTTGATGGTGATGCTGTCCGAAGCAGTTCTTCCGGCGTTATCTGATGACCGGTAATAGATGGTATGTGTGCCGTTTGTTGTTATCGACTGGTCGCCCGTTGTCCATGCACCATTATTAATTTTGATTTCATTTGATGCGATGCCAGAAGTGCTGTCTGACCCCGCCGAACGAACGGTAACATCAGATGTATACCATCCATTCGCGCCCATTGTTCCATTTATGATTTGATACCCTGGTGTCGGGTCTTTTGTATCAAGTTTAAAGATTGTGCTGAGTTGTTTCACTCGCCCCGCTTTATCATAAGCGCGGTACTGGAGATAGTTGCTACTTGAATCCGGCACCGAAGTGACCGAGGTTACCCATCCATTATTGTTCAAATTCACCTGGGTGTAATCGATCCCCGATGTGCTATCCGTGCCAGTTGCCGAGATCGAGGATATGGATGTGTACCAGTTGTTAAGCCCCATCGTACCCTGAATGTTTGGCGTTACCGATGGGTCGTCCAGATCGATTTTAAATTGCTGGGAGATAGTGGCAACGTTCCCCGCCGCATCGGTGGTCTGGAAGGAAAGAGTTTTTGTAGAGCTGATGGTCACACTGGTTTTCCAGCCGCTCCCATCATTCACATAATTAGATGCTACCTTCGTTGTATCCGTGCCTGCATTTTCCACAGTGATACTGGAAATCCACCAGCCATTATTACCGGCGGTACCAGAAACAACCCTTGGTGATGGAACAGGTTGTTTTTTATCAATGGTCACTGTGCCGCATTGGGATGGGCCCGATTCGTTTCCAGCACCATCCCTCGCATAACAGTAAATACTTTGCGTGACTACGGCGTTGTCATTCGCGGATGTCCAGAAGCCAGATGATGAAAGATTCGAAGCAGATGGGCCAACCTGCTGAAGAAACAACCCTGATCCTCCAGTGTCGGAGGAGTTCGGGGTGATCCACTTGTTTACATTGTAGTATCCGTTATTGCTCGCCCCCGCAAATCCGAGGGTTGGCTTCGTTGTATCTACGATGATGTGATAAAAATCCTGCGTGTTGTGGCAGGAGTAATAATTGTATTGATAAAGGGGGTTTGTATATCTTTTACCCCATGTATCATAAAAATAATCCGAGCCAGCAGAGGATACATTACCCGAGCAGGCAACATTATCGTTCTCAGGAATAAGATCAATAATCAGGAAATAACTCCCCTGACCAGGCGGAGTCCATGTCACAATCCCATTCACAGATGAAGCACCATTTGCTTCATGCCTTTTAATGATACGCCATTCACCGCCATCGGCATTACAGGTAGGATCAGTGGCTTTGGTACATGTCCTGCCATCAGTGTACGCCCAGTAAACCGTAGTCCTTTTAATTTTTGCTACCGGATCACTGGCGTAATAGTTGATCGTGATCGATTCTCCCCCTTTAAGTATCGTCTTCGAAATTGTTATATATGCAGAAGCTGATGATGAAGCAAAGGTGGTCTGCACATTAGCGGCCAGAACCGCAATAATCGTAAGAAAATTTAAATCGTTTCATAATTTTTTCAACCTGAACAACTCAATTGGAAATCAACCTCTGATTCAAAAGACGGATTTACAAGAAACTTCAGGGGGGTTGTATATAAAAAACATGATCATTTCTGAACAAATTCATGAATTTTTCTGATTTTTGTTTCAAGGGGGAATTATTCGTCAAAGAATTGACTTGATTTTTATAAAACTGATACGTTAGTTATTCCAATAACAGGGGTCAAAATGATTACGCCTAAAAATTACGATGATGTTCAGGGCCTTTCCCATGAAGAAACCCTGGAAATTGTTCGTTCGATTATGGGGGATGGCAGGGATTATCTAAACGATCTCAACAATTGTTGGGATGTTGCTGGCAAATTCGGAATCGCGCTGGTACCACAAAGCCTTGATTATGGGCGGTACCGGTGGCTGGCGTGCGATTTACACAGCGTGACTTATGCGGGGGATATCAGACTGCGCCCGAAGACCTGTTTCGGTGATGAAAACGTAGCGGTTGCTATCTGCAAATGCGCCATTTTGACCTATTTCAATATTTTTGAAGATTGATTAAGTGGTAATTGACCTTTTAGTTTTTGTTGGAGTTGAATATATTGAGGATATTAAAAGAAAGCATAGAAAAAAAAGATTTAGGCGCAGGAAGTATAAATGAATAAAATAATCTGTGGCACATGGCAAGAAGAACTGCCCAAAATTCCAAACGAATTCGTTGATTTGATTATCATTGATCCCCCATATGTACTTACAAAGGAAAAATGGGATAAAGAAGATCAAGTCAATGAAATATTATCTAGAGAATTATTGCGAATACTAAAACCAACAGGCAGTTTATATTGTTGGGGCGGTATTGGTGAAAAATCACAAACGATCATCAACTGGTTTTTGATATTCAAAAATACGGGATGGTATTTTAAGGATTGGATCACATGGAAAAAACAAAGGGGGATGGGGAATAGGCGCGGTTGGCTTTATACAAGAGAAGAAATATTGTGGTTTGTAAAAGATAATAAACACTTTTTTTGGAATACAGAAAATCAATATAGTACGGAGCGAAGAAAGCGCGATGGTGGCAAGGACATTATTCGCCCTTCTCAATCGGGAAAATTTGCGAAATCTTTGTACAAAAGAATTACTAACGTATGGGATGATATTCATGAGAGAACATTTAACATTAAAGAAAAAGTAAATCATTTTACTCCCAAACCAGAAAAAGCCATTGAGAGCATAATTCTTGCACACACTAAAGAAGACGACATTGTGTTGGATTGTTTTTTAGGATCTGGGACAACCGCTGTTGTTGCAAAAAAATTAAAGCGTAATTTTATAGGCATTGAAATGAATAAAGAATATTGCGATTTGGCTGTTGAAAAACTGATCAATCAATAAATAGGAGTAGAAAGATATTGAGATCTCGGAGCGATTGGATATGCCGCAAAAATATTCGCGATTTGTACTGCTGTTGATCGCCATCACTTTACTGTTTCCGGGGATCAAATCAGAAGCATTGGTTGACCCACAAAAAAAAGAGACTAATTCCCGCCCCGTTCTAAGGGATATACCTTCTGAAAGCCTAATTTACCCGGATATGCCGCTTTTTTCATGGACACCGGTTGATGACGCTACCGGCTATCAGGTAGATATTTGGTCGGAGGATGATAATGCGAACAGGATTACCGTCACAACACAAAACGATTCCTTGATCCTGAATCAATATTTACCTGGCGGTAATTACCTGTGGCAGGTAACTTCCTATAACGAAAAGGGATTCGGTAATTCAAGCCTGATCGGATCGTTCACCTACTCCTTTGAGCCAATTATTTCACTGCAGGAACCGCAGAACAGTGCCAGAGTATTTGATCTCCCCCGACTGAAATGGACGCCGGTACCAGGCTTCTTCCTGTATGAAATCCAAATATCTACAAAACCAGATTTTTCAAACACGCTTTATTACTATTCAACATCCAACAACGAATATCAATTGAACGATGCCTTTGCCAATGACCAGGATTATTATTGGCGCGTTCGGGGAATGGCATTTTCTGGATATTCTGAATGGTCTGAAACATTCCGATTCAGAAAAATCTGGAAAGCTCCTTACCTTCTTACCCCTACCAACCAATCATTATCTACCAACCGCCCGTTCTTTTCGTGGACTCCAGTCGAAGACGCGAAAAATTACCGGCTGGAAATCGCGACGGACAGTAGTTTTTCGAATGTCGTAAATTCTTTCATCACCGCCGATAATTTTTATCTTCTCAACACGCCGGAGGCATTAATCCCTGGAACGACTTATTTCTGGAGAGTAGCCCCACTCGATTATTTCGACCAGACCGGGCCAGTCAGCCAGAATCCTTACAGTTTTACCGTTGCTCTGGATGCCGTTTCAGCTCAACCTGTTTTTCCTTTCCACTACTATCCCCCTCAGGAAAACCTGAACCCTCATCAGGACTGGACACTTGCGTATCCCGTTTTCATCTGGAGTCGCGCTGGTAATTCGGAGAACGGGAAATCAATTAGTTATCGGGTAGAAGTGGTCGACCCACAAAATAACGGGGCGCTCGTTTGGGCGGTGACAACCGAAAACCTCGCCGCAACTCCTACAATGGCGAACCCTTTTATTTACGAGAACGGAAAAACATATAACTGGCGGGTGTATCCTGTAGGAGGTCGCCCGTTGGGATCATGGACTTTTCGCATTGACGATCAGTTACCTGTAGACGCCACGTCACCAAACGAACCGCCAATTCCGCTTTATCCTCTCAATGGAGCTGAAAGCGTTGAAGCTGGATTTTTATTTGAATGGTTGCCTGTCCAGGGCGCGACCTCATATCAGATCGAAATTAGTAATTCGCACAGTTTTATAACAAACGGGAAATTTGAGAAGATAACCGCCGAGGTCACTCAGCCAATTTATGCGCCTGTTGATTTCCCACAAAGCGGTGTTTATTTCTGGCGAGTGCGATCAATCATTAACGGTCAGCCATCCGAATGGAGCGCACCCATTCGCTTCTTTTATTCATCCCCCTCGGAATGGCTTGTAGAACGTTCTCTGGGCCTCCTGTCAGATAAAAATATCGTGGCTTCTGATGACGTGGATTTCCCATCCGACATGTTTGATTTGCAGAATTTGTACATTGCGAGTTCACCTTTCGCCTGGTACTTCGGGTTTAATTATCAGCCGGGGTTAGCCGATTTCGGTATTTATCTGGATACCATGCGTGATCCGGGTGTGGGTGCTACATTCGACCCGCTAGGTTATCCAATAGAAACCAGCGATAGCAAACCGGAATTTGCGGTCTACATTCGAAATAATCGCACCAGAGTTGATTTGTTTGCGTGGGATGAATCAAACCAAAAATGGCACGATCAAAGTTATCTGGTGACAGATTATTTTGATAACGGCGTTCGCTTTGAGTTCAAATTATCAGGTGACATTATCGGCGATCAATATGGAACTAAACCAACGAGTTTATCAGTTGTCCTGTTCAGCGTCCAACCAGGAATAATTGATACACCGCCGGTGGATACCATTCCTTCACAGAACGAAGAGATTATTCATCTGGACCCGTCTGCATACTTACTTGAGAAATTTATAAGTATTACGGATCGCGTGGACGCGCAGTATATTCCGACCACAGCACTTAACCGGAATTCCAACTGGTTCTCAAATTGGAAACCGCTTTTCTGGCAACCCCCCACCAGTGTTCAGCACAACGGCTATCAGGTTCAGTTTGGTGTTTCTCCTGAATTTGAGATCGTCCTTGCCGATCAGGAACTGCAGGGTCGACAGTATGGATATGTCCCTGGATTGACAACTCTGGACAGGGACGGCCAGTTCTACTGGCGCGTGCGACCGTTATATAAAACCAGCGGCTTTACTTTTTATGGAAGCTGGAGTCAGCCGCACCTGTTTGTCCGAAACGGATTGCAGGTCGCAAACGTGGAAGTTTCGTCCAACAAAGGAGTTCCTACTATCACCTGGGATAGAGCCGAGGGCGCGGCGGTGTATCACATTACAGTATGCACTGATCCGAACTTCCATGAAATCGTGGAAGAGCTTGATACGGTAAGCACATCGTGGACACCGCCTTTCGGATTCCAGGAAGGAGACTACTTCGTTCGAGTGGCAATGCGGCATGCAAATAGTTATATTGAAAATATTTACTCCGCCCCCAGGTACTTTGCTGTCATCTATCCAGTCCCGGAGAACTTGAAAACACAAATTGACGGGAATCGTATACTTTTATCGTGGAACCGGATTCTTGGAGAGAATCAATCTGCGTGGAGATACAGAGTCCAGATCAGTACGTCCCCTCATTTCGTCCCCGAGGCAATAGTAGTGGAGGAAGAAACGGAGCTCAATATCTTCCAGCCAACCAGAAAATTATCAGAAGGTAAATATTACTGGCGGGTGCGAATGGTATATGGCAACGATGCATCCGGTTCGTTTTCACCTCCCCAGTCATTTGAAATTATGGAAATAAAACCTCCTCAGCGGGGGCTTTACCTTCCGATGGTTGTCCGTTAGGAACAACATCCCCAAAATTTTTCCACAAACCCGAATTGGTTGTTCCAAAAGAAAGGTCGCGTCAGCGGCTTTTCTTTTGCTAATATATTTATAAATATTGATTATATTGGTTGGAGAAAATCTATGATTAATTTTGGCGGTATTGATTCATACAGCATTGTTTATTTTGTGTTAGGGTTTTTTATGGGTTCGGCTTTATTATTACTATATAGCAAGATCACAGGTTTCCCATATAAACCTGAAGCGCTGGGTGACAGAAAGGTTCGTAACCTGAAACCCAAACAGGTTGTGATTGTGGTTGAATATACATATAAAAAGAACTGCCTCAAGAGAGAAATTCAATTTACCGGTACCAGTAAGGAAATCGCCGCTGTAGTGTCAAACATAATGCGCAATGGATTTCATTACTTCAGTGAATTTTCCGACAGCGAGGATGAATTTTGCCGTATCTTTATTCCTGTACACAACATCGTCTCAGTCAACGTTGCGTTTGAAAGCGATATCGGATTTGACGAAGAAATTAATTGCTTTTTAGAAGATCGTCTCGGGTCCCCAACCTTTTGATTGAAAATCAATTTTGGGCCGCTAAAATGCGGCCCTTTTTTTATTTAATTACCTGAACGCTATCATATATCTGAATAAACATGGTGAAGAAGATTTCGATTTTTTTATTATCCATAATGATTGCCGGTTTCCTTAGCGGTTGTGTATCCAGACCAGCGCGGTTGATTATTCCAGGTGAAGGATTGTCCGTGGCTACTCAAACGCCGGTACCGACACTGGAAGGCGATGAAATTTCATCTCTGACTGCAACCCCTGACGAAATATCAACAGAAACGGCAACTCCAAACCCCTCCCCTACGGCTACAGCAACCCCGTTCAGCCGTGGGGATGGAATAGCAATTAAATGCGTGCCGGAAGAAAACACCCAGTTGATGCCAGTCTATAAAGTCATAAATGGAAACACGATTGCGGCGGGGGTCGGAAAACGATCCGTTCGTATGCGGCTGGCTGGAGTTGCCGTTCGAGAAGACTATGAAGATATCGCTTACCAATATCTGAAAGATCGGATTGAGGGCCGCTTTGTAATGGTGTCAGGTGACAGCCTCGGCGAGGACGATGAAGGAAACTTGATCCGCTATGTGATTTCCGCAGATCAGGCTACTTTTGTCAATTATGAGCTGTTGCGACAGGGGCTTGCGGTCTACCAATCCGAGGGGGGATTGCGATGTGACGACTTGTTGGTGAGTGCCGAAGAACTGGCCCGAAAAGAAGGGCTGGGTTTATGGAATGGTGGAGATCATTAGAGGTATGGACAATAAACAGAAAAGACTGGCGGTTGACGCTAAAAAATTCATCAAGCGGGTGGTTGTTTCTGGGGTGCTGGCATCCCCTGAATTTAACCACCGGTTCAATAAAAGTGACTATGCAAAATTTTTAAAGCACGTCGCCCAGATACCAACTGTACTCGATGGTTTGTACCCATATGTCAACGACCCTGTTTTTCGAATTCTTATCAATGATATTTTGTCCCTGGCAAAAAAAGCCCCGTTTCAGGTAATGGACTCGTTTCTGTATCTGGCTGAAAACCGGAACGGGGTAGTAAGAGACGAACTGATTTCTTTTGTTGAGGAGTTCGGCGGAAAAGACCATGCCAATTTTTACTTTTCTTTGTCTGAACAAAACAGGATGGAGCGAGGAAAAATAGCGGCGCATATGAAGTTCACCGCTTTGATGAAATCACGCCCCTTCCTGCCTGAGTGCTTACTGCCTGATTTGTTCGCAATCAAAAATCAGATTTCCAGAGAAGGTGTCAATCAAGAGGTACGTAAAGAAATAGATAATTTCTTACTTTCGCTACGTGAAGAACCGGCGTGAGCAAACCAAAAAAAATCGGGCTGTTGCCCGATTTTTTAGTTCACCTCATACATTGAATAGTGGCGATTACGGATGGTTCTTTGATCAGAAAGTCGATCAGGTGACCAATGCAGTCCTGACACAGATAATGAACGATGACTGCACTCTCTTCCCCTGGATGCGTGATTTTTATTTCTTTCTCCGCTGGATTTTTATCACACTGAGGCTCAACAACCGGATCAAATCCCAAAGATTTTGCATTATCACAGATTTTCATCACCTTTAATCCTCCTGTCCTGGAGATAAAAAATTGTATGGAGGGTAATTCTCCATCTCTAATACCTGTAAACCATCCAGCATCCAGGGTTGAAGGTCTGTCTGGACGATGGGTATCCAACCTACCTGTCCTGTATCTCTCACGATGACCCAAATGAATTCGCCGCTGGAATCTTTCCCCAATACATATGCCTGGGTATCGGGAGGATAGTAAAAAGTCCATAAGTTCAAAACGCTTGTATTTGCTAGTAAGAACCGCGCTTTATGAAGAATGTTTTGATCTACTTGATAAATCGGTGTTCCGTAAAAATAAGCAAACAGAGCGTTTGGGGCGGCTCGCATTTCTATGGACGGAAAGCCCTGCCCATTGACACCGTTATAAGTCCATAACGGGTGCGACTGGGCGGTCTGATAGCTGGATATTGTCAGGGCAGTAATCAAAAGCAGGACTGCCATACATGCGATTCTTTTAGCTCCTGTCATAAACCGCACCATCACATACATCCTCGGTTCAGAGACGGTTTAAGTACCGCTTTTGCAATTCCCACAAACATCTGATCAAAAACAATCCGGCGCTGTCCAGCGTCTTTTGTAGCCCCCCTACCCTACAGCTTTTTTACTTGCTATACGCTTATGGCTATGCGCAACAATAGTTATGTGCCAATAATGACAATATATTCCTTTTTTCGTCATTGAGATAACACTACGGGATTGATTAATCCCTAGAAAGGACACCAGGAGAGACGATGAATTGTAAATATCAGGCTAAGAAGTTGTTCGGAGAAAGAGCAGATCAACTCCCCCTCATCCCGGCAATCAGAAACAACGGTTCTGTAAGCCAGATTGAAAAAGCAGATGCCATCCTGGAACAATCGTATTCAGATATCTATAACGCCGAGCAGATCAACGAGCTGTATCAAAATGCGAGCTGGTCTGATCGTATGCTTCTTTATCAACTGGCTTTGGGGCTGAATCGTAAATCCTTCCTGCGAATTCCAGATTCACAAATTTCAACATTCTATACGAGCCGACTGAAACGGGCTTATACATTCTTCCGCAGTACGAATTTCTTTGCATCCCATGACGATCACCAGCCTACACTGCAGGCAAGACCTCTTGAAGCAAAAAAAACAGGGACCAACCGGCCAGGGATTTCCGTTAGCTGTCGGGGGGAAATCGCAGGGGATGAACACGATGAAATAGTCAAAACCCTGATGGATCAGGGGTATGTGCCTCTAGACCCGTATGAAAACCGGGCACTTTTCAACCAGCTTTATTCTAAAGTTCACCCGTATCTGAGTGCCGAAACCGACCCGGACACGGCTCAAAAACTAAAAGAAGAGCGGGGCATTTTCTACAAGGCAAAAGGCAATCCGCGCATCGTCTTGCTGACCCCAAAAAATATTAAACGGGCAAGAGCTGGTGAACGCTTTTCTGTGAAAATGTCTGCACTGTTTGAGGAGGAAGTGGGGTGATCTGCCTTAATAAGACCCAAACTTCAAAAATAGAAAACCTTACCAGCGGGGGTGTCCCTGTATGCCGTACCTGGAAAATTTCCAGCTATGCGGCTTATCTGCAAACGGTTTTCGATCAATCCATTTATGCGGACGCAATGAGAAACTGCGATCATGCTTTTTCCCCGGATCATCCAAACATTTACCATCTCGAAGGCGATGTAAAAGCCCATACCGATAGAACTATCACTGAGATGGAAAATATTCTGGCCGAACTAAAGCCCGATACCGCTGTCGCAGAAAGTATGTTCCTGGCGGCAGTTGGGCACGATTTCGGGAAAATTGCTACGCGAGCACCCATCCCGGACAAAAAGCGTGTTCGCTTTGCTAATCACCCTCAATTTTCCGGCGTACTGTTTTATCAGTTCCTGAGCGAAAATGGGTTGGCAGATCATCTCATCCACAACGAAATGCTTTACCCCTTGCTGGTAGGAATTAATTTGCATGATGACAGCTTTGCCATTTATTCAAACCCCAACCCTCTATCCGACAAAATGCTGAGGAAGTGGGGGGCGTTGTTTTCTTTCAACCCTATATTGCTACCTTTGCTCGCCGCGATCAACCGCGCAGATGACCTGGGGCGGATTAGTGAAAATCCGATGCTTGAAAACCAAAGCCATTACCCATTATTTTTTGATCGCTTTCACGATCCCATTGATGTTTCTCGCCCTGAACAGCCTTTGGTATCCAGCACTACCAGCGACACAAACGAAGTTGTTCGCGCGCTCACCGAAAAGCCTACGCTGTTGCTGATGAGCGGACTGCCGGGGAGTGGGAAAAGTTCGCTGGTCACTCAAATAACGAACAATCTTCCCGATGAAGCCTATTTGATTGTCAGTCTGGATAAGGTTGTGAAGGAGATCGCCAGAGAAGCCAATATTTCTTATGAGGAAGCCCATGACAATCCCGACATGATCGATGCGGCTCACAAACGCCTGCAATCAAATGTAGCCGATCATTTAGGTTCAAACCAGCCATATCTGATTGTGTTGGATAAAACGCATTTGTCCGTCAAATCGCGAAATCGGGAGATGACCTTTATCGAGGATACGATCAACCGGTTATCAAAAAATGGAAAGTGCTTTCCTGATTACCGCTCGGTGTGTGTAAGCGTCGTCTCCCCCTATTCACTCTGCAAGGAAAGGGCCAAAACGCGCGCCACACATAAAGTTACTGAAAATGTTGTGGACGCTATGGCATCTAGCTTCACCCTGCCCTACTACGGTGAGAGGGCACATTTGATTGGGCACAGGCGCAAGTCCTGGAGTTATGACCATATTCTTATTCAATGGACTGCCCCCAACGGCGAAATTACATTTCAGGAATATAAGCCACCGACACCAGAGGAAGTGATCAAACAGGTGGATTTAAATAAAATCGCGCGCTGGTTTCAATCTGAAAGAACATAAATTGGACAAAAATTTGAAACAGAGCCTTAATCCCGTCTATTTCTAAAGCCCGGATTTGATTCCGTGTCTATCTATTTTTGATGGAGGATATATTTATTATGAGTAAAAACGGGGTTCGGAGCGGTTCACGTCAATATCACGGGAAATTATTTTATAACGACGGGAAATTTTTCGTTCGTTTTACTGACAAAGCCAATGGGAAAGAACGTGATCGCGTTGTAGAAGTCAGGGGGATGCCGAGAATGGAGGAAAATATATTCCACAAGTATGCGGATGAATTACGCGAAGGTCGAGACATCCGCTTTAATGGGCATCCCGAATTTGATCCTGATGGCGTAAAGGATAATGAGGCAATTATGTTTATTGAATGGTTCCGGTTCTTGAAACCCCGCAGTGAGAAATCGCCAGGATGTGATTGATTCAAACCATCCTTTGAAAAGGATATCCTTATGAGTGTGTGCCGTTTGTATTATCTTGCTTCGGCAATTCTTATGGTCATTGCATACGGTATCTATGATGGCCTGTCTAATTGGCGCATACCAATCCTAGAAATCTTTATATGCATCGGGCTGGCAGGACTTCTCGCAATTAACTTGAAAATCGCCCGATCCTACTACATCCGCAAAGGTTATGTTGACAACCTGGACAATATAGACGAGAAGCGAAGCACTACACTGATTGAAGACTAGGAAATTTTTATCAGTTCAGGAAACCTTTACCTGGCTTTTTTTGTTACTATCTGAATATGCATTGTGCGATGCTGGATCAGCAGAAAGCCATAAGGTCATAATGTCCAGTGAGTCAAATGCCCAATAACCCAGCAGACCCGGCAAATAATACAAACCGGCTTCAGGAGAATTTGACCAATCTTTTAGCTGTTGAAAGGTAATCGTGCTGGAAATGCGGTACCTGCGGCGTAGTTTCTGCAGGTAACTGTCAATAAATTCTCTCTCTTCTTTTTCCCAAAAGAACAGAACAATATAGGCGATCTGACTTTCAGCACGCAGGAATATAGAAAAATCTTTTATACAAGGAATATCACGCTTGCCGCGCTCGACCGGCTCTTCTCGCTCCGTCATCCCATACGGAGAATGGATCAGTCTCCGGTTCAGAGACTTTAGAAAAGCAGGTACGGTCTTCAAGTGAAGCTCTACGATTACATAACAGCCGTGTTTATCATTGTTGAGGAGTTTTTCTTTCCTTCTCATACGATCTTACCGCACGCAGGCTTGTTCATAAAAAGCTGAATAGTCCATTCCATTTTTCCAGATTAATGAGTAAGGTATTGTCCATAACGATGATGGGTCGAGGGCCAATTTATCAATATCCGGCATCGTTTTTTGAGGATGCGGCGGGTAAAGCTCCTCACTAAGACCCACAAAAAAAGCGCACTCCCATAAACTGATATCAACAAAGATGCTTGTGTCTTCCGGTCGATACCGGGTCATTTCAATCAATTTGGCAGACAGGCCACTCGCATTTTTGATTTGATCCCGAACAGTCAAAAACAGGTGTGACTGATAAAACGGTATCAGCGCAAGATGGTCTTGTTCTGGCATCTCCGTATTGCGATTGATCGCTTTAATCAATCCATCCAGTGCACGCTTCTGAACATCTTTATCGATGCTGTACAGAGCAAAATCCACCAATTTGGAGATGGGATAAATCCGCGAATAATCACTGAAATTAATTTGCAATGGCATTGCGTCTGAAAACGCTGATGCGTCATACGCTTCCATTAATATATTAGCGGTTGCATTTTCATTGGCGTTTTCAGCAGGCTGGCTTGACCAGACAGCCCATCGCCGTTGAATTTCACTGCGATTTAGCGCAACCGCCCTTTGAGCAAGCCAGTTCTCGTATTCCACCTTTTCATCGGTATTTGGTTGATCCGAAAAACATTTCCATGCATAGTATGCGAGCAGGTCGTCACGAACTTTGGAAGGCAAATCTGATGAGAGCCTGTCTACCAACCAGGCGTATTCTGGTTCGTGATCTGATCCGATTAACCCACAAAGATAGCCGAGCATATTCGCGCGCTTGACCTGACTCAGGTTAGCAAACACACGATCCACATATTCAACGAGTAATTCTTGCCGCCTGTCTACGATAGGGTCATCATGATGCGCATTAGCTGACTGCTTGACCAACCAGGCGGCGATTTGAGCCGAATCGAAATCTGAAAAATTCTGTTTTTCGCGGGTGTAATACTTGAAAAGACACTCTCGTAAAAACGAATTTTTCAATGATGCTTCCAGCAATAACCGCAGTAAATAAATACGCAAAAACGTTCCCGGAAATCGATCCGTGTTTCGTTCGACCTGGGAAAGAATATTGATTATTTCTTGTATAGTTTCCCCTTCGTTTAAATTGGGGTTTTTTATACAGTTTATAAAATTGGTTACTTTGCATGCCAGAATCAGAGATGGCTTATTGGCGGGTAATATACAGAAGCTTAAATCTTCACCTGCCAGAGCATTACCGATCCGGGTAATAATGCCTGTAGGCGCAAGAGTAGAAGCACCTCCATTTTGAGCAACAGCCCGTAAACTAACAATCGAATCCTTACACTGCATTATCTTCTCCTGACATTAAGACGATAACACGGGCAAAAGCGCGAAAGGGACATTGTTGTGTCCTTCTCATGCTTTTGCCCGTGATCACGAAAAGATACGAGAATTAGATGAAGATCAATACCTTCTCGTATCGAACAGGCAGAATGTATGAAATCGTTCGGGCTGGCCGGAAGATGATATGTCCAGGGTTAATCCTGTCCGGCCTGGAGCTGGCTTTCCATTTTTCGGACGCGCGCCATGAGGTTTTTCGGCGTGTAATCTACGTTGTAGATTTCTTTGACCATTTTTGCAAGCTCGTCCCTTTTAATCCGGCGTCCTGTGGCTTCCGCTTTTCTTTTCGCGATAACGACCTGCCGTATCTGGTCGTCATTCAAGAGTTTCATCTCGGCAAGTCTCTTTTCCATATCGCGGATGCGGGTATAAATGCCTATCTCGCTGTATTCGACGCCGAAAAACTCCCTGACCATTTCAGCGAGGGCCTCTTTCGTAATCCGACCACCTACGCTTTCTGCCCGTTTCTTCGCGATGAGAAGGTCTCTCACCTGTTCATCAGATAAGTAAGGCGGTCTGCCCGGATATTTTTTATTCGTAATCAAGGTGAAGTTGGGGTCTTTGCGCCGCCGACGTTCGGCCTCTTCAACGCGATGGATAAGTTTATAAATCCCGCTGATTGAGTTTTCCTTGTCTGTGTAGTCGTATCTATTCTCCAGCAGGTAATCTCGCAGTTCTCTTGCGTTCGTTACAGTTCCGCTTTCAAAGAGCCTTACCACTTCCTGGTTGCTAATTCTCTGTGTTCGTCCTCGCGACATTGCAAATCATTCCTCCGAATCAGTATATTTACTATTCACTGAAAAAAAAGGAATAGTAACAATTTAAAAAATCCTATCGGCTGTATGTATATTATACCAAATATGGGAATTAGTGTCAAATTATGATATTTGATAGCTAATATTTTTGCGATCACCGGACGCCAAAAATTTTCAACCATTCTCGTTTTGATATCAATTTCGTAGCATTTTTACCGGCCAATTCTTCTACAACTTCTCGAAATAATAGGCCTTTTTCCTGCAAAATTGCATATATTTTTTCTTCAACGGTTTCCCGCATCCAATAAGCATAAACGCTGACGTTTTTTTTCTGGCCGATGCGGTACACCCGTTCCTCGGCCTGCCAGACCGAGGCCATATTCCACCAGAAGTCGGCGTGGATAACGTAATTCGCTTCGGTCAGAGTCAGGCCCTCACCCCCGGCGCGCAGGGATACAAGCATCACGTTCGTATCTTTTCGCTGGAAACATTCTATGGCCGCCCTTCGTTCAGCATCACTCATACCGCCAACGAGCGTGCAAACTCCGAATGGTCGTAGAACAGGCTCGAAAAGTTTGATCCCCCTTTGAATATACTGGCTGAACACCACAACTTTATCGCCGTTGGCGACGATTTCCTCTACCTGCTCATACAGTCGAATCGTCTTTGGGCTGATGGTCTTACCCGTAGCACAGTTGCAAATTTGCTTTAGAGTATTCAGGGCCGCAAAAATAGAGACGTAGGACACTTCCTCGCCCTGACATGAAAAATCCACCTGGGTTTGTGCAAGCACCTGATCGTACTCTCGGCGCTGATCTTCATCCAAATCCATCCAGACTTCCTGAGTATCGTTCCGTTCTGGAAGCTGGTCTTTTAATTCCACATCTTTGCGTCTTCGCAGAAAGAATGGCTTGATTTTTTCGCGGAGATTTACCCGATTCTGATCTTCAGGCTTCAAATAGCCGGGCTTGAGAAAATCAAAAATGGCGATCATATCCGACTCCCGGTTCATCACCGGTGTTCCTGTTAAGGCCCATCGCTGTCCGGCCTGGAGCGTCTTTACAGCCTTAGACTGCTTTGCATCGAAGTTTTTAATCGAATGGGCTTCATCGAGAATTACCAGATCAAACATGCGCCGCCGTTTCTCAGACAGGATTTTAGACAGCACGTCGATCCGTAGAGTGGGATAAGAAGTCAAATACACATGTGCAGGGGTTTTCCAGAGTTCCCGGCGAGTACGCTGGTCACCGCGTACAACGACATAGACCAGCTCCGGTGACCATTCACGCAGGTGCTTCTCCCATACGTAAAGCACGGATACAGGGCATACAATCAGCGCCCGCTTGCGAATGCCCCGCCGTATGAGCAGTTTTAGTGCAACGGTTGTAGTAACCGTCTTACCCAACCCCATCTGGTCACCTAATAAAGCGGCATCATTGTTCAATAGAAAATTTACGCCGACAATCTGATAGGGGTAAAGCTTATTGAGAAGATAGAGGCTTTTTCTAACCTCGCTGTCCACCTGTTCCGGCTTCTTGATGATCGTTTCGAAGATATACCGCCAGTATTCCAGCTCAACGAGATTTTCAATCTCATTGGAAAGATCAACCATGTCGTCGCGATTTTCTGCGCAGATAAAGATGCCGGTTTTGGGGAATTGAAATTGAGGTTTTCCTATTTCTGGAATGCGCAGGATGGCAAAATCACCTATGTCGATAACCCCCGCTGGTGGAACCCGATTAACTTCAATGCTTTTTACTACCGGTTTGTCAAAATCCAGCCCATCAATCCGCTGGATTTCAGGTTTATAGCGGTTTTTAAAAACCTCGTAAAGATCAGAAAACGCGCCCACTTGTTATCTCTCTAATTTCAAATTCTTCGCCTGTGCCGCCCGGATTGCTGTATCCAGCCGGTCAAATGGTTCATAGAGGTCAACCGAGCGGAGTAAGGGAGTCAAAACGGTTTTTATAAAACGGTCGTCAGAAGGAAAATTCCGGTCGAAATTAAAGCTAATAGGGCGAATGGTTTCTGCCGGGATTTTTTCACCGCCCGGTAAATTCAAAGGCGTATCTTCGCCAGATAATGCAATTACCGGTATTTGAAGATGATGGCGCAGATTAAGCAGAATATCCTTTTTGACGATGACCGCCGACAGGTTTTCTTTTGAGGCTTGAATGAGCGGTAAGGCGATCAGGTGGACAAAAGAATAACGAACAAGGGCTTTACCGTACAGCAGTTTTTGGAGTTTGTTGGGGGTGATCTCCTCGGTGACCATAAACTCAAACGGCACGGTTTCAAGATTGGTCACTAAAAAACCACCTCGAATTGATTCGTTGTCAAAAACAAAAACGTCTAAAAAACCTAATCGCACATTGTTTTCAACCATTACTACCGCCTATTATTTCTACTAAAAAATCCCGACCCATAAAAATACATTTTTTATTTTGATATTTTTTGAATGAACTAAAAAAGCGCCCTCCTTTAGGAGGACGCTTCACTTAACCATGATTCATTTTGAAGAGACACTCGGGGCACTTCCCGTTTTCTCTGGTCAATTCTTAGAGCCGTTCATCCGATAAATGAAAGCTTTTCCGGCTTCTGTAACCTCAAGGTCTTCATTGGAAACTAAAACACCGGTTACCGCCCCGTTACCGTTGCAGTTGCCATTACTGGTGCTGGTGATTTTCTTCTTCGGATGACTACGTTTATGCCCATTTCCACAGGTTTCCCTGACCCTCATTGACTTGTTTATATCTTTCAAAACCTTCTCGGCAGTAGCCGCGATCTCAGCCTTTTCATCAGGAAGGCGGCAGGAAGCAAGCCTCAAGTCGGAGATAGCCTGCTGTATGTTTCCGGTTTGAACATAGGCCATCCCTCGAACCAGATAAACGACTTCCTTTGCGCGCCACCATTCAGGCCACCCATCACTACCCATCTCTTCGATGATGAAGCTGAGCTTCTCAATGGCAGGTTCATACTTACGATTGTTGTACTGCTTGAGAGCCGCCACGAACAGGCTGATATAGCAAATCTGCTCTGCGAACCGATTTTGAGCGGCAAAGGTGTCCAGATCGTTCAAACAGATCAGATCGTTATAGTAAGTCGTTTCTTCCTGGTAATAATCCTCAATATGGATTAACGGCTGACAATATGATCGAGAAACCGCATACTGCCCCCACACCACGACATCCGCTCTGCGGCTTACCGCATCTTCCCAAACGGTATTGTGAGCAATGACCTCCTCCTCGCTTACGCACTTGCGGTTAGGAACAAGCACCATATCTGAGAAGTATGAAAAGCACTCCCGGACTTTGGAGATAATAATCTGCGTCCAGGCATAATCGAAATCCCCGGTAGGAGAGATGTCATAAAGCATGACCTTCGTGATATTGACATCCAATTCTATTTTTGTGTCGGAACGACCGGTTTTTGTTGTAGGAAACATGTGCTTGGCAGGATGCTCCTTTGAGATGGGATTTCAATGAGCGGCATGACGCTTCGGGGCGTGGGTACCGCCACAATTATCGAGATAAATCAAGGGAAATCACCTTTCAAAAACCTAACAATGACAAATTGCATTGCACATTCAGATTCTATAAAGTTTTTGTTGCAAATCCCAGACCAGCTCGACCGCTTTCCTCCATCCGTACCTTAAAAAACTACACCCACTATCTTTTTATTACAGCTCGTTTTTTGTTACCACCTATATTATAGGAACGTAAATTTAAATTCTATTTTGCATGCAGAATGTCACCGATTATAAAACAAATGTTCTATTTAATCGTTGCAATTTTCTGGGATTTCGTTACCCCCTGCCCAAAGGATCACCGGCTTTCGCTGGTAAATCAGATCATAGTCACCCAAATATCCTTACATTTGTATTATGATTCTATTAAATCGCGAATGGTATAATGACACCCGCATACCCTATTAACATCTTAGGACATAATAAGTAAACAGACTCGTAGCAAATGCCTGATAGACAGGCATTTGTGCTCTAAAGAGAAGTCGCTGCATCATGTTTCATAGTGCCTGTCATTGCGAAAAAGCCATTCGACAAAAACTCGAACCGTGCTTATCAGCTAATGCGTTTATTAACCGGATACAATGCACCTTCCCGTTTCAGTATGGTATCAACCGCCGGACGGTGCTGTTTCGGATACTCTGTCAGAAGCTGGATGATTTCGCGTGGGCAGACTGCGGGCGCGTCACATCCCCTACCCTGCTGAAAAGCCCGCAAAGGGTAAACAAGCCGATCCGTGATAAGCATTCTTACGTGACGGCATATCTCAACGACCTGCAAAACAGCCGTGAATATGATTACCTGTGGTGTAGGATTTCTGCCAGTAAAGAATGTCTGGAAGCCCTGTGTGAGGAGATTGAAAAGGAGTTCGTTGAGCAATTCAACGCCTTTTTTGATCTGATCAAAAACCCAATACATCCAAATTCTCTGATCCGGCAGTTGCCCCGTTTTATTAGCCCGGACTGGACAATCACACTCTATGAAATGCTCGGCTATCTCAACAAATGGGGATCGCCTGAAAACGCGGCATTTGCCAATGCTTTGAAGGACAAGCTCAACAATTCTCCCATTTTCAATCGCCTGAGCGTGGCGATGAAAAATAAGGCCGCAAAAGCATATTACTCAGGGTCGAATCTGGGGTGTCACATTTCTGGCGGCAACAATAACAAAAAGCCACGCAGGATTTTGTATATCAAGTAAAAAAAGACCACCCGCTGTAGCAGGTGGTCTTTTTTATAGGCATAGTTCCGATAAAGATGCATCTAGTTCGTGGGGGCTACAATCAAGTGATATTTGGATGGAAGAGTCGTATACCTCGTCAAACCGCTGACTGAAATCCAAACCCGTTCCATTCCAGAAATGTCGGGGACTTTCAGCCGGAAACCAGAATCGCCCCAAACCTCATATGAACGGACTTCTAGCAGGTCACCGTTCTCATCTTCCACCAGTACGTTGACAGCATACTTCTGGGGGAGACGGTTGTCTGTTACGACAAACCCGTTCATTTCTACAGCGCCGCAATTGCCATCTTCGAAATCACAGGAGAATCCGATCTCGGGGATGGCAAGATTATCTATCGCCATTCCAAAACCGTTGACAGCAGAATCGGTCACCACCTCAAACCGTACAAAAATTTTCTGCCCGGCGTAACCGCTCAGATCAATAGACTCCCTGATCCATTCTCCTTCGCCAGTTGTTCCAGTGTATCCAACACCCAAATTGTTCCCAGCCGGGCTTTCGCTGGTCATCCGGTCACTGCTGAGAAACTCCCACCGTTTTCCATCTGTAGAAACCATCACATAGCCGTAGTCATAATCGGTTTCAATGTCGTACCAGACGGAATATTCCATAACCGGGTTGTGAACACTGGTCAAATCAAAGGCATATGTTATGAAGGGATTGGATACGTCACCGCGATTTGACCATAAGAAGTGATCGCCAGAGACTGCATCTACCGGAACGACCTGTACCGATTCGCTTCCGACAAATTCAAGCGTAAAGGCAGAGTTGCAAGGCAAGCGGTAGAAATCACTTCCGTACTGCGAGACGATGGTTTCGTGTTCATATTCACACTTCTTCTTGTCATACCGCATAGGCTTTTGCAGACCGAGTCTCTCTGGAAAGGCGTACCTGCCATCGCCGTATGTAGGGTCTTGCGCGGCTAGCGCAATAATAAAGTCCCTGAACAAAGTGTCCGCGGTCAAAACAACACCGGTTTCGGGGTCTGCAATCCGCATGTCTTTCAGTACAGCGTCAATGCTCTCAAGTCCGTTCCCCGGGTGATCGTGAATTTTTCGGACAGTTTCAGCGCCAAGCCGGTGATACAGATAGTGAATGAACAAATATGATCCACCGTAGTGCGCCAATGTGTCTGAATTGCCGCCCCATGAGTTCAGCTGGGTATCCGGTGTTTGTACGTAAGCTGTACGATTTGCGACAGAAAAACCGTTGAGATATTTGGCGAATTCAGAAAATCCCTCGTTCAGCCAGGCTTCTTCGTTTTTATCCTTTCCAAAAAGAATCATGTGCTGGAATTCATGCGCCAGCACTCCATAAGAAGCTTCGTTAAAATCGGCAAGGGCCGAGATTACGAACATCTCGTGTCCATTCGCTTCCGGGTATAAGACAGACAGGTCTTTTGAGTAAAAATACCCCATGAACGACGAACCGACTGTATCACTTACAAGGATATAGATGTGAGGATCACCGTCAACACCGGGATTCGGTTCAGAGCCGAAGAAAGCCCGGTTGGTTGGATAAATGTGATCGGTAAAATAGTTGGCGAATTTATCAAGTCTATCAGAGTTGACCTTCGCCCCATCCTCTACCCATACATAAAGAACGTCATTGACGAACTGGAGAGACGCTTCAATCTGATGAGACTTATTTGAATCTGCATCGACTACCCAGAACTGTCTCCTCGCCCCGATTTCTGGTGTAGAACGTTCTATAACGAAGTCTTCCGGCTCGATTCCAAATAATCTCGTATATGCATCTGCATCATCGAAAATGGGGACGGACGTATCTTTTAGCGCCTGATAGGAAGGGTAAGCATCAGCACGTAAATCAATTTCGGGTAAATAAACGGTGCGAGCTGGTTGTGTAATTTGAAAATGCTGGAGTTTTACGGTCATCTCCTTTCCATACCCCACAATGGCTCCCGCTCGTCCGGTTTTTAGCGTAGCATCGCGCGCTTCTCCTATCAGACCATCATTCACCCACAGCCGCAGTTGATCTTCAACACATTCAAGGGTAATCGAGACATCCCCAGCCAATTGCCCATCCAGCTTGCCAGAGGCAAGCAAGATGTTATCCCCTCCATTGTGCAATCCGATCCTGTAAGCAGGTTTACCATCCGCATCCCGTCCAGTAACACCGTAATAATACGTGTCGCGGCTTTGCACACGGCAGGTCAAACCGAACATGCCATTATCGGTGACAATTCGGTAAACTGCATCAGCGACCAAATTTTTCAGCAAGGGCGCGCCATTTGGGGTTACGGCGAATTGCTGATCTTCCGTACTTTCAACCGCCATTTCAAACCCATCAAGCGCATAATAAAAATTATGGTAAATATCCTTCTGTTCTTCCCAATTTTTTATTGAGGAAAAAACATCGCTGAACAATACGACTTCATCTGCAATTATTTCTTCCAGCTTGTCCGGCTGGGTTGTTTCTTCAAAAGATATTTCTCTTGAGTTCCCCAGTTTATTTTTGATGTACTCCTGCGAAAAATCAGGATATATCTTTTGGGGTTCAAAAAAGTTAAAGTTGTTTTTTTGTGCAGAAATGATGCCGATACTCGCCCCTGCACAGCAAAACACAGCAAAAGTTAAACAGCCTAAGACAAGGCCTATGTTCACGCTCATGGCCTCATTGCGCAAGCGAAATTCTATCGAAGTACCGATTAATGGAATTGCCAGGCAATATAAAAAAGTGGGGAGACAGCACAGTAATACAGCAATTGTCCAGGGAGAAGGGTCAAACACGGTCTACCTCCTGTCAGAGGAATGGTCATACGGGCATTTTTTGGTGAGGTTACCTGGGTAATTCGACTTCATCCGCAATTTCTTCTCCCAACCCATCTAGATGGGATATTTCTTCAAAAGGTATTTCTGCTGGATTCCCCAATTTATTTTCGATGTATTCCTGAGAAAACTCAGAACATATTTTTTGGGGTTCAATACAGTATAAGTTGACTTCTTTAGTAACTGCAGAAAGGCGTAAAGTCGAATATGAAACGAAGAAGATAATACACCCCCAACAGATCAAACGGAGGATTATCTCATCTGATCCAAACCCGGTTTTCCACCGTCTATATTTAATTCGTGGAATAATAAAAATTAGAATCGCCGCGATTAAAAAATAAATAGGTATACCAATGAGATGTTCAAGAATCTCAATGATTTGTGGGTCAAGATGTTCAAACACGGTTACTTCCTGTCAGAGGAATAGTCAAACGAACATATTCTGGAAATGTTTTCCGGCGAACAGTCAGTGATAAAGTTCTCACCGCTTTTCAGGGTCATCAGCCAGTATTTATCATCACTTTTTTGCACTTCTGCGATCTCACCAATATGGGAGAACCGGTCGAGCATCTGCCTAACGGGTCTAGGGGTCAGAAGTTGAAAGTCTCCCCTTCTCCATTTTTTAAGTACTTTTAGTTTTTCCACTTCTGGCAGGTAAATAATTGAGGTTTTGCACAGGCGGCACTCATATTCAACGCCGCCAAAGTCATAATTGGGAAATTTTTCGTGGAGCAGATCGATAATTTCAAGAAGCGGTCGTTCATCTCTGACATGCTGACCACAAAGGGGACAGTAGTAAGATGACAACATATCAACGGCGTTGTCTAATTTCCGGCGCACAGTCTCACAAAATTCGAGCAGTTTTTCTGCATTTTTATTATTCATCCGTTTTTCAATTGCCGCCGACACGAGGATTGTCAAATAGTAGTAAAGCCGGTCGGAGGTTGAAGATGGAATTTCGGATGGCAAAATCAGCATAAGACACCCCAAATTAAAAAAACAAACGATAAAATACGCGTTCTGTAATATTATAGGAATGAAAAAGAGCGGCGAATTTCGCCGCTCTTTTTTTGAGGAGTAACTTGCTGGATTTAAAACAGTCTGGTTATTGCATCGCGAATATGCATCGCCTTACTGCTCGGGATAACCAGAATTTGCATCCGCCTGCGCTCTGCTTCTTGCACCAGCACTTCCTCGGCCCTGCGTTTCGCTTTGGTGATAATCACCGAATTGGCATCCTTGAATGACTTACAGATAACAACAGGCACGCCCGTCTCAGCGATACACTGGTTCAGGAGTTTTCTGGATACTCCAACAGGATAGATTTGGTGAAAACCTTTATTGGAACTATCCGGCAATGATCCGTTCTTCCTGCCCGTTTGCCCGCAATGCACGATCTGAGCGATTGTGTTTTCAAGCCCTGTTTCGCTTTGCATTACTCTTCTTTCTTTCACAATCTCGTCTTTCTCATTCCAGTACCGGTATTCAATTTCTACCGGACAATCCCGGAGCAGGGCATCCACAGAATCGGCAATTGACGGGTGAATGTTTACCTGCGTAAACGAAACAATCTCAACCAATACATCAAACGTGGGTGGTGATTTCCGTTCCCGGACTGTTTTTTGAGTTCCACGCCGCTGTGCTTCTTCATCGGAGAGTACAACGGTATCCACTCCCCCAACCAGATCGGAGAGTGTTGGGTTCATTAGCAGGTTTTCCAGCGTGTGACCGTGAGCTGTAGCAATTAGCTGAACCCCTCGTTCGGCAATCGTGCGCGCCGCCGCGGCTTCATCCCGCTTTCCTATTTCGTCTACCACAATAACCTCGGGGTTGTGATTCTCAATTGCTTCGATCATAACCCGGTGCTGGTGTGTTGGGTCGTAAACCTGCATCCGGCGCGCCTTCCCAATGGCCGGATGGGGGATATCCCCGTCACCGCCTATTTCGTTTGAAGAATCCACGACGATAACCCGCTTCTTGTGTTCGGCAAGGATTCGGGATGCCTCTCGTAGCATCGTCGTCTTTCCGACTCCAGGTGCGCCCAGGATAAGAATGTTCTTGCCACTGAGCAGATAGTCCTCAATGATGTCGACCATCCCATACACAGCGCGCCCTACACGGCAGGTCAAGCCGACGATTTCCTTCTTTCTGTTATAAATTGCTGAAATGCGGTGAAGGGTCTTTTCGATACCCGTGCGATTATCCGAATCGAATTTGCCAACCTTCTGAATTACGTTTTCCAGAACATCACGCGTTACTTCGTGATCGCTCAGGGGAACCTCTTCCCCACCTACGAAGCGCGCCATTGGAACTCGCCCTAAGTCCAGATAGACTTCGATAAGAAGGTCGGTATGATTGGCTTTAATCAGATTTTGAGCAATATCCTGAGGGAAAATCTCGATTAGGGAATCGGTTTCGTCTGTAATGCGGGTTTGTCCCATAGAATACTCCTTATGTAGAATGATGCGATCCGCTGGTGCGGTCGTTAGCGTTTATATTTCTGGTAAACAAAAATCCCACTGCAGGCACAGTGGGATTAGACGCATTGAACGAACTGATAAGCAAGTGTTGAGTAGAATGGTCGTGGTTACTGGCATTCAATGCAAATTCCAAATAAGGTAAGATGGTTCGTCTGGATTTGAAATCCATGATCTCTTTGGATGTTTTTAAAGAACTCCATAACCTCCGCGTGACTTAGATCGTAAACACGATGACATCGACTGCATACCAGATGGTGATGGAGTTCGGCAGACAGGCTCTGGTAAACCGGGCTACCTACCCCCATATCTGTAATGGAAATGGCTTCTATCTTTGTAAGAAAATCAAGACAGCGGTATACGGTAGACAGATTGATCGTAGGGAGCGATTGCTTTACAGCTTCATACACGTCCTCGGCGGTGAAATGCCTATCCGGGGCGGCATTGAAGAAGTCTAAAATTGCCTGACGCGCCGGGGTCAGTCTATATCCCTTTGATCGAATGATGTTTTCACGTGTATTTCTCATCGGCAGTCCTGATATTTATCGATCTATGTTCTTATTTTTCAGACGATTTAGCTGGTAATTTTTCAAAAATATTCGATATTTTCTCTTTAATAATTTCGTTGACAAAAATTAGTATGAAAATTACAATTAATATATATTATCGACAATTCGATTCGGAATTTCGGGAGAATAAAATACAATGGGCGTGACAATCCACTACTCAATGTCTATTAATAATAAAGAGAATATCCTTCCCGTTTTGAATGCCTTAGGAGACTTCGCGCGAGAGCTGGGGGCAAAAGAAGTGTCAGAAATCAGGCACTTTGATAAATCGGAAATCGAAGCCATTACGGAAGATAAGGACAATGAGTGGTGGTGGTCGCTCCCGATTACCTATGTAGAAATTCCGAGCAATGGATCGAATTACTCAACATCCGTTCGGGTTCTTCCAACCGAAGCTTATGTCGTTCGAATCTACCCCGGAGAGGGTTGCGAGACGGCATTTTTTGGTTTCGCTACCTATCCAGAAGTCATTACTCACAAAGGAGAAAAGTATCCAACAAATTTAGAGGGCTGGAGCAGTTCTTCATTTTGTAAGACTCAGTATTCTAAAGATTTTACTTTTTGTCACAAACTGGTTATTTCCTTGCTTCGCTACCTCGATTCCATTTCATCAGAAAATGGAATGACTGTGGACGTTTATGACGAAGCTGGTTACTGGGAGCATGGTGACGATGCGGTATTAAAAAAGATTCATCATGAATCCCAAATTATGATAGCCGCTATTGCTGGGACATTGATTGACTCCAATGCTGGTGATTTGCTTGTCACCTCGATTTTGGAAGACCCCAATTTTGAGTACATCGAAATGGAAGGTCTTGAAAGCATGGCGTCAAGAAATGTAGGAAACGAGATTGAATGGTGATATCTCAAAGGGTAGTAAGCCGGAATTTTCCGGCAAATTAATAAAAAACTGCCTGATGGTGTTCCGTCAGGCAGTTTTTTTATTAGGTGGCAGTTTGAGCTTAGAATTCCCTCAGGTTTATAGTCTTCCCCTTATCTTCGACATTCAGGGGAGTGTCAAATACAGGTAACTCTGTTACCCCTTCTGGCCCGTACTGGAACACATGGAGAACTTCGTACTTTTCATAGTTTTCAAAGTCTAATACGCCTTCAAGGGTGTCCGGTATTTCCATACTGACTGTTGAGATAATCTCTTGCCTGATCACGCTGGTGACTCTTGCGGTAATGGTGAATTTTGGCATCGAAGCGATCCTTCTCTATTCAATAGCGAATTGTCATCCAGTTTTTTTTTGCGGGGGTCGACCTCAGGAATATCCAATTGGACAGCCAGAACATCGTAAATGGTATAGCGTGGCATTAACTTCACAGCCTCCTACCGGTGGTACTGCCTGCTGATTAACTGTCTTTTTTTTGGTTTTCTTTTCTTTCACCAGCGGCAATAATGGTTCTTCCTTCCTTCCAAATGTATTTCGGTACGCCGTCGATTAACGCCCCTCGACTCCCCTTCAATAACTGATTGATAGTTGACGGGGAACAGCCGCATCTGCGGGCAAATTCGGCCTGCGAGATGTTCTGGACATCCAGAGCCGCTTTCAGGCGTTCAATCCATTCCTCAGGGGAGCTGGTTTCTTCTTTCCAGTGAAAGGTTTCCTCATCATGGATGGTGGTCTCTGGAATGATCCAGGAAACCGGGAAATTCCATTTTCCCTGATAATTTTCCACTTTGCGAACTTCCACGCCAGGTGAGGATTCTTTCAAAAACTCAACGAAATCCCTCGCCTCTATTTCGTAGAAGCCATAATCGCGAAACGCCCAATTCACGTTGTCCGATGTCCAGAAAATTTTCGTGCCCGTACTTTTATTACGGGCAATAATTATCCGGGTGGTTGCTGTATAGTCCATAAAAACTCACCTTTTTAGTACAAATATTATACCATACAATTATTAATTGGACAATCATTTATTTTTTCATTCTATTGCATCAGTAAAATAGTAGACCCGCAAGGCCTCTACCCGTCGTGTATGCTCAACTGTTGCGGGTGTTTGAAGACTCCAAAAGGAGGGCATGGAAGCCCTCCTTTTGGAGTTATTTTTGGGTTAAGCAGACTTTGAGTCGTAGGCGTTGAAAAAATCAAAATAAGTGTCGCTGATGGCATACAAGCGGGCTTATTGCCCGCCATCATACCAACCGAACCGATAGCCTCGGCTTCGTTGTACCCAGGCGTTAACCTTCTCCAGGTGGCTAGGGCCTGATTTATCACGTCCTCCCGACTATCAAAGCCGTGATAAATATGCCCTGCTCGATAATGAGAACCCTCCCCGTGTGCTTTATTCAGCGCGGACGCCTGCCGCCCAGTCAGGATACGGGTCAGCTCCACGCGTTTTCCCGCGCTGAGCAACTGACCGTAATAATGCACTGCACCGGGGCTAATTCCTATTGCAGTAGTGATTTCCAGAAAGACTACGCGGTGGTCGTCTATGCAAGAATGCGAGATGTTTCTAAGGTACGCTTTCTGCTTCTAATCCGTCCAGCATCATGCGGGCAAGGTATGCATTTTTCAGGCGGATGTTGAGTTTGTGGATGTTTCCGCTTCCTGTACAATTAGCAAATCAAGGTTTGGGTCTACGACTGCACCTGCCTGTTCGGTTTCCCGGCTGGCCCGTTCAACCTTAGTTTTCAGGGATGACAGCAGTTCCTTCAGTTCTGACTGCAGGACATTAATTTCGTCAGCAGATAGAATTTCTGTTGAGTCGCCGGTGTGATTAAACTCCTGTCCATCGCCATGCACAAAATAAGCGCGGTTATTGAATACAAAAATGCCATCGTATTCCCCTTCCCTGTGTGTGCTGTCCATCACAACGACCTCAGCATTGTCGATGGTTTTCTGGCGGTTTGATTCCCAGCTTGTAAATCTCAGAGAATTGATTCGGATGCGTCTGGTTTTTAGCGTGGATGGCATTTTCGGCTGTCTCTCTGAATGCCATATCTACCGTTCTTCAATCTGCTGATTGATAGATATGGGTAATCTTATGCCTTGAGTCTTCCGATTAACCGCAGTGGTGACACGTGGAAAAGGGTGGCTTAATCTACATGGTTGCCTTTTCCATCAACCACCCGCAATACCCAGATTTCGTTTCCATCATCCGTCTCTTTCACGCTCCGAAAATTGTACGGCCCGTCCGGGTACAGTTCTTTGACTTTTTGAGTATCGGTTTCCCGAAAGCTTATACGACTGCGCTTATCCCCTTCACGGGGTTTAATTTCTTCTAAAACACCCTCGCGAACATGAGTCCGCATATGGGAAACATAGGAAAGGCCGTTGCTAGAAACGACTTTTCCGCAAATTCGGCAGACGGTTTGAATATATGTCTTCGGTATACGTGCAACCTTTTTTTATCTTTATTTATTACAATTATTATAATTGATAATACTTAGAACGTCAATTAATTACTTTTTTCGGAAAAAATGTTCAAAACTCACCTCAAAAAATTGTCCCCTACTCTGTTGGTGTTGTACTTGAATTTACCAATTACCTGTTTATAGCTATGCGAAATAAATTCGGTGCCAGACTGGGAGTAGCTCAAGGAATCACCTATCAGGTTATCACCCAAAGCACCTCGTCAAATTGTTCTTTCCCCTCTCGCCATTTAACTTTTTCGTGATCGAATGCCGCCTCCAACTTATCCGCCGCATCCCCCCCCATCTTCAAGCGAACCAGTTGGAGTAATGTATAGGCAAACCACGCACCGTGAAGTTGTTTTTTGTTCTTGATGTAACTTGGTTTGTTCCATGTAATATGGTGAGCAATCTCATGCAGAAGCGTGTATTCGTTTCTCATATTGTCAGCAATTCCGATGATATGAGAATTCAGCGTAGCGTAGGATCCTATTTCTCCTTTTATGCGATTTACCGTTAGAGCCGGCAAATGACCGAATAATTTGCGAAATTCTTCAGATGCCACCAGATCGTCTGTATACGCCTGCATCTCATTTATATCTTGAAACTGGATACCATCCCTGAAAATGCGGCTTTTGTACTCAGCCGAATACAGGCGGCCTTTCTGGGAGTCGCGCGGAAAATAATTGATATCCTCTGGTATGGGTAAAACTTTTTTAATTTCATGGATAAAAGTATATGGGCGTTCCCCGTCCAGATAAAACTCGCCAAACTTACCTATTAGATGATCGCCGCCCAGTTCTTTTTGATATTCCACGTTCGTGCGAAGTCCCTTTGTGCAGTTCGGACATGCGGCAACCTCTCCTGAAGCGATCACGCCGTACTTTTGGGCAACACTGATAGACCAGCCGCATTTTCTACAACGAAGTGTCCTTACTACATCACCATAACTGAATTTGCATTTATAGGATACTTCATTCACCAGCCGATTGATGCTCGCGATTTCATCTGGGGCTGTCAGGCAATATCTCAGCTTGATCAGCATCTCGTGTATGCTGTTTACACGCTCGTAATCCGTTTCGTCCCCCCGTAGAAAATTCCTGAGTACGGCGATCATTTCTTTTACGCCGGGTAAGTGTTCATATCCGACCTTAGGGTTTGCTTTAAATTCAAGCAGGATTTTCTGAAACAATCTCTCTGCATGACTGCTGTCGACCAGATTTTCTCTCGCCAGCAGGTAATTTCTTACTTCCCCTTCGTCAGAAAAATCGGTGAGCTGGTCGAATGGATGATTGGCCCGATCAACTCCCGATCCTCCATTTTTCTTCAACTGTTTTGCGGCCTTATCAATCTGTTTTCTACAGACCACTTTTTCACCTCAATTTACATGCACTACCTCAGCGATTTTAACCCCTACGCTTGAGTCTGAACATCCACACCAGTTTTGTTGGCTATGGTGCGATTAAACCACTGCATTTCTTCAAAACGTTCCTTGCCCTCTCTCCACTGTACCTTATGCGCATCAAAGGCGTTCGCCAATTTTTCTGCCGCATCATTGCCCATCTTCATGCGCACCAGCATCAATAAAATATAGGCGTACCATGCGCCATGTGCTTGCTGGTTATTTTTGATGTAGGCGGGTTGATTCCAGGTGATGTGGTGGGCGATCTCGTGCAGAAGGGTCTGCTCGTCTCTCATACGATCAGATATACAGATAATTCCATCGCCCACTCTGGCAACAGATTTACTTTTGCTTCTATTGCCCTTTATCGTCAGATGCCGTAAATTTCCAAACTGTTCACGAAATTCATCCGAAGTTATCAGGGCGTCCGTATACGCCTGCATTTCTTCCAGCGTCCGAAATTGGATGCCTTTCTGGAAGTGATCGCATTGATCCTGCGCTTTATACAGCCGTCCTCTCTGGTGGTCGCGGGGGTTGAAATTCGTTGTTCCAGAATAAGGGATAACCTTTTTGACATTGAGTAAAAGCGGGTATCTTACCCCCTCGAGGTGAAAAAACTTGAATTCTCCTACCAGATAATTATTCCCGCGCAGTATCTCATTAGAACTAAGAAGCCCCGGTCAGGCGCCGGAGCTTTTGCGCCAGGGCTTCGGGCGTCTCGGCCCATAGCCCGGCGTAGTCGGCGGCGATCTCGTCGGGATCGCCGCCCGGGGCGAGTCGAACTCGCACCAGGTCCCCCAGGCCGAGGCCGGTCGCGG
>Ga0134095_1000510_pt1 | contig 36788 bp, 32 predicted proteins | sample 6_2taG_FD_94449 | JGI IMG/M metagenome (GOLD analysis project Ga0134095, IMG submission 94449) | Switchgrass degrading microbial communities from high solid loading bioreactors in New Hampshire, USA - 6_20_20_110_A2 metaG | ecosystem: Engineered > Bioreactor > Semi-continuous > Anaerobic >... | reverse complement strand
TTTATATACAAAAATGCGTAGCATTTTTACCTTTTTGGCTATACATTAGGAAAATTAATTAAGTTTTAAACTACAGTAAAAAAGAAAAGAAAATAATTTGCCCACGTTTACTTGACACAAACGGCTGGATTGAACTGCTTGCGCAATTCTTGCCGATATTATAATATAGAAGTGGATAATTAAAACCATAATTAAAGCGGAGGCAGATGCACAAATGACAAAGAAAGCCCGTGATTACGGGAATGAAAGCATATCGGCCTTAAAAGGCGCAGATCGCGTCAGGCTCCGGCCGGCAGTAATATTCGGCTCCGACGGGCTGGAGGGCTGCCAGCAGTCATTTTTCGAAATCCTTTCAAATTCAATTGATGAAGCCCGCGAAGGCTTTGGAAAAGAAATCAAAATTATTCGCCACCGTGACTGGTCAATAACCGTTATTGATTACGGGCGAGGCATTCCCGTGGACTATAACCAGAAAGAACAGAGATACAACTGGGAACTCCTTTTCTGTGAGCTTTACGCCGGAGGCAAATATGACAACATTGCCGGTGAGGCTTATGAATACAGCCTCGGGCTGAACGGCCTCGGTTTATGTGCCACACAGTACAGTTCGGAGTTTATGTCGGTAACGGTATTCAGAGATGGGTATAAGTATTCGCTTGAATTTAAAAAAGGCGAAAATGTCGGCGGGCTTAAAAAAGAAAAAGCAGATTATGAACATACCGGCACAACGATATTCTGGAGACCCGATCTTGAAGTATTCACAGATATCCGGATTCCAATGGAATATTACAGGCAAACTTTAAAGCGGCAGGCGGTGGTAAACCCCGGGATAACTTTCATACTTGAAGATGAGGAATCGGGAAATACTGAAGTATTTTACTATGAGCGCGGAATTGTGGATTATGTAAAAGAATTGGCCGGAGAATCCGCTTTTACTGAAGTACAGTTTTATGAAACTGCGGTAAAAGGGCGTGACAGGGAAGATAAGCCCGAGTACAAAGTTAAAATGCAGATAGCTTTTATGTTCAGCAATGAAATAAATGTGCTTGAATATTACCATAATTCAAGCTTCCTTGAATATGGCGGCGCTCCGGACAGGGCTGTAAAAAACGCGTTTTTGTTCGCAATCGACAATTACCTTAAAAATAACAATAAATACAATAAAAATGAATCAAAAATAAGCTTTTCCGATATTCAGGACAGCCTTATCCTGGTCAGCAGTTCCTTTTCTACCGTTACAAGCTATGAAAACCAGACCAAAAAGTCCATAACCAATAAATTTATCCAGGAAGCGATGACCGAATTTCTTAAATCACAGCTTGAAATATACCTCATAGAAAACAGGGAAGAAGCCGAAAGGATAGCAAACCAGGTTCTTGTAAACAAGAGAAGCCGTGAAACGGCCGAGAGAGCAAGGATCGATGTAAGAAAGAAGCTATCGGGAAAAATTGATATATCAAATCGCGTGAAGAAGTTCGTCGACTGCAGGAACCGCGACGTATCAAAGCGTGAGTTGTATATTGTCGAGGGGGACTCGGCGCTGGGATCCTGTAAAATGGGAAGGGACGCGGAATTCCAGGCAATTATGCCCGTACGCGGTAAAATACTTAACTGCCTTAAAGCGGACTATGAAAGCATTTTCAAGAATGAAATCATAGTCGATCTTCTAAAAGTGCTTGGATGCGGCGTAGAGATTAAGACAAGGCATAACAAGGATTTGAACACATTCAGCCTTGAAAATCTCAAATGGGATAAGATTATAATCTGTACCGATGCCGATGTTGACGGGTTCCAGATACGTACTCTTATTCTTGCGATGCTGTACAGGCTTACCCCGACGCTGATACAAAAGGGGAAGGTATATATAGCCGAATCGCCGCTGTTTGAGATAACATACAAGGACAAAACATGGTTTGCATACAATGAAAAGGAGAAAAACGCAATACTTAACAAGCTGAATGGAAAGAAAGTAACCATCCAGCGGTCGAAAGGACTTGGGGAAAACAATCCGGAAATGATGTGGCAAACCACTATGAACCCGGAAACCAGAAGGCTTATAAAAGTAATGCCCGATGACGCGGAAAAAACGCGAGAATTCTTTGACCTCCTGCTGGGTGACAATCTGCAGGGAAGGAAGGAATACATCACGCTGCATGGGCATGAGTATATGGATATGCTGGATGTAAGCTGATATTTCGGGAAATATCCGGCCGATAACATGCGGAAGGCGGCCAATTACCTTAAAATGCGAGGGTTGATATGAAGTTTACAAGTCAGAGAATAGTCGAAACATTGAAGCAAAACTATATGCCGTATGCGATGAGCGTTATTGTTTCGCGCGCGATTCCTGAAATAGACGGGCTGAAACCGTCCCACCGCAAACTTCTGTATACGATGTACAAAATGGGCCTTCTTAAGGGTGACAGAACAAAATCCGCAAATGTGGTCGGTCAAACGATGAAATTGAATCCGCACGGGGATTCGGCCATTTACGAAACTCTTGTAAGGCTTACGACCGGAAACGGCGCTCTGCTGCACCCGCTTATCGATTCAAAGGGAAATTTCGGCAAAGTTTATTCAAGAGATATGAAGTATGCGGCGCCCAGGTATACGGAAGTCAAACTGGCGGAGATCTGCGCCGAATTCTTCAGGGATATTGAAAAGGATACCGTTGATTTTACGGATAATTATGACGGTACAATGAAGGAACCAGTCCTTTTGCCGACCGTTTTCCCGAATATTCTTGTAAACCCGAACCAGGGCATCGCCGTCGGCATGGCCAGCAATATATGCAGTTTTAACCTGTCCGAGGTATGCAGTGCCGCTGTTGCATATATTAAGAAAGACAGCATAAACCTTGTTGATTACCTTAAAGCTCCGGATTTCCCGACCGGCGGGGAAATAATCATGAAGGAAGACGAGCTTGAAAATATTTATGAAACCGGAAGAGGAAGCTTCAGAATACGCGCCAGGTACAGGGTCGACAAGAAAAATAGCTGCATCGAAATATATGAAATACCATATACAACGACTGCGGAAGCAATTATTGACGCAGTGGCGGACTTGGTGAAATCCGGAAAAATAAAAGAAGTTACCGATGTACGTGATGAAACCGATCTTAACGGGTTGAAGATTACTCTTGACATTAAGCGGTCCGCCGATCCCGAAACACTGATGAACAAGCTGTTCAAGCTTACACCGCTTGAAGACAGCTTTAACTGTAACTTTAATGTTCTCATAAACGGTGTTCCGCAGGTGCTTGGCATAAAGGGAATACTTGATGCGTGGATCGATTTCCGGATGCAGTGCATAAGGCGCCAGACGGCTTTTGACATACAAAGGAAGTCCGAACGTCTTCATCTGCTTGAAGGGCTTAATAAAATACTTCTCGATATCGACAAGGCAATACGTATCATACGCGGAACCGAAAAGGAAGAACAGGTTGTTCCGAATCTGATGAAAGGTTTTTCGATTGATGAAGCCCAGGCGGAGTTTATTGCGGAAATAAAACTCAGGAACCTTAACCGCGAATACATACTCAATAAGGTATCCGAAATTGAAACGCTTCGATCGGAAATCTCCGAGCTAAAGGATATATACGGCAAGGAATCGAAGATACTGGACATTATCTGCAGGCAGCTTGACGAAATCTCCAAAAAGTACGGACAGCAGAGAAAGACGGGAATAATAAACGAGGCTAATGTGGATGAAATAAGCGAGGAGGTCTTTATTGAAGACTATAATGTCAAACTGTTTTTGACTGAGCAGGGATATCTGAAAAAGATCCCGTTAATTTCACTGCGCTCTGCCGGTGAACACAAGCTGAAAGAGGATGATTACATAATCCAGGAAACCGAAGCAAGAAACAAATCCGATTTGATTCTGTTTTCAACAGCCTGCGTGGCATATAAAATAAAGGTGCATGAAATAAACGACTGCAAAGCTTCAACGCTCGGTGAATACCTCGGGAACATCCTTGACATGGGCAGCGACGAAAAGATTATTTACATGGTAGCGACCGAAGACTATTCGGGACATATGCTGTTTTCTTTTAAAAACGGCAAAGCGGCAAAAATCCCGCTTAAAAGCTACGCTACGAAATCCAACCGAAGAAAGCTTATCAATGCATATTCCGATCTGTCGCCTGTCTGTGATATAAGGCATTTGCAGCAGGACAGGGACCTTGTCGCTTTTTCCGATATAGGAAAGGTATTGGTATTCAATACCTCCGCAATTAATGAAAAAGCAACGAGAAACTCTGCCGGAGTCCAGGTTTTGAAGCAAAAGAAGGGCAGTAGCATGGTCAGAATAAAAGATATAAGCGAAGTTTCCTTTGAAGATGTTGATTATTACAGGACGAAAAACATTCCGGCGATAGGCTTTTATCTTAAAGAGCAAGATAAGGAAGACAGGCAGATCACGATATTTTAACAAATTAAGCCTGCCATGGAGATTAACGGGTCTGCCTCTTTCATCAAAATTTCAGTTCCCTACTCACAGGCATATGCGTTTACGGAAAGCATATTTTTTTATTTTTGTATTGACATATATAATCAACGGATATATAATTGTTGCAATACTACTGCATTACTTTATCTAAATGCAGTGATAAAGAGGTGTAGTGAATGAAGCGATGGAACATATACACTCCCGATGGGATGCAGGATATTCTTTTTGACAGGTGCTATGTGAAGAGGGACCTCGAGAATAAGCTCAGGAAGCTTTTTCTTGTAAGCGGTTACAGGGAAGTTGAAACACCAACGGTCGAATTTTATGATGTGTTTTCAGGTGATCAGGAGCTTATACCGCAGGAAAGCATGTTCAAGTTTACCGATCAGCAGGGGCGGATTCTTGTTTTAAAGCCCGATATGACTATTCCCGTTGCGAGGATTGCGGCTACGAAGATCAAAGACAATATATGGCCCGTGAAATGCTTTTATATAGGCAATACTTTTTCATACAACGAACTTGGCGGCGGAAAACAAAAAGAGTTTACGCAGGCAGGTGTTGAGATGCTTGGTGTTAAAAGCCCTGAAGCCGACGCGGAGGTAATCGCACTCGCAGTACAGGCTCTTCAGTTATCAGGGCTTGAAGAGTTCCAGATAGATATCGGCCAGGTTGATTTTTTCAGGGGTCTGATGGAGGAATCCGGGCTGTCGCCTGCGGAAACCGAAGAAATAAGGGAGCTGATTGAACGGAAAGATTTTGTCGGCGTGGAGCATTTGGTGAACAGCCATGCGATTCCTTATGAGATTAAGGACATTGTGCTTAACCTTCCCGGATATTTCGGTTCCAAAGAACTGATAGAGGAACTCGAACGGAGGAACATAACGGGTAAAGCCCTGAAAGCTCTCGAATATTTGAAAGAAGTGCTTGATATACTCGATGACTGGGGTTATGGGAAATATGTTTCTGTCGATCTCGGAATGGTGCAGAGTATGAATTACTACACAGGCATTGTTTTCAGGGGTTTTACATATGATGTGGGATTCCCGGTTTTAAGCGGGGGCAGGTATGACAACCTGATAAGCAAATTCGGCAAAGACTGTCCCGCAACGGGATTTTCACTCGGGGTAAACATGGTATTGACGGCTCTTGAGAGGCGAAGAAAACTTCCCGAGGAACCCGCAGGGGGTTATTTCATTCTTTACCGCCGGGAAGGAAGGAAAAAGGCGTTTTCTATAACGAATAAGCTTAAAAACGATAACATTAAAACCGAAATAGACATATCGGGGATGGATATTGAAATGGCAAAAACATACGCGAAAAGCAAGGGGTTGGATAAGATAATTTTCGTGAAAAATGAAGAGGACATCGAAACAATACACGTTTGACCGCAGGACATTGTTCTTTTCAAAAGGAGAGTATTATTTATGAGATATTTAACGATGGCGTTGTCAAAAGGACGGTTGACGGATTTGTCGATAGAGCTTCTCGAAGAAGCGGGAATCGACTGTTCCGAACTGAAGAAAAACACCAGGAAACTGATACTGACTGATGAAAAAAACCGGATAAGGTTTTTTCTCGCAAAACCTTCCGATGTCCCGACCTATGTTGAATACGGCGCGGCCGATATGGGTATTGTCGGAAGGGATACGCTTCTGGAAGAGGGGAGAAACCTCTATGAAGTATTAAACCTCGGATTTTCGGCGTGTAGAATGTGTGTCGCGGGTCCGAAAGAACTTGAAGGGAACATGGATAATCTTACAATTACCCGTGTTGCGACGAAATACCCCGAGATAGCAAAGGAATATTTCCGGCATAAACGGCGCGAGTCCGTGGAGATAATCAAACTTAACGGTTCAGTTGAACTCGCTCCGCTGGTCGGCCTGTCCGAAGTGATTGTAGATCTTGTTGAAACAGGAAAAACGCTCAAGGAAAACGGGCTTGTCATTTTGGACGTAATTGCCGATATAAGCGCGAGGATGATTGTAAACCGGGTAAGCATGAAAATGGAAAGCGAAAGGATAGGCCGAATTATCAAAAATATAAGAAGCTGCCTGGAAAAACGGAATGTTTGAAAGGAAGGAATGGAAATATGAAAATTAGTAAAATACGGCAGAACGACTTTGAAAAGCTGCTTGCCCGCCTGCGGCAAAGGAACGGCGAAGAACTGGAGGAAGTTTCCGAGCCGGTGCGAAGTATTATTAGTGATGTCAGGGCTAAAGGGGACAAGGCGGTCTTTGAATATACGGAAAAGTTTGACGGTGTTGTTCTCAACAGGCTTGAAATAGATAAAAATACTATTTCGGACGCGATTAAAAGCCTGAAGCCCGAACTTGTCTCATCAATAAGAAAAGCGGCGGATAACATCCGCAGATTTCATGAAAAGCAGAAGAGAAATTCATGGTTCTTTACCGAAGAGAACGGCGTCCTTATGGGGCAGAAGGTTACTGCGCTTGAAAGGGTAGGCGTGTATGTCCCGGGCGGTACTGCGCCTTTGCCGTCATCCGTTCTTATGAATGTCATACCGGCAAAGGTCGCCGGTGTTAAAGAGATAATCATGTGTACACCGCCGGGCAAAAACGGGCTGCCCGATCCGGTTATTCTGGCCTGTGCCGATATTGCCGGGGCCGACAGGGTATTCGCGGTCGGCGGTGCCCAGGCTGTTGCGGCAATGGCCTACGGCACGGAATCGATACCGAAGGTGGATAAAATAACGGGTCCGGGTAACATATACATCGCGACAGCGAAAAAAATGGTTTACGGCATCTGCGGTATAGATATGATCGCGGGACCAAGCGAAATACTGATAATAGCCGATGAAACCGCAAACGCGGAATTCGTTGCGGCCGATCTGCTGTCCCAGGCAGAACACGATATACTAGCTTCGGCGATATTAATAACCACATCGTGCGAGCTTGCCGAAAGCGTTGAAAAAGAAATCGAAAAACAGGCGGAGAAACTTCCGAGGAAAGACTTTATCTCCCGTTCGTTAAGCGGATACGGGGCGATAATTCTGGCTGATACGCTGAAGGATGCCGTTATGATGTCAAACACGATAGCACCTGAACATCTCGAACTGTGTGTTGAAAACCCGTTTGAGCTGCTGGGGGATATAACGAATGCGGGAGCCGTATTTCTTGGCAATTATACCCCGGAACCGCTTGGAGATTATATGGCAGGACCTAATCACGTATTGCCGACAAACGGTACGGCAAGGTTTTATTCACCGTTGTCCGTGGACGATTTTGTAAAGAAAACAAGTGTGATATCATATTCGAAACAAGCGCTGGAGGGTCTCATGAAAGATGTGTGTCTGTTTGCCGAATCGGAAGGGCTTGAGGCACACGCAAACTCAGTGAGGATACGTTTTGAGGGGGAAAACAAATGAACCGTTTCTGGAGTAAAATTATATCCGGTATTTCACCGTATGTGCCGGGCGAACAGCCTCGCGACAAAAAATATATAAAGCTGAACACGAATGAGAACCCGTATCCCCCTTCACCGAAAGTGCTGGAGGCGATAAGGGACGAAACTTCGGCGGATGTGCGGCTGTATCCTGATCCCGATGCAATTGCGCTGAAAGATGCGATTGCGCGTTTTTACCAGGTTGACCGCAGTGAAGTGTTTGTCGGAAACGGTTCGGACGAAGTCCTTGCGTTCTGTTTCCCGGCTTTCTTCAATCCGGGCGATACGGTATCGTTTCCTGACGTTACATACAGTTTTTTTCCGGTATATTCGCGGCTGTTTGGAGTTGAGTATGAAACGGTACGCGTTGCCGGCGATTTTTCAATCCCGTTTGACGATTTTCGTTCCGGGGTGCGCGGAATACTGGTACCGAACCCGAACGCACCCACAGGTATTGCTGCGGATACCGGTGAAATTGAAAAACTTCTGAAGAAGTTACCCGACACTCTTGTTATCGTCGATGAGGCTTATGTTGATTTCGGAGCGTGCTCGTGCGTTCCGCTCGTTCACAAATACGATAACCTCCTGGTCGTCCAGACGTTTTCTAAATCCCGATCCCTTGCGGGCCTGCGGGTAGGTTTTGCAATCGGAAACAAAGGGCTTACAGAGGCACTCGAACGCGTGAAAAACTCGTTCAACTCTTACACGATTGATAGGGTTGCGCAGAAAGCCGCCGAAGCTGCGATAGAGGACAGGGAATATTTTCTCCGGACTGCAGCGCGCATTATGGACACAAGGGAATATACGGCAAAGGAACTCGAACGTTTGGGGTTCGTGGTGCTGCCGTCCAAAGCCAATTTTTTGTTTGCTTCGCATAAGAACATTTCAGCGGAGGAACTTTTTATCAGGCTCAGGCAGGAAGGAATACTTGTAAGGCATTTTAAAGATCCGCGTATTGACAACTGGCTCAGAATAACGATAGGCACCGATGATGACATGACCCTGTTGATTGAAAAGCTGAAAGCGATGATGGTATAATTGATTGAATTATTACAAATGTTTCTGGAAAAGAAAAGGTGATTCGATTATGGAGAGAAAAGCCGAAATTAGCAGAAAAACACTTGAAACGGAAGTCAATGTGAAATTGAACCTTGACGGTGAGGGAAATTCCCGTGTAGAAACCGGTATCGGTTTTTTCGATCATATGCTTTCGTTAATGGCAAAACACGCTCTGATGGATATGGAGGTTTCCGTTAAAGGGGATATTTCAGTGGATGCGCACCATTCCGTTGAAGACACCGGAATAGTTATAGGACAGGCTATTTCCGAGGCGCTCGGAAACAAGGAATCGGTAAGGCGTTACGGAACCGCTTTTGTTCCGATGGATGAATCTCTCGCGATGGTATCGATTGATCTTTCATCAAGGCCGTTTCTATATTTTGATGTCCCATTCTCGCGGGCGAAAATCGGTGAATTGGAATCCGAAATGATAGAAGAATTCTTCAGGGCGGTTTCGGTTCATGCGCGTATTACGCTGCATATCAAGATGATCCACGGTAAAAACAATCACCATATGGCCGAGGCTGTTTTCAAGGCATTCGGACAGGCGCTCCGCCAGGCCGCTTCAACAGATGAACGGATACAGGGCGTGTTCTCTACAAAAGGAGTCCTGTAACAGGACGGTTCAAATTAATTTATATTCTTAATAAGGTGGTATGCGTAAAATGATCATATATCCGGCAGTCGATATAAAGGACGGCCGCTGCGTAAGGCTGCTGCAGGGAAGGTTTGACAGCGAAACGGTTTACGGCGATGATCCTGTCGAAATGGCGGAAAAATGGGCGTCAATCGGGGCAGAATGGCTGCATGTTGTGGATCTCGACGGGGCTCGCAGCGGGATATCAAAAAACCGCAGTATAATAGCGGATATTGTTAAAAAAGTTAAAATACCCGTGCAGACAGGCGGAGGCATACGCACGATTGATGATATAGACGAAGTTATTGCTCTGGGCGCGGCAAGAGTCGTGCTCGGAACCGCGGCTGTCAAAAACCCGCGGCTTCTTAAAGAGGCCGTTGATAATTACGGTGATAAAATTGCCGTCGGCATCGACGCGAAAAACGGCAAGGTTGCCGTGGAAGGATGGGAAACATTAAGCTCACACGACGCTGTGGAATTTGCAAAAAGGGTTGAGCAGTATGGCGTTTCGGTTATTATATATACCGATATTTCGACCGACGGCATGCTTTCAGGGCCGAACCTTAAGGCTGTCGAGAAGGTGGTCGGCGCAGTCGGAATTGATATTATAGCGTCGGGCGGAGTAAGTTCAATTCAGGACTTGATAAATCTTAAAAATACAGGCGCGGCCGGTGCAATTACCGGAAAGGCAATTTACACCGGCGCGATAGATTTAAGCGTCGCGTTGAGAACGGTTTAGCCTTTTGCTTTGGCATCCTTGTCCCGTATTTCGACCCTTCGGATTTTTCCGCTGATTGTTTTCGGAAGTTCCTTGACAAATTCAATTATCCTCGGGTATTTATACGGTGCCGTTACATTTTTAACATGCTCCTGCAGTTCCTTCACAAGCTCATCGGACGGAGTATATCCGTTAGCCAGGACTACGGTGGCTTTTACAATCTGGCCTCTCAGTTCATCAGGTACTGCCGTGATTGCGCATTCAAGTACGGCAGGATGTTCGAGCAGCGCACTTTCAACTTCGAACGGCCCTATCCGGTAACCCGAACTTTTTATAACATCGTCGGCACGCCCGATGAACCAGAAATAACCGTCTTCGTCTTTCCAGGCAATATCCCCGGTATAGTAAATATCATCATGCCATACGGAATCGGTTAAGGCTTTATCGCGGTAATATCCGTCAAACAGACCGACCGGGCGGGTTTTATCGGTCCTGATGACAATCTGCCCTTCTTCGCCGACATCGCACACGTTTCCGTCCTGGTCGAGTATTTCAATATCATATAATGCGACGGGCTTGCCCATTGACCCTGGTTTCGGGGTTGTCCACGGCAGCGTCGCTATCGCAACAGTCGTTTCGGTTTGGCCATAGCCTTCCATAAGTTTTAATCCTGTTGCTTCATAAAACTGCCTGTAAACTTCGGGGTTCAGCGGTTCCCCCGCGACAACGCAGTATTTCAGGCTGCTCAAATCAAACGCCTTAAGGTCGCACTTGATGAAAAAACGGTATATCGTAGGAGGAGCGCAGAAGGTCGTAATTTTGTATTTCCCGATCAGTTTCAAAAGATCGGTCGGATGGAATTTGCCGCCGTAATCATAAGCGAATACGGCGCTTCCGCATATCCACTGGCCGTAAATTTTTCCCCAGACGGATTTTGCCCATCCCGTATCGGAAACGGTAAAATGCAGGCCGTTATCCTGAACATTCTGCCAGTATTTTGCGGTAATAATATGTCCTAACGGATAACTGAAATTGTGCTGAACCATTTTGGGCATTCCCGTTGTCCCTGAAGTGAAATAAAGAAGCATCCTGTCGTGTATTGAAACAGCGTCTGCTCCGGTTGGGCGCGGGAAGACGTCCGGAAAAGACTCATATTCGCCGTGGAACGTATGCCAGCCTTCACGTTTGCCGTCAAGCATAACCTTTATTTTAAGCGTAGGGGATTCGCCCGCGGCTGCGTCAACGCTGTCAAGGACCTGCTGTTCGTTAACGGCTACAATCATTTTGATATCGGCGGCATTATTGCGGTATGCAATATCCTTCTTTGTCAGAAGGTGTGTCGCCGGAATGCAGACAGCGCCTATCTTGTGAAGGGCAAGTATGCAGATCCAGAATTCATAACGCCTTTTGAGTATCAGCATAACAGGATCGCCCTTTACAATGCCGAGGGATTTGAAATAGTTCGCAGCGCGGTTGCTCATCGATTTAAGATCCGAAAACGTGAAAACGGCTTCTTCGCCTTCGTCATTGCACCAGACAAGGGCTCTTTTGTCCTTGTCCGTTTCGGCATACGCGTCGACGACATCAAATGCGAAATTGAAATTTTTAGGTACTTTGACAGAGTATGAATTAATAAAATCCTCATAGGATTCAAATTCCGTTTTAGCCAAAAACTTTTCCAACATTGACATAATACCATTCTCCCTTAATTAAAATATGATTGCAAGAAATTCGGCCGCCTTGTTGCCCAAAGCCTTCATTCCGTGCTGCAGGTTTGCGTCAAAATAGATCGAATCGCCTTTGTTCAGGACAAATTCCTTATTGTCAATCATTATCAGCAGAGTGCCTTCAAGAACATAATTAAATTCCTGCCCGGGATGTGAATTCTTCGGGACCTCGGAAGTCCCGGACGGGCTGACCGAAACGAGGAAAGGTTCCGCTTTTTTGTTGATAAAGTTATAGGCGAGACTCTGGTAACGGTAAGGCGCTCTTCTTTCAACATTTACCCCCTTTCCCTTTCTTACAAGGCAGTACCGGCGGAGTCTTGGAGAGTCTCCGGTAAGAAGTTCGGTCAGGTCTACATTGAACTTGTTGGCGAAATTATTGAGAAAGCCGATGGGTATATCCGTGCTTCCGTTCTCATAAGCCTTATATTCGTCAACAGTAATATTCAGCATATTTGCTGTTTCTTCGACCGATAGATTTGAGATTTCACGCAATTCACGCATTCTGGCAGCAATCGATTCTATTTTTCCGGACACAAACAACACCTCTCATTCTAATTTGGAATATATGAACCCGGCACTGTTCGTTAAGGGTACATATTACATACAATTGTAATCCTGTTTCCCAACTTTTACAAGTGATATTGGTTCGTTTTTTTAGCTAAACTGTTGAGAAATAATCGGATCGGTGTTATAATAAATGTACAGATTGGTTCATGTTCCTGAAATGTTCGGTGGTACCTATTTATTTTGAACCTACAGTAGACATACGGGAGCCCGACGTTTTTATTTGTAGCACAGGCCTCAAGATAATACCGACACCGGCGAACAGACCGGTGCAACGGCGGAGGAAGTGCGAAGAATAAAACAGGGCACCCACCTGGCGTGAGGCTAGGTGTCAAAATATAGGGAAACGGCATTTTGGGGCATGAAAAAATGAAAGGGATTTCATAATCTCGTTATAATTTGACAAAACCCCAAACAAGGCTTGTTTGGGGTTTTCTTTTGCAAAATCCCCGATTCATATTCATAAAAAAAGCCCATATACTTATTCTAGAACATGCTTTGCAGGATGGGTTTTCTTGAACGGTGCGGCAAGGACAATACAATACAGAAGAAAACATGCGGGCTACCCTTTGTATATAAAGCGGGCATACAAAAATAACACCGATAACTGGAAGACAATACTCGCCAGGAAGATAATTACACAGTCTCTTGTTTGCATATTTATTCTGTTCGCTGTTTTATGGCTGCAGAATAAAACCGAAGAACCGGCTGTGGAAATAATTTCGGAAATAAAAGCGCAGCTGGTGGAACGGCATATTTCCGCGGGGGAAATATACCGGTCAATTGCCGGCGCGTATGATGAATGCGTGCAGTATATACAGGGTGTGAATTGATGCAGGATTGGTTTTATTACGTGCTGGCCCTGTTAACGCATGAATTCTTTCATTATGCTGCCGCAAAATTATTCTTCAAACAGGGGATGACTATCGGGTTGACCGCCGGAGGCTTCCGCGCGGAATGGAAGGGATCGCTGCCCGAAAAAAGCCGTCAATGCTTTATATATGCCTCAGGTCCAATCGGGAATTTTGCCGCCGCTCTGGTAATTTTTGTTATGCCGATCGGCGCTGCCGTTAAAAATAAACTGATCTATTCGAACATCTTTATCGGGTTGTTTAATCTTATACCCATTTATCCGATGGACGGCGGAAACATCCTGCTTATCATACTATATGATTTTATAGGCTCTGAAAGGACATATTCCATAATGAAACGGATTGGGATAAGGGTACGGCTTGTGTTGATTGCCGCAGGGCTTGTTTTGTGCATTGCGGCAAACAATCCGAGCCTTCTTGTCGCAATAGCGTTTATGCCGGGTGCGAAATCAATGAAAAGGACGGTGAAAAGCTTGAATTTAAACGCACTTATACATAGAAGAGAAAGGATATTGAAACGCAGAGCATATCCGGTCCGGCATATCCTGGTCCTGAAAGAGGTTTTGCTTGGTGAAGTCCTTTCCCTTTTAGAATACGATCAGTTTCACATAATACATATAGCGGATGAAACTATGAAACTCATATGCGAGATAACCGAACAGCAGCTAATCGACGCAATGGTGAAGGAAAATGCGGCAAAAACGCTCGAAGAGGTCTTTCTAAAGCCTACCGATGTTTCTTAATATTGAATACGTCGCATCGACCCTGTTCATTGTATTAATGTGTACCCCTTTTACACCACTGTCAAGAAGGTCGCGTATCTGGTCTGAGGCGTATTCAATGCCTGCTTTCTCCATATCGGGCGTATTTTTGTATTTATCAAGCAGTAAGACCAGTTTCGCGGGCATTGAAGCTCCGCACATGAGCGCAATCCGTTTTATCTGGTCGGCTTTGAAAACGGGCATAATACCGGGCAGTACAGGACAACTGATATTATATGCCTCGCATTTATCCAAAAAATCGTAAAAGACCCTGTTGTCGAAAAATAATTGGGTAATAAGGAAATCAACCCCCTGATCGACTTTTATTTTCAGGTAGTGCATGTCATCCTTTATTCTCGGCGAATCGACGTGCCCTTCGGGATATGCCGCAGCCGCTATGCAAAAGTCATGCTGCTTTCGAATATGCTGTATTAAATCCGAAGCATGCGTGAAAACGTTTTTTGAAAAGTCAAAATCCGGATTATCCTGGGGCGGATCGCCGCGAAGAGCCAGAATGTTGTCAAGACCTTCCTTTTCCATTTGAGCAAGCATATTGTCAATTTCGGAAATTGAATGCCCTACACAGGTAAAGTGAGCAAGGCATTCTGTTTTATATTCATTTTTTATTTTAGTCGAGATTTCGATAGTCCTGCCTTTTTTTGAACCTCCCGCGCCGTAAGTAACGCTAATGAAATCAGGCTTCATTGAAACAAAATCACCAAGTTTTTTATAAATTGTTTCAATCGGGGTATCAAGTTTCGGCGGAAAAATTTCAAATGAAATCAATTGCTTACTGTTTTTAAACAGGTCACTTATTCGCATAAAAAACCTCCGTAAGCATTAATTTATATTATCTTAATACAGGCACTAAATTCTGTCAAGTACATCTAAGTAACTATTTTATTATACCTAAATACAGTTATATTTTATATTACGTAAACTATTTCCGTACTGCATGATTATGTTTTCCTGGTTGAAATTAATAAGATATTTCCTCCGTTGTTTTTATGTGAACTTCGTCCGGATTCTCTTTTTACGTTACGCGGAATAACCATAATAATGACAAAACCGGCGGATTCCGCGGCAAACGCATGATGCAGTTGCAAAAGATGCATATACTATGGTAGAATTCTATATCGAGGGTGAATTTGTCCCCGGCCTCTACGGGCGGCGGATGCTTATTGGCAGGAGGTTTAAGCCGAATGGATGTTTTTATGGAGAAGATTGTCAGGAAGAAGAAAGACGCAAAAGATTATATTTTAACGGTCTTTATAATTATTGCCGCTTTTATTTTAATATTTTTGGCATTGAATTTTATTCCGCCGCAGCTCAGTTTGTTTGTTATAGTTGGAATCGGTTATGTTGCGTATATGCTTATCACTAACAGAAATATTGAATATGAATATGCCGTGACAAACGGCGACCTGGACATTGATAAAATTATCGCCCAGAGGAAAAGGAAACGTGTTTTCAGTGAAAACTGCAAAAACTTTGAAATTGTTGCTAAAATTAAAAGCCATCATTATACGCCCCAGTACAGGAATTTCAAAAACCAGTTGAACTTCGCTTCTTCGCTTGACAGCGATGATGTGTATTTTATAGCTTTGCAGTATAATAACGAACAGACTATTGTATATTTTGAACCTTCGGAGAAAATGCTTCAAAGTTTCAAAACTTTTATTCCAAGAAAAGTGTTTATAGAATAAATTAGACAAAACACATACCGGCAGCACGCTTTGTATCTTTTTTTCACACAGGGGTATTTATATCCCTGTCTGCCTGTTTGCACGCTCCACCGGTGTCAACTTTTTTATTTTCAATTCTGTGTATATTTCCAGAAGACTTTTGTCGAAAAAATATGTATAATGTAAACTGTAATCATTAAAAAACCGAATTCGAATAGTAATATATTAAGGTTCGTTTAGTGCAACGCAAGCCGCGTAAATTAATCGTACCATACTCAGTTTTATTTTTTCGGGGGTCGGGATGAAAAAAGATATTATCCTGTTTTTCGTCATTTTGATATTTGTTGTGGGGTGTGCGTGTATTGCGGCTGTCCTGTACAAGCAGTATTTTATGCCCAATGAAACCGTTATCGCTGTGGGCGGGGATGCAGATGCATCACTGGTTATTGAAGGGGATTTGATTCTTGAACAGCATCCCCCGATGGTAATGGACGGACAGGTTTTACTGCCTTTTGATACTGTTAAGGCTCATATCGATCGTTATATCTGGTGGGACGAAACGCTGAAAAAAGTAACCGTTACTACAAAGGACAGGGTAATCCGCATGGAGACGGATAATCTTAACGCGTTTATTAATGAAGAACCTATAGAACTGAAATTTCCCGCGACTGAAATTGAAGGAGTCATATACGTGCCGATTGATTTCCTGGCCCAGTTTTATAAAATAAGGGTTCAGTATGCGGAGAGCACTAATATTGTTATGATCGACAGGATGGAAACGATACGCAGGGTCGGTTATCCGGTGTCCACCGAAGCGGTAGTCCGTCAGGGCAGGCATATCAGGTATCCGATAGTCAAACAATTCAGCGGACAGGACCTGAATGGCGAATCATCAAAAATGTATGTATATGACGAATACGATGAATGGTATAAGGTCAGAACTGCGGAAGGCATTATCGGTTATATCAGCAAAAAGGACATAGTAATTAAAGAGTATGAGCTTGGGATGATACCTGAAACGATTAAAAAAAAACCTGTATTGCCTTCGGGAAAAATAAGCCTTGTATGGGATCAGATGTATAGGCCGACAAAGTCCTACCTTGAGCGTACTAAGGTGGAAGGCATCGATGTATTGTCTCCGACGTGGTTTCAGGTGGCGAACGCAAACGGGGATTTGATTAACCGTACCGATCCGCAGTATGTGGAATGGGCGCATGAGAACGGGTACCAGGTATGGGCGCTTGTAGCAAATGACTTCAATAATATAGAAGATACAAGCCGGATTCTGAACGACGAGAAAAAAAGAGAGTATATAATTAAGCAGCTTCTTGCTTTTGCGGCGCTGTACCAGTTTGATGGGATAAATATCGATTTCGAGAATATGTATAAAAGCGACAGGGATGCGTTTACGCAGTTCATGCGCGAGCTTGCGCCGATGGCGAGAGAGCAGAATCTTATAGTTTCGGTTGATGTGACGGTACCGGACGGAAGCGATACATGGTCAAAATGCTATGACAGAAAAGCGCTCGGCGAAACAGTCGATTACGTTTGCCTTATGACATATGATCAGACCTGGGCCGGCAGTCCTGTCGCCGGATCAACCGCGCAGCTCGACTGGGTGGAAGAGAATCTAAAGAAAACGCTCAGGGAAGTGCCTGCCGAAAAACTGCTTATGGGGATACCCCTTTATACGAGACTCTGGACGGAATATGTTGACGAAAGCGGGAAATTGAGGGCGTCAACGGAAAAAGCTTTGTCGATGGAAGCCGCAGCAAGGTTGATCGAGGAAAATGGATCACAGCCCGTATGGGATGAAAAAAGCGGCCAGTATGTAGTCACTTTTGAAAAGGACAATATTACCTATAAAATGTGGCTTGAGGATGAGCATTCGGTTAATTACAAGTCAATACTGGCACATAAGTATAATCTTGCGGGAACGTCGGCCTGGAGCCACAATTTTGCGAATGATAAAGTATGGGATGTCCTTGCCGATAATTTGAAAAAAACAGCCCATTACGAGGAGTGGAAGAGCAAAAATTTCGCAGCCTTAAATAAGCCAAATAATTGAGTAAAAAAATCAAGTTTTGGTTTTAAAATGTGCTATAATGTGATAAGTATAAAATAGTTTTCCTGATAAAATACTGCGGCATGTAATGTTTTGCATAAATATAATATATTGAGGGATTTTTACAGGAGAATAAAATGGAGTATTCAAGAACTGAATGGGATTTGTTCCTTTGGCCCCGGACATGGCATAACCGGTTAAATCCCGTTGCATCAACGCTTATTCCCGGTATTGTTATTGTAGGCTTATTCGATATGCTTACATCAAGTGAAACAATTATAGCGGAACTTATGTCGGCAAGCAGGGAGTCGGGATTTGTTGTAAAAATCCTGGCGTTTATTATAATATCCGCCTTAATCGGTTTCATAGATGTTTTTTGCTTTGCGTGGCCGATTGCGGATTTATGCCGTTACCTGGCGAAACGCAGTGAAAAATATATAACGCCTGGCTTTAATATTATCTTTATGAAATCTTACGCGTTTTCGCATATTTATTTTTTACCTCTTATTGTGTACGCGAATTACGCAGCTTTCAGGCTTGAAAATATAGGGCCTGAAACGCCGTTTATCAGCAAGCTTCTTATAACGCTGCTTGTCATAATGGCATATACTCAGCGGTTTTGGCAGCTTGGAATTATGCTCCGCACAATAGGCGTAAAGTCAAAGCTGGAACTTCCGGGCAAACTGATTGCGGCCGCTGCGATGTTTTTTTGGAGCAGCATAACCGTTTACGCCTTTTATTACTTAATAAGCATTGCGCATAAGCTGCTTAATGAAATAGCGAAAATTACGTGAAGCAAAAATGATTTGAAAATATTCTTTCCTCAGGTTATAATATTGTCTGTAATAAAGATGATATTTGTCCCGATGGTCTAACGGATAAGACAGTAGATTCCGGTTCTACTAATGTGGGTTCGATTCCTGCTCGGGACGCCATATCGAGCACAGGCATATTACTGCTTGTGCTTTTAAGTATGACCGGGATGAAGATGTCTCCTCACCGCAATTTTCTTCCACTGTTTTGGACCTGTTAAGTTTATGAAGGGTTAGTAAAATGGATATTTGCTGCGGCGTTGATATTATTGAGATACAGCGAATAAAAGATTCCTTGGACAAATATGGCGAGTCTTTTTTGCAAAGGGTTTATACACAGGGTGAAATAGATTACTGTGAGAGCAGAAAAGCAGGCAGGTGTGAAAGTTATGCCGTACGCTTTGCAGCGAAAGAAGCTGTTTCGAAAGCGCTTGGGACAGGCATTGCCTGTGGTGTTTCATTGAAGGACATAGAACTTGTCGCAGCCGGGGAAGGAAAACCGAAAATAGTTCTTCATGGCGCAGCGAGGGAAAAATATATCGAAATGGGCGGCAAATCAATTGATGTCAGCCTTACCCACAGCAGGGATTATGCCGCAGCGTTTGTGGTGCTGCTAACGGACGGGAATATGCCCGGGAACGGACAGGACTGATTAATATGGTTCAAAAAATTTCGTTTGTGCACTGTGCTGATATACATCTGGATGCGTCTTTTAAGGGAGACGGCAGCTATTCTTATTCATCGGAACGCCGCAAGGATTTGAAAAAGACTTTCGAAACCATTATAAACATCGTACTTGAAAAAAATGCGGATTTCCTTTTGATTTCCGGAGATCTCTATGAGCATGAATATGCTGCAAAATCCACGGTAAACTGGCTTAACGAACAGTTTTCAAAGCTGGGGGACAAGCCTGTCATTATTGTTCCCGGCAACCACGACCCTTACGTAAAAAATGCCTGGTACAGGATATATCCGTGGAATGAAAATGTACGGATTCTTACAACTGCGGCGCCTGATTTTACTGATAGCACGAAGAATGTCTATTTCTACGGGATAGGTTTCGATACTTTCCGGCAGGAACGCCTTCCTGAGATCAAACCTCCTTCAGTTTCCGCGGACAATATAAACATATGCCTGTTCCACGGCACACTCGATATGGATTTTACCGGGAATCCGTATAATCCTGTAAGCTCGGAGGAACTGCGCGGGCTCGGTTTTGATTATTACGCGCTCGGGCATTTTCATCGGAGAAACGAATCGCTTGCCGGAGAGGGTATGATCTATCCAGGCAGTCCCGAACCGCTCGGATTCGACGAACAGGGAGAGCACGGCGTTTACTTTGTCAGTATAAGCAAGGAAAACGGGAAAGCGGAAACGCGGTATCATTTTATCCCGGTCCAACAAAGAAAATACTGCGAGTATAATCTGGATGCCGGAGGGATACAATCCGAAGAAGAACTTGTAAAAAGAGCGGTTTTGCTTCTTGAAAGCAGTAATGCCGAAAGGGATATTGTTAAGATAAATTTAACGGGCAGAATACCGGCGGATATAAGCCTGGATTTGTCCGTCCTGGAGCATGCCCTTGCGGACAGGTGTTTTTCATTAAGTATTAACGACTGCACATGTCCGGATTATGATCTTGATGAGCTGGCTGAAGAAAAAAACATTACCGGCGTTTTTATAAATATGATGAAAGAGAAAATTGAGAATGCGAGCGGGTATGAAAAAGAGATGCTTGAAAAAGCGCTTTATTTAGGCTTGGAAGCATTGCTTACGGGAAAAGTGGATTTACACGGAAAAGCGGATATATCCTGAGTTTTTCCCTGATAAGAGTGGTGAACCGTATGAAAATAAACAGGCTGGAAATAAACGGTTTCGGAAAACTTGAAAACAGGTCTTTTATATTCGGTCCCGGCATGAATGTCATATACGGCTGTAACGAATCAGGTAAGTCGACACTTCAGGCTTTCATAAAAGCTATGCTTTTCGGGCTTAAGGGCGGACGCAGGACTAAAGAAGGTTTTTTGCCTCCCGCTAAACAGTATAAGCCTTGGACAGCCCGTATGTACGGAGGCACTATCGAATACGAATTGGACGACGGGCGGAAGTATTTTGTTAACAGGAATTTTGAGAATAACACACTGGCGGTATATGACGAGCATTCGAACAACATAACCGGGGAGTTTCCGGCCGGTAAAGACGAAGGCGTGAGGTTTGCCGAACAGCATCTCGGTCTGTCCGAAAACTGCTTTATAAGGACGGTATTTATCGGCCAGCTTCAAAGTGTTGTCGACAGTGAAGGAAAAAAAGTCCTGGCCGAAAGGATGACGAATATCCGGCAAAGCGGGGATGAGGAAGTATCATACCGCAAGGCCGTAAAAGCGTTAAAAGAAGCCCAGCTTTCGTATGTCGGCAGTGAACGGAGCACAACACGGCCGTTGAATATTATATCGTCGCGCCTTGAAGAAGCAATTCGTGAAGAACAGGCGGCAGCAAAGCTGCACGAAGACAGCGTCAGCATTTTTATCGAGCTTGACAAGGCTAAAAAGGACGAAGCAGTTCTGAACAAAGAACTTGAAGCCCTTCTTTCCGAAAGGAAAAAACTTCAGGATATCGCCGAGATAAAAAGCCTTCGGAATATGGTACAAACACTTGAAGAATATATTCGTAAGCTTGACGAAATAAATTTGCGCATAAGAGAAATAAAGAATGAGATAAAACGCGTTGAAACGCAGATGGCGACTCTTAAAAACTATGAAAAATTTTCACAGGAAGATATCGGCGACGTGGCTGAGGACAACGCGCGTTTTGTATATATTGACGAAGATTACCGCCGGATACTCCGTCAAAAAGAAGAGCTGGAAGAAAAAATCAAAGAAGATGAAGATATTTTGTCGGAGTATGATATCTTCAACAAATATGGTACGGAGATTGATACCGTGCTGGATAAAATTCTTAACGACGAATATGGAAAAGCCGGAATGGATCAACATGATGGCGCAGAAAAAAGAAATCACGAGAAAAAACGCCTTAAAACGCGAAGAATAATTTCGGCAGCCGGCGTAATATTCTCATTTCTGCTGCTGCTGTCAACTGTTTTAATCCCGCGGTATTATCTGAAGAACGCCTATTTGCCGTTATTAATCACGGGCGTCACTGCTTTTGCAGGGATGGGCGCGCTGTTTTTATACACGATAAAAAAACAGAAGCTGCTGCTTATCGAAGATGACGCGAAAAAGCGCGAATACGAGGCTATCCAGGCTGAACGGCAGGAGTACAGGCGCATTGTTAATCAATGGATTAAAGAGGCAAATGTGGAAACGCTGCAGGATTTTATCCGCTTAAAAGGATTATATGAGGATAAAAAGCTTCATTTGCAGAATTTGCGTGAAAACAGTGAACGCCTCGCAGAAGACGAAGAAAAAGCAAGGGTTCAAAGGAACGAGGTTCTGAATAAAATAGCCGAAAGGCTCAAAGCAGCCGGACTTAGTGCCGAGCCCGATGAATTCGCGGAGCAAATCCAAATCTGGAAAGATAACCTTAAGGATTATATTGAAAGCGCCCGTTTAAAGGAAGAGCTTGAGAATGAGAATGATACGCTGCTGCAAAAGGAAGAAAGCCTGTACAGGGAGATTTCCCTTGTCTGCGGCGAGGATATCAAGACACGGCAGCAGCTTGACAAAGCAGTAGAACTCCGGAAAGAAAAGCTTGACGGCAGGGAACTTGAAATGCAGGCCGAAGAGCATGATTTGAACCTGATTGAAGAAAGAATACAAACGGTTAACGAAAAAATAAAGCAAAACGGCTTGCTTATAAGCAGGCTTTCGGCGATGCTTGAAAACATACCCGACGACGAGTCACTGCAGCGGATTCATGAAAAGGTGCAGGAACTGATGGAGGAAAAACAGAGGATAATGTTTCTGGGCGAGGCGATCGAAACCGCGATACAGGTTTTATCGGAAGCAAGCATTGCAATCCAGAGGGATTATGTTCCTTCTCTTAACAGGGAAATCGGCAATATACTGAACACGATTACCTCCGGGAAGTATAAGGAAGTAAACGCGGACGACAGGCTTAATTTGAACATCCTTTCCCCGGAATCGCCCGAATGGGTGCTGCCTGAACAACTCTCATCGGGAACGGCCGATCAGGTTTACCTTGCACTCCGACTCGCAGCCGTACGGCTGGTTGAACAGAACGGGGAAACCATGCCGTTGTTTTTTGATGAACCGTTTGTCCAGTATGATGAAGAGAGGACGGAAAATGCGCTCAGGCTGCTGCTTGATGAAAGCCGCACAAGGCAGGTCTTTCTCTTTACCTGCAAAAAGCGCGAAGTCGAATTACTAATGAAGCACAAAACTAACGAGGAAATTTCAACACACTGCCTGACTGGTGAATAGATATTTATTTTCATCGGAAGATTTACATAAAACGCGATAAAAATTACTATAAAAACTATGTTATAATAGCAGCACCGAAACAGAACCGGTAAATTAATTATATTCTAGTCGGAATTGATAATATTTAACCTGGTATTATTACAGCCTGGTTATGACTGGGGTAGGCTTGTGTATAGAGAAAAAAATAAACATATTATTTTCATTACGGTTACGGCATTATTCTGGTTTTCTTTATATTCCTATGTTCCGATATTTCCCGGATATATTGAAAAATCCGGCGCTTCGCATGGAATGACAGGCATAATAATAGGATCATATGGTTTTGTTCAGATGCTGGTAAGAATACCATTGGGCATTGTTTCAGACAGACTGAACAGAAGGAAAATATTCATAATTCTTGGCATCTTATTTAGTTTGATAAGCGGTCTTGGATTATGGCTGTTCAATAGCGCATGGTCAATGCTTATATACAGGTCAATGGCAGGGATGGCGGCAGCCTCATGGGTTGCATTTTCAATTCTGTTCTCGAGTTATTATAAAAGTGAGGAAGCTACAAAAGCCGTAGGATATATATTAGCCGCAAATAATTCCGGTCAGGTGTTGGCCATGCTTGCGGGAAGCGCATTTGCCGGATGGTATGGAGAAAAAAGCTCGTTTTTGCTGGCTGCCGTTGCTGCTGTTATTGGACTCATTATTGGTGTGTTTATTGTGGAAAATACAAATATTAATAATAAGCCGATGGAAATCAGGCAATTGTTTGCTGTTGCAAAGTCAAAAAGCCTTATGATAATGTCTGTTTTAAGCATACTGTTACAATTCATTACCTTTGCGACTGTTTACGGATTTACACCGATTGTTGCGGAATCCCTCGGAGCAAACAGCAACCAATTAGGTTTATTAACTGCGTTATCCGTTCTTCCGTCAATTCCTGCTGTTGCTTTAAGCGGTTCTTTATTCGGCAGGAAATATGGTGAAAAGAAAACTCTCGTATATGGGTTTGCAGTTACGGCATTAACATGTATGGCGATTCCGTTTATCAGAAGTTTTCCAATGCTTGTTGTAACGCAGTTTGTTGGGGGTTTTGGGAGAGGTATTGTGGCACCTCTCCTTATGGGACTTAGCATAAAAAATTTCGATGAATCAAAAAGAGGATCCGCAATGGGTTTTTATCAGGCCATATACGGTTTAGGCATGTTCAGCGGCCCCGTAATAGTCGGTTTTATAAGCGATATGGCAAGCCTGAATATCGGTTTTTTCATTACCGCTTTTATAGGTTTTATTGCCGCGATAATAGTTAAAATTTGTGTTCCTTCAAATTCAGTTAATACCTAACAGCTGTTTTACCAGATCAACATATGCGGTTTTTTCTTCCCCATAGGGTACATAAATATATAGCTGATATGCGCGGGTTTCTCCCACAATCGGGACCCATGCATATATCATTTCAAACGGGACGCTTTCGTTATTATAATCTTCGTATTTTTCCAGAAGGAATATCTCGCCTTCTCCGACAGATGTAACTCCGGTATACAGTTTTTCTTTTACGGATGAATGTACCGGGAATTTGGACTGGTCAAGCGGGAAAACTGACACGTCTATCAGCCCGAATCTGCCGATTAATCCGGCAGGAGGCAGTGATTTCTTTATTTCTTCGTCTTTCGCGTAAATCGAATAAAGCGCCATATTGTAATAAGTATTATAATAACATTCGGCGACCAGTGAATCGGGGAGAATTATCGCCTGAACAGTGTCATCGCTTTCATTGTAGTTTATAAATCTCATATCCGATAATCCGTATATTACAGAGTCACCGTAAACGGGGAAATATAATGAAAACTCTCTTGCGGGCTGAAAAGGAGCTATCAGTTCGTTTGTCGCAAGGTTTAATTCAAACAATCTCTCACCGCTTTTTATGTAAACAGTATATTTATCCAATACATGCTCGTCAATTTCGCCGATTACACCGAGCAGCATGGCGTTCCCTTCTTTACCGGAATACAGGTAGTTATAATACGGACCTGCCGGAATCCTGTTTCTTTTGCTGAAACATAAGTAATCATCCGTAAACGCAATAAATTCGGAACGGTAATGTCCTTTATAAATGTCAACTTTTTTCGAAGTTAAATCAATAACGGCAAGATCGTTCAGTTCTACACCGGCAAGAATCCGGTTTTCACTTTCAAGAAGCCGGTTTATGTATACATCTCCTTCGTCAAAGGTTTTAAGCACTGTTTCCGTTTTTCCGTCCGAGATAACAATCTGATTTTGCGCAGCGAAAACAAAGTACCCGTTTTTATAGCAAAGAATAGGGTTCGGGGCATATTCGGTCTGCTCATATTTGGAACTGTATTTAAAGTTTGTATTCCTGATTGAATTATCCTTCTTGTCAATTATCAAAAAGTAATGCGTATCACTGTCGCAGACAAGGTTATAGTCATTTCCCTCCTGGCTTTGAAATACTTTGTAAGTTTCTGGGGGAGGGGATATCTGATCCGAAGGTTCTTCTTTTTTAACTTCAGGTGTAGGGGTAGGCGTAGCGGTAGGCTTTGCTGTAATTGTCGGTTTTACGGTCGGTGTCGGAACAGGCGTCGGAACAGATGTTGGTGTTCCGGTAGATTCCGGCGTGCTGTCGGGTGTTGAATCCGGAGTGCCGGACGGGCTCGGTGATAGCGTTGATTCCGCTATACCGGTTGGTTCCGCATAAGTGCCTTTTCCGTTGTCCTTTGAAGAATCACGACTGTCCAGTATTATCAAAACAATCAAAATACAAGCCAGTATGCACGGGGTCAGTATTGCCCAAAAAAGATTTCTCCTCATACTGAATCCATCCTTAAATAAATCTATTTATTTATTCCGACTTCAATTTAATAATAACACTGTTATGCGACAAAAAACAACCATAAAATCACGAAAATCCCCATATCTTGGGTCGCTCATTAACACGCTACACAGCTATCGGAACGCAGTGAGTCGCTGAGCATGTCGCCCTTTGCCACCGAAAATACCCAAGCCACCCGCTTCGTTTTGGGCTTAATTATTACGGGCTACTCGGAAGAACTATTGTGCAATAACGGAAACTATAGCGAAAATGCAGCATAGAGATACACAGTCAGAGCGAGGATAAGCAAGTCGACTGTTTGAGCAAAAATGCTTCCTGCAAAAAATTATTCAAAGCATTTTTGTGAGTTTCGACTTGCCCGAACTGAACTGTGTAGCTATTGCAAATGAAGCTCCTTGTTGACGTTATTGTACAATAGTTCAGGAAGTATGTCTGCACATTATTTCCGCGGGTCCTGATTCGGGTGTTTCGAATAGTCCGCTGTTTATTCAGCGTTATTCCCGGAAAGATTGCTCCGGGCGCATGTTTCAATGATGCTGCAGGCAATTTGATGGCTGCTGTCACTTCTTGCGGTCAAACCCTGCCGGTATGAGTGAAGCTCATGCCAGCGATCTATGATATCGGTCTGTTTCAGAAAAGTGCTGTAAGAGATCGCTGCGCCTCGGCTTATAAGATAATCGAGATTTTTTTCCTCGGCGCCGGGAAGAGGCTTAAGAAGAATCAAAGGTTTCTTTAAAATCATGGCTTCCGTTACGGTCAATCCTCCGGGTTTTGTCAATACCGCCAGCGCGTTTTTCATTGTGTTGTAAAGCTTGGGAATTGTTCTCTTTACAATTAATCTTCCAGGATATTTAGCCCTTATAATTTTTAAGCGCTGGTACAATTCGTTATTTTCACCCGTAACAACCATAAGCGTGTGTCCGATCTGTCTTTTAAGCAGGCTGACGGTTGTCGCTTCAAGGTTACCAAGTCCCCAACCCCCTCCGGAAACGAGTAAAAACGGTTTTCTTTTCCGGTAAACCTTAAGATCATGCCCGATGTCAGGCGGACACGGAACTCCCGTTACTTTTATCCTGTCCGCGCTCCATCCGAGACGCAGTAAATCTTCCTTCATTTCCGCGCTTGGGACAAAGTACAGGTCAACCTGAGGATAAACCCAGAACCTGTGTATTTTATAATCGGTTATTATTCCCAAAATTAAGGGGGTGTTCGTTTTCAATTCTTTTTTGAGCTTTGAGGCGAGCAGTAATGCAAACGGATGAGTGCAAACAATGCAGTCTGCTTTTATTTCACTGCATATTTTTTTTAACTCGGATACGCTGCTTGAAAAAAACCAGCCGGCTATATGATTAAAAATGCTGTTTTTTTCTGTCAGTCTGTATAGAAACCTGTAAGTAACGGGACATCCGGAAATAAGAAAACGGAACGCTTTAAGTATAAAAGCCTCAAAAGACGAATAACATAACTTTAAAGCATCGGACATATGGATCCGTATGTCCGCGTTTTCCCTTGTCATCGCTTCGGCTACATATTTGGCGGCTTTCAGGTGACCGCTGCCGGTTAAGGCGTATAAAAATAAAACATGCATAAAAACCCCTGGCTCTTTCCTTACATATCCGTTTGAACCGATGGCGCTGTCTGCAGGCCGCTCATGTTTGCAAAAAGAGCCGTTCGCTTCATTATACGGCCGGCCTGCAGCCCGGCCTGCCGTTTCGCTCCATTGAACTTCCCGGCGTTGAAGCAAAAATGCAAAGCAATTTTTTCCGCTGATTCAGTAGTAATAGTACATATTTCATTATGAGCGGATGTCGGTATAAATATGCTGAGGTAAGAAAAACTAAATAATAAAGATTTATAAATTTTATACTTTACCTGGTTTGCATTTTTCGTTTATAAGGAGGCAGAGGTATGACCGAGACAAAAAAATATAAATTAACCATATGGATATCTGTCTGCTCATTGGTATTGTGTGTTGTAACGCCGATTATTTTTGAAACATTAGCGCTTGCTCAAAACCCGACAGCATCCGATGAGCAGCTAATAGCCAGGGCTATCAACGGGGAAGCGAGAGGCGAACCGTATGAAGGACAGGTTGCGGTCGGCGCGGTTATTCTGAACAGGGTTGCGTCCCCCGATTTTCCTAATACCGTGGCGGGTGTCATCTATCAGCCGGGAGCTTTTACCGCGGTGAGCGACGGCCAGATAAATGTTCCGATTGATCCGAATTCAACCGTTTTAAAAGCGGCACGGGACGCACTTAACGGATGGGATCCCACAGGCGGATGCTTATATTACTGGAATCCCGCAACAGCGACCAGCAAGTGGATTTGGAGCAAGAAAATTGTAAAGACGATAGGCAAACATCATTTCGCGAAATGAATTGACAGGTAAACGGTAATGGAGGTGAAACCGTTTGGGTAAGTTGCGTGACAAATTGATTGACTGGAAAAAGAGACTTTCAGACAGGCACATGTACAGTGTTATAGTTGTATTGATCGCTGTTGTCGCGATATGGGGAATATATCAATACAAAAGAGCAGCCGATTTAAGGCAGGAACTTGATAACCAGTATAACAGGGCTTTTTATGAAATGGTTGGATATGTGAGGAACGTAGAACTTCTTCTTATGAAAAGTTTGATTTCATCCACCCCGGAAATGGCTGCGGAAACCCTGCAGGAAGCCTGGCACCAGGCGAATCTGGCACAGACGAATTTAGGGCAGCTTCCTATAACCCAGGAAGTATTGGCAAACACTTCGAAATTCCTTTCACAGGTGGGAGATTTTTCACTCTCGCTCGATAAACAGAATATAAACGGGAGACAAATGAATGAGGAACAGTACAAAACTCTTGAAAAACTTCATGGATACTCCGTTTCGCTTCTTGATGGGTTGAATAACCTTCAGGGCGCTATTTCCGAAGGCAGGATAAAGTGGAACGAACTTGCGAACAAGGGTACCGAGTTTTTTGAAAAGAAAAACCAAAGCTTAGCCGGACAGATGCTGTCGGACATCGACAATTCGTTTCAGGAGTTTCCTACCCTTATATATGACGGCCCATTTTCGGATCATATGACAAGTCTGAAACCAAAAAACCTTACCGGAAACGAAATAGATGTGGAACAGGCAAAACAGAAAATAAAGGAGTTCTTCGGAAACGACAAGGTTGCGTCGGTTGAGCATGTCGGGGATATCACGACAGATACGCTGCCCGCTTATAATATGAAAGTTACGTTTAAGGATCGTCCTGAAGAGGAGTTCGCTACAGCGGATATTTCGAAAAAAGGCGGGCATGTGATATGGATGCTTTACAACAGGGAAACCGGACAGGAAACGATCGATGTGAACAAGGCGAAACAGATTGGGCTGCAGTTTTTAAAAGAGCATGGCTACAGCAGCATGAAAGACACATATTATATGAAAGAGGACAGCGTCGCTACAATTAACTATGCATATCAGCAGGATGGTGTTATCATATATCCCGATCTGGTAAAAGTCAAGATTGCCCTTGATACGGGAGAAATTGTGGGTTTTGAATCGAAAGGCTATATTATGAACCATACCGAAAGGCAGCTCGTTCCTCCAACTTTAACCGAAGAACAGGCAAGAGCGCGCGTAAACGGTAATGTTGACGTAAAATCCGTCGGGTTGGCAGTAATACCGACCAAATTCGGCACCGAATTATTCTGTTATGAAATAAAAGGCAAACTTAACGACAAGGATTTTCTCGTCTATATAAATGCGGCTACGGGAAAAGAAGAGCAGGTTTTGATTATTATCGATACGGAAAACGGGATTCTCACAATGTAGTCGTTAACGGTACTGTGCAGTACAGTATCATTTCTGAAAAAACGCCTGCGAATGATACTGCAAATGCTGCTGTTAAAGAATGAAGATGGGTACCCGTTCTGCCCTGAAGGCGGCGGGTACCTGTTTTTCGCTTTTCCTGCCGTTCAGCTTTGCAAACCCCTATGCGCTGAATTATTGAACAGTTTCTTCCTCAACATAAAAAACTTGTGAAACACATGATTATCTTATATACTATATATGTCAAACTGTAAATGTATTCCGCCGATTAAGCCTTTTGCAAAAAGGCTGTATATTTATTATATTTTGGGAGCCTTTCGAATGAATATAGATGACTTGAAATATAATGAACAGGGGCTTATTCCTGCGATTGTCCAGGACAATGATACCGGAAAGGTGTTAATGATGGCATGGATGAGCCGTGAATCGCTTGCTCTGTCGTTAAGTACCGGAAAGGCGACATATTGGAGCAGGAGCAGGAAAAAGCTTTGGGTTAAGGGTGAAAGTTCAGGCAATTACCAGACGGTTATCCGTATCCTGTATGATTGCGACGCTGATACTCTTCTTGTTATTGTAAAGCAGAACGGGCCCGCCTGTCATACCGGATCGGAAACCTGTTTTTACAGGGAATTGACTTTGGGAGGAGATACTGCCGGTGAATAACACATTTGACATTTTTCTTGAGGTATATAACATAATAAAGGACAGGAAAGAAAACCCGAAAGAGGGATCATATACAAATTACTTGTTCGACAAAGGGCTTGATAAGATCCTTAAAAAAATCGGCGAGGAAGCGTCGGAAGTTATTATCGGCGCTAAGAACAACAATATTGAAGAAACACGGTATGAGATATCCGATTTGTTGTATCATATTATGGTCCTGATGGTACAGCAGGGGCTGACATGGGATGATATTTCCACAGAACTTGAAAAAAGGAGACGCTGAAATCCCGTGTTTTAATATGTATTTTGCCACTCCTGCCGGAATGGCATTAAAGGAGGATGTACATATGTTTTGTCCAAATTGCGGTACAAGCGTACCTGACGGTTCAAAGTTTTGTGTATCTTGCGGCAGCAGCATGCAGCAGCCTGAGGAAGCAAATGAGCTGATAAACGAATCAATACAGCAGCAAGTACAGGAAGAATATCAACCGCAGCAACCTGCGCCACAGCAGCAAACAGAATACCAGCAGCAGTATCAACCGATGCCGCAGCCTGCCCGTACCAATAACATCAATGTGCAGCCTGGCGTGGATGTCAGGGAAAAGGTCTACGGGGTTGGAGGCTGGCTGATAACTTTACTTTTGCTGTGCATCCCGATTGTAAACTTCATTCTGACACTTGTATGGGCTTTCAGCGGAAGCGTAAACAAGAACAAAAAGAATTTTGCAATCGCTTTGCTAATCATGATGGTAATAATGACCGCGATATCAATTGTCGTATACTCGTCATTAGTGTCTATGATTGGAAGTATATTTGATAATCTTGGCGGCGGGTTTGGCGATTTTTGATTAGAAACTCAGATTACAGGGGCGTGACAATGTTTGTGTCACGCCCGTCTTTTGTTCTGACAAAATAAAACTGCTTATCGGAACTGCATCAGGTTATCAGTCAAATTCGGACAGGACATTATCGAGCATTTCAATTAGCCCGTCAATATCCGCCTTTGTTACTATAAGCGGAGGCAGCACTCTTATAATGCTGTTTCCGACCGTACCCAGAAGATATCTGTTTTCGAAGCATTTTTTATTCACTTCTTTGGCTATCGGTCTGCTGAACTCTATTCCAATCATCAATCCCTTTCCGCGTACCTCGTTTATTACAGGGTGCTTCCGTTTTACCGCCTCTATTTTCTCGAAAAAGTAATTGCCTGTTTCTTCTGCATTTTCACACAGTTTATCGTTTATTATTGTTGACAGGACAGCGTATGCGACACTGCAGGCCAATGGGTTCCCGCCGAACGTGGAGCCGTGATCACCGGGTTCAAAAGTTTTTGCAACATGATCTTTCGCACACAGCGCACCGACAGGAAAGCCGCCGCCGAGAGCTTTGGCAAGGGTAAATATGTCGGGTTCAACCCCGTAATGCTGATATCCGAATAATTTGCCCGTTCTGCCTAAACCGCACTGCACTTCATCAAAAATAAGAAGGATTCCATTTTTATCGCATAATTCCCGTAAACCCTTTATGTATTCATATGAGGTCGGATTAACTCCGCCTTCGCCCTGAATCGGTTCAATCATCACCGCGCAGGTATTTTCGCATATCGCTTCTTCCATAGCCTTTAAATCGTTTATCGGCACCTTGAGGAATTTAGGAGTTAATGGGGAGTATGGTTTCTGGTATTTATCCTGGCCTGTGGCGGCAATTGTGGCAAGAGTCCTGCCGTGAAAAGACTTTTCAAGGGTGATTATTTCTATTTTGTTTGAATAGCCTTTTTTCTTGAAATAAAGCCTCGCAAGTTTTATCGCGCCTTCATTGGCTTCAGCGCCGCTGTTTGCAAAAAACACCTTGTCTGCACAGGAGTTTTCGACAATCAGTTCGGCAAGTTTAACCTGGGATTCGATATAATACAGGTTTGAACAGTGAATGAACTTTTTGGCCTGATCACATATTGCGTTAACAACCGCCGGATGCGAGTGCCCCAATGCGCTGACTGCAATACCTGCGAGAAAATCATAATATTCATTGCCGTCCAAATCCCACAGCGATATTCCTTTCCCATGACTGAAGCAAACCGGGGTCCGGTCCCCGAAAGTGTTCATATAATATTTGCGATCTTTTTCTATAATTTCCTGTAAAGTCATATTGCCATCCTCCTGGTTCTGCGCAATAAGAATATTATTTATAATTATACAAATAAATGCATAAAAATACAACACTATTTTTACGCAAATAAAAAAAGCCGTCCAGACGGCTTCTAATAAGCATTGCATATATCAAAACTAATACCCGTTTTCCTGTTTTACGTCGATTAATTTCTTGTCTACCCACTTAACATTGTTTCGACCGGTATGAATAAGTACCTCATGATTGTTGTCAATAAGAACGATTGCATCTCTACCAAGAAACTTTATCTTTTGTCCAAGTTTCATTTCGGATTTCTCCCCTTTACGTTTCTCACCTACGGTAAGATGGAATAAAACAGCATTATGTATATAAACAGGTATTTTCAATTTAAAATATACCATATATGGTAGAAATAAAATATTACAGTTTTATTACATTTTTTCAATAAGATTATACGCGTCAGTTTTTTAATCTTTCCGCAATTACCCTTGCGGCGTGCACACCACTGGCCGCCGCCTGCGATAAACCACGCGTTATGCCGGCTCCGTCACCGACAGCGAAAAAGTTTTTAAGTTCCGTTTCAAGTTCATTTGTCAACTGAAGCCGTGAACTGTAAAATTTAACTTCAACACCGTACAGCAGCGTATCGTAGTTTGCGGTCCCGGGTGCGATATTATCAAGAACCTCGATCATTTCTATTATATTGTCCAGATGGCGCTTGGTCAAAACAAGGCTTAAATCCCCCGGCGTAGCCTTAAGAGTAGGCTTCGTAAAGCATTGACTCAAACGGTGTTCGTTTGTCCTTTTCCCTTTAATCAAATCACCGAATCGCTGTACAAGAACCCCTCCGCCAAGCATATTCGAAAGCGAAGCGATTCTTTTCCCGTATTGATATGGTTCTTTGAACGGTTCGGTAAAACGGTTGCTGACAAGCAGCGCGAAATTCGTATTTTTGCTCCTGAGGTTTATGTCGGTATAGCTGTGGCCGTTTACGGTTATTATCCCGTCAACGTTTTCGCTGACTACATATCCGTACGGATTCATGCAGAATGTTCTGATAATATCCCCGTACTGCTTTGTTCGGTACAGGAATTTGGATTCGTATACCACATCCGTGATATGCTTGAATACTATTGCAGGCAGTTCAACGCGCACACCGATGTCAACCTGGTTGTTGATCAGCGACAGGCCGAGATTCCGGCATTGGGAAGAAAACCATTCAGCGCCTGAGCGACCAGGGGCCGCGACCAGGTATTTACAGGAAAGTTCCCGGCCGTTGTTTAAAGTCAGCAAATACCCGTCATTTGTTTTGCTTATCTTTTGTACCTCGGTGTTGCACTGTATTTCAATCCTGTTTTTCAGATAATCGAACATGCGGGTAATGATAGCCTTGTTGTTTTCAGTGCCAAGATGTTTGACGGACGCGGATAAAAGATGAAGATCATATCCGAGAGCGGCACGCGCTATTTCACGGGCTTCATCCGTTTCGGTGGAAAAACGCTTTTCCGTTGCTCCAAATTTAACATTAACGCTGTCAACGTACTCAATTAGCTGCATGATATATTCTTCGTCGAGATAATCGTTCAGCCAGCCGCCGAACTGCGTTGTAAAATTGAATTTTCCGTCCGAAAAAGCGCCTGCGCCGCCAAAGCCGTTCATAATGCTGCAGTTTACGCATTTTACGCAGGCGGGGGTTTTTCCCGATACTATCGGACATTCCCTTTGATAAATGTCATTCCCTTGTTCCAGCATCAGTATGTCGGCTCCGGGAACCAGCCCGGACAGTTCGTATCCGGTGAATATTCCTGCCGTACCGCCGCCGATTATTATTACATCATATGTTTTTTCAGGCATTATACTCATCTCCTGGCTTTAAAAACTGGCAATTTATTATACCATAAGGGGAAATTCATGCAAATGCGAGCGAAAGAATATATAAATATAGTAGTTTAAAATTATTATTCTTAAAAGTTGCAAAAATTGTTTTTTTTCAAAAAGCAATTGAATTATCATATGAAATGATATAAACTGTAATGGAAAAACAATGATCTTATTCTATATTTTCTTATGGGAGGGTTAATGGTATGTCGGGTTATAATCAATTAGGCGGCGTATTCGGTGCGTTTGCAGTCATTATGGCGATTGTTTCGTTCATTCTTGCCATTATCGGAATTGCGTTCTATATTTTCTTTTCTTTTACGCTGTATAAACTGGCGCAAAAGAGAGGTCTTGAAATGCCCTGGCTGGCTTGGATACCAATTGCGCAGTTCTATGTATTGGGATTGATGGTAAAATCGGTAAAGATCAGCACATTTGAAGTACCAAAACTGGAAATGGTATTTCCTATCGCAGCAGTAGCAAGCTGGATTCTTGGAATGATTCCGGTTATAGGCTGGCTGTTTACGCTCGCGTTTTGGGCTTTTTCGATTATTGTACTTTACAACCTTTATAATCAATATACGCCCGAAAAGGCAAAAACATATGCAATTGTCAGCATTCTCGGAGTTACCATACCATTTATACTTAAAAAACTGTACAACATGGAGCCGGTAAATTTACCCTAATTAGAAAATTCAAGGGACGGGGAAATATTCCCTGTCCTTTTATTTTGTTTATATATGCTTAATGCACTTTTACCGAATGAAGGTGCTGTTAATATTCCTGCTGTTTTCTGCTGCATCAGCAATATATTCACATTTATGATTAAAAATAAGGATATGTCTGATAAACGAAACTGTTCACAAAACGGGTTATTTCCTGTTACCGTGATATTAATACTGAAATATCGGAATATTTTTAATAGGTACAAAGGCGGAGTTTTATGAGAAAAGTTCTGATGATTGCACACCAGTTTCCTCCTATCGGAGGCTCGGGGGTACAGCGCACAGTAAAATTTGTAAAGTATCTGCCTGAGTTCGGCTACACATGTATTGTGCTTACGAGGCAGGCTAAGAACGTGCAGCTTACGGATGATACGCTGTACCTGGATATACCTGCCGAAACGGTCATATATCGTACCAAAGCATGGGACCTTTCGGAATGGTTTTTCCCGCTGAATCTTGCGGGAAAGTTCATACGCCGAAGAATACTCATTCCGGACGGAGAACGGCTGTGGGAGCGTTTTTCGGTAAGAAAAGCGAAACAAATAGTAAAAGATGAAAACATTAAGATTCTTTATTCTACTTCACAGCCTTTTTCCACGCATCTGCTTGCGTTGGAAATCAAAAAAGAATATCCGGAGATTCCGTGGGTTGCCGATTTTAGGGATGAATGGACAAATAATGCTTTTGTTAAGGCATATAACTATAATCCTGTAAGAATCGGAATTGAAAAGCGAATGGAACGCCGTGTTTTTGAAATGGCTGACGCCGTTGTCATAAATACGCCGTTTATGCGTGACAATTCTGTACGGGACAATCCGGATCTCGGATACAAATTCCATGTTATACCGAATGGATTTGACAAGGAAGATTTTGAGGGAATTGATGAAGGAGAACCGAACGACAAATTTACCCTTACGTATACCGGTCTGATATATGGAAATACGAGCCCGGAAACAGTATTCAAAGCGATATCGGCGCTTTTGGATGAAAATAAGTTGGATCGGGAGAAGATAAAACTCCGTTTCGTAGGAAGGTTCAAGGAAAGCAAACTTATCCAGATGGCAAAGGAGCATGGCGTATTGGAAATATTGGAAATAACGCCTTACCAGTCCCATAAGGAAAGTGTGAAAAAACTGATGATGTCCGATGCGCTGCTGCTTCTTCTTGGAAAAGGGACAGATGCAATTTATACCGGAAAATTGATGGAATACATTAACACAGGAAAGCCCATTCTGGCGTCGGTTCCTGCGAAAGGCGCGGCCGCTGCGCTCGTAACGGAAACAGGGACAGGGTTTGTGGCCGACTGCGATGATGTAGAAACGACAGCACGTCATATACAGACTCTTTATGATAGCTGGCTTGCCGGCAAAAAGCCCATTTCTCCGAATAAAGAGTTAATTTCGCGGTTTGAACGGCGCGAACTTACAAAAGAACTGGCGGAAGTTTTCAACAGCTTGTGCCGGGGCTAAAGAACCTCGCGCTTCGCGCAAGAACCTTGTAACGGTGTGATGAAATTGCTTGCGCAATTTCTTCCGTTGTTAAAAGAACCTTGCGCTTCGCGCAAGAACCTTGTAACGGTGTGATGAAATTGCTTGCGCAA
>Ga0134095_1000509_pt1 | contig 36888 bp, 19 predicted proteins | sample 6_2taG_FD_94449 | JGI IMG/M metagenome (GOLD analysis project Ga0134095, IMG submission 94449) | Switchgrass degrading microbial communities from high solid loading bioreactors in New Hampshire, USA - 6_20_20_110_A2 metaG | ecosystem: Engineered > Bioreactor > Semi-continuous > Anaerobic >... | reverse complement strand
TTCCCCGCAGGCCGCTTCGACTGCGGAGAAGATCACTCCTCCGCTCAGCGCGCCTGCGGGAGCGCCACCGCCAGGCATCCGGAGCGGCATGCAAGCATGCTCAGCCTGCGAACGCCAGCGAGCCGTCGAAAGATCTGGCTGCCGGGCGGTTGTTCTGTGACCGCCGCTGGTGAACCGCTGACGGACTGGATCAAATGAAGCGCTGAAAGGGATGCTGCCTCAGCGGTTCCGTCCTTTCAGCGCTACAGTGATTCAAACGCGCAGCAGTCAGGCTTTCCCAATCACAGTCTGCGCAGACGGCGCGGTCTGGCGGCGGAAGATGGGATGCGCGGCGCCGTTCAGTGCATCGCGAATGCGCTCTACATGCTTCGGCACGGTATTGGCCGGGAGCTGGTCGACGGCAAAGAAGCGGTGCTGGTCGGCCTCATCCGTAAGGGTAAGCTGGCCGCCCACAACCCGGCACACAAAGGAAAAGTTGATCTCATCCCTGTCCCCCTTCCCGTAGATGCCCACCAGACGCTCAACGACAACCTCCAGCCCGGTTTCCTCCCTCACTTCACGGACGACGGCCTCATCTGGCATCTCACGGCTCTCCACCATGCCTCCCGGCAGGTTCCATACATCCATATCGCAGCGGTGCGAAAGCAGAACGCTGCCGTTCTCATCGAAGATGATTGCGAATGCGCCGAGCGTAAACACAGCAGTTCCTCCCTTAAGGTGGATGGATATATATTTTTATACCGGTCGAAGCGGGTATTCAGAGAGGAGTTGAACTTGTAAAAAGGCAGGGGGAAAAACTCTGCCGGCCGGTGGGCCGGGAAAGGAGGCGTCCGTTCCTGCGGCTTACCCCTGCGCCTCGACACGCGTCATGAAGGCGCGCGCCGCGCCAGCCCCCAGCAGGGCCTGGGAGACGGCCTCAACCTGATCCGCTTCCACCAGGGCGATCATGTTGCCGCCGCGCCCGCCGCCGGAGAGTTTGGCACCCAGCGCCCCAGCTGCACGCGCGGCCTGCACCAGGCGCTCCAGCTCGGGCGAGGAGACGCCCATCTCCTGCAGCAGCGCGTGGTTGGCGTCCATCAGCGGGCCCAGCTCGTGCGGTTTGCCCGCTTCGATCGCCTTTCGGGCAGCCCGGGTCAGCTCCCCCGCCCGGTCGAACAGCGCTTCGTAGCGCGGCGGGTCCTGCTGCCATGCCCTGCGCACATCGCCCACGGCTGCGGCCGTCGGGCTGGGCACACCGGTGTCGGCCACCAGCACGGTGAACGGCTGCGGCGACGGGAAGGTCTCGATCAGGTTCCCGCCCTCGCGGCGCTGGAAAAAAACCGGCCGGGCGTAGGTGATCACGGTGTTGTCGATGCCCGAGGGGGTGCCGTGGTGCAGCTTCTCCACCTCAAAGGCCAGCGCGTTGACCACCTCATCGGGCAGCGGGTGCCCCAGGAAGGCCGAGAACGCCCGCAGCAGGGCCACCGAAACGGCCGCGCCTGAGCCCAGCCCGGCAGCAACCGGGATGGTGGAGCCGATGCGCACCTTACAGGCCGGCGGGCGGCTGATCTGCAGGTGCTCCAGCGCCAGGGTGAGGGCCTTTTTGAGCGGGTCATCAGCGGCCAGGTCGGCCAGGTAGGCCTGCTGGTGGATCGAGGGGGCCTCGATGAGCACCTGTCCGGCTGCACTGCCGGGCGCGGCGCTGACCACGGCGCGCGCTTTCACCTGGGTGACGGGCACGGCGATCGCCGGGCGCCCGTAGACTACAGCATGCTCGCCGAATAAGATGATTTTCCCGGGTGCGGAAGCGGTAACTGCAGGCATGGGGCCTCAATTCACGGGGATCAAATACAGCACCACCAGCACGCAGATCCCCCACAGCAGGATGGTGGCCTGCAGCGGCCGGTCGCTGAGCAGCACGTCCTCCGGCGCCCCCACCCGCGCGCTGGTCTGGATCAGGTACAGGTAGCGAAATATGCCGTAGATCACGAACGGGATGGTCAGCATCATGGCGTGGTTTTCGGGCAGGTTGGGGGCCGAGAAGGTGTACAGGCTGTAGGCGATGATGGTGGTGCTGGAGACGATGGTGATGTACTGGTCGAGCAGCGAGATCGAATAGCCGTCCAGCACACGGCGGTGGGAGTTGGCCCCGTCGGCCAGCAGGGCCAGCTCGGCGCGGCGCTTGCCGAAGCCGATATAGAGCGAACCCAGGGTGGTGACCACATACAGCCAGGGGGAGAAGCGCGCCACCACGATCAGCGCCACACCGGCGGCCACGCGCAGCACAAACCCCATGGCGATCGAGATCACGTCCAGGATGGGGATGTGCTTGATCCAGCGCGAGTACGCCAGGTTGAGCAGCAGGTAGGCCGCTGCGATGAGCATAAAGGCGGGCGAGAGCAGGTAGGCGGCGGGGAAGATCACCAGCACCAGCAGGACGGCCAGAAGGCGCGCTGCAGGCACGGGCAGTTCTCCGGCAGCGATCGGGCGCAGGCGCTTCACGGGGTGCTGGCGGTCGGCTTCGATATCGGCGATATCGTTGACGATGTAGACCACCCCCGAAAGCAGGCAGAAGATCACAAAGCCGGCCAGCGTGCGCAGGATCTCCGGCAGGTACTGCGGCGTAAACTGGCGGTCGAACACCAGTGCGGCGAAGATGACGACATTTTTGGTCCACTGGCGTGGACGCATGGCTTTGATTGCGGCGGAGAGCATCGCATGAATGATATTAGCTTCCCGATCTTTCGTCAACGTGCGATTTCGTAAGGGGTTTGAGTGTTAAAATGAAGGCCATGACAAGGATGCGTGTGGATATGCTGCTGCTCGAGCGCGGCCTGGCGGAAAGCCGCTCGCAGGCCCAGCGCATGGTGATGGCCGGCCAGGTGCGTGTGGACGGCCAGGTGGTGCTCAAACCCGCCGCCCAGGTGGAGCCCGAGGCCCAGGTGGAGATCGACCAGGGGCCGCCCTTCGTCTCGCGCGGCGGCGAAAAACTCGAGGCCGCCCTGGCCACCTTTATGATCGACGTTGGGGACCTGGTGTGCGCCGATGTGGGCGCCTCCACCGGCGGGTTCACCGACTGCCTGCTGCAGAACGGTGCCGCCCGGGTGTACGCCATCGATGTGGGCTACGGCATCCTGCACTGGAGGCTGCGCCAGGACGAGCGCGTGGTGGTGATGGAGCGCACCAACGCCCGCTACGTGCCCTCCCTGCCCGAGCCCGTGCGCCTGGTGACGATCGACGCTTCCTTTATATCGCTCAAAGTGCTGCTGCCGGTGGTGAAGGGCTGGTTCCCCGCGGCAGGCGGGCAGGTGGTGGCGCTGATCAAGCCGCAGTTTGAGGCCGGTAAGCAGGAGGTCAAGCGCGGCGAGGGCGTGATCCGTGACCCCGCAGTCCACCGCCGGGTGGTGGAGGAGGTCCTGACGTTCGCCCAGGAGAACGGTTACGAAGTGCGCGGCCTGATGCGCTCTCCGCTGCTGGGACCAAAGGGGAACACCGAGTTCCTGGCTTGGCTGGCCTGCCCGCAGACCGAAAAACGCGACCTGCAGCCCCTGCTCGACGAAATTTGAGCCAATCTACCCGCCCACAGGCGGTTTCGACTGCGGTTCCTTCGGTACCTCCGCTCAACGCGCCTGCGGGCAGCCAATCCCGCACCAGGGCGGCCTTCGACGACCCTCAGACCGCCCCGGTGCTCGCAGCCCCCCTCGACGGAGCATTCAAAGCCTTCCGCTCAGTCTGCCCTGCGGCTGGATAGAAGAGTGCCTGGCTCCCCTCTCGATCCTCCAAACCTCCGTTAACCCTGCGCAAAATAGGTTATACTTACCCGTTGCGTATGACCGAGAATATTCGAAACTTCTGCATTATCGCCCATATCGATCACGGCAAATCGACGCTGGCCGACCGCATGCTGCAGCTCACCGGCACGATCAACGAGCGCGAGATGACCTCGCAGGTGCTCGACAGCATGGAGCTGGAGCGCGAAAAGGGCGTCACCATCAAGGCCTCCGCCGTGCGCATGATGTACACAGCCCGCGACGGGCAGACCTATGAGCTCAACCTGATCGACACCCCGGGGCACGTCGACTTCGGCTACGAGGTCAGCCGGGCGCTGTATGCCTGCGAGGGCGCCCTGCTGGTGGTGGACGCCAGCCAGGGGATCGAGGCGCAGACGCTGGCGAACCTGTACCTGGCTCTGGAGGCCGACCTGGAGATCATCCCGGTGATCAACAAGATCGACCTGCCCGCAGCCCGCCCGGACGAGGTGGCGGAGGAGATCAGCAGCCTGCTGGGCACCCCGCCGGAAGAGGTCGTGCGCATCTCGGCCAAAGAAGGGCTGAACGTTGAAGAAGTGCTCGAGGCGATCGTGCGCCAGGTGCCGCCGCCCCGCGTGGAGCCCGGGGCGCCCCTGCGCGCCCTGATCTTTGACTCGCATTACGACCCCTACAAGGGCGTGGTGGCGTATGTGCGCGTCATGGGCGGCGAGATCCGCACCACCGACACGCTGCGCGCCATGGCCAGCCGGGTCGATTTCAAGCCGGTCGAGATCGGCATTTTCTCACCCAACCTGATCCCAACCCAGGTGCTCAGAGCGGGAGAGGTGGGCTACGTGGCCACGGGGTTGAAGACCGTGCGCGAGTGCCGGGTGGGCGACACCCTCACCCTGGCCGCCAATCCGGCGCCCACGCCGCTGCCTGGCTACCAGAAGGTCAAACCCATGGTCTTCGCCGGTATCTACCCCGTGGAAGGCGAAGATTACGAAGACCTGAAAGAGGCCCTGGAGAAGCTGCAGCTGAACGACGCTTCGCTGGTCTTCGAACCGGAGACCTCCCAGGCGCTCAACTTTGGCTTCCGCTGCGGCTTCCTGGGCATGTTCCACATGGAGATCATCCAGGAGCGCCTGGAGCGCGAATACGATCTGGATATCATTGTCACCGCACCCTCGGTGGAATACGAAGTGCTGCTGCGCAGCGGGCAGACCGTGCTGGTGGACTCGCCGGCCGACCTGCCCGACGAAGCCCTGATCGAGGAGATCCGCGAGCCGTGGATGAAGCTGCAGATCTTCACGCCCACCGAGTTCTACGGCACCGTGATGGACCTGGTCACCAAAAGGCGCGGCGTGTTTATCGACCAGGACTACCCGGCCCCCGGGCGGGTGCAGCTCAACTTTGAAATCCCGCTGTCCGAGATTATCGTTGACTTTTTCGACCAGCTTAAATCGCGCACGCGCGGCTACGCCTCCATGGATTACCAGTTCCTTGAATACCGGCCCGACGCGCTGGTGAAGCTCGAGATCCTGGTCAACGACGATCCCGTGGACGCGCTGGCGACCATCGTGCACAAAGACGACGCCTACCATAAAGGCCAGGCCATCATCTCAAAACTCAAAGACATCATCCCCCGCCAGCTCTTCGTGGTGCCCATTCAGGCCTACGCTGCCGGGCGCGTCATCTCGCGCGCCAACGTCAAGGCGCTGCGCAAAGACGTGCTGGCCAAATGCTACGGCGGCGATATCACCCGCAAGAAAAAACTGCTCGAGAAGCAGAAAAAAGGCAAGAAGCGCATGAAGATGGTGGGGAGTGTGGAAATCCCCCAGGAAGCTTTCCTGGCCGTGCTGCGGGTTGGGGAGGATTGAGATCACCGTTCACGACGCCGCCCCGCCCCGTAAAGACTGGAAGCAGATCCTCCCCGGCCTGATCGTCAGCGCAGTCTCGCTGGGCATCGTCCTGTGGGTGGCTGACCCTCAGCAGGTGATCGCCGCGCTGCGCCTGGCCGATTACCGCATCGTGCTGCTGGCGTTTTCGCTCTCGCTGGTGTGGCTGCTGCTGCGGGCTGTGGTCTGGCGTGTGCTGCTGCGCGAGCAGGCTTCCTTTAAAAACGTGTTCTTTACCATTGCCGAAGGCTACCTGCTCAATAACCTGCTGCCCCTGCGGCTGGGCGAGGTGGCGCGCTCTTTCCTGCTCAGCCGCAAAGAGCGCCTGGCGTTCTGGCAGGTGTTTTCCAGCATCGTGATCGAGCGCGTGCTGGACCTGGCCTGCGCGGTTGGCCTGCTGCTGGTCACCCTGCCGTTCGTGGTCGGCGCGGACTGGGCGCGCGAAGCGGCCCTGGGCGCCGGCGCGCTGGTGATCGCCGGGCTGGGCGTGCTGTACATCCTGGCCCGCAGCCGCGAGCAGGCGCTGGCGGTCGTCACCCGGCTGGGGCAGCGCTGGCCGTGGATCGAGAGACTGGCCGGGAAGCGCCTGGCGTCTCTGCTGGTCGGGCTGGCCGTGCTCACCGACGGGCGGCGCTTTTTGCTGGCCACCGGGTGGATGTTCCTGGACTGGGCCGTGGCCGTGCTGCAGTACTTCGTGCTGCTGCGGGCCTTCTTCCCGGAGGCCGCAGTGCTCTGGGCGGCCTTTGCCCTGGGCGTGGCTGCGCTGGGCGCTGCGGCGCCCTCTTCGCCGGGCGCCATCGGCGTGATGGAGCTCTCGCTGGTCGGCGCGCTGGCGGTCTTCCAGATCGACCAGTCGCGCGCCCTGGCCTTTGCCCTGACGATCCACTTTTTCAGCTACCTGAGCAGCGGCATCTTCGGCAGCCTGGGGCTGGCGCAGGACGGCGAGTCCCTGACCGGGCTGTACCGCCAGATCCGCAGCCTGCGCACCCGGGTGCAGGATCCGGAGCCGGGCTGAAAGCGCCGGCCCTGGCCAACCTGCGGTTTAATTAGCAGAAATTTCCCCGGAAAGAACGCCTTCCGGGATCTAGCGGAGTAAGTGATGGGACGCCATTATCTGGTAACCGGCGGCGCCGGTTTCATCGGCTCAAATTACGTGCAGCGCCTGCTGCAGCGGGGTGAGAAGGTCACCATATACGACAATTTATCCCGGGCGGGTGCGCCGCTCAACCTGCAGTGGCTGCGCGAGCGCTGCGGGAGCGAATCTTTCGAGCTGGTGCATGGAGATATCCGCGACGCGGCACTGCTGACTGCCGCTGCCCGCGAGGCGGATGTGATCGTGCACCTGGCCTCGCAGGTGGCAGTGACCACCTCCGTGCAGCACCCGCGCGAAGACTTCGAAACCAACGCTCTGGGCACCTTCAACGCCCTGGAAGCGGCGCGCCTCTCGGGCCGCAGACCCATCTTCCTGTACGCCTCTACCAACAAGGTCTACGGCGGGATGGAAGCGGTGGGCGTGCGCGAGCTCGAGACGCGCTACGCCTACGTCGACATGCCGCAGGGCGTCTCCGAAACCCAGCCGCTGGATTTCCACTCGCCCTACGGCTGTTCCAAAGGCGCCGGTGACCAGTACGTGCGCGATTACCACCGCATCTACGGGCTGCCCACCGTGGTGCTGCGCCAGAGCTGCATTTACGGTCCGCGCCAGTTCGGCGTGGAAGACCAGGGCTGGATCGCCTGGTTCATCATCGCCGTGCTGAGCGGCAAACCGATCACCATTTACGGCGACGGCAAGCAGGTGCGCGATGTACTCTACGTCGATGACCTGCTGGACGCCTACGACCTGGCGGTGGAAAAGATCGAACAGAGCGCCGGGCAGGTTTACAATATCGGCGGCGGGCCGCAGCACACCCTCTCGGTGTGGAAAGAGTTCGGCCCGCTGCTCGAACGCCTGATGGGGCGCTCAATCCCGGTGCAGTGGGCCGGCTGGCGCCCCGGCGACCAGCGCATCTACGTCTCGAACATTGCCAAGGCCCGCCAGGAGCTGGGCTGGCAGCCGAAGGTGGACGTTGAAACCGGGATCAGCCGCCTGGTGGATTGGGTCAGGGGCAGCCCGCAGTACTTCAACTTCCGGTAACCGCAATGCGCATCCTGACCGTCCTCACCTACTACCGCCCGCACACCAGCGGGCTCACCATTTATGCCGAACGCCTGGCCAAAGCTCTGGTGCGCCGCGGCCACCAGGTGACCATCCTGACCTCGCAGTACGAGAAACATCTGCCCCTGGAGGAGGTCCAGGAGGCCGTGCGCATCCGCCGCTCGCCGGTGCTGCTGCGCGTCAGCAAGGGGGTGATCTCCCCGGCCCTGGGATTCCTGGCCACGCAGCTGGTGCGCGAAAGCGACGTTATCCAGCTCCACCTGCCGCAGTTCGACGCCCCGGGCGTGGCGCTGCGCGGCCGCCTGACCGGGCGCCCCACTGTGCTCACCTACCACTGCGACCTGTCGCTGCCGCCCACGCTCTTCAACCGCCTGGTCAACCGCGTTGTCGACGTGGCCAACCACACCGCCGCCCAGCTGGCCGACCGCATCGTTACCTATACGCAAGACTACGCCGACAACTCCCCCTACCTCTCGCGCTACCGCAGCAAGCTGCAGATCATCCCCCCGCCAGTGGAGCTGCCGAAGGCTTCTCCCGAAGCGGTGGAGGCCTTTGCCCGCCAGAACCGTACGGAAGAATGCCGCCCGGTGATCGGCATGGCCGCCCGCTTCGCCGCCGAGAAAGGCGTGGAGGTGCTGCTCGACGCGCTGCCGGCCATCCTGGAACGCTACCCGCGCGCCCAGGTGCTGTTCGCCGGGCAGTACCAGAACGTGCTCAGCGAGGAAGCCTACTTCAACCGTCTGGCCCCACAGATCCGCCGCTACGAAGCGGACGGGCACTGGCGCTTCCTGGGGGTGCTTTCCCCGCAGGAGATGGCCGCCTTCTACCCCAACCTGGACGTGCTCGTCGTCCCAAGCCTGAACTCGACGGAAGCCTTCGGGCTGGTGCAGATCGAGGCCATGATGAACGGCGTGCCCTGCGTGGCTTCGGCGCTGCCCGGCGTGCGCCAGCCCGTGCTGACCACCGGTATGGGCCGGGTAACCCCGATCGGCGACTCCCGGGCCCTGGCTCAAGCCATCCTGGAGATCGTCGACCGGCCGCAGGACTTCCAGGCCGACCCGCAGGAGATCGCCCACCGCTTCGATCCGGACACGATCGCGGCTGAGTACGAGCGCATGTTCCTGGAACTGCTGCGGGCGAAGAAAAAGCAGCCGGCAGGTTGAAGGATGGTCGTGGACAGCACCCCTGTGAAGGACACCCCGGAACGCGAAGCCCATCAGCGTGAGGCGCACAAAGATTTCCTGTGGCTGCACCTGCGCGAGCTGCCCTATTTTCGCGCCCTGCTGCGCTCTGTGGAGGCGCGCTTCTACCAGGATATCGAACTTCCCGCGCCGGTGCTCGATGTGGGCTGCGGGGACGGGCATTTCGCCAGCGTGACCTTCGACCGCCCGCTGGACGCCGGCCTGGACCCGTGGGCCGGCCCGCTGCGCGAGGCCAGCCGGCGGGGCGCCTACCGCGGCGTGGTGCTGGCCGACGGCAGCCTGGCCCCCTTCCCCGATGGCCATTTCGCCAGCGCGGTGAGCAATTCGGTGCTCGAGCACATCCCCGCCGTGGATGCGGTGCTGGCCGAGACGGCCCGTGTACTGCGGCCCGGGGCGCCTTTCATTTTCTGCGTGCCCAACCACCGCTTCCTGGAGGAATTATCGCTCAGCAATACGCTGGACCGCATCGGTCTGCGCGGACCTGCGGGGCTGTACCGGCGCTTCTTCAACCGCATCTCACGCCACGTGCACTGCGACCCGCCCGAAGTGTGGGAGCCGCGCCTGGAGCGCGCCGGTTTTAAGGTCGAGCGCTGGTGGCACTACTTCTCCCCGCAGGCGCTGCACGTGCTCGAATGGGGCCACTACTTCGGGCTGCCCTCGTGGATCAGCCGCATGCTGCTGGGGCGCTGGATCCTGGCCCCGGCGCACTGGAACCTGGACTGGCTCTACCGGCGCCTGCTGCCCTACTACCAGGAAGGCCCGCGTCCCGACGGCGTGTACAGCTTTTATATCTGCCGGCGGCAGTGAGGCGGCTGTAAAATAACAGCCGGGGGTGCACCCCAGAAACCGCACCGGATGGTCGAAACGGCGATGATGGACGAACCGAGTGTCTTCGATTATGTAAAATCCCGCCTGATGCCCTGGAAGTATCCGCGCGTGGAGATCCCGCCCCCGGAAGCGGAGGCGGAGCCGCCTGTGCGCGTCGAGCCGGCCGGTAGAGCGCCCGAGGCGGCCCTGGAGGGCGTGGGCGCGGCAGGTCAGCCGCCTGAGCCGGCGCCGTATTCCTGGGCACCCGCCACCGAAACCGGAGAAGCGCCGCCGCAGGCCCTGCCGGTCGCAGACCAGGCGCCGGCCGAAACGGTGCCGGCCGTCTGGCCGTGGCGCGCCCTGCTCGCCCTGGCCCTGGCGCTGGTCGCCCAGTTCGCCCTCGAGCCGCACCCCGGGCGCAGCTGGATGCTGAGCGCGGTCCTCTACGGCCTGGCGGCGGGTCTGCTGGTCTGGGCGCAGCTCGGCGGGGAGTGGAAAACCGCCCCCCTGCCGCGCGACGAGCGCCTGCCCGACCTGCTGCAGGTGCGCTCCACGCCGCTCATGCTGGGGCTGATCCTGGCGCTGGCGGCTTTTGCCGCTTTCGGCGGCAACCTGTTCACCCCCCTGAACCTGACCCTGTGGGGCCTGGCCATCGCCCTGTGCCTGCGCGCCCTCTGGCTGGACCATCCCGGGCAGCCCGCCTGGGACCTGCGGCTGGAGCGCCTGCTGCGCCGGTCCGCCTGGACGTTCCATATTTCTCGCCGCCGCCTGGCGCTGCTGGCGGTAGTTGCCCTGATCATCTTCTTCCGCACCTACCAGCTCGAAGGCGTGCCCCCCGAGATGAACAGCGATCACGCCGAGAAGCTGCTCGACGTGCTCGATGTGCTCAACGGACAGACGCGCATCTTCTTCCCGCGCAACACCGGGCGCGAGTTCTTCCAGTTCTACCTCACCGCCGCGGTGGCGCAGCTCTTCGGCACCGGCCTGAGCTTCTTGAGCCTGAAGATCGGCACCGTGCTGGCCGGGTTTGCGGCGCTGTTCTACATTTATAAGCTGGGGAAAGAGATCGCCAACGCCGAGGTGGCCCTGTGGGCGCTGGCCTTCGCCGGGATCGCCTTCTGGCCTAACATCATTTCGCGCATCGCCCTGCGCTTCGCCCTTTACCCCCTGTTCGCCGCCCCCATGCTCTACTACCTGCTGCGCGGACTGCGGCGCTCCGACCGCAACGATTTCATCCTGGCCGGTATTGCCCTGGGCCTGGGGCTGCACGGCTACAGTTCGGCGCGCATCCTGCCCTTTGTGGTCGTTGTGGCCGTGGCCCTGTACCTGCTGCACCGCCAGTCGCAGGGGGTGCGGCGCGAGACCGTGCTGCGCCTGGGCCTGCTGGCTTTCTTCGCCCTGCTGCTCTTCCTGCCGCTGCTGCGCTTCGCGGTGGAGAACCCCGAGGCCTTCGCCTACCGGGCGTTCACGCGCCTGTCTGACTGGGAGCGCCCGCTCCCCGGCCCGGCCTGGCAGATCTTCCTGCAGAACCTGTGGAACGCCTGGGTGATGTTCTTCTGGGACGACGGCGAGGTGTGGCTGCACTCCGTGCCCCACCGCCCGGCGCTGAGCGCGGTCGCCGCAGCGTTATACTTTATTGGCTCGGTGACCCTGCTGGTGCGCTACATCCGCCGCCGGCACTGGCTGGACCTCTTCCTGCTGCTCTCGGTGCCGCTGCTCATGCTGCCCTCCATCCTCTCCCTGGCCTTCCCGGGTGAGAACCCCAGCCTGAACCGCACCAGCGCGGCCGTGATTCCGGTCTTCCTGATCACCGGCCTGGGCGTGCACGCCCTGACGAAGACCATCCGGCGCGGTCTTGGCGAGCGCAGCGGCCGGCCCCTGGCCTGGGGACTGGCCGGGCTGCTGCTGGTTTTCTCGGCGGCTCAGGATTACGACCTGGTCTTCAACCAGTACCGCACGGAATACGCCCGCAACGCCTGGAACAGCTCGGAGATGGGCCAGGTGATCCACGATTTCGCCGCCACCGCCGGCACCCTGGACAGCGCCTGGGTGATCCCCTTCCCCCACTGGGTGGACACGCGGCTGGTGGGGTTCATTGCCGGTTACCCCGGGCACGATTACGCCGTGTTCCCCGACCAGTTAGAGTTCACCACCGAGGTCAGCGGTCCGAAGCTCTTCCTGCTCAAACCGGAGGACGAAGAAGGTCTGCTGGCCCTGCGGCGGGTCTATCCGAACGGGTGGGTGAAAGTGTACGATGCGCAGGTGGAAAATAAAGACTTTTTAATGTACTTCGTTCCGCCGCGATAAAAGTTAAAATGAGACAAAATCTTTACAGCGTGTGGCATTTTTGAGCTTTTATGACGGTAGAACAAAACCCTGACGAGGTTGTTTTCAGCAAACGGGGTGTGGCGTTGAACGTCACCCTGTTCGATTTGCTGCTGGTTCTGGTCCTGGTGGCCGGGGCCTTTTTCCGCTTCTCGGGGCTGTTCTGGGGCGAGTACAACTACCTGCACCCCGACGAGCGCTTCCTGCTGCAGGTCGGCTCCAGCATCACGCCCGTGGTCTGCAGCGACCCGAATTATTCCGATTACAACTGCCCGCCGGAGTCGAAGCGCTACCTCAGCCTGAGCGAGTATTTCGACACCGCCAATTCGCCCCTCAACCCGCACAACCGCGGGGCGACGTTTTACGTGTACGGCACCCTGCCGATGTTCATCGCCCGCCTGACGGTGGAGTGGGTGTTCGGCCACAGCGGCTGGGTGGAGATGACCCAGGTGGGCCGCACTCTTTCGGCGCTGTTCGACCTGCTTGTCGTGCTGCTGGTGTACCTGACGGCCGAGCGCCTGTTCGACCGCCGGGTGGCCATCCTGGCGGCTGCGTTCTCCGCTGCCGCTGTGCTGCAGATCCAGCAGTCGCACTTCTTCACCACCGACACCTTCATCAATTTCTTCGCCCTGCTGACCTTCTACTTTGCGGCCCGCATAGTGAGCGGGGACTGGGCAGCGAGCGAGCAGCCGGCGCAGGCCCTGCAGGCGGAGCGCGAAGGCTATGCGCTGGGCGATTCGCCGTACAACCTGGGCTTCAGCGCCCAGGCCCGCCCGGCCACTGCCCTGCAGCGCTTCCTGCAGCACCCCCTCTTCCTGCCCTGCCTGGCCTTTGGCATCGCCCTGGGGATGGCCGTGGCCTCCAAGCTCAACGCTGCCCCGGTGGCCGTGGTGCTGCCCATCGCCCTGGGCCTGCGCCTGATGCAGGCGCCGCCCGGCGAACGCCAGGGATACTTCAACCAGGCGGTGGTCTTCACGCTGCTGGCCGCCGTCGTCAGCCTGGTCACCTTCCGCATATTGCAGCCCTACGCCTTCAGCGGCCCGGGTTTCTTCAACATCAGCCTGAACCCGCAGTGGCTGTCGAACCTGAGGGAGCTGGCCGCCCAGACCAGCGGCGAGGTGGACTTCCCGCCGGCCATGCAGTGGGCCCGCCGGGGCGTCACCTTCTCCGGCAAGAACCTGATCCTGTGGGGCCTGGGGCTGCCGCTAGGCCTGCTGGCCTTCGGCGGATTGATCTGGGCCGGCTGGCGTCTGCTGCACGGCTGGAACGAGCGCGGCCGTACGTGGCAGCACACCGCCCTGCTGTGGAGCTGGACGGTGATGTACTTCACCTGGCAGTCGCTGGGCCGCAACCCCACCATGCGCTACCAGCTCCCCATTTACCCCATGCTGGCCATCTTCGCCGGCTGGGCGCTCGTGGAGCTGTGGGACCTGGGTGCCCGGCGCCGCCAGGCCTCCGGCAGCAGGCGTCCGGGGGGCTTGCAGTGGGCTGCCCTGCTCGCCGGCGCCCTGGTGCTGCTGGGCACTTATGCCTACGCCTACGGCTTCAGCCAGATCTACACCCGCCCGATCACGCGCGTGGAAGCCTCGCGCTGGATGTTCGCCAACATCCCCGGGCCGATCAACCTGCACATCGAGACGGGCGAAGGCGAGCTGCAGCAGCCCCTGCCCTTCTCCTACAGCACCTCGATCTCAGCCGGTTATCCTTACACGACCTCCTTTCAGCCGCGGGAGAGCGGCCTGCTCACCGAAGTCTACCTGCCGCATGTGGGCGGCAGCATCTTCTCGCAGGAGCCCGCGGTGCTCTCGCTGGTGGTCTCGGCCCAGCCGCTGGGCGAGGACCTGCTCGCCAGCGCCGAGGTGACCATTGACCCCGACCTGGGGAAGGACCCGCTTGGCCAGCCCTACACCTTCACGCTCGACCAGCCCGTCCAGCTCAACCCCGAGCAGACCTACTACCTGACCCTGCACATGCCGGCCAGCAGCCAGGCGGTGAACATCTGCGGGCCGATCGACCTGCACCTGCAGGGCGAGACGGATACCCTGACGCAGACCATCCAGCAGCCGCCCTCCTGCACCCTCGAACCCGGCATACCTTACCAGGTGAACTTCACCGCCCAGGCGGACGGGGTGGTGCGTGAGCTCACCCTGCAGCAGGCCCTCGACCTGCAGGGCACCCCCGAAGCGGAAGTGCTGCGCTTCTCCCTGTATTCTCCCGACGACCCCAGCTACCTGGCGACCGCCGAGCTGTCCGCCGAACTGCCGGACAGTCCCCAGGAGGATGCGGCTTACGTGGTCAGCCTAGACCAGCCCGTGCCGTTCGTCGCCGGGAACCAGTACACCCTGCTGGTGGAGCTGGTCTCAGAGAGCGGGGGCATCACCCTGCGCGGCGCCGGCGTGGCCAATGAAGGCGAGTGGGACGACGGGCTGCCCCTGCGTATGGACGGCTACGACCCCTTCGGCGGCCTGTACCCGCCCGACCTGAACTTCAACATGTACTGGGATGACAATCCCGATAAGCTCAACCGCTTCCTGACCATCCTGGACCAGGCGGAATATGTGGTTATCTCCTCCAGCCGCCAGTGGGGCAGCCTGCCGCGCATCCCCGAGCGCTTCCCACTGGTCACCACCTACTACCGCCACCTGATCGGCTGCCCCGACGACCGTGAGATCGAGTGGTGCTACAACGTGGCCCAGCCGGGCATGTTCCAGGGAGAGCTGGGCTTCGAGCTGATTGAAGTGTTTGAGTCCAGCCCGCAGATCGGGCCGCTGCGCCTCAACGACCAGTTCGCCGAAGAAGCCTTTACGGTTTACGACCATCCCAAGGTCTTCATCTTCCGCAAGACCGGGGCGTACGATCCGGAGAAGGTGGCATCGATCCTGGGCAGCGTGGACTTCTCCAAAGTGATCCGCAGGCCGCCCATGCAGTTCGACTCCTACCCGGCCGACCTGATGCTGCCCCTGCAGCGCTGGGTGCTGGCGCAGACCAGCGGGACCTGGTCGCAGTTGTTCGACACGGGGGCGCTGTTCAACCGCTGGCCGGCGCTCTCGGCGGTGCTGTGGTATGTGGCCCTGTTCGCCCTGGGCCTGCTGGTGTACCCCTCCCTGCGGCTGGCCCTGCCGGGGCTGCCCGACCGCGGCTACGCATTGGCGCGCAGCGCCGGTCTGCTGGTGCTCTCCTACCTGGTCTGGCTGGCGGGATCGCTGGGGGTGGTCACCAGCCGGCTGACCATCAGCGCCGTGCTGGGCATCATGCTGCTGGTTGGCCTGGCGCTGGCTTTCTACCAGCGCGACGGCCTGCGCGAGGACCTGCGCAGGCGCGCAGGCTACTTCCTGACGGTGGAAGGGCTGTTCCTGGCCCTGTTCGTATTCGACCTGCTCATCCGCCTGGGCAACCCGGACCTGTGGCACCCGTGGAAGGGCGGCGAAAAGCCCATGGACTTCGCCTACTTCAACGCCATATTGAAGAGCCCCACCTTCCCGCCCTACGATCCCTGGTTCGCCGGCGGTTACCTGAACTACTATTACTACGGCTTTGTCTTCGTGGGCGTGCTGGTCAAGTGGCTGGGCATCGTGCCGGCAGTGGCCTACAACCTGATCATCCCCACCCTGTTCGCTTTGATCGGCATTGGCGCCTTCGGCATCGCCTACAACCTGTACCGGCACTGGCAGATGCACCACGCCCCTGACAGCGGTCGGGGCACGCTCCACGCCGGCTGGGTGGGGCTGTCCGGCGCCCTGGGTATGGTGGTGCTGGGCAACCTGGGCAATGTCAAGCTGCTCTACGAGAACTACCTGCGCGCTGGCAGCAGCGGCGCTGCTACGGAGGGGACCTTCTTCCTGGTGCGCTGGCTGTGGGCGCTGCGCGGCTTCATCATGTCGCTCACCGGCGTGCGCATGGAGATCCCGCTCGACCAGTGGTACTGGAACGCCAGCCGGGTGATGCCCCCCGACGACCAGGCCATCACCGAGTTCCCCTTCTTCTCCATTCTGTATGGAGACCCGCACGCGCATGTGTTCTCCATGGCTATCGCGCCGCTGGCCCTGGGGTTTGCGATCGCCTTCGTGCTGGGACGCGGCCGCTGGAAGGGCATCCTGAGCGCGGCGTGCAGCTTCCTGTTCGGCGGGCTGGCGATCAGCGCCCTGCGCCCCACCAACACCTGGGACTTCTACCCCTACCTGGCGCTGGCTGTGGTGGCCGTGCTCTACACCCTGCTGGCGAACGCAGAGCCGGCGGAGGGCCTGCGCCGGCGCCTGCCCGTGCTGCGTTCTCTGCCGCAGGTCAGCCTGCGGCTGGTCACCGCCCTGCTGGGCGTGGTCGTGCTGGTCACCCTGGTGGAACTCTTCTTCAAGCCCTATACCGACTGGTACGGCCTGGGCTACGGCGAAGTGGGCCTGTGGGAAGGCCCGCGCACCCCGCTCAGCTCGTACTTCGTGCACTGGGGGCTGTTCCTGTTTGTGATCGCCTCCTGGCTGGTCTGGGAGAGCGTGGAGTGGATGTCATCCACCCCGGTCTCGGCCCTCAACAGCCTGCGGCCCCACAAAGGGCTGCTCCAGGCAGCCGGTCTGCTGGTGCTGGCGGCCGTGGGCGCCCTGCTGCTCTACGGCGTGTCGATCGGATGGGTGGTGGTGCTGCTTGGCCTGTGGGCGGCCGTGCTCCTGCTGCGCCCCGGCCAGCCGGAATCGAAGCGCGTCGTCCTCTTCCTGACCGGCACAGCGCTGGCGATCACCCTGATGGTCGAGCTGGTGGTGCTGAAGGGCGATATCGGGCGCATGAACACGGTCTTCAAGTTCTACCTGCAGGCCTGGACGCTGCTGGCCGTCAGTGCGGCGGCCTGCCTGGGCTGGCTGCTCACCAGCCTGCACACCTGGGAGCCGGCGCTGCGCCGTGCCTGGCAGGTGGGCGTCAGCGCCCTGGTGCTGGGCGCCGCCCTGTACACCCTGACCGCCAGCATGGCCAAGATCGAGGACCGTATGGTGCCCAGCGCGCCCCACACCCTGGACGGCATGCGCTACATGGCCTACGCCCGCTACGACTGGGAAGGCCCCATGGACCTGAGCCAGGACTACCAGGCCATCCGCTGGATGCAGGAGAACGTGGAAGGTTCGCCGGTGATCGTGGAGGCCAACCTGCGCGACCTGTACCGCTGGGGCTCGCGCTTCACCATCTACACCGGCCTGCCGGGCGTGGTCGGCTGGGAGTGGCACCAGCAGCAGCAGCGTGCCGTGGTGCCGGCCTCGTGGGTCAGCGAGCGCATCGCCGAGATCTCCGATTTCTATCTGACGACCGACTTCGAGTACGCCTACGACTTCCTGGAGAAGTACAACGTGCGCTATATCATCGTCGGCCAGCTGGAACGCAACCACTACCCCGGCCCCGGGCTGGACAAGTTCCCCGCCGGCGAAGGGAAGTACTGGCGGACGGTGTTCCAGTACCAGGACACCACGATTTACGAGGTGCTGGACCGCACCACCGCCATGCAGCCGGATGCAGGCTGCACACTCTGCAGGTAGGAGCCTTTCCAGGACTGAGCATCTATGTCTGACATCCTGCAAATCTTCATCTGGTGGCTGCTGGTGCAGTTGATCGGGCTGCTGGCCCTGCCGGCCGCGCAGTGGATCTTCCGCTGGCTGCCGGCTCGCGGCTATGCCTTCGCCAAACCGCTGGGGCTGCTGCTGGTGAGCTACGTGCTGTGGCTGGGCGCCTCGGCCGGATTCCTGCGCAACGATCTGGGCGGCATCCTGGCCGCCCTGGCGGCGCTGGCCGCGTTTTCGGCCTGGGCCCTGCGGCGGGAGGGCGGTTTCGAGGCGCTGCGGAATAATCTGCGGGAAAACCGGGCCATGATCCTGGCCGTGGAGGCGCTATTCACCCTGGCGCTGATCGCCTGGGCGGCACTGCGCGCCTACGCGACCTTCAAAATCGCCCCCGCAGGCGGCGAGAAGTTCATGGAGATGGCCTTCCTCAATGCGGTGCTTAACAGCCCCGAGTTCCCCCCGCTGGACCCCTGGCTGTCGGGCTACGCCATTTCGTATTATTACTTCGGCTACGTGATGATGGCCGTGCTCACCCGCCTGAGCGGCGCCGCTCCGGGCGTGGGTTTCGACCTGTACGACGCGCTGCTCTTCGCCCTGACGCTCAGCGGCGCCTTCGGCATCGTCTACAACCTGGTGAAGGGCCAGCTCGAAGGCGGCCGGTCCGGCCCGGCCATCTCGTACGGGCTGCTGGGCGCTGCCCTGGCAGGCGTGATGGGGAACCTGGAGGGCCTGCTGGAGAGCCTGCGGGCGCGCGGCCTGCTCTCAGACGGCTTCCTGGTCTGGATCGACATTCCCGACCTGGAACAGGCGGTGGTGAGCGGCTCGTGGGCTCCGGACAACGGGTCGTGGCTGTGGTGGTGGCGGGCTTCACGCGTCATCCAGGATTACGACCTGGCCGGAAACGCGCTGGGCGTCAGCCCGATCACCGAGTTCCCGTTCTTCAGCTTCCTGCTGGGCGACAACCACCCGCACAAGCTGGCCCTGCCCTTTGTACTGCTGGCCATCGCCCTGGCCTTCAACCTGCTGCGCCGCCAGCTTTCGCTGCCCCCCGGCGAAGAGCGGGCCGCCTGGTGGAACCCGCTGCGCGCGGTTTTCCCGGGAGAGACGGCGCTCTTCCTGATCTACGCGCTGTGCATTGGGGCGCTGGGCTTCCTCAACACCTGGGATATGCCCATCTACCTGGGCCTGGCCACCCTGGCCTACGGCGCCGGGCGCTGGTCGCAGACCCGCCGGCTGGACATGGACTTATTGAAGCGCAGCGCGGCCCTGGCTGTGGGCCTGCTGCTGGCCGGGCTGCTGCTGTACTTCTACTTTTACGTTGGATTCAGCTCGCAGGCCGGGGGCATTCTGCCCTATGTCTTCCCGCCCACCCGGCTGCCGCAGTACTTCGTCATCTTCGGCGTGTTCCTGGTGATCCTGGGCGGCTTCCTGCCGCTGTATCTGGTCCGGCGCAGCCGGGATGAGCAGGAGCCGCCGCTGCGGCCGCCCCTGCTCAAGACCTGGGGGGCGGTGGTCGCCGCCTGTCTGGGTCTGTTTGCTGTGGTGCTGCTGCTCATGGGTGCGGTCGCCCTGGCGGCGCAGCTCGCCGGCAGGCCGCTGGCATCGGAAGCGATGCTGCAGAACGCTCTGAGAGGCATGAGCCCCGGCGAGGCGCTGGGCGTCTCACTGCTCACGCGCCTGCAGAACCCCTGGCTGTTCCTGACGCTGACCTTCCTGCTGGCCCTGTGCCTGAGCGGTCTGGCGCTGGCTGTGCGCGGCCGGCGCCCGGGGGAGGATGAGCGCACCCCGGCTGTCCCGACTCCCAAATGCGCCAGCTCAAGCGAGGTCTTCAGCCTGCTGCTGGTCCTGTGCGGCCTGGCCCTGACGCTGAGCACCGAGTTCGTCTACCTGCGCGATGTGTTCGGCGTGCGCATGAACACCATTTTCAAGTTTTACTACCAGGGCTGGGTGCTGCTCGCCCTGGCCAGCGCCTACGCTTTATACTGGGTGAGCAGCACCGCACGGCCAGGCATCGGCGTGCGCGTCTACCAGGCGCTTTGCACCCTGATGATCGCTGCAGGCATGGTCTACCCCGCGTTTGGTTATTTCAGCCGGGCCGAATACTTCCAGAGCACGCCGGACCTGGACGGCGCCAGCAGCATCGCCAGTTCCAACCCCGACGACTGGGCGGCAATCGAGTGGCTGCGCGCGCAGCTTATACCCGGTGAACCCCCGCCCGTCATCCTCGAAGCTCCAGCTGACCAGTACGACAACTACAACTACGAGGGCCGCATCAGCACGTTCACCGGCATGCCCACCCTGCTCGGCTGGGGCGGGCACCAGAGCCAGTGGCGCGGTAACTATGAAGAGCCCGCACGGCGCGAGCCGGAAATTGAAATGATCTACACCACCGCAGATGCCGGCCAGGCGCTGGATCTGCTGTTAAAATGGAACGTGGATTACGTAATCGTGGGATCTCCCGAGCTGCAGTACATCCAGGAAAAATGCACGCTGGGCAGCAGCCCCTGCAGCCCCACCCGGGCAGTGCAGAAATTCGACCAGGCCCTGGAGCCGGTCTTCCGGCAGGGCAGTGTGACGATTTACCAGGTGCCCTGAGGGCTGAAACTTCGCGGCAGGATAATCGATGACGAAGCGCTCAATCACATTTGAACACCTTCTCTACTTCCTGGCATTTCTCCTGGCGGCGGGCCTGCGCTTCCTGAACCTGGGGAGCGCCGGGTTAAGCGAGCTGGAGGCGGGCTGGGCGATGCAGGCCCTGCGGGTGGCGCGCGGCGAGCCGCTGGCAGCCGCCCCGCTGGCGCAGCCGGCATACATCTTCCTCACCGGACTGACCTTCACCGTGCTGCCGGCCACCGACGCCCTGGCGCGCTTCTGGCCGGCCCTGAGCGGCTCGCTGCTGGTGCTGCTGCCGCTGTTCTTCCGCAGTGCTCTCGGGCGCACCGCCGCCCTGATCTGCGCCTTTGGCCTGGCCCTCGACCCCGGGCTGGTGGCCGGGGCGCGCACCGCCGGCGGCCCGCTGATGGCCGCCAGCTTCGCCCTGCTGACGCTCGGTTTCTGGCGGGAGCGGCAGACCGTTCTTGCCGGCCTCCTGGCCGGGCTGGCCGTGCTCTCCGGGCCGGGACTGTTTTTCGGCCTGATCCTAGCCGGCCTGGGCCTGCTGGTGTTCCGGCGCTCCGGCTGGAGCATCGCCCACTGGGGCACGAACGAGCGGCCGCTGGACCTGCGCCCGGCGCTGGTCGCTGCGGCAGCGGTGATCCTGCTGCTGGGCACGTACTTCTTCCAGGTCCCCCAGGGACTGGCCGGCTGGTTCAGCGGCCTGGCGGATTTCCTGCGCGGCTTGATCCCCCCGCAGATGGATGCAGCTCCGGCCGGGCAGATCCTGTTCACCCTGATGGCCTACCAGCCGCTGGCCCTGCTGTTCGGGCTGTTCGGCGCTTTCCGCATCCTGTTCGCCCCGGCGCTGCAGCCGGCAGCGAGCTTCTCAGACGCGGGACGCCCGGCCTACCTGCAGACGGCCCTGACCCGGCGCTATACAGGCCTGGCGCTGGTCCTGTGGGCGGGCCTGGCGCTGCTGCTGGCCCTGCTCTACCCGGCGCGCCAGCCCGGCGACCTGGTCTGGGTCATCGTCCCGCTTTGGGCCCTGGCCGCGCTGGAACTGAGCGATTTCCTGCCGCAGCGTAAGGTCGACTGGCTTGCCGCCGGTCACGCGGCGCTGATCTTCATCTTCCTGGCCCTGTTCTGGTTCAACCTGTCGGCCATCGGACGCGCCCCGGGCGCCGGCTTCGACCTGCGCGCCGGCGTGATGCTCGGCACCCTGGCGCTGGTGATCCTCACCACCGTCCTCATCGGGCTGGGCTGGTCGTGGGAGACCGGGCTGTACGGCTTCACCTGGGGTGTGGGTGTCTCCCTGCTGGCGTATCTGATCTCGGCAAGCTGGGGCGTTTCGCAGTTGCGCGCCAGCCAGCCGGTGGAGCTGTGGACCCAGGGACCCGGCGTGCTCCAGGCCGACCTGCTGCGCAGCACGCTGGAAGAAATTTCAGTCTGGAACACCGGCTTCCCGGACCAGATCGAGATCCTGGCTCCGGACTCCAGCCCCTCGCTGCAGTGGAACCTGCGCAGCTTCACCCACGCCCGCTTCGTCGCCAACCCGGCCAGCGGCGTGTGGAGCGAGGGCGGCCTGCAGACCGTCCGCCAGGGGCTGAATCAGGGTCCCCCGGCGGTGGTGATCACCTTAACCGAAGAAGCCCCGGAGCTGGCAGCTGGCTACCGCGGGCAGGACTTTGTCTACTGGGTGGACCGCGGCTGGGAAGGCGCCGCGCCCCAGAATCTGGCCGGATGGATCACATTCCGCCAGGCGCCCCTTAGCCAGGGCAGCCTGTACCTGTGGGTGCGCAGCGACCTGTTCCCCGACGGTGCAGGTGAAACCAGTCGCAGTCAGGAGATTTCATGAGTCAGGCAAAAATTATCGCCATCGACGGCCCGGCAGCCTCCGGCAAAACCACACTGGGCGTCCAGCTTGCCCGCCGGCTGGACTATCTCTTCTTCGATACCGGGGTGATGTACCGGGCAATCACCTGGGCGGCCCTGGACCGCGGCGTTCCATTAGATAACCCCGAAGCGCTCACCCGGCTGGCAGAGGAGGTGGTCATCGACGTGCGCCCGCCCTCGCGCGACGACGGGCGCCTTTCGGATGTGCTGCTGGACGGGCAGGACATCACCTGGGAGATCCGCCACCCGCAGGTGGACCAGAACGTCTCCGTGGTGTCGGCCTACCCGGGCGTGCGCAGCGCCCTGTTCAACCACCAGCGGCGGGTGGGTCTGCGCGGGCATGTGGTGATGGTCGGGCGCGATATCGGCACCGTGGTGCTGCCCGAAGCCGACCTGAAGATATACCTGGACGCCTCGGTGGAGGAGCGCGCCCGCCGGCGCTACGCCGAGCTGGTCGCGCGCGGCGCCAGCGCACGCTACGAAGACGTGCTGGAAGACATGCACCGGCGGGACCGCATCGACTCAACGCGCGCCATCGCCCCCCTGCGCCCGGCGGAGGACGCGGTCATCCTGAGTTCCGACGGGCTGGAGGCTGACGAAGTGCTGGAGCGCGCCCTGGCGCTGGTCCACCAGTGTCAGGAACAGCCCTCCCGGGAGTAAAATTGTACCAACGAACGATTCACAAAGGCTGCACAACCACATCATGGAACTGACCCAACAGGATAAGAAATACGCCAGCAAAGAATACAACCACGCCCGCCTGGAAAGGCGGCGCTGGTTTTTACGCTTTTTAATCAAAAACATCGGCTTTACCCTGCTGGCCAAACAGGGCCCGGTGGAGGGGCTGGAAAACGTGCCGCGTGAAGGGCCGGCGCTGATCATGATCAACCACATCTCCTTCGCCGACCCGATCGCCGTAATTAACGTCTTACCGCGCAACATGGTGCCGATGGCGAAGATCGAGGCCTTCAACTACCCGCTGGTAGGCATCTTCCCCAAACTGTGGGAGGTCATCCCGGTGCGGCGCGACGAGATCGACCGGCGCGCGCTGCAGCAGGCCTTTGCCGTTTTGAAGGCCGGCGAGCTGGTGATGATCGCCCCCGAGGGGACGCGCAGCCCGCAGCTCAAGCCGGGCCGGGAGGGCGTGGCCTACATCGCCAGCCGGGCCAACGTGCCCATCGTGCCCACCGCAGTGGACGGCTCGATCGGTTTCCCGGCGCTGCGCCCCTTCGGCCCGTGGAAAACCTCAGGAATTTCTATCAAATTCGGGCGGCCCTTCCGCTACAAGCCGGAGTACCTGCGCGCCGGGCGGGAGCACCTGCGCAAAATGACGGACGAAGCCATGTACATCCTGGCCGCCATGCTGCCCGAAGAGCGCCGCGGATACTACTCAGACCTTTCAAAAGCAACAGAAGATACCATCATACGCTTGTAATAACGGGCGGCGGCGAAATATAATGCTATAATCCTCTCTGGTTAACCCGATCCACATCGCTGCCACACATCTTTCCTCGACCGCCCGTACCGTATGGATATCTTTCTCCGTCTGACCGCGCCCTCCCCGTATCTCGCATTTCCCCGCGACCCGGCTGGTTGGCTGGGACTTTTGATACTGGCCGGACTGGTTGCTCTCCTGGCTCTCCACTGGAAACGGTACAACAAACCGGTCTCACAGACGAACCTGCTGCTGTTCGGCGGGCTGCTGATTGCCGGCGCTGCGACAGCCCTGCTGGTGGGCATCCGCCTGCCGGCAGGACAGGCCCTGCCGCGCCCCGGCATCCCCGAGGACCCGGGCGGAGCGGTGGCGATGGTGTTCTCGGCGATCCCCTGGATGCTTGCCGGTGGGCTGCTCGGCCCGCTTTCGGCGGCGGTGATCGGCCTGCTCTCGGGGCTGCTGACGGCTTTCTTCAGCAATCAGGGCGCTTCCGTACCGCTCCTGACCGCGCTGCTGGCTGTGCTGTTCAGCGCTGCCGTCAATCAGCGCTACCGCACGCCCGCCTTCAGCGCCCTGCGCCGGCCGGTGATCAGCGCCGCGCTGCTGGCCCTGTTCTTCCCCTTTCTGCACTTCTTAGATGCAGTCCTGATCACCAGCGGTGTGCTGGCCATCCGCATCGACTATGCGGTGACTCACTTGAGGAGCGCCTGGATGGCAGTAGCCATCCAGCTTCTGGTGGGCGGCGTTTTCACCGGGGTGTGCGCCTTAGCCCTTTCCGGGCGCTGGGGGCAGCGCGAGCCGCTGGGCCCCTCCCCGGCGGAAAAAAGCCTGCAGACCCGCTTCCTCTACAGCGTGGCGCCTCTGGCGCTGTTGTTGATCATCTCGCTGATGGCGGGCAACTGGCTGGTAGCCGGGAACGCAGCGCGCCGGATGCTGCAGGCGCGCATGCAGAACACCGCCCGGCTCGCTGCCGACAACATCCCCCATTTCCTGCAGTCCGGACAGAACCAGATCCAGAGCATGGCCTCCGACCCGGCCCTGCTCGAGACGCGCGACCCCGATGAGCTCAACAAACTGCTGGGGGCGAAAATGCGCGCCGAGCCGTTCTTCAGCCAGCTTTATCTGATTGACCTGAGCGGCTTCCCGGTCGCCGGCTACCCGCTGGACACATTTGAAGGCTCACAGCCCCCGGCCGAGGAACAGCGCGGCATCCAGCTCGCCCTGTCGGGAGTGCAGGGGCAGGCCTACACCCTGCCGCCCGCCGCAGAGGGTCAGGCCGCCCGGGTGTCGTTTATTGCCACCGTCTTCAACCCCGCCGGAGAGATCCGCTCTGTGCTGGTGGGGCGCACCGAGCTCGACACCAACCCGCTCACCCGGCCGGTCCTGGCCAGCCTGGACCGCATCGCCGAAGACGAGGGCCAGGGGATGCTGATCGACAGCGAAGGGCTGATCCTCTATCACCCCAACCCGAAGCAGGTGATGAACACCGCCGCGCTGCGAGCGGAGGGCGAGCCGCAGTATTACGACGGGACGGCCCCGGACGGCACCCGCAGCCTGGTGTATGTGCAGCCCGCCCCGGGGACTTCGTGGTCGGTGGCGGTCACGGTCCCGGCCCACCGCTGGCAGCAGCTCGCCATTGACCTGGCCCTGCCGCTGATGGTGATGATCCTGGCGCTCTCGCTGCTCAGCATCCTGGTGCTGCGCTTCGGCCTGCGCCATGTGACCGCCAACCTGGAGAGCCTGGCCGTGGAAGCCGGGCGCATCTCGGCGGGGCAGCTCGATCATCCCCTGGCGGTCAACGGCGACGACGAAGTCGGGCAGCTCCGGCGCGCCTTTGAGCAGATGCGCTCCAGCCTCAAAGACCGCCTGGAAGAGCTCAACCGGCTGCTGGCGGTCAGCCAGGGCGTGGCATCCACCCTGGAGATCGGCGACGCACTCCAGCCGGTGCTGGAGGCTGCCCTGAGCACCGGCGCCACCACCGCCCGGGTGGTGCTGGCGCCTTCCGTCGTCCCCGACTTCAACGACCAGGAGGCCGGGCCGGTGAGCTTCGGCGCCGGTCCCACGAAAGACCTTTACAGCGATCTGGACGACCAGGTGCTGGCCCTGAGCCGCAAACAGGAGCGCGTCCTGCTGGCGAACCTGTCTCGCCCGCGGCTGCTGCACCTCTCGCCAACCGGCCCGCGGCCCGCGTCGCTGCTCGCCCTGGCGCTGCGCCACGAGAACCTGTTCTACGGCACGCTGTGGGTGGCTTACGACCGCCCGCACAACTTTACCGAGGAAGAGACCCGCTTCCTGGTGACGCTGGCCGGGCAGGCTGCCCTGGCCGCCGCCAACGCCCACCTGTTCCTCAGCGCCGAGGTCGGCCGCCAGCGCCTGGCAGCCATCCTGGCCTCTACCCCCGACCCGGTGCTGGTCACCGACCAGCACGACCGCCTGCTGCTCACCAACCCGGCGGCCTGGCAGGCACTGGACCTGGGGATCATCGACGACGAAGACCGGCCCCTGGAAGAGGTGATCTCCCAGCCCGAACTGGTGCGGCTGCTGCGCTCGTCCAGCGACGAGCAGCAGTCGGTGGAGATCACCCTGCCCGACGGGCGGGTGTGCCTGGCGACCGCTTCATCGGTCATCGCCGAGGGGCAGCGCGTGGGGCGCGTATGCCTGCTGCGCGACGTCACCTACTTCAAACAGCTTGACGCGCTCAAATCTGAATTCGTGTCCACCGTCAGCCACGACCTGCGCTCTCCGCTGACCCTGATGCGCGGCTACGCCACCATGCTCGAGATGGTGGGCGAGCTGAACGAGCAGCAGGCCGGCTATGTGCGCAAGATTGTCACCGGCGTGGAGAGCATGTCGCGCCTGGTGAACAACCTGCTCGACCTGGGGCGCATCGAAGCCGGTGTCGGCCTGCAGGTGGAGATGGTGCCGGTGCACGATGTGATCGAGAAGGTCATCGGTGCCCTGCAGCTCCAGGCCTCGCAGAAGAAGATCAAGATCGAGGTGGACATCCCCCGCCAGAACGTGCCCCTGATCGAAGCCGACCAGGCGCTGCTGCACCAGGCGCTGCAGAACCTGGTGGAGAACGCCATCAAGTACACCAACGCCGAGGGCAGGGTGCGCGTGCGCCTGCAGCCCCGCCAGGACCGCATGGTGTTTGAAGTGAGCGACACCGGCATTGGCATCTCTCCCATGGACCAGCCGCGTCTGTTCGAACGCTTCTTTAGAGGTGCGCAGAACGCCCCGAAGGATGAGCGCGGCACCGGCCTGGGCCTGGCGATCGTCAAGTCCATCGCCGAACGTCACGGCGGGCAGGTGTGGGTGGAAAGCCAGCTCGGTAAGGGCAGCACCTTCTACTTCTCGATCCCCCTGCGCCAGCCGCGCCAGGAAACGGTGCGGACATAGCCAGGCGCTGACGGACCGCGCGAAAGGGGGTGATTGTGGCGGTCAAAACGCAGTTCTCGCCGCAGCAGTTCCAGGAAATCCTGGGCCGCTATGACCTGGGAGCATTCCGCTCAGCCGAACCGGTGGTCCGCGGCAGCGTGCAGACGAACTATGTCCTGCACACCACGTCCGGCCGGTATATTTTCCGCTATTACGAAAACCGCACAAGGGAATCCGTGCTCTTCGAGAGCAGCCTGCTGCAGCACCTGACACAGCACGGCTACCCCTGCCCGCAGCCGTACACGGACCGCAGCGGTGAGGCCGTGGGTGAATACCGGGGCAAGCCGTTCCTGATCAGCGAGTTCATCGCCGGCGAGCACCTGGAAAACCCGGGGGAAGCCGGGCGCCGGCTGTTGATCCAGAAAGCCGCAGAGCTGCAGAAGCTGACGCGCGGCTACCGGCCGCCCTATCACGAGTACCGCTGGAATTACAGCCCGGACCTTTGCCGTACGCTGGCCCGGGACGCCGCCGCGCACCTGAACACCCCAGACGCGCAGGCGAAGCTGGCCTGGTTCGAGCGAGCGCTCGAGGGCCTGGAGCTGCCCGCCGGGCTGCCGGAAGGCATATGCCACTGTGATTTCCACTTTTCGAACATCCTTTTCCGGGATGGGTCGTTTGCAGCCCTGCTGGATTTCGACGACGCCAATTACACGTACCTGTGTTACGACCTGGCCACCCTGGTGAACCCTTTCCGGGAGGGTTTCGACTGGGACACCTGGCAGCGCTTCGACCCGCGGGAGGATGTGTTCGATTTTCGGGATGCACGCTGGGTGGTGCGGGAATACCAGCGCCACCGGCCGCTGGAGCAGGTGGAGAGGGAGCATTTCTTCGATGTTTATCGATTGAGCATTTTGATTGATGGGAACTGGTATTTTGCCCGCGGCCCGGCGAGTGATTTTTACGAGAAGAGGAAGATTGACTATCTGGACCGCCTGGGCAGGGAGAGGTTCAACGCAGAGGTAGTGGGGAATTGAGGCGATGGTGGCTGCGGTTTTCTCCTCTCTGGCTTCGCATGAGCGCGGCGAATTGGGCGCTCTGCGCCTACCACCGGTATCAGATGGGCCTGGGTTAACAATGAGCCCCGCAGAGCGGGGCTGTGGGGGGTTCCCACGCAGAGCGTGGGAACCAGAATTAATGGTGTGCCCCACAGCGCAAGGCCGTCGGGGGTTCCACCTGTGATCACGCGCTAAATCCTCCCCAATATTCACACCAAACCACCCCACCCAGGGGTGGACAGGCGGGGGTAATCGTGTTAAGATATGCCCAGGGCAGGAATCTTAAAAAGTCGTGCTGTTTATTAGAAACAGTAGACGAAACGTAAAAAGTGTGGTAAATTAAGAGATTGTAGCCCTTGACCGAATTGGACATCACAGGTTATAATTCGGTCACATGAAATCTGGATTGGAGCTTCTTCGGTGAGCGCTTGCGGTGAAATCCCCATGCGCTTACCTTTGTTTGTCTCGCGGACAGCTCATTTGTTCTGTGATTACTCCCCATTTGATTTTTTTGTCAGCCGGTTAACAGCGGCGAAATACTTTTTAAAAACCAAGCAGCCCTGCACCAGCGGCTGCTGTGACGGGCAAGTAGAGTCTGGTTAACTTCTCTCGGCTGTCCGGGGACCCGCTTCAGCACCCCACCCCCCGCAAGCCGTTCCCAGAAACAATTACAGGAGGCGATAAGTGGAAACCAAGGGTTTGACCGCGTTACGTATCAGCCTAGCCTCGCCAGAGACGATCCGCAGTTGGTCTTACGGTGAAGTGCTCAAACCGGAAACGATCAACTACCGGCGTCTGCGCCCCGAAAAAGACGGCCTGTTCTGTGAGGCCATCTTCGGGCCCACCCGCGACTGGCAGTGCTACTGCGGTAAGTATAAGAATATTCGGTATAAAGGGATTATCTGTGATAAGTGCGGTGTTGAAGTAACCCGCTCGTCCGTGCGGCGCGAACGCATGGGCCATATTGAACTGTCCGCTCCTGTTGCTCACGTCTGGTACACCCGGCGTATCCCCTCCTACCTGGGCCTGCTGCTGGACATCTCCCGCCGCAACCTGGACCGCGTGCTGTACTTCGCCCAGTACGTGGTCACCTACGTGGATGAAGAAGCCCGCCAGAAAGCGCTCAAGCGCCTGGAAGAGAAGATCACAACCACGGAGCGCGAGCAGGCGGCCGCCATCAACGCGCAGATCGCCGAGGTCAAATCGGCCCGCGACCGCAGGATCAACGAGCTGCAGCAGCAGCGCGCTCAGATCGAACAGCGCCTCGACGAACTCGTGGCGGCCCAGCTTGAGCCGGTGATCAAAGCCGGTCAGCGGCTGGAGGCCACCCTGCGCGAGCAGTTGAACACTGCCCCCCGCTCCGCCATCCACTTCCCCGATACAGACATCGTCATCGTCCCCGCAGGCGAGACGATCACCAACAACCATCTCAGCAGCGTGCAGCGCGTGGTGAAAGAGCGCCTGGACGAGCTTGAAGGCGAGCTGAAAGACCAGAAGCAGCGCGAGCTGGAGCACATCCAGCTTGAAATCGAGAAGGTGCGCGCCGAAGCCGACCTGAAGATGGAAGAGCTGCGCAACCAGCTCGATGACCAGTCGAGCACGGTGCGCGATGAAAACGCCCACCTGCGCGACGAGCTGCTTGAGCTGCGCCCGCTGACCTTCATGGGCGAGTCGCGCTACCGCGACCTGAAGTCTCGCTGGGGCCAGGTGTTCCGCGCCGACATGGGCGCCGAGGCTTTCTACGACATCCTGAAGCGCCTCGACCTGGACAAACTGGCCGAGGAGCTGTGGCAGGAAGTGCGCACCACGCGCAGCAAGCAGAAGCGCAAGAAGGCCACAAAGCGCCTGAAGGTGGTGGAAGCTTTCCGCCGCTCTGGCAACCGCCCCGAGTGGATGATCCTGACTGTGCTGCCGGTGATTCCTCCCGATCTGCGCCCCATGGTGCAGCTCGACGGTGGCCGCTTCGCCACCTCGGACCTGAACGACCTCTACCGGCGCGTGATCAACCGCAACAACCGCCTGAAGAGGCTGCTCGAGCTCGGCGCTCCCGACGTGATCGTGCGCAACGAGAAGCGCATGCTGCAGGAAGCCGTCGACTCGCTGATCGACAACTCGCAGCGCGGCAAGGCGCTTTCGCGCCGCGGCCGCCGCGAATTGAAATCGCTGAGCGATATGCTCAAGGGTAAGAAGGGCCGCTTCCGCCGCAACCTGCTGGGTAAGCGCGTGGACTACTCCGGCCGCTCGGTGATCGTGGTCGGCCCCAAGCTCAAGCTGTACCAGTGCGGCCTGCCCAAGACCATGGCCCTGGAGCTCTACCGCCCCTTCGTGATCTCGCGGCTGGTTTCGAACAACTACGCCGCCAACGTCAAGGGTGCCAAGCGCTTCATCGAGCGCAACCGCCCCGAGGTGTGGGAAGTGCTCGAAGAGGTGATCAAGGAGCGCCCGGTACTGCTCAACCGTGCCCCTACCCTGCACCGCCTGGGTATTCAGGCCTTTGAGCCGGTGCTGATCGAGGGCAGCGCCATCCAGCTTCACCCGCTGGTGACCACGGCTTTCAACGCCGACTTCGACGGCGACCAGATGGCGGTGCACGTGCCGCTCTCACAGAAGGCCGTCTGGGAAGCGCGCCAGCTCATGCTGTCGTCTAAGAACCTGCTCAAGCCCGCCGACGGCGAGCCGATCATCAGCCCGTCGAAGGATATGGTCCTGGGCGCGTATTACCTGACCAAGTCGGACGACCTGAAGCACAAAGGCGATAACCGCATCTTCGCCAGCCTCGAAGAGGTCGAGCTGGCCTACTCCCTGGATCAGGTGGACATCCACGCCAACATCCAGCTCTGGACCAGGACCTGGTACGATGACGAGAACACCCGCCTGCCCGAGCCGGAAGAGCGCCTGATCAAGACCACGGTTGGACGCGTGATCTTCAACCTGGTCCTGCCCGAAGAAATGCGCTTCGTCAACTGGGTGCTGGACAAGGGCGGGCTGAAAGACCTGATGGCCGAGCTGTATGAGGTCGTCGGTGAGGAGCGCACGCCGGAAGCCGCAGACGCGATCAAAGACATCGGCTTCCAGTACGCCACCCGCTCGGGCTACTCGCTGGCCGTGTCAGACATCACCATCCCTGAAGAGAAGCAGGAGATCGTGGAAAAGGCCCTGGCCGAACAGGAAGCCGTCTCGCGCGACTTCCGCCGCGGCCTGCTGACCGAACAGGAGCAGAACGAACGCATCATCGATATCTGGCAGCGCACGACCAACGAAGTGGCCGATGCTGTGCGCCGCTCGATGGACCCGAACGGCAACCTGGCAGCCCAGGCGATCTCCGGCGCCACGAAAGGCGGCTTCGGCCCGATCAGCCAGCTCGCCGGCATGCGCGGCCTGATGGCCGACCCCTCGGGGCGCATCATCCCGCTGCCCATCCGCTCGAACTTCCGCGAAGGCCTGACCGCGCTGGAGTACTTCATCTCCACGCACGGCGCCCGCAAGGGCCTTGCCGACACCGCGCTGCGCACGGCCGACGCCGGTTACCTGACCCGCCGCTTGGTGGACGTGGCCCAGGATGTGATCATTAACGACGATGACTGCGGCACTACGCAGGGTATCTCCATCCGCCGCAGCGATGACATTGCCGGCCAGTCGATGGGCAGCCGTCTGTACGGCCGCCTGGCCGCCGAGAATGTGGTCGACCCCGAAACCGGGGAAGTGCTGGCCGAGCGCGACGAGATGCTCACCCACGAGAAGGTGCGCCGCATCACCGCCTCACGCGTGCAGGAAGTGAAGGTGCGCTCACCGCTGACCTGCGAGCTGATCCACGGGATCTGCGCCAAGTGCTACGGCATGGATCTCGGCCGCGGCCGCATGGTCGAGGTTGGCTCCGCGGTGGGCATCGTGGCCGCCCAGTCGATCGGTGAGCCGGGTACGCAGCTCACGCTGCGCACCTTCCACACCGGTGGTGTGGCCGCCGGCGGTGACATCACCACCGGTCTCCCCCGTGTGGAAGAGCTCTTCGAAGCCCGCAAGACGCCGAAAGGCGAAGCGGTGGTCACCGAGATCGGCGGCGTTGTGCACGTGGAGCAGTCCGACCGCTACACCGACCTGCGCATCGCACGCGTCGAACACAGCGAGATGATCCAGGACGAGTACGCCATCCCCGGCGGGTGGACGATCGCCGTCGAGGATGCGACCGAAGTCGGTCAGGGCGACGTGCTGGCCTACCTGGCTGAGGAAGGCGCAGAGGCGCCCTCCGCCACCATCACGGCCGAAAACGCCGGTAAGGTGCGCGTTGAGCCCATGCCCGAAGGTGACGGGGCCAGCAGCGCTTTCCGGGTGATCGTCGCTTACGAGTCGCGCCAGGAAGCCGAGTACGAGATCCCCAACACCGCCCGCCTGCTCGTGAAGGACGGCGACCACGTGGAAGCCGGTCAGCCGTTGACCGAGGGCTCGCTCAATCCGCACCGCATCCTGCGCATCCAGGGCCGCGAGGCCTGCCAGCTCTACCTGCTCTCCGAGGTCCAGAAGGTGTACCGCTCGCAGGGCCAGAACATCAATGACAAGCACTTCGAAGTGATCATCCGCAAGATGATGTCGAAGGTCACAGTCACCCGCCCCGGCGACACCAGCTTCCTGCCCGGCGATATGGTGGACTACCTGGAGCTCAAGCGCATCAACGAGCAGCTCCTGGCGCAGGGCAAGCGCCCGGCCAAGTTCATGGACGTGCTGCTGGGCATCACCAAGGCCTCACTGAGCACCGACTCCTTCCTGTCGGCCGCATCCTTCCAGCACACCATCAAGGTGCTGGCCGGCGCTGCCATCGCCTTCACTGAGGATCCGCTCTACGGCCTGAAGGAGAACGTGATCATCGGTAAGCTGATCCCCGCCGGCACGGGCTTCGTGCGCGGGCGCTTCGCCGAAGCGAATGAGAACGTCATGGCCCAGATCCCGACGACCATGTCCGGCGATGGCGACGACCAGGGTGAAGAGGAAGGCCTGACGGATATCGAACTCAGCCTGGCTGACGATTAGTGACCGGACGTTCCGTAATTTCCGTGGGCGGGAGCAGTGCTCCCGCCCACTTGATTCTCGCTAGCCGCTCCAGGGTGTGACCTGCCGCGCACGGCCGCGACCTGCTTTCGGGCACGCATTTCCCCTTCTTGCGGCGCATAAGGACCGCTGCAAATTCGGGTTGACGTATCCCCTTTTTCGCTATAAGATATCGCTCAGCACAAACGATCTAGTTACGATGGAACAGGCCCGGATGAGCCGGAAGCATCCTGCACAGGCGGGATTACGCGAGCAGCCTGCAGACAACCCTTCCGTAGCGAGATTGAATCCCCTGACACGGTCCTGGAAACGGAGTTTTCAATGGAAGTTGGTCTGGTACATAAAATAGACATCGACACCGAGATGCAGCAGGCCTATCTGGATTACGCCATGAGCGTCATCGTGGCCCGGGCGCTGCCCGACGCGCGCGATGGGCTCAAGCCTGTGCACCGCCGCATTCTCTACGCGATGTATGACATGGGTTTGCGGCCCGATTCCCCCTACAAGAAATCGGCCCGTATCGTCGGCGAAGTGCTGGGTAAATATCACCCGCACGGGGATATGGCGGTGTACGACGCCATGGCGCGCATGGCGCAGGATTTCTCCATGCGCTACCTGCTGGTCGACGGACAGGGGAACTTCGGCAGCATGGACGGCGACCCGCCGGCAGCCATGCGCTACACGGAAGCCCGCCTGCAGGCTCCGGCCATGCATCTGCTGACCGACATCAACAAAAACACCGTCGACTTTGACGATAACTTCGACGGTTCGCTTAAAGAACCCAGCGTGCTGCCGGCGGCGATCCCCAACCTGCTGGTGAACGGCGCCACGGGCATCGCTGTGGGCATGTCCACCAGCATCCCGCCGCACAACCTGAGCGAGGTCGTCGCCGCCCTGCGCTATATGCTCGACAACTGGACGAAGCTGGACGACATCAGTTTGGAAGATTTGATGCAGTTCGTCCAGGGCCCCGACTTCCCCACCGGGGGCGTGATCATCCAGGAGCCGGACGATGAGGGGTTGAGCACCGCATACGGCACAGGCCGGGGGCGTGTCACGGTGCGGGCGCGCGCACATCTGGAAGAGATGGAGCGCGGCCGCAATAAGATCGTGGTCACTGAGCTGCCCTATATGACCAACAAGTCCGGCCTGATCGAGCGCATCGCCACCCTGGCGCGTGAGGAGCGCCTGGAGGGCATCGCCGACCTGCGCGACGAATCCGACCGCCAGGGGATGCGCATCGTGATCGAGCTCTCGCGCGGCGCCGATCCAGAAGAGGTGCTGCGCACGCTCTACAAGAGCACACCGATGCAGACCACCTTCAGCATCATCATGCTGGCCCTGGTGGAGGGCGAGCCGAAGCTGCTGAGCCTCAAACAGGCGCTCAAGGTTTATCTGGACCACCGCCTGGAGATCGTGCGCCGGCGCAGCGAGTACGACCTGGAGAGAGCCCGCGCCCGGGCACACATCCTGGAAGGTCTGCGTGTGGCCCTGAGCAACCTGGATGCCGTCATCGAGCTGATCCGCAAGGCCCCCGACGCCGACACGGCCCGGGAGCGCCTGATGAAGCGCTTCAAGTTGACCGAGATCCAGGCCCAGGCGATCCTGGATATGCAGCTGCGCCGCCTGGCGGCCCTGGAACGCAAGAAGATCGAGGAAGAATATAAAGCGCTGCTGCAGCAGATCAAAGAGCTGGAGAGCCTGCTGGCCTCGCCCAAGAAAATGCGCCAGGTGATCTCCGATGAGCTCGCCCAGGTGAACGAAATATACGGCGACCCCCGCCGAACGCAGATCGTACGCCTCAAGGAGGGCGAGTCCAAAGTCAGCCTGCTGACCGTCACCGACCTGGCTCCGGACAGGACCGTGTGGGTGAGAATCACCCCCGACGGGCGCATTTCGCGCACCAGCGACGAGAAGCTGCCGGTATCAAGCGAAGGCGAGACGGCTGCCTGGCTGCTGCAGAGCAACACGCGCGACATCCTCTACCTGGTAAGCGAGCAGGGAGAGGCGGCCGCCATCCCCCTGCACCAGGTGCCGGAGACGAACTCGCTCGCTGCCGGTGCGCACTTATCTCAGATCTCGGCCCTGCGCGGGGAGAAACGCCTGGCCGCGCTGTTTTCACTGGCGAAGGAACAGCGGCTGGAGGACTGGTACGTGATCACCGCCACCCGTCAGGGGATGGTGAAGAAATCGGCGCTGAGCGAGCTGCCCGGCGCCTCGTCGAATACGTTCACCCTGGTGCGGGTCAACGAGGGAGACCGGCTCGCCAGCCTGCGGCTGAGCGACGGCAGCAGCGAGATCCTTCTGGTGACCGAAAAGGGGATGGCCATCCGCTTCAGTGAAGAGGAAGTGCGCCCCATGGGTCTGGTCGCCGCCGGCGTGATGGGCATCAAGCTGCAGAAAGAGGACGAGGTCGCCGGCATGGAGCTGCTGCCCGCGGACGGCGACCTGCTGATGGTGGCCAGCGACGGCAGCGCCAAGCGCGTGAAGACGGACGAGTTCCCCCGCCAGGGGCGCTACGGCCAGGGTGTGAACGCGTGGAAGCTCGCGAAAGATACCCGCCTGGCGGGCGTCACCCTGGGTGCGGGCACCATGCGCCTGTGGCTGCGCTTTGAGCAGGACGAGCCGAAGGCCGTGCTGTTGAAGGATGCCAAACTGGCCAGCCGGGCGGCGAAAGGACAGCCGCTGGTGAGGCTCAAGGCAGGAGGGCTCGTCACCGGGCTGACCGCGCCCCTGCTGATCCGGCGCCCCGGCGCCGGCCCGCTGCAGATCGTCGAGGCCGGAGATACCGCCCCGGCGCCGAAAAAGCGTGCGACGAAGACCGCCGGCATGGATGGAAACAGCGACGGAAAAGTAAAGGCGGCGACAAAGAAATCAGCAGAGGCTGCCGGCAAGACGAAGAAAGCAGCCGCCGCGAAGACCAGGACCCCTGCCGTGAAAGAACCTGCGGCGAAGACGACGGCAAAGAAGGCCAGCACGACGGCGAAGAAGACCGGTACCGCAGAAACGAAGTCGAAGACCACGACAGCCGCTAAGGCGAAGACTGCTGCGGCGACGAAGAAGGCGACCGCCGCGAAATCAAGCACGGCATCGAAGAAGGCCAGTGCGGCTTCCACAAAGGCCGGCACGGCGGAAGCGAAGTCGAAGACCACAGCAGCGTCAAAGACGAAGGCCGCGGAGACGACGAAGAAGGCAGCGGCGAAAACGACCAGCAAAGCCGGAACAGCGTCAAAGACGACGGCGGCTGCGAAGACCACGAAAAAGGACAGCGCCACAGCGGCGAAGTCGTCCCGCAGTAAGAAGTCGACCGGCGAAGCGGAGGAGGCTGCACCGAAGGCGGCGAAGAAGGGCACCAGCAGGGCGGCCGGTACCGCCAAGAAGAGCAGCGGTACGAGTAAGAAGTAGCGTTTAGCCATCTCCTCTGACAGGCAGCCGCCTGGCAGAGGAGATGGGTTGGATATCTTCTGGTTTCCCCGCTCTTCTGGGCGTTCTGTTGACTCAGGCCTGCGGGACAGCGTGTGGGAGAACCCCCACCCTGCCCTCCCCCGCTGCGGCAGTCGCCCTGCAGGGGAGAGTTATTTAGCTCCGCTCTGGGTAGGAACAAGCTAATGCACTTGTTTTTCTGGTTCCCACGCGGAGCGTGGGAACCGCACCTGCCCCGCTCTGCGGGGCGTTCTGTTGACTCAGGCCTGCGTATTGTCCTGTGGTGGGCGTTGAGCGCCCTCTATGACACTCCTGTAGGGAACATGTACGAGAGAACCCCCACCCTGCCCTCCCCGCTGCGGTGCCTGCCTGCGGCAGCCGCCCTGCAGGGGAGGGTTATTAGAACCCCTCTGAGCGAGA
>Ga0134095_1000504_pt1 | contig 37092 bp, 29 predicted proteins | sample 6_2taG_FD_94449 | JGI IMG/M metagenome (GOLD analysis project Ga0134095, IMG submission 94449) | Switchgrass degrading microbial communities from high solid loading bioreactors in New Hampshire, USA - 6_20_20_110_A2 metaG | ecosystem: Engineered > Bioreactor > Semi-continuous > Anaerobic >... | reverse complement strand
CCTTCCTATGAATTGTGTGCCCAGTATGCTTTCGTTTATGAATTCCTGGCCAATTTTGAGTTCCCCGCGGGCAAAAAGGGAGGCCATCTTAGCACAGGTCCCCGTACCGCAGGGGGAGCGGTCGAGCGACTTCTCGCCAAAAATTACGGCGTTCCTGTAATGCACGCCTTCTTGTGGCACTTTTTCGAATATCTCGACGAGGTCGATCGTGTTTATATGCGGTTTTTCAGGGTGCCCGACTTGGATGGAATTATTTACACATTCCAGTATCTCCATCCCAGCATCGATCAGCCTTTGGGCATATGGCTTTTCGATCTTCAGGCCTAACCGTTCGGCTGAGATCAGGGCAAAAAAGTTTCCTCCAAACGCTATATCCATCTTTATCTCGCCGAATGACGGTGTGTTTATTGATACGTCCTTTTTATATAAGAATGCGGGGACATTTTCAAAGGTAACTCCCTTTGTCCTGCCGTTTGAGACTGCAACCCCGGCTTTGACGATACCTGCGGGAGTATCTAGTGTTATGTTCGTAATGGGCTCAATTGGCGTTACCATTCCCATCTCGACTGCGACCGTACATACCCCTATGGTTCCATGTCCGCACATATTCACGTATCCGCCGCTTTCCATGAATATCACACCGAAATCCGCATCAGGTATCGTTGGAGAGGTTATTATCGCTCCGAACATATCGCTATGACCCCTCGGTTCAAGGAGCAAGGCGGTCCTCAAGTAGTCCAGGTCGGATGCCATGTATTCCTTTTTTTCGGACATGGTTTTACCGGGAATGTTTGGAATGCCTCCGATGATCACCCTTGTCGGTTCTCCCATGGTGTGGGAATCTACCGCAATTATTGAACGTACAGATTTCATTTTTAAGCCCCCTATCGTTACTCAGCTTTAATTGTTTTATAAGGACAAAATAACTTATTTTTTTTGTCCTTTAGAAATATTGAAAATGGAAATTATCCTATTTATCCTTTTAGGTGTACACGTATTTCATATATTTGCCAAGTTTTCTTCTTTTACCGTTAGAATATAACATAGTATTATGTGAACTTGCAAGCAATTTAGAGTTAATTGTAGATTTACGGAAGTAATTAGCGCTAGATGTTAAGATTATTCTAACTGATATCATATTAATAAAGTAGTAAAAATATTAGATGTGAGGTAAAGAATTGTGAAACCCATTTTAAACAAGGCGATCGACGAGCGTTATAGCGAGATGGTTGAAGACCTGAAAAGTTTCATAAGAATACCAAGTGTTCTAGACGAAACGACTGCAGGCAAAGGGTGTCCCTTTGGTTTGGGAGTAAGTAGAGGCCTTGAATGGATTATTGAAAAGGGAAAACAATTTGGCTTTAGGTCTACAAATTTAGATGGTTATGTTGGATATATTGAAATAGGTGACGGTGTAGATACGGTTGGATTATTGACTCATGTAGACGTAGTTCCAGCTGGTTCAGGGTGGTCTGTTGATCCTTTTGGGGGAGAAATAAAAGATGGAAGAATCTATGGTCGTGGGTCTATCGATGATAAGGGGCCAACGATTGCGGTACTATATGCTTTAAAAGCGATCAAAGAGTCTAATCTCGCCATTTCGAAGAGGATTAGACTTATTGTAGGAGCCGATGAAGAAACCGACAATAGATGTATACAATATTATCTTAAAAAAGAAGCCTTCCCTATATATGGATTTTCTCCAGATGCCGAGTTTCCTATAATAAACGCCGAGAAAGGTATTTTGCAAATTGACATTATAAAAAAATTTGAAGCAAGAGTATCGCCAAAAGTTTACGTCAAGAAAATAGTCGGAGGAACAAAGGTCAATATGGTGCCTGGAGAGGCAGAAGCTTTAATTGTAGGATTAACTTTGCAGAATATCCTTCAAAAACTACAAAATAACGTTTTTAAAAGCAAGTTGCAAGTAGAGGAAACCCCGGAAGGACTTCTTGTAAAAGCAAAGGGAACACCCGCTCATGCCAGTAAACCATATGAAGGTGAAAATGCCATTCAAATATTATTAAGCTTTTTGAAAACGCTCGGAATCGAGGACAGCGAGGCCCTGGATATGAAGGCCGATGAGCGAGATTTTGGGATATCTTGTAGCGATAACATATCTGGGGCCTTAACAATGAACCTTGGTGTAGTGAGCGTTAATGAGAAACGGGGAATATTTAAGTTTGACATAAGATATCCGGTGACAGTGAATGGCTATGAAATAATAGAAAAGTTTAAGCAATCTATAAGTGATCCAAACACAGAAGTTTTCGTGAGCGACCACGAATTACCTTTATATGTCAACCCAGATGCTGAATTTATAAAAAAGCTTCAGTATGTCTATAAAGAAATGACTGGCGATGACCCTAAACTTCTTTCCATTGGAGGGGGTACTTATTGCAGGTACGTTAAAAACACAGTATCTTTTGGCCCGGTATTTCCGGGCCAAAAGGAACTAGCTCACTGTTCAGATGAGCATATTGCCCTCAATGATTTGGGATTAATAGCAAAGATTTATGCGCAGGCGATTTGGGAGCTGGCTAGATAACTATATCATCAATAAGAGCATTAGGAAGGTAAAGGAGGTTTAAAGGGGATTGACAAAGTTAACCCTTCAAGATGTTAGGGATATTTTGGTCGGCTGTACTATATTGAGCACGGGTGGAGGTGGAGATCTTGAGAAAGGCTTAGCTCTTGTTGAAGAGGATTTCAAAAAAGGGCGAGAATATAAATTGGTGTCGTTAAATGAGATTGAGGACGAAGCAATTTTTACAAGTCCTTATTTTTGCGGTGCAATAGGCCCCCAAGAGCACAACCCCCTCTCGACGTATAAAAAGATAGAAGAACTAGAAACTGTTTTGGCTGTTTTGGCTTTGGAAAAATACATAGGGGAGAATATACCTGGTATTGTATCGATTGAATACGGTGGCATGAATACTGCCGTTGCAATGTCTACCGCAGCTAGGCTAGGAAAGTTTATCGTTGATGCAGATGCAGCAGGTAGGGCCGTACCAGATCTTCAATTTTCGACATTTTATATCTCGAGAGTTCCTATATATCCTCTTGCTGTGGCAAGTGAGATTGGAGATATAGGAGTATTTGAGAGATTTGCTGACGATTTTAGGGCAGAGGAAGTTGTGAGGGCAATTGCGGTTGTAAGCGGTGGGATGGTAGGCATGACTGACCATCCTTGCAGGGGAAGGGATTTAAAAAGCTCGGTAATACCTGGTGCACTGTCCTACGCAAGGAAAATTGGTAAGGCTCAAAGGACGGCTATAGAAAAAGGTTTAAATCCAATAAAAGAAATTATTACTGCCGGCAATGGTTTCCATCTCTTTGATGGTGTTGTAAAAAGAGACACAGAGTGGAAGATAGAGAATGGCTTTACTTATGGCACTATAGAAATGGATGGCATTGGCAACTATAAAGACCATAATATGAAAATATGGTTTAAAAATGAAAACATGATATGTTGGCTTGATGATGAAGTACTCGCTACCCCGCCAGATTTAATTTGTGTGGTCGATATTAAGACAGGATATCCCATAACAAACCCGCATTGTAAAAAGGATATGAAAGTTTCTGTGCTAGGTTTTAAAGCCCCTGAGATATGGAGGACAGAAAGAGGTTTATCCATTTTAAATCCGCGGTTTTTTGGATTTGAGGTGGATTACGTACCAATAGAGGCAAAAGTTAAGGAGGTATAAATATGGCACAGTTTTATGAATACGAACTTATGAAATCTGCCCTGGTCTTGACAAGGGACATGTTCCAGTTAAAACCTGGAGAAACCATCGTAGTAACAGCTGATACGGAGTCCGATGGGCGAGTAGTAAACGCAACGGCAGCAGCTGCTTTTGCAATGGGTGCAAAACCAATGGTCATATGGCTTGCCTCTCCGCAAGGGGTAGGTAAAGCGGCAGATCCTGCGTTACCCCTAGAATCACTTTCGGCTGCCTTATGTAAAGCTGATGCATGGGTAGAGTTTAACAATCAGTGGTTGCTTTATTCAACCCCATTTGAGATAGCGATGGAAGAAAACAAGAAGCTACGCTATCTTTGCTTGGTGGGCATGAACGTCGACATGATGGTTCGGACAATTGGAAGGGTAGATCGAGGAATCTTATCAGAGTTCTTGCATAAAGTTACTGATTTAACTGCTAAAGCTAGGCATGTAAAAATCACTACTCCTGCTGGAACGAAGTTAGAGTTCGATAATGAACCCAATTATACATTTAGTTGTGATGATGGCGATTCCTCGAAACCTGGCATGCACATGTTGGCAGGTCAAATTTGTTGGATACCCAGATTTGAGACTATAAACGGTGTTCTCGTTTTTGATGGCACCATCTCTCCTCCATGTGGACATTTGAAGCAACCTGTTATTTTGAATGTAGAAAGAGGCAGGGTGGTGAAAATCGAGGGTGGAGAGCAGGCGCTTGAGTTAAAGAATTGGCTTGAAAGTTTCGATGATCCGAACATGTTTAGATTGGCTCATGTATGCTACGGCTTCAATCCTGGCGCGAAACTTACAGGGAACGTATTAGAGGATGAAAGGGTTTGGGGTTGCACAGAGTGGGGTCTCGGTTATTTGAGTCCTATTGATGCACCTCCGGAAGGTATAAAAGCCAAATCTCATTGTGATGGCATATGTTTGAACTCTACGGTATGGCTTGATGATGTGAAAATATTAGATACGGGTCAAATTGTTCATCCAGAAGTGATTGAGTTGGCTAAGAAATTAGATCACTAAAATTTGCTTTAAGCTTAAATATTATGAGAGGAGAGTAATAATGCAAAAACTTACAAAACAAGATATGTATGACATCTTATACGGTTGCACTATACTTGGAACGGGTGGTGGTGGCAAGCTTGAGAAAGGTTTAGCCCTAATAGACAAAGCATTTAATGAAGGAAAGAAAATTACACTTCTAGACCTCCACGAATTGCCTGATGATGCCCTGGTGGCATGTCCGTATTATTGTGGTTCAGTATCACCAACAACTCCTGAGCAGGAAGAAAAATATAAGGGTTTACCTAAAATTGATGAAGAGCCTGCACTAAGAGCGTTCAAAGTGCTTGAAGAATATACTGGGAAAAAGTTCTATGGGGCAATAACTACAGAACTTGGAGGCTCTAATTCTGCGGTCGCCTTTTATGTAGCTGCCATGTTAGGAATTTATATAGTCGATGGAGATCCAGCAGGGCGTTCGGTCCCAGAACTTCAACATTCTACTTTCTATATTAATGGAATTTCGATAACTCCTATGGCAGTGGTAAATGAATTTGGGGATGCTGTAATTGTTAAGAATGTAGTGAATGATTTTAGGGCGGAAGCTGTAGTTAGAGCTATTGCTGTGGTTAGCAAGAATCAGGTAGGTGTTACCGATCACTTGGCTACAGGAAGCGAATTAAGAAATGGCGTAATACCCGGCGCTGTTACATATGCCTTAAAAATTGGCAGAGCTTACAGGGAAGCTAAAGAAAACAATCTAGACGTTGCGGAAGAAATTGCCAGTGCCGGGAAAGGATATGTAGTTTTTAAAGGCCTTGTTGATGATTTGAAATGGGAGGATAGGGATGGCTTTACTATTGGAGAGACTATTATAAAAGGCGAAAGAAAATTTGCGGGATCTTCTTATAAGATATGGTTTAAGAACGAAAATATAATATCTTGGAAAGATGGAGTCGTAGACATTACAGTGCCGGATCTTATATGCTTAATAGCAGATGAAACAATGGAGCCTGTAACAAACCCTGATTTTAAGCCTGGATTGCGAGTTTCTGTAATAGGACTGCCCGCTCCCAAAGAATGGAGGACTGAAAGGGGATTAGAAATATTTGGGCCAAAAAGCTTTGGATTTGATGTTGCATATCAACCTATAGAAAATAGAAATGTAAAATAATGGCGCGTTAAATAAAGAAGGCTCTGGAAGTATTCCTCGAGCCTTCTTTTAGTAAGTTGCAGAGTAGATAGATATAAAAATAAGATAAAGATGTGGTGGTATGTTAAATTATGAAAAAAAATATCCTCATCATTAATCCAGTAGCAACTGATAAATGGAATGCAACTGATGCAGAATATTTGAGGGAATGTGCCTCGGTAGATGCTTTTATTAAAGTGATAAACATTGAAAAAGGCCCTATTAGTATTGAATCTTTCTACGATGAAGCGTTTGCTGTGCCCGGGATATTGGAGTTGGTTGAAGAAAATAAGAATAACTTTAATGGGATAGTGATCAATTGTTTTGCTGATCCGGGAGTATTTGCTGCAAGAGAAATCTGCTGTGTGCCTATTGTAGGTCCAGGTGAAGTAGCTATGTTATTAGCTTCAATGCTTGGACATAAATTTTCTATAATCACCGTTAAAAAGAGCGCAGTGCCTATGTTTGAAATAAAGGCTAAAAAGATGGGTGTAGAGGAAAAACTAGCATCAATTGAATATATCAATATTCCGGTACTGGATCTTGAGAAGGAAGCGGGTAGAACTATTGACGAATTAATGAAATCCATAAATAGGGCAACGAATGAAAAAGGTGCTGAGATTATAGTATTGGGTTGTACTGGCATGTCTTTTTTATATTCCGATCTAGCTAAAAAGATAAATATCCCAATTGTAGAACCAGCCGCTGCATCCCTAAAAACGTTGGAAACATTGATTGACCTAAAGCTTAGCTGCAGTAAAGCAGGTTTATTTTTTTAGCGTTTTCAGCTTGCGAAAAGGGATAAAAGGAGAAGGGGATAAAAAATGAGGAGAATCCTTATAATAAATCCTATAACGTCAAAAGAATTTGATAACATGACAAAAGAATATCTTGAAAAGATAAAAGATCCATGTACACAAATTGAATGTGTAAGTATAAAGAAAGGCCCAGCATCAATAGAGACTTTTTACGATGAGGCTTTCGCCCAACCTGAGATATTAAAAATAGCAGATCGATATAAGGACAAGTGTGACGCCATTGTTGTTGATTGTTTTGCTGATCCTGGTTTATATGCTATCAGGGAGCTTGTGAATATACCAGTGATTGGCCCTGCGGAAGCATCTATGGTTGTAGCCACTATGCTTGGGCATAAATTTGCTGTGATATCGACCATGAGAAATTCAGGACCTTGGACAGAGCTTCAAGCCAAGGCTTATGGTTTGAGTAATCGTATGGCAGCAGCAATAGGCATAGATATACCTGTGTTAGAGCTTAGCATAGATCCAAAAAAGACAGCAGGTTATATAGTCAAAGCCGCCAAAGAAATAATTCAACATAAGGGGGCCGAAGTAATCATTCTTGGATGTACTGGTATGGTATCCGTTGCCGAAATGGTCAAACAAGAGCTTGATGTTCCTTTAATAGAGCCTTTAGCTACAGCGCTAAAAGTTGCGGAAATGATGATTGATTTAAAGCTAAGGCATTCAAAGCTTGGACTTTATATGGCTCCAGAGAAGGGGAAAATTGTTGGTTATTAAAAGCAAAAAATTAGAGAGGCGATAAGCTGAAATGAAAGCTCAAGTGAGTTTAACAGTAAATGAGGCAAAATGGATTATTGCGAAGGGTTTAAAAGAATTACCCTTAGTTAAAAAGGCACTCAAGGAAGGCAAAATACTATTAAAAGGTGGGACAACTGTTTCTGCTGTATCTGAGGAACTTGTCCATATACCGCTTGGGATTTCTGGAAGGGTTAGTCCCAGGGGGACAAAATGCTCCAAATTTGATTTAGATGCTCCTCATTGCATATTAGTTGATAAAGGAGTTATTTGGGATATTGATGAAGAAAAAAAATTTGAAGCAAGTGCTTTGAGCATGAGAGAAGAGGATGTTTTTATAACTGGAGCAAATATATTTGATGTATTTGGTAACGCTGCCATGATGGCAGGGGTACCTTTTGGCAATTTTCCAGGCAAAATTATTCCTGCGATAAATTCAGAGGGTGTTAAAATTATAATTGCCGTAGGGTTAGAGAAATTGAGCCCTATTCCTGTAAGTCAATCCATAAAAGCCGCTGGGAGAAGGACTATTGAACTTTCCTTCGGAATGGCCGTAGGGTTGATTCCTATTTGTGGCGAAATAATTCACGAGCAAAAAGCCATAGAGCTGTTGGCGGATGTGAAAGCTACCCCCATCGGGATGGGCGGAATATTAGGAGCTGAGGGAGCTACTACATTGGTTATTGAAGGACAATCGCAAGAGGTTCATAAGATTGTCGATCTTGTCAAAACCATTAAAGGTTCAATTATAAGTGGATCACCTAAAAGTTTAATAGAATGCGAGAGGGGTTCAATAGGCTGTAAGGATGATATGGGTTGTATGTATAAAAGGGGATTGTTATAAGCAAGTTTAATTAAACCGTAGGGGAGGGAGATTCGTGAAATTATCGGAGAAGTTAGAGAAGATTTTTGACAGTGGAGAAGATTATCCGAGAGAACCAGTACCAAGAGAGGCAAGAAAGCCCTGGTGGTCAATAGGAATAGTATGGATAGGAGTCTACATATGCATTCCTTCGATCATAGAAGGTCTTCTGTTGATTGGAGGATTGCCATTTTGGGAGGCAATAGTGGCGGATCTGGTAGGAATTTCTATATTTCTTTTCTTCATGCTTTTTCAGGGCAACATAGGAACCCAGACAGGGCTATCTGCTTATATGGCTGCCAGGAATAGTTTTGGTTATGTAGGTTCTCACTTAGTGTCAATTATTGTTGCAATATGTGGTTTTGGATGGTTTGCCATTCAAGCTAGAGCACTCGGAGAAAGCTTGGTAGCTCTAGTAGGGCATGGAAATATTGCAATTATAAGCCTTATCGGTGGATTGACAATGATGCTCACTGCTATCTTCGGATACAGGGCAATTGAGGCTTTAAGCTATCCCTCTGTAATATATACTTTCTTAGTTATGATTTATATGGCTATAAAGAGTTTCATGACATCTAATATGTCTTTTAGTGGGGCTATTGCTAAAACTCCGGTAACTGAACCTATGAGCTTCGTTTCAGGAGTGTCAATGGTGGTTGGCGGAATGGCAATGGCGGTTGTCATGTCACCAGACGTTAATAGATTTGCAAGATCTTTTAAAGATAATGCTAAAGCTTTGTTTCTTCTAACGTTGCCGATTGCCATAGTCCAGCCAATTTCATCAATATTTATAGGAATGTATATGGGCACTGCTGAGTTGGGAAAAGCCTTAGTAATGGCCGGCGGTTTTCTCGGATTTTTCTTGGTGGTCCTTGGAGCATGGACTAGTAATGATAATAACTTGTATTCCTGCTCTTTGGCGGTATCGGAAATATTACCCACTAAGGCGAAGAGGTGGAAGACGGCATTATATTTAGGTGTTATTGCTTCTTTTCTAGCATTAGTAATAGACCTTCAGCAGTATGGTAATATAATGTATTTATTTAATGCTTTTTGTATTCCAGTTACGGGTGTTATGTGCGCAGACTATTATATACTTTCAAAAATGAAAGTAAAAAAAGAAATGAAAAAGGTAAATATGGTGGCGATAATTTCGTTTTTTGCTAGTGGGCTTTTTGAAGTATTATTTGATTTTAATATTTTTCATAACCCTATCTTACCTACTCCAGTAATGACAATTGTCCTTGCGGGGACTATTTATGTTTTTGGTATGTTAATCGTGGATAAAAAAAGAGTTAACATTTAGCTGGGGAGGGAGGCATGATAATTTTGCATATTATTTTTTAGTCTGTTAATAAAGTAAGATATCATTACATATTCATTTACTAAAATATCATGCAAGATATTGTCCACGTGCTTGCACAAGTAATGTTCTATTTTGACGTAAATATTGCTATAATATATGACAAACTATGGAATATATTTAATGAATTTCAGAATTATATTGTATACGATATAATAAAAATAAATTGCATTATATTGTGGTACAAGGGTTGGGTGTTTTAAATGGAAGGTATGACTGTAAGCGATGCTTATGAACTATTACGTGATGATGGTATTGTTTGGAAAGCAGGGAAGAGCGGCGAAAGCAATATCATAAATGCTGTAACTGTGTTAGAAATCCCTAATTGTATGGAATGGCTACTTGGCGGTGAAATGATTTTAACTACACTTAATGTGTGTAAAAGCGAAAAAGACAAGTCAGACCTTATCAGAGATTTAAGGAATGGAGGGGCTGCATGTGTTATATTACATCCTGGCGACAAGGAAGAGTTAATAAATATAAATAATATTGTAAGTTATGCTGATTCAATTGGATTTCCTCTTTTTTTAGCGGATCGTAAAGTTCCTTATTCTTTAATTATAAAGAAAATTTACGAGAATCTTCTTAACAAAGAGGAAAATGCCCTTAAAAAAGCGCAACAAATAAATAGTATGATGAACAATATCCTCTTAAGCGATTATAAGGGTGTCAGTAAAATAATAGAAAAATTATCATCCATTGTCGGAAAAAGCGTAGTGTTGCTTGATGATTTTATGAATGTTATTGCTGAAAAATATATCTCTGAAGGTAAAGAAATAACAGATGAAAATAAAAAAAAGATATTTGAATATATTAAAACATGTTTGTATAATTCATTATATATGCAAAATTTATCTAACGATATAAAAATAATAAATTTTGATGAGCAATATGATATTATGATAATTCCTATTAATATTAATAAAGACTTTTACAGATATCTTATTATTTTAAAATATGGCAAAATAAGTGATAAAGAAAAAGAGCTTATTCATGTAGCTCTCCCAGGGACAATTAGTGCATTGAAAGTCGACATGTTAACAACTCAAGCAATTTTAGATACAGAACAAAGATTAAAATCTGATTTTTTCGATGATTTAGTTAATGAAAGACATACATCTAATGAACTTATGTTGAGAAGAGCGCGGACGTTGGGTTTGAACTTGCTTGAAAAAAATTTTCTAGTCATTGTAGATCTTGATGATTTCGAAAACTATTATAAAGAAAATTATACCAAAGGAGAATATCATTTCCAGCGCATCAAAAGAGATCTAAAAAAATCTGTAGAACAAGCCTTTAGAGTAGCAAAAATGGAAAGACGTGTGGCATTTTTTGTACAACAGAGTGATGCATGTATTTTAGTAGTTGGATTTACGTATAAAGAATATAAAACTGGAATGTGCAAAAAAATAATTGATACAATATCTAATAATATAACAAAAATATTTAGTGAGAAATATGCAGATATATCGGTAACTATAAGTATAAGCTCTGATTTCAGCAATTTAAATGATATAAATAATGCTTTTAATCAAGCATTATTTGCTAAGGATATTGGTAAAAAATTATTTAATTCTAAAAAAATTCTTTATTACGATGACATGGGAATATATAAGTACGTATCATTTGAAAATAATGATGATATATTAAAACATCATCCGCTCAGAGCTCTATATGCCCTAAATGAGGATGATAAGTTGTCTTTATTAGAAACGTTAGAGATATTCCTAGATAATTATCCAAGCATTAAAACTACCGCAGAGAAATTATATATCCATCCTAACACCGTTAAGTACAGGATAAAGAAAATCAAAGATATTGTTGGGGCACAAATATTGGATGATCCCCAGGCAAGGCTTCAATGTCATCTTCTATTGAAGATTTTGAAAGCGTCCCGTTTTTAATAGGGCTAGCAAATTGTCCCTCAGTAACAAATAATTACATTTATTTTGTCTTATAAAGATATTGAAAACAGCCAGTGATGCAATTACCCTTATTGCATATTTACATCTCTTATAAAAAACGCTAATAAATAGGTCGACAATCTAAGCGTAGTAAAGCATCACAAGTACATTAATCAAAAAAATCTTCATAATCAATATTAATAGAATATGTTTAAAATAGATATTTGCAGATTTAATCAACTCTTTTAATAGTATGTTGAATATTATAATGAATTATATAGTTATATAGTAAACATAAAAAAGGAGGTTTTTTAATTGAGTTACAGGATTGCTGTGGATATTGGAGGAACATTTACGGATTATGTTGCTCTACACGAAGAAACAGGGAAATTGAAAATTTTTAAATCTCCGAGCACTCCTAAAAATTTTGCCGATGGCGTAATGAACTGTATTGAGGGTGCAAATGTTTCTCTAAACGAAGTTAGCTTCCTCGTCCATGGTAGTACAATTGTCATTAATGCGTTAACTGAAAGAAAAGGCGCGCGTACCGCATTGATAACCACTAAAGGTTTTCGAGATGCTTTAGAAATCGGTAGAGCAAACAGAACCGATCTCTATAATTTGCGATTTCAAAAACCTACACCGTTCATTCCTAGAAAATACCGATTTGAGGTAACCGAACGGCTTGATAAAGATGGTAATGTTTTGGTTCCCTTAGATGAGAATGGCGTGAAAGCAATTGCTACGCGCTGTAAAAAAGAAGGCATTGAAGCAATAGCGGTATGTCTGTTGCATTCTTATGCAAATGCAAAACATGAGGAAAGGGTAGGCCAATTGCTTCGAGAAATGTTGCCAGAAGTAGAAATAAGTTTGTCATCAGAGGTCATAAAAGAGTGGCGAGAATATGAAAGAAGCAATACCACGGTATTTAACGCATACGTTAAGCCAATTACGCGCAAGTACTTAGATACATTAAAAGAAAGAATGAAGCAAAAAGGGTTACGACATGAGCCTTATACCATGCTCTCCAATGGTGGCATTGCTACTTTTGAGATGACAAAGATGACGCCTATTAATGTTATTGAATCCGGTCCTGTTGGAGGAGTGATCGGCGGGAATGAGCTTGGTAAGATATTGGGCGAAAAAAATATAATAACATTTGATATTGGAGGCACAACAGCTAAGACATCACTCATATACAATAATGAAGTCCGATTGACTAATGACTATTATTTGGAAAGGACGCCAATTTATCCTGGATATCCAGTCAGATCTGCAATTGTCGATATTATAGAGATAGGAGCTGGCGGTGGAAGCATTGCATGGATTGATCCTGTGGGCAATCTTAAAGTAGGGCCTCAGAGCGCAGGGGCTGATCCAGGTCCAGCATGTTACAACATAGGTGGGACAGATCCGACATTAACAGATGCAAATTACATTTCTGGCAGGATAGATCTCAAAAGATTTTTAGGTGATAAATATAATATTGATATCCATAAATCTCGTGATGCTGTTGCAAAGATAGCAAGCCATTACAACATATCAGTAGAAGAAGCAGCAAGGGGTATCATTCGTATTGCAAATAATAACATGATGAATGCATTAAGGCTTGTTTCGGTGCGTCGCGGATACGATCCTCATGATTTTGTTTTAGTTGCCATGGGTGGCAATGGGGGAGTACACGGACCTTTCTTGGGTAAAGAGCTTCATGTAAAAAAAATTATTATACCCAGAAACCCGGGGGTATTCGGAGCTTGGGGTATGTTAATGACGGACATGAGGCAAGATTACATTCAGACACGAGTTACCCCAATAGTTGAAGATCATCTTGATGCTATTAATTCTATCTATTTCGAGCTTATTGAGAATGCAAATGATGTATATAAAAGCTACGGGTTATACGATGTATATGTAACCAAAGCAGCCGATATAAGGTATGTTGGCCAAGAGCACACTGTCAAAACTCCGATTCCTGGACATACACTGGACAGCAAGGATATCCCCTTAATTAGGAAGTCTTTCGAATCTCTTCATGAGCAACATTATTCTTTTAAGCTTGAGACCACACCCATCGAAATCGTTAACTATCATGTAATTGCTTACTGTAAAGTGCAAAAATCAGAGATAAAGCCCGTGAAAATTCAAGGATCCACAAAAGATGCTTTTCGTACTTCTCGCCAGGTAGATTTCGATGAATACGGTCTTATCAAGGATGTTCCTGTATATGTTCGCGAGAAGTTGGGAAATTGTAGCTCAGTTCAAGGGCCCGCGATAATCGAGGAGAAGACCTCGGTAACTGTGGTATATCCCGATCAAAAAGCTACAGTAGACGATTATGGCAATTTAATAGTGGAGGAGGACTAAAGATGGCTGGTGTTGATCGATTTACATTGGAGAATGTCGCCGATGGCCTTGTAGCCGCCTCAGATGAAATGTTTTTAAGTTGGGCTCGCACGAGTCAAAGTACGATTATTTACGAAGTGCTCGACTTTGCAACTGGCTTAACTGATGCGGAAGGCAATCTTATTGCCCAAGCCAATGGCGTTACTGGTTTTTTAGCTACAATTACTTATTCAGTTAAATCCGTCTTAAAGAAATTTGGCAAGGAGAATTTAAAGCCTGGAGATATCATTTTGACCAATGACCCTTATACGGGCAGTGGCACGCATCTTTGTGATGTTTCAGCTGTTATGCCTATTTTTTATGGCGATAAGATAATAGCTTTCGCTGCAAATAAGGGACATTGGAATGAGATTGGTGGCAAGTCACTTGGCAGTTGGTCTACTGATGCAACTGAGATATATCAGGAAGGATTACAGTTTCCAATTATTAAGGTATATGAGCAGGGTAAACTTAACGTTGCAGTTAGAGATATGATTGAGGCCAACGTGAGGACGCCAAGTATGACCCTAGGTGACCTATATGCTCAAACAGCTGCTTTGAGGGTGGCAGAGAAAAGGGTGTTCGAACTATGCTCTCGTTATGGTTCAGATGCGATTGAAATGGCCATTAAACAGATGTTAGATAATGGGAAAAAATTAGCTCTACAGGAATTAGAGAAGTTGCCGCATGGGACCTTTGAGGCTGAAGGGTATATCGATACCGAAGCTAATAATATCGAAGATGTTTACATAAAAGCGAAAGTAACTATCACTGATGAGTCATTTACGATTGACTTAACAGGTTCAGGAGATCAGGTCCCTGCCCCAATTAATTGTTCCCGATATGGGGCCCTGGGTGCGGCAAGGGTGGTTTATAGGGCGCTGGTTTGCCCACATGCTGATACAGAGGGCAACGAGGGATTTTACAGCCCCTTGAATGTTATCGTTCCAGATGGGACCATCTTTTCTGCAGTGAGACCATATCCAGTATCGTGTAACTGGGAAGCATTTTCTCATTTGGTAGACCTCGTTGTGAAAGCGGTAGCAGAACATGTCCCAGATAGGGTGACAGCAGGTCACTTTTTATCCATAGTGGGCACAATAGTAGGGGGCATCGATGATAAGACGAATGAACCTTTTGTATTGTGTGAACCACAGGCTGGCGGATGGGGGGCAGGGTTCGACAAAGATGGAGAAAGCGGATTGGTAGCTATAGATGACGGAGAAACATATGTCATTCCAGCGGAGGTGGCAGAACATAAATACCCCATTATAGTTGAGCAATATTCATTTAATTTGCAGTCGGGAGCTGGTGAATACAGAGGAGGATATGGTTTAATTCGTGACTATAGAATTTGTAATTCTAATGCTGAATTAACCACTATTGCAAGTAGGTATCGCTATAAACCGTGGGGCTTAAAAGGTGGTTATGAAGGTTCTAATAACAAGGTTCAAGTCTATCATAATGATGGCAATATGATTGAAAGAGCTACTTTTTCAAATTATCACCTAGGAAACGGAGATCTCGTAAGATTTATAACAGGAGGGGGTGGTGGTTACGGAGATCCTTTAAAGCGTGATCCTAAAATGGTCCTTGAAGATGTTGAAAATGAGTATATAACAATAAAAGAAGCAAATGAAATATATAAAGTTGATATAAAATTGAAATCTGGGAATATATATTTAGATATTGAAAATACAAATAATCTTAGAAATAACAAATAAAAAGGGGAGGATCTGTTATGAGTAAAAACAAAAGGATACTTTTTATTAACCCAGTGAAAGAAGTAGAGGGCGAAGAATATATGCGAGATTACATTAAATCTGCCGTAGATGAATCTGTAGACATCGATGTGGCTTCACTTGGAAGGGGGCCATTGCACCTAGAGTACCATTACTATGAGGCGTTAATAGGAGTAGATATGCTTCATATGATCAAAAAGGCTGAAAAAGATGGTTATGATGCTGCAGTGATAGGTTGCTTCTATGATCCTTTTTTAAGGGAAGCAAGAGAGATATGCGATCAGATGGTGGTCACAGCTCCTGCTGAATCGTCTTTAATTATAGCCTCTAGTTTAGGCAATAGCTTTTCTGTGATTGTAGGTAGAAGAAAATGGATTCCGGTCATGAAAGAAAATGTGTTTAAATACGGTTTTGGAGAAAAGCTTGCCTCTTTTAGGGTTTTAGGTCTTGGAGTGCTTGATTTTCATGCGGATGAAAACAGGACAAGAGATCGCCTTATACAAGAGGCAAAAGAAGCGGTAGATAATGATGGAGCAGAATGTCTAATTTTGGGATGTACAATGCAATTCGGATTTTATCGAGAGTTACAGGAAATAGTTGGTGTTCCGGTAATTGACGTTACTTTAGCTCCTATAAAACATGCTGAAATGTTGATCGAAGTTCGTGACAGATTTGGATGGAAAGTGAGCAAGAAGGGTGGTTATGAGACCCCGCCTTTGGATGAAATAAGAAGATTTGATATTGAAGGACAGTATTGCGTAAAGGGCTTGTGGTCAAAGTAAGCCGTTTTATGTAAGTGCATCTAGTCCATTGACAACTTTGTCCATGGACTAGATGCAAATGATAGTTGTTGTCCATCAAGAATAAGAGGGGTAGATAGGGATGGGTGAGGTCGAACAAAAGGAGTCCATGATGCGAGTTGAAGAGGAATATGCAGAGAAAGTTATTCCTTCAGACAAACGGAGACATTGGTTTTATGTGGGTAGCGTTTATTTTGGAATGACAGCTGTTATTGTTGTATGCATGACAGCAGGAGGTTTGATGCATGGTTTATCATTTATGAATTCCTTAATAGCCATGGTAATCGGGTTGATTCTTTTATTTTCTTTATTTTTCTTCCCCTTGGGTAAAATTGGAGCAGAAGTTGGATTGAACACATATGTTTTAGGTGAATGTGCATTCGGGACGTTGGGGAGCAAGATAGCAACAGCTCTAATTATAACTGCAATACCGTCTATAGCATGGTATGGAATTGAAACAGAGATTGCAGTTAAAGCCTTAGCATCCGTTATTACTATTCCAGGAGGCAATATTGGCATGGAGATCTTGACATTTATCTTTGGCATATTGTTTGCCATTCCCCCTATGATAGGTATAACCTCAATGGCCTGGATTAATTGGATAGGCATTCCCGTGATGGCAATTATAGTTATCTATGGAATTAAGTTAGGTCTATCACTTGCGGGCTGGGGGGCTATATTGTCCTTCGTTCCAGCTGAGGATCTAAGCCTAACATGGGGAATTAATATACAAATAGCAGCATTAATCGTAGGATGTTGTTTTGTAGCAGATTATACGAGATGGATTAATAACTCAAGCCGCGATATAACCCTAGCTGGTTTGTTTGGATTATTCCCGGCATCTATATTGCTAGGGCTTGGTGGAATGGTTATGGCATTGACATCGGCAAAACTTGGGGTGGAACAAACTTGGAACATAGTTGATGTCATGGTTAAATTGGATATGCCAGGCATGGCATTGATATTAATATTCATGCTCCAATGGACAACTTGTATAACTGCAGCATATAGTTCTGGACTGGCTTTAAAAAAATTATTTGGCGGAAGCAGAGTTTTCTATACTTTATTATCTGCTGTAATTGGTAGTATTCTTGCTATAACAGGCATAGTTAATTATTTTCTATCATTTCTTGGGTTAATAGCAATTTTGATTCCGCCAGTTGCTGGAGCAATAATTACAGAGTACTATTTTATATCACACAGAAAATTCAAGCCTAAATCTCAAATGATTTATCTGCCTGGTATTATTTCGATAATTATTGGCGGATTTATGTCATATTTTGATGTTATATTTATACCAGCTATCACAGGACTATTATCTGGCTCTCTAATATATTATTTCGTATCGTCTTTATATAACAGAAGAATTCAATTAAATGATGTACCTCAATAGTAAATAAATTAAGTAGGTAATGCCAATTTGTAGCATACTATGATAGGAGGAAGTCTTATGGTAAAAAACGTTAGAATTGGATTTGATGTAGGAGGAACTTTTACAGACGGGGTTATGTTAAGGGGTAAGGATGTTCTCGCTAAGGCGAAAGCTCTAACTAGTGAAGATGTTACATCGGGAATTATACACGCATTAGATATTCTTTTAAATTCTCATAAAGCTGAAGTTGCTGAAATTGCACTTGTATCACTAGGAACAACTCATACTACCAACGCGATTATAGAAAGAAGAAACTTGAATAATGTCGGGATCTTTAGATTAGGAGCGCCAGCCACAACTGCTATTCCTCCTCTAACTGGATGGCCTGATGATTTGAAGATGGCTATCGGAGGTGAAGAAAACATATTTATAATTCGAGGAGGGAAAGAGTACGATGGAAGAGATATAGCTCCTCTTGATGAAAGTGCGATAAAAGAAGCATGCAAAAAAATAAAAGGAAAGGTTAATTCTATTGCCATAACTGGGGTGTTTTCTCCAATAATCCCAGACCAGGAGGAAAGAACTGCTGAAATAATACGACAAGAATTAGGCAACAATATTCCAATTACATTATCAAATCATATTGCTTCTATATCATTATTAGAAAGGGAAAACTCAACAATCTTAAACGCTTCTGTAATAACGGTGATGAGAAAAGCCATAGATGCATTAAAAACAGCAGTCAAAGAGCGTGGCATAAATGCGCCATTGTTTATAGTGCAGAATGATGGAACCATTATGTCGGCAGATTATGCGGTTAACTACCCAATTTTTACTGTAGCTTCAGGACCTGCAGCCAGCGTGCGAGGTGCCGTTTACCTCTCGGGGATTGACAACGGTGTAATTGTAGATATTGGAGGTACTTCTACGGATGTTGCATTTATAGTTAACGGCTTCCCGAGAGAGTCCTCCGTTACTGTCACAATTGGAGGAGTCAAGACAAACATTCGCTGCCCTGACCTCATGTCAATAGCCCTAGGTGGAGGAACTATTGTAAAAACAAGGAGCCAAGATGTTATTGGCCTAGGGCCTGAGAGTGTTGGATATAACTTGGTAAAATTAGCTAAATCATTTGGAGGTCCTATTATTACAACTCATGATGTAGCTGTTGCAAAGGGTCTAGTTAATCAGAAACTTGATGTATTTGAATCTGATTTTGCGCCATGCATAGAGAACGTTAAGAAGCTAGATAAGAAGATTATTGATGCAGCATATGAAGCAATAAAAAAGAGGCTGGAAGTCGCTGTTGACCAGATGAAGACTGTAGCTGGTGATATAAAGGCCATTTTTCTTGGTGGAGGTGCTCTTGTGGTGCCTCGAGAAGGTCTTGAGGGAATCTCGGAAGTAATATTGCCGCCTCATTTTGAAGTATGTGGAGCCATAGGTACTACTATTGCTGAAATTGGCGCATACGCCGAGGGGGTAGCTGATCTTGAAATTGAAGATAGGAATGAGGCTATAAATAAAGTCATTGAAAAGGCAAAAGACGAAGCTCAAAAGGCGGGGGCAATTAGACATAGTGTTGAAATACTTGATATCGAAGAAATCCCCTTTGCCTATATGCCTGGAAAGCGCGAAAAGGTACGCGTCAGAGTTAAGGGGAAAATTTTCGAATAAAGAAGGGAGACATAGATATGTCAGATAAGCTTTTTGAGACACTTAAAAAATGGGGCATAAATAATTACAAAATTATAGATAAAGAAGCTGTTAAAGAAATAACTCTTGGTGCTTCCATACTTGCAACTGGAGGTGGTGGAGATCCTGAAATTGGTCTCCTTTGGGCATATAAGGTCCTTGACGAAGGCAAGACAATAGTCATGATAGATCCTATGGATATACCAGATGATATTTTGGTGGCCAGTCCGGCTACTTTGGGTGCTCCAGTAGTGCTTACTGAAAAACCCCCATCTCATGAGGTGCTAAGCAATGCTATAAGCAATTTGGAACGATACATAGGAAAGAACCTACAGGCGACCATTCCAATAGAATGTGGAGGGGTTAATTCTACTTTAGCTTATGCTGCTGCAGGGGAATTTGGTGTTCCTGTAATAGATGTAGATGGTATGAATCGAGCTTTCCCGGAGCTCCAAATGACATCATGGGTTACCTTTGGCGTAAATGCATCACCTACAGTTTCATGCGACGATAGGGGAAACGTTACTGTTATAGATACAAAGGATGACAATAGAATGGCCGAAAACATAGCTCGTAGAGTTGCCATGGCTTATGGTGGAATTTCTTGGATTGCCACTTATCCCATGACTGGAAAACAAGTCAAAGAGGCTTCTATTTTAAACTCACAAAGTATTGCCTGGGAGTTAGGGAAAGCTGTTTATAGAGCAAGGGCGAAGCATCTTGATCCAGTAGAGGAAATGTTAAAGAGCCTTAAGGCGACTCGAAATGTTATTGGTATCAAGGTATTTAAAGGAAAAATTGTTGATATTTCCCGCGAATTTGGAGGTGAGTCATCGAAGGGCTTTAGCCTCGGCAAGGTGAAGATGGAGGGTTTAGAGGACTATAAAGGAAGGATTGCTGAGATAGATTTTCAAAACGAATGGTTGATATTAAAAATTGATGGCACAACAAGGTGTCTTCCGCCCGATTTAATCGCTATCGTTGATCCTGAGACTGGCGAGCCTATTCGTACCGATATTATGAAATATGGCTATAGAGGAACTATTATACTTATCCCTGCCCATGAAAGAATGAGGTCACCCAAAGGCATAGAGCTTTTTGGCCCAAAATATTTCGGTTATAAAAGTGATTATGTGCCTGTAGAAGAGCTTAATAGGGAGGTGTAAAGAAGTGACTTATAAATTGAGCGAGACAGAGAAAGCTATAATAAGCTTCTTAAAAGATAACCCTTATAGTGAAGAAAAAACAATAATTGAAGCGATAGGTAAATTGCCTGACTTTGATAAGTCCCTGAAGCATTTAACGGACAATATGATATTGATAGAACTTACAGCACCCTCGGACTCTAGCCTGGAATCCAGGGTACCTAAAAAAATATACATGCTTAATCCGGAAAAAGAAAATGAATTAGAAGGGATATAAATGAATTTCGAGAAAAGAATTGATAAGCTTATTAAATTACTAAGGAAAAAAGGTTTAGATGCTGCTATTTTAACGAGTAGATCTAATATAAGATATTTCACGGGCATAAGGTTTAATACTACATCTTTTTCTATACTTTTTGTTTCTGAAAGAGGAAATATTGTCTTCCTTGTGCCAACGCTTGACTATAAAAGAGTAAAAAAGGATTGTTGGATAAGGGATGTAAGGCAATTTCCGGAAGATAATCCGAATTACTTGGCACCCCTTAAAAAAGTCCTTTCAGATAACATGGCATGCCAAATTGGCGTAGAATTCCCGGCAATATCAATTGAAGGGGAAAACTTAATAAAAGAGGTTACCAATGCAATATTAGTAAATATCGATAGCGACTTGTCAACTCTAAGAAGTATTAAAACTAAAGAAGAAGTTGAGCTTATAAGAGCAAGCGCAAAAATTGCAGATGAAGCAATGACAAAGGCTTTAGAAAGTGTGAAAGATGGAATGCGAGAATACGAGGTATCAGCAATTGCGTTAAACGTAATGATGGAGGAAGGTGCGGAAGGACCTTCCTTTGAGCCTTTCGTGATGTCTGGCGAAAATGCTTGGCTTCCTCAGAGATTTTCCTCAAAAAAAGAACTGAAGAGAGGGGAAATGATCCTTTTCGACATGGGGTGCATTTTTGACGGCTACTGCTCCGATATAACTAGGACATTTTCGCTGGGGGGGCTTTCAGATGAGCAAAAGGAGTTATTTAAGATAGCATATGAGGCTCAAAAGAGAACTGTAGCCGCGATAAAACCCGGCGTTTCAGGAGGAGATGTAGATAAAGTAGCGAGAGAATATATTGCTCAGAAGGGGTATGGGAAACATTTTCCTCACCTTACGGGCCACGGCTTAGGACTTAGCATTCATGAGATGCCAATACTAGACAAGGATTTTGAGGTGGTTTTAGAACCGGGTATGGTGGTTACCGTTGAACCGGGTATTTATGTGGAAGGTATTGGAGCTGCTCGCATTGAAGACATGGTGCTTGTAACAGAAGATGGTTTTAGCCTTTTAACGGGCACACCGCGGGATTTGATAGATATAGGAAGGTGATATTGGTGAATGTTTATGACATCTTAAAAGAGTGGGGCGTTACAACATATAAAGTGATCAACGAAGATGATTTGAGAGAAATAACTCTTGGTGCTTCCATTCTTGCGACGGGAGGAGGAGGTGATCCTGAAATAGGTTTTTTATGGGCATTAAATGTCTTAAAAGAGCAAAAAGATATAGTAATAATCGATCCACTTGACTTTCCAGACGATGCTTTGGCAGTTATTGCCGGTTGTCTTGGGGCACCGATAGTGCTAACCGAAAAGCCCCCTAATGGTAAGGAAGTATTATGGGGCATTGATGGATTGCGTAAGTATCTTAAAGAAGAAGTAAAAGCTATTATTCCTCCTGAAGCAGGGGGAGTAAATACGCCTGTTCCCATGGCAGTGGCAGGGGTTGTAGGAGTCCCAGTGATTGATGCCGACGGAATGGGGCGAGCTTTTCCGGAACTTCAAATGACCTCTTTTTATACCCATGGCGTTTCCCCATCACCAACGGCGGCAGCAAACGAGAAAGGTGCCATAACAATTGTTGATACTGAAAATGCTCTTATGGCTGAAAGAATAACAAGAAATGCGGCCATGGCATATGGTGGTATTTCGTGGATTGCAGGTTATCCCATGACGGGGAAAGAGCTTAAGAAAGCAGCTATTTTTAATTCCATTTCCAAAAGCTGGGAATTGGGGAAAGTTGTTTATCGATGTCGGAAGTTTCATGATGATCCAATTGAAAATGTAGTGCAGATCACAGGCGGCTTCAGGGTATTTAAAGGAAAGATCATCGACATTTCAAGGGAATTTGGTGCAGAAAAGACTAAAGGCTTCTCAATGGGCAGATTAACGCTTGAGGGGCTAGACGATTATTCTGGTTCAAAGGCATTTGTAGATTTTCAGAACGAGTGGCTTAGGCTGGAGATCGATGGGCGAGTTATGTGTCTCCCACCTGATTTGATACTTATTCTCGACTCGGAAACAGGTGAGCCCATAAGGACTGATATAGTTAAGTATGGATATCGTGGAAGCATAGTTGTAGTGCCAGCGGATGAGAAAATGCGTACAGAAATGGGCATAAAGGCATTCGGTCCAGAGTATTTTGGTTATAACGAACCCTATGTTCCTGTGGAAAAACTTATAAAATAATAATTTTTTGTTTAAGACGACATAAATTGATATAAAAATTATAAGAAGAGGGTATTTGTATACTTTTAAAGTATATTGTATACACTAAATTATAATTCTTTGCCATTATCACAACGAAACTTATATAGAAATACGATATTGCAAATTGGAGTTGTAGTTTTTACCTGCGTCGATCCCCGAAGGCACGGAAAGGAGGTGCGAAGACCCCCGGCCAAAAAGGGAGAGCGGGTGAGGAAGGCGGAAAAAGGGCAGGACGGAAGATACCTTTCGTGGGGAAAGAGAAGGAAACGAGGAAACTTCTTTAAAAGACCCCCCGAAAGCACAAAGTCCTTGCCGATCCGCAAAATATATATTAACCAAGGGGGTTAAACGAACATGAAGAAGCTATTAGCTTTAGTAGCTGTATTTGCCCTTGTGGCATTTGCGGCTCCCGCATTTGCGGCCAATCCCTTCGTCGATGTTCCCATGAACCACTGGGCTTACGACGCCATTTCTCAGCTGGCCGCAAAGGGGATAATTCAGGGTTATCCCGATGGCACCTACAGGGGCAACCATCCCATGACCAGGTATGAGATGTCCATGCTCGTGGCCAGGGCTCTTGCCACCGTCGACATGGAGAAGGCCAGCAAAGAAGACGTCGAGATGTTGAAGAAACTCGTCGTAGAGTTCAAGGACGAGCTCGAGGCCCTAGGTGTAAGGGTAGATGCCTTGGATGAGCGCGTAGCTGTCTTAGAGGAGAACCTCGGCGGTTGGAACTTCTTTGGCGAGGTTCGCTTTGATGCTCGATGGTCGGACAAAGCTGATGGAGCATATGCTAATAGCGATCATACGACGGCTGAACAACATCAGGCGGGAGATACGGAATTTGATACTGGAAGGTTTTATTTTTGGTTCTTTAAACAAATGGACGAAAGGACTTCGTTTACTGCAAGACTGGATTTGTGCAATAACGACAATACTGATGTTCAATGGTGGAGATATTTTGTTACCATTGCACCTACGGATGATTCATTCATGTGGATAGGCTTGTGGTGGTATGATTGGGAGGCTGATGCGGGTTTATATATTGGTGATGTAGAAGATGCCTGGTTCACTAACCAATGTCCTACCGGGTTTTATTATTCCAAGCGTTTCGCAAAAGGTGATTTGTCAGCTTTTCTGTCTCATAACGAAGATCCCATGGAGATAGAAGATACTCATATAGGAGGAGCCACTGATAACTACAACTATGGATTACGCGTGAATTGGCAGACGAACGACAAATTTAGAATTGCACTGACTGGAATTTGGTACGACTACGACAACGATGGCGTAAAAACCACAAAGTGGACTCAAGGAGCCCCACGATATTTTTACGATATGGCAAACGATGAAAAAATAAGGAATGATTCATTTGAATATGACCTATATGATTCGGCTGTTTACTGGACTGATTTTACCTTGACTTTTACTCCAGGATTTGATCTGAGAGGCGTATATTTTGTTCAAGACCACGATGGGCCTTCCGGCTCTGAATACTCGCACTTCGACGATTCTCCAAATGCTTATAAGTTAGTATTGGATATAAGCCAAGATGTTTTAAAGTTTACTAGAGTATGGCTAGAATATGCTAAAATAGATTCTTATTTTACGACTGCAATTCAACCTTGGGATACTTTTTTTGCTGTTGAAGTTACGCCGATGCTCTCCGGACCAGCAGTGGCTAACGTTTGGGAAAGGGAGATAATATTTGTTAGATTAGAACAAAAATGGTCCGATAAATGGTCCACTTTTCAACGTTTTGGGCAATACAATCATGATATAGAAGGTTACGCTAGCCATGCTTACGGGGACAGAAGGGATTTCGACATCTCAAATTGGAGCTTAGGAGTACAGTATTGGTATACCCCAAACGTAAAATTTGAACTTGCCTATGATAACGTTGATTACGATGATGGATGGCAAGAGTTCGACGAAGATTTAAAAGATGATCATTTGATTAGATTTAGAACGCATTTCTTCTTTTAATTTTTAAATTTCACTTTATTTAATATTTATCCCAAATATGTGTCTTTAGTCATGTAAATTGTATCAGGTAATAATGTGCAGTAAAGAGGATCGGAGTGGGTAATGTTTATAAACTACGTGAGGAGAAATATTAATATTTCAGATAACACTCCGATCCTCAGATTTCATAAGCGTTATAATCAAACCTTTAACTTTAAATAGATAAGTGGGAGGTGTGTCTGAATGGCAAGCAAAGACAAAGGTAGTTCGGCTTTCTCTGGTGGCGCTGAAGATTCGGCAATTAAAGCTGTGCCTATTGAGAATAGGACTTCATGGTTAACTCCAGCCATAATTTATGCAGGTTGTGAGTTCACTATTTCAGTTTCTATGGTTGGTGCCATGGTAATTGGCAGCTATAGTTTGCAAAAATTTTTCTTATTGACTCTTCTTGCGTTAGTAATAATCACATGGGCAGGTAATGCAATAAACAGTTATCTTGGAGCCATGACGGGAAGACCGTCATCGGTCATAACGAGATCCAGCTTTGGAGTTGCTCAATCGAGAATATTGGTTGCTTTTGTGATCTTATTTAATTCCGGGGCCTGGTGGGCTTTACAAACGGCAATAACGGGCAATGCTATGAGCACGATGTTTGGTATTGATTATTCTGTGCAATATTGGCCTTGGGCTATGGTTACCATCGTGTGCGGCCTCATTTTTGCTATACCTGCTGTGCTTGGTTACACCTCCATGGCGTGGACGGATTACATAGCGGTTCCAGGTGGCGTGTTGGTCATGGTTTGGGGGTTATGGCTTGCTGTAAGAGATCTGGGTTGGGCGCAGATATTTGCATGGGACCCTGTTCCTACGATGACCTGGGTGACAGCGGTGTCTTTGTTGCTAGGACCTAATATTTGTCAATGGATGATGCTTTCAGATTACAGCAGGTACTGCAAACCTCGTCTGAAGGATAGTATTTTAATGCCATCGGGGGTTGTAGTAACAGGATTTGCTATGTTTTCTATTGGTGCTATTTTAGCTATAGGTAGAGGTGAATGGGATTTAATTAAAATAATGGTGCAATTAGGTTTTCCCGCTCAAGCTTTTATTTTGCTATTTCTAGCACAATGGACAACGCAACTTGTCAATAACTATAGTCTTGGTTTGGCATTATGTAACATGTTTAATATAGAATCAAACAGAGGTAGAGCAATTATGACCTTATTGGGAGCTATTGGGGGAATTATAGCTGCGCTGCTAGGAGTTTTATCCAGATATGAAGGATTGCTCCTATTATTCGTCCTTCTTTATCCGCCAATTGCTTCAATAATGGCAACAGACTTTTTGCTACTCAGAAATAAAGAATGGGATGAAATACCTGGATGGAACGTGATGGCAACTGTAGGTCTCGTTGTAGGTATGTTGGTTGGTTATGTTACTCAAAATATCATTGAGATTGGAATTCCGGCAGTACAGTCATTTATTGTAACAGGGGTTGTCTATTATTGTCTTATGCGTTTAAAAGCGAAGATTAAGCCAGATCAATTTACGCCTAAAAAATGGATTTTAAAAGAAATGCAGTATAGTGAGCAAAACTAGTTATTTGTAATGCTTGTGCAGCAATAATCATTGTCGGCTATTTCTTGTATCGTATTTAAACTATATTTATTGTCTCATATTAAAGAAGGTGATTCGTTGGCTCTCATAATTTTTCGTGATGCTACACTCATAGACGGGAAGGGGGGCGATCCCCTAAGTCCAGCAACCATAGTTGTGGAAGATGGTGTGATTCGCGAGATTACAGTAGGCAAGTTTAAAATGACAATTCCAGCTGATGCCATGATAGTCAATTGTTATGGAAAAACATTGCTTCCAGGATTGATTGATGCGCACATCCATGTAGGTCTTTTTGACGGAGACGAGAATGAGCAGCCCAGGCAAAATCACCCAAGCATGCTTATTATTAAAGCTTTAAAAGTAATGGAAGATACTTTATACCAGGGCTTTACAACTTGCAGAGATGCCGGGGGAGTTGATGCTGGATTTAGAGAAGCTCAGAAATTAGGTTTAATAAAGGGGCCTCGATTAAAGGTGAGCGGGAGGTCTCTTTCAATGACAGGTGGGCATGGTGATTGTCGTTTGTCTACGGATCGAAGAAATCCCTATGATGAGATATTAGGTTGCAGTGTCATTTGTGATGGTGTTAGCGAAGTGAGGAAAGCTGCCAGAGAAGAACTTCGTCGTGGAGCTGATCACATTAAAGTAATGGCAGGCGGAGGATGTTCAAGTCCGACTGACGAGCCCGATGCTTGTCAATATAGCTTAGAAGAGCTGGAGGCTATAGCTTATGAAGCTAATTCTGCTGGGAAATATGCCTTAGCACATTGTTATTCGAATAGAAGCGTACAAAATTGTGTAAAAGCTGGTATCAAAAGCATAGAACATGGCAATTTTATGGATCGTGAAACTGCAAAATTATTGCATGATGCAGACTGTTGGTATGTGCCAACGCTGACGACTTATGAGGTAATGACGAGAAAAGGAGAAGAATTTGGCATCCCTGACTATTTTTTAAGAAAGATGAAGATGGTTTACGAGACTGCAATTGAGGCAGTTACAAATGCATACCATGAAGGAGTTGTTATTGGATCGGGATCGGATGTCATAGGTCCGGCTCAGCCCTATAAAGCGATGGAATTAGAACTTAAGGCTCGTGTCCTTGGGCCAATGGGAGCTATAGTGTCAGCAACAAGAGTGAATTCAGCGATACTTTGTATGGACGACAAAGTAGGAACTATCGAACCTGGCAAACTCGCAGATTTAATAGTTGTAGATGGGGATCCACTAAAGGAAATCAGCTTATTACAGGATAGAAGTAGGATATGTATTATTATGCAGGGAGGTATATTTATCAAAAATATTATTAATTAAATCTCGCCAATTTGTCAGAGGTATTCTATTCACATATCATAATTATGTATATACCATTAATTAAGAGATTATCATTACATTAGTTTCCCCTATATTCTTAATAATTTGTTGATAGAGCAATAAATTAATATCGTATTTTTAATTTTACAGCATATTAATTATAGTTTAATTAATTTCATTTAAGGAAATGTTAAATATAAAATGTAACTTAATATGGGATAGGAGGCTTAAAAATGTCGTGGAGAATAGGTGTGGATATTGGAGGCGCATTTACTGATTTGTATGCGTCGAACCTAGAAACGGGAAAAACAGAATGGGTAAAGGTAGAATCATCGCCGCCAAATTTTGAGGAAGGCGTGATAAGAGGTTTTGAAGAGTTAGAAAGCCGAGGTGTATTTCTAAAAGAAGCTAGTCAAGTAATTCATGGCCAAACTGTGGTAATAAATACGATTATAACCAAACGCGGGGGAAACGTTGGTTTTATCACAACATCTGGATATGATATTTTAGATATACAAAGAGCTAACAGAAGAGATGTTTTTAATTTTAAGTACAGAAAGCCAACTCCTTTCGTGTCTAAATATATGACAGAATGGGTCGAAGAGCGCATTGACTCTGATAAAAGTATATATAAACCATTGAATGAGCAAAACGTTAAATTAGCAGCTGCATCACTTCTTAGTAAAGGCGCAGATGCTATCGCAATAGGGTTTATAAATAGCTATATTAATCCTATTCATGAAATAAAGGCTAAAAATATAGTGGAACAAACACTTATAGAACATGGTGTTACAACACCTCTTGTTACGATTTCAAGCGATTTAAGCAGAGAATGGCGAGAATATGAGCGTTTCAATACTGCCGTTTTGAATGCTTACGTCCATCCAATCTTCGTAAATTATCTTGAAAAATTAGAAAGAGCCCTCAGTGAAAAGGGTTTTAATGGGATATTTTATTTGACCTTGGCTTCGGGGGGCATGGCTACTTCGGACTATGTTAAAAAGTTTCCAATTATTACCGTAGAAGGGGGGCCTATAGCGGGTTTTATGGGTGGCATAATGATATCTGAAGTGTTACAGGAAAATAATATCATGGTAATAGATGGAGGAAGTACAACCACAAAAGCGGGCCTTGCCAAGGACTTAACACCACAAATCAATACGGAATATTGGATCGAACAGGACGATTGGCATGCAGGTTATCCCACAAGAGTTCCGGTTTTAAATATTAACGAGATAGGTACAGGTGGTACAAGTATAGTATGGGTTGACGAGACTGGGAATTTGCAAGTTGGGCCAGAAGCTGCGGGATCTAGGCCTGGACCGGCATGTTATGGCATGGGGGGTCATGAACCTACGTTAACAGATGCATATGTTGTAACTGGATATTTGAACCCAAATTATTTACTTGGGGGCAAATTGAGGATTCATAAGGACTTAGCCGAAAAGGCTTTTGCCAATATCGCAAAGAAACTTAATATCAGTGTTAAAGAAGCTGCTTATGGAGCAATTGTAGTGGCAAATGAAAATTCGTCAAATCTTATAAGACAAATATCTATGAGGAGAGGCTTTGATCCAAGGGAGTTTTCTCTAATAGCTCATGGTGGGTCTGGTCCTATGATGGCACCATTTATTGTAGAAGACTTGGGAATACCTCAAATAATAATTCCTTCAGTTCAAAGTGGCGTCTTTAATGCTTGGGGTATGCTGGGCTTAGATATTAAACACCAATTAGTTCAAACTAATACAATATCCGTAGAAGAACCTGAGAATATTCTTGAGGTTATAAACTCGACATTTAATGACCTAGAGGGAAAAATCAAGGCTGCATTCAGGAGTGAAAACATTGACCCAAATAAGGTGGAAATACTGAGGTATGTGGATATGAAATATGAAGGCCAAGCCCATACAGTAAAAATCCCATGCCCCAGCGGCAGGTTGGGAGTCGAGGAAGTTAAAGATATATTGAAAGCATTTCATGACACCCATAATAGAGAGTATGGTTTCAGTTTGCCAGGCAGCACAGTCGAGATAGTTAATTGTGACACAACGGGATTATATAGGGTTGAGCGTCCAAAAGTTGAGAAACAAATAAATCATGGTTCGTTGCAGGATGCCTTATTGGAAAAGCGATTGGTGTTTAATGGTTCAGAAAATATCTTGATGCCTATATATAAACGAGAACAACTTCCAAATTCGGTCATGCTTTCGGGTCCGTGCATAATTGAGTCAGATACTTCGACAATTATAGTTACAAAGGACTATGTGGCAACATTGAATGAATATGGAGACCTTATTGTTAGGAGAGGGGAGTAGGGAAATGGGAACGCATATTTTGTCATGTTCAAATTCTTGGGAAAATGCGATTAACAAGGCACAGACAATTTTTAAGTTGGCAAATGCAGTGGAAATTGGAATCCTAAAGGTGGAGCCGTTAGCAAAGTTGCCTGAGTCCGGGTTTAGTATTCATGAAAACTCTCACGAATTTGGCTATGTGCTTGAAGGAAACGTAATAATTGCTAATGACGAAGAAGAGCGAGAAATAAAAGAGGGAGAAATGTTTTATAACGATCCCGGCACGCCTCATTATACTTTAAATAATACAACAAAACCCGCTAAAGTTCTTTGGTTTTTAATACCACCGTTAAATAATTAGAGGTGATTAAAAATGGTTAAAGATGTAGTAACAATTAGGATAATAAAAGGAGCTTTAGATAGTATCGCTAAGGAAATGTTTTGGGCAACGATAAGAACTGCTAAAAGCAGCATAATTTACGAAACTTTTGATTTTGCTCCAGCTCTTACAAATGCCAAAGGTGATTTAGTATCCATAGGCACAGGTATAGCAGTATTTCTCGGGATTATGCCGATGGTTGCAAGAGCAGTAATGGAAGATGCAAAACAGTATGATTTAGGTTTTGCGCCGGGGGACATATTTGTCATAAATGACGCATATAGGATCAGTACCCATCTGAATGATGTCGCTTTAGCAATGCCTATATTTTATAAGGATGAACATATAGCAACGGCAACTATAAGAGGACATGTTAATGACGTAGGAGGAATGAACCCTGGGAGTTGGGGGCCAGATGCGTCAGAGATATTTCAGGAAGGACTTATTATACCTACCTCACATTTTTATAAAGAAGGGAAGTTAAATAAAGAGGTAGTAAGATTAATATTGCATAATAGCAGAATTCCGGATTTTGTCTATGGAGATTTAGAAGCATTCGCTGCGGCCCTAAGATATGCATATATAAGAGTAAATGAGTTATGCGGTAAATATGGGACTGAACTTGTTAAAGAGGCGATGGACGATAGAATAAACGATGGCAGAATTATGGCAAAAAATAGATTGGCTAATTTAAAGAAGGGTGAGTTTTATGCGGAAGAATTTATAGAAAAATATGAAGGTATGGATGAAGATTTAAAAATAACAGTAAAAGTTAAGATTACCGATGATAAATTCATAGCCGATTTTACTGACAATCCGAAACAAGTTAAAGCTCCTATTAACACGACATTTGCTGGTGTATATACTGCAGTTGCAACTATTTTTACGGCATTGACGGATCCCCACGTTCCCCTTAATCAGGGGTATTTAGAGCCTTTGGAAGTGATAAGCCCAGAAGGTTCCCTGTTTAATGCATTGCCTCCAGCGCCTGTAAGTTGTTATTGGGAAACTATGTTCTATGCCGTAGATTTAATATGGAAAGCTTTGGCTCCTCATTTTCCTGATAAGCTTACGGCAGGTCACTTTTTATCAGTGGTAAGCGAAACCCTAAGCATGATAGATCCTAGGGATGGTAAGTATAAAATTCTATGCGAACCTAACCCAGGTGGTTGGGGGGCAGGAATTGATAAAGACGGCGAATCTTGTCTTGTTTCTGCCGCAGATGGTGAAACCTATTGTCACCCAGTTGAAGTCATAGAGAGAGATTACCCTATTCGTGTCGAATGTATGAGATACAACTTAGAAGACGGAGTTGGACATGGTAACTTTAGAGGTGGTTTTGGTATGAAGAAGGATTATAGATTATTGGCCGATGAAGCTAATATGGTTTGTTCTATTAATAGAATTAAATACCCACCTTGGGGAGTAGATGGAGGACAACTTGGTTCCTGTAACCATATAGTCATTACAAGAGATGATAAAGTTATTTGGGATGGCGGAAGAGCCTCGAATTTTACGGTTAAAAAGAACGACATCGTAAGCATTAGAAGTGGAGGAGGTGGTGGATGGGGTTTGGCTACAAAGCGTGATCCTAAATTAGTGTTGGAGGATTATAAGGATGGCTTGCTGTCATTAGAAATGGCAAAGGAGATCTATGGAGTAGCAATAAATCCAAGTGACCTTTCAATAGACTTTGAAGAAACAAAGAAATTAAGAGAAGACACAAAATAATTTGCCACAAAATACTAATAGCCTAAGGCCATGTGTATGCATTAAACGAAACGAGGTCTTAGGCTATATTTTTAATTTAATAGCTTTAAGGAGGGATTACAGATGGGGTTCTGGAAGAAGCTAAAAGATAAATTAACAACAGAATCGGAAACGTTCGATGTTCCCTTAAATCCGGTTCCCATTGAGAAAAGAAGCTCATGGTTAGGCCCTGCCATTGTATATGCTGGAGTGCAATTCAGTTTTGCGGTTGTTATGGCAGGAGCTGGTCTCGGCGCGGGATTGACCATTATGGAAGTTCTATGGGTAACAATTATTGGTTTAGTAATCCTTTCCTGGATAGGTGATTCTGTTAATGCGTACCTGGGGGCAAAAACTGGCCTCCCTGGTGCTGTAATTGCACGACAAAGCTTTGGAGATATCCAAGCACGCATAATAACTTCTCTAATTATGGTCCTGCTGCACACCGGATGGTGGGCAATTAATACATCATTGGTTGCCAATGCTTTTTGTACTTTTTTGGGCATTGATTATACAAAACAATTTTTACCCTGGGCTTTATTAGTGATTGTGCTAGGGATAATTTTTATAATACCCGCAGTCTTAGGATATCTTTCAATGAAATGGATGGATTATATAGCAGTACCCGCTGGAATCTTTCTTTTTGCAATGGGAGCCTATTTGGCGATCAAAAGTCAGGGTATCGCGGGCATAAAAGAATGGTCCCCAGCACAAAGAATGCCGTGGTCAATTGCAATCTCAACGGTAGTTGGTACCTGTGTATGTCAGTGGGCTATGATATCTGACTATAGCAGAATGCATCGTCCTACATGGAGAGATTCTCTTATGATGCCTTCTCTTTTAATTATAGTAGGGTTTATTGAAATTATCTTGGGTGCGATAATGACCGTTGGTATAGGTACATTTGACATAGTTCAGTTGATGATTTCTTTGGGATATCCCTTTTGGGCATACCTTTTATTGTTTATTGCACAATGGACTAGTCAAATTGTCGCGGTTTATAGTGCTGGATTATCCTTTGGCAACATGTTAAATGCACGTGACGCCAAAACGCAAAAAATTCTCACTTTAATAATAGGAGTTCTGGGAATTTTATTAGGGATTGCAGGTATTTTAGAAAAATTTATGGATTGGCTTATCGCTCTATCGGTGGTTTTCCCGCCATTAGCGAGCATTATGACTGTCGACTTTTTATTTTTACGAAAAGAACAATGGGAGGATATTCGAGGCTGGAATAAAATGGCGACTCTTTCTTTGATAATTGGTATCGTAATTGGATATTTCAGCGGTTATAAATACTCTTTTGGAATTCCACCCCTTCAGACATATATTTTAACAGGTATTGTTTATTATATTACAATGAAGATCAAGGCCACGTTATCTCCAGATCAATTCACACCGAAGCATTGGATTCCAAGAAAGGTTTTATGACTGCAAACAACTACCTATTAAATATAAAAGCTCAAGCAACCCTACAAAAGAGAACTGCAGTTATCTTTTGTAGGGTCTGTGCTGTTGTATGTGACAATTATTAAGTTCCATATGATGAAACACATCTTCTTAGGTCTAAGAAACATCTAAGAAACATCTAAGAAACATCTAAGAAACATCTAAGAAACATCTAAGAAACATCTAAGAAACATCTAAGAAACATAGAGGTCTATACAAAAAGATGATGCTGGGGTTCTTGCCCCAGAAATGTTTCCACACTATTTGAAATAGAGTCACTCGAATCTTGACAGCACAATTAAGCAGGATTATATTGAATATCAAATACATTATGATATATTTCAATAGTTGGACTTGGATGAATTATTTACACATTATGTTTTCATGTATATATTGTATAGGTTTTTCCGTTACTTTACTTACCTCGGGAATTTTGGATTGTATCAAACGATACATTACATTTATATTTGTTTAGTATGTTATTATTATAATAGATTTGTTATGTTGCCAAATGAATAATTAAAGCTTACATAACAGTAACGTAGTATCTGATATTATTCAATTATATTCACTTTTGCTTATTATTAGGGTAGGCATAAAAAATTCGTGAAAAGGGGGGTATGAAAATGCTTAAAGTTTAAGTATTTTATGGTGCTTGCGCTTTGACCTTGAGAGATAAGAAAGGGGTGGCGCTAAGTGACAGATAAGGATGCTTTTGTAACCAGGTTGGGTTTTGTAACTGCTGCGATGGGACAAGCTATAGGGACTGGCAATATATGGCGGTTTCCAAGGGTTGCTACAGCTAATGGCGGTGGACCTTTCATGGTGGCCTATGTGATCGCAGTCTTTGTGTGGGCCGTGCCCTTGCTCATGGCGGAAATGTGCCTTGGGATGCACACTAGAAAAGGGTCCGTAGGCGCCTTTCGAGATTTCATTGGCAAGAGGTACACATGGCTGGGAGGATGGCATGCGTTTGTATGTCTTGCCCTGGGAGCTTATTATTCCGTCACGATGGGGTGGGCAATTAAATACTTCGTATTGAGCATAACGACCCTAAGGCCTGGCGTGGATACGGAATTGGTTTGGAATAGCTTTATCTCATCTCCTTGGCAGGGCATTTTTTATCATGCCATATCTGTGGCTATTGCTGCGGTGGTAGTTTTTAGAGGTGTCAACAAGGGCATAGAATTAGCCTCCAAGCTTATGATACCGACTTTATTTGTATTGTTGATAATAGCAATGATAAGGGCTTTGACACTTCCTGGTGCTACTGGTGGCTTAAATTACCTGTTTAACCCGGACTTTAGCAAGTTATTAAACGGTAGGGTGTGGCTTGAGGCATTTACGCAAGCGGCCTGGTCTACCGGAGCTGGATGGGGTTTCATGACTACCTATGCCGCTTACAGCCGTGAAAAGGAAGACATTGCCTGCAATGCTTTCATTGTAGGGCTTTCCGATACTTCGGCGGCATTATTGGCTGGCATGACGGTGATACCCACCATATATGCCCTTGCTCCTGAAAATCTATATGAAGCCATAGGTGCAGGCAATACCGGTCTTACGTTTATATGGTTGGCGAGGCTTCTTCCCACGATGCCTGCCGGAACATTAGTGTCTGCCTTATTTTTCCTCGCCATGACCTTTGCTGCGGTAACCTCGTTGTATGCTATGTACGAAGTTGGCATAAAAAGCTTCTTTATAGATGCAGGATGGTCCAGGAGAAAGGCTGCATCTGTGGTAGTGGCCTTATGTTTTTTGGGAGGTTTGCCGTCGGCCATTAATGTGGAGTTCCTGAATAACCAAGACCAGGTGTGGGGAGTTGGACTTCTGGTAAGCGGTCTTTTTGTCGCCATAGCCATGATGAAATATGGAGTAGAAAAGGTCAGGAAGGAAATCATCAACCCCGTTTCAGAGCTGTACGTGGGGAAATGGTGGAATTGGTGCATCCTTTGTTTCCCAGCTATGTTTACCATCGTTTGCGGTTGGTGGACGTATCAGCAATTTACTTGGTATCCTGCGACGTGGTGGAACCCCTTTGAGACCTATAGCCCAGGAACGATGTTCCTGCAATGGGCATTGGTAATAGTGATTTTTATGCTATTCAACAATACTTTAGCGAAAGCCATTATAAATGATGAGGTTGTTAAAGGGGAGGCCATGGGAGAGCCTATTAAAGGGGGAGCAAGATCATGAGCACGGGTAGCCTTATTACCATGATAGTGATATTGGGATTGGTATGGGGAGGAGCTTTGTATTTTATGAATGTGGCTTTTTCCAGCGAGCGCAAGAAGGCTCAAGCTAAATGATATATTGGTGTATATTTATATAAAACAAGGCGACCAAACGAATTAATTTGTAAATGTTTCGTATAATCAGGAGGTGGCAAGCTTGGAACTGATAAGGGAACACCCGGTACTGGAGTTTCGCCATGGCAGGTTGGTCAAGTTTACCTTCGAGGGCAAGGAAATGGAAGGTTTCGAAGGGGAACCTATAGCCATGGCCCTTCATGCCAACGGGATTAGGGTATACCGCGAGACGCCCGAGATGAAGAGGCCTCGCGGCTTTTTTTGTGCCATCGGTAAGTGCTCTTCCTGCTTTATGGTCGTAGACGGAGTGCCTAACGTGCGAACCTGTATAACTCCGTTGAAAGAGGGAATGTGCATCGAAGTGCAGCGGGGGAAGGGCAAGATTAAGCTCAATCACGAAGGTGATCTGAAGTGAAAAACACCGAGGTTTTAGTGATAGGCGGGGGACCTGCTGGGTTATCGGCAGCTGCCGAGGCGGCATCCTTCGGCGCTAAGGTGATGATCGTAGATAGCGATCTAAGGCTTGGAGGCCAACTGATAAAACAGACGCATAAGTTCTTCGGTTCCGCATTTGAGCGAGCAGGCACGCGGGGATTTGTTATATCCGATATGCTGTTAGACGAACTTAAAGGATACGGCGATAGGGTCGAGACTTACTCCAATTGCACGGCCCTGGGCTACTACAAGGACGATGGCGTGGTCAACTGCATGGAGGGCGAGGAAAATTACTTTAAGGTTT